>Ga0068877_10002033_pt1 | contig 16520 bp, 14 predicted proteins | sample NOAtaG_FD_66437 | JGI IMG/M metagenome (GOLD analysis project Ga0068877, IMG submission 66437) | Freshwater lake microbial communities from Lake Erie, under a cyanobacterial bloom - NOAA_Erie_Diel6S_1000h metaG | ecosystem: Environmental > Aquatic > Freshwater > Lake | place: USA: Ohio, Lake... | reverse complement strand
CGCAGCATTGTTCATCGGAGGGATGATTCCGGTGGTGTTCTCGGCTTTGGCCATGAACTCAGTGGGCAAGGCTGCGATGGATATGGTGAATGAAGTGCGCCGTCAGTTCCGCGAAATTCCAGGCATCATGGAAGGAAAGGCAACTCCAGAGTATGGTCGTTGCGTAGAAATATCAACTAAAGCGGCACTGCGTGAAATGCTGTTGCCCGGTGTTATCACCATCGTCACGCCGATTATCGTGGGCCTTGTCATGGGTGCAGAGGCACTGGGTGCATACATGGCTGGTGTTACCGTGAGCGGCGTACTCTGGGCTATCTTCCAGAACAATGCAGGCGGTGCATGGGACAATGCCAAGAAGTCCTTCGAGAAAGGCGTTGAAATCAACGGCCAGACGTTCTACAAGAAATCAGATCCGCATAAGGCAGCAGTAGTTGGTGATACTGTTGGTGATCCGTTCAAGGATACCTCTGGGCCTTCAATGAATATTCTGATCAAGCTGACTTGTCTTGTGGGCCTCACGCTGGCTCCGCTACTGGGCGAGCACGCCAGTCAGGTTGACCATTCCGGAGGTGATCGTTCATCAGTGAACATTTCTTACGAGATGGATGAGGCTGGTGTGATCTCGAAAGTTCAGAAAGACGAAAAAGGTCAGCTTATCATGTCGGAGGCATTCTACCCTACTGAAACCCGGGGAAGCTTTGTGGTTTTGACCACGAGGTATTCAGTAAACTCGGCTGGGGAAACCGAGATGCTCCAGGATAAAGAAATGAGGCAGCTTACGGAGGAAGAGGCCATTGAACTGAGGACGGCCGTTTCGAAATGACGCGGCATGGGTCAGCAGTCATCACGGCCTCGCTCATTCTGATCGCCGTCGCCAGTTGCGGAAGGAAAGCAACGACTGCAGATCCGTGTGCTTGCGCTGACCATCGGTTCGGCGGATTGAGTGACTCGCTGCTCACGGCCTCCTGTGATTCGGCTATCCTCGCTGATCCTGAATTCGCCCGTTCATTTGACAAATGTCTGGCTGCCCGCCGAGCGGGTACGGACACTTCATCTGTTCACATAGGCTCCTTAGATACTGCGGTGGCTGGTGGTGCCGGATTGACGTCCGGAAAGTATTTCTTCTCTCCGGAGACTTCAAAAGCGTTGTGGCGGGCATCGAAGGTTACCGGAACGCATGAGGGATCAATCCGGGTGAAATCAGGTTTTGTTGTCATACAAGGGGATGATATCGAAGCCGGTGAATTGGTGATGGACCTCACCTCTATTGGCGTGACTGATCTGAAGGGTGAAGACCGCGCCAAGCTTGAAGGGCATCTGCGAAGTGAGGATTTCTTTCAGGTGTCCAGCTATCCAGAGGCGGTTTTCACGTTAGTGCGTTCCCGCGCCGTTGGAAAACGTTCATATGAACTCACCGGCTCACTCACCATCCGGGGTGTGGATAAAGACCAGACCATGGCTGTTGTGCTGGCGCAAGCCTCACCGGATGAGCTGGTCATCTCAGGTACCCTGGCCATTGACCGGACTCAGTATGGGATTCGGTTCCGTTCCGGTAAGTTCTTTGGCGACCTGGGCGATCAGGCCATTGATGATGTGTTCTATGTGACGCTGAACCTGAGGGCGCGTCGCTGAGTCTGATGCCTACTTCAGAGCGGCATCGGGCTCTTTGAAAGCCGCAGTTCTTCCTGCTTTCCACGCTTCGTATTCAATATCGATGGCCCGGTGCAGGAGTTCGGCCATCTTGCGCGCACCCAATGGAGTAAAATGCGTGTGGTCTGGTCCGGCATAAGGTGGGTCACTCGCCACCCATGACACCATGGATTGGTTTCCTCCCATAACTTCATACATGTCCCAGAATCCACATCCCTCCTCAAAAGCAGTTTCGCGCATGGCATCGCGCACGAACTCAAGCCCAGGCCACGTAACATAGTTTCCATCCACACGGGTGCTCATGTCAGATGGTCCAATTACCAGAAAGGCCGCTTCGGGGGCAAGCCGCCGCAGCATTTTGATCTGGCTCCCGAAGAATGAGGCGTATTGCTCAGCTTGTTGCCTGGTTGTGACATAGGGCACCGAGTTTCCGCCAAATTGCATGATGATCAGCCGGGGTTTAAGGTCTGCGTATTCCGTGGAAATGTCGCGAGGATCAAGTCGCCGGAAAATGTTTCCATTGCTGCCGCGCAGGGCGATGTTGTCTACTCGTACACCTGGCTCACCTTCCAGCAGGATGGCGTGCACATCCGGGCTGTCGGGGCCGCGAAACTCGATGCGCAGCAGACGTGTTGAAGCGGTGCGGAACGTATGGCGGATAATCTGTCCGCTGGGGTCGTGTATTTCCCGGCTGATCAGGCTATCGTCGGCCAGTATTCGGATCTCAACCGGATACTGATGATATCCGAAGTAAACAGTGCCGGAAGAGTACTGCCTCGCTCGTTGTTTGGCTGTGTTGGAGGGAGATAGTTCAATCCAGCCGATCAAGGTGTCGGAGGGCTGAATGGATGAAGCCAGACGGTAGTCACTGAAACGGCCAAAGGAGCACAGAACGCCATACCGGTTGTGCTCCACCTTACCTGTATCAAATCCATAGGCCGTATAGCGCTTCCAGTTGGAGCTTGCCCGGTGGCCCATGCTACCGGGTGGCGTGAGAGGAACAGGCGGGATCAGTCCGGGGCCACTGCCACCGAAGTCAGACTGCCATTGCTCCCTGATAAAGCCCGTCATCCGGTCCATTTCAATCTGCGAGTCGCCGTAATGGAGCACATGGAATGATTGACCACCGGCAGCGGCGTCAAGGGCTTCAAAAAAAGGAAAGAACGGTGAACTGTCGCCATTCCGAAATTGGATGGAGGTAATGCCCTGTCTGCGCTTCACGATGATATTCCCGCTGGCATCGCGCAGGCTGTCTCGGATGGATTGAAGAGAGTCGAGTCGAGTGAGATAAGCCCCCACGTCCAGCGGTTGCACTTCCATGCCGGGATGGAGCACGCTGCTGAGTGTCTTGAACCGGATCCTGAAAGCTCCGGATCCAATGCCCCGCGCGGGAATAACTGCCATAAGGAGAGCACTCAGAGCTCCCACACCGAGCAGGAGCAGGAGGGGAGTGAAGGGAGTCAGCTTCTTCATAGCCTGAGATCGCATCACCGGAATGCTATTCAGTCACCTTGAACTCTGTTCTCCGGTTGCGGGCTCGTCCTTCCTCGGATTCATTGTCGGCTATGGGTTGGCTTTCACCATATCCCTTATGGGTGAGTCGCGCAGCATCAATACCCCGGGAAATCAGGTATTCCACTACACTTCGGGCCCTGTTGTCGGACAGCTGCCGGTTGGTTTCATCGCTGCCCACATTATCGGTATGGCCACCAATTTCCACTTTTCTTGCGGGATTGGCCTGGAGGAGGGCCACGAGCTTGTCGAGTTCAACCCTCGATTCAGAACGCAGGTCGAAGCTGTTCGTTTCGAAAAAGACGTTTTCGAGCACGATCTGGGCACCTGGCCTGAGCTTCTGTAGTCGCACATCGAGTTCGTATGGTTTGAGTCCTGTGTAGGATTTCAGGGAGAAGTTCTCGCTGTGGAAGAGGTAACCCTCTTTGCTCACATTGAGGGCATAGTCCCGCCCGCTGGGAATACACAGCAGGAACTTACCGTCGGAAGCACCGGAGTAAGATTGGGTAATCACTTTACCGCTTTCGAGGTCAATCAACTCGAGATGTGCTTCGAGTCGTTTGAAGCTCAGCTTGTCCTGCACTACCCCCTGCACGTAAGTGACTGGCAGTGGACGTGCACCGGGATGCAGCTCAAACTGATACAGATCGAGACCGCCATAGCCTCCGTCGCGTTCACTGGCGAAGAGTGCGATGGAGCCGTCGCGCGTTACCTGAAGTGAGTTCTCATCTCTGAAGGTATTGATCGGATAGCCCAGGTTCACCGGAGCATCCCATGTGCCATCGGGGAGCATGCTGCTCCGGTAGATATCGAGTCCGCCCATACCGGGATGTCCGTTACTGCTGAAGTATAGCGTACGGCCATCGGGATGAATCATGACGCTCTCCTCCTGAAAGTCGGTGTTCACCCTTCCCGGAACTTTCTGTGGCGAGCTCCATTTCCCCTGGTCATTCAGGTAGCAGTAATAAATATCCTGTTCAACAGGACCTCGTGCAGAGCGCTTTCCACGAATGAAGTAGAGCGTTTGACCGTCGGCTGAATAACTGGGCTGACTTTCCCAGGATCCGGTGTTCACGCCTTGTCCGAGGTTACCGGGTGCCGACCAACCCGTGGCGGTCTTGTAGGAATAAAAAAGATCACAACTCCCTACGCCCTGGCGCGAGCCTCCCCACGAGCCATCCGCCAGTTCACATGCAGTGAAGATCAGCGTCTGTCCATCCGCACTGAGTGTAGGAGCACCTTCATTTTGGGGTGTATTGATTTCTCGCAAGGGATCTGCCATAAGCCACTGGCTACCCTGGCGGCTGGAAATAAAAAAATCCTCCTGCTTGCCCTGCCATGCGCGCTCATCTTTCACCAGACGGGTAAAGAGCAGGGTGTTTTGGTCAGCCGTGATGCAGGGGTAGTATTCATCGCGATCTGTATTGACCCCTTCGCCCATATTGACCGGCTCAAACGGAACAGGGTTAGCGATGGCACGTTTCGCAAAAATGCAACTGGAGAGGATCAGCTGCGCCCGCTTCTCCATGCGCCTGTCGTTTTTAGGATAGGGCATGTATGCAGATACGGACTGCTCTGCTTCCACGTAATTGCCTTCAGCGAAGTAACACTCGGCCAGCATCAGCCAGCCTTCGGGATAAAAGTCTGCCTTCGTATTGAGCGCCGCTTTCAAGGGAGCAATAGCCCGGCTGGTCTGCCCACTTTCATCATAGACCTGTGCGAGCATGAACTGGGCTTCCAGGAATTCGGGTTTGGTGGCGGTGATTTCTTCGAGTAGTTGAAGTGCCAAACCGGTTTCCCGCATATTGTAGTGGGCGAGAGCTTCTTCGTAAAGCTTGATGGCCTTCTTGTCGCGTATGGAGTATTCCTTATTTGGCTGTGCCCACACCGCTCCGGAAATGCCCGGCAGGAGTGCGCAGAATAGGAGTGCTGTGCGGATAGAAGGAGTCATACGGACTGTGTTGACGCAAGTTTCGAGCCTAAATGTAACGGCGGCTTGTAGTGTGGTTTCGGCTTGCTCAGGCTTTTGTTAACAGGGCCAGGAGGACAGTCTGTATCATTGCGCCATGAAGCGTATCGGATTGCTCTCGGATACTCACGGCTTTCTCGACGATCGGGTCATGGTGCACTTTGCAACGTGTGATGAAATCTGGCACGCAGGTGACATTGGTTCGTTGGGGGTACTCGACAGACTCAGGCAGTTCAAGCCAACCCGCGCGGTGTATGGGAATATTGATGATGCGGTGATTCGTCGGGAAACCAGGGAGCACGAGCGATGGAATTGTGAAGGCCTCGACGTATGGATTACGCATATAGCCGGCAGGCCTGGCAACTATGCCGCACATATCAGAGCTGCACTGCGGTCAAACCCACCGGGATTGCTGGTATGCGGACACTCTCACCTGTGTCTTGTGCAGACCGATCCTTCCGGACATTTCATGTACATGAATCCCGGGGCTGCCGGCAGGCATGGCTTCCATAAGGTGCGCACTTTACTTCGATTTGAAGTGGATGCAGGAAAATTGCGCAATCTGGAAGTGATCGAGCTCGGATCACGCATTGCATCTGCTACTTGAAGCGCTTGGTCCACGTCACCAGCAAAGCGTGGATGTAATCAGGCTGACTGCGGCGGATCTGCCGCTGCAGCATATACCCGATGTCGAGAGATTGTTGCTTCCCGGTGTCCCGTTTGACTACCAGCACATACCTCGTGCGGTGCAGAAAATCTTCTTCAGGCGGGCGATAACCGATGCGGAGGTAGCCTTCCCACGAGGCCTGTATCGACCATTTGTCTGTGATTTCGCGGCGCAGTGAAGTTTTGTTGCGGAAGAACCAGGATCCTTCAGCGCTGCGTTGGTCTTCCAGATCACTTTGAAGCTGGTTCCGGTTAGCTATGCGCCATTGACCGAAACGCTTATCATAGGTGATGCTGCCATACCACTGCTGCCGGAATGACCAGTAGGGTACACGCTCACGGTCTCCTTCATTCTTGAAGTTGAAACTCACGCCGGTGGCAAATGCCCAGCGCTTCCCAGGTGCGTACTCAGCACCCATATCGAGATAGGTGTAATGCGGCTGGGTAAAGTTCTCGTTGATGCGCACCTGAGTTTTCGTGTAAGCATCAAGGCGCTTGCTGATCTTGTATTGCAAGTCCATAGTGATCCAGGCGGCGGCATCCTGTGTTTGCGAATAACCTGGCACTGCTGAGAGCATCCACAGCAAAAGAGCAACCCCGGGCAGTTTGCAACAATCTGCGACCGGTTGACAATAAATATGAAATACCGATGGTTTCACGTTTTGCTGTCGTCTTTGTCCCCAAATACACTTACGAATGTCATTGAAGCAATTTATTCTCCGTTCATGCCTGGGCGTGCTGGGTATATTTCCCGCGGTGACTCGAGCTCAGCAGAGCGAACTGGTCATCCGGGCGCAAGATCGCAACACTTGGTCGACTAAAACACATCCGGTTCAAACTGCAGATGTGCGCACTGTGATTCTCGAGGGATCCTTCAGTGACCGGCGAATGCGTCGGATCCTTTCCGGCCTTCGGCAATTTCCGCTGCTCAGCGAACTGCGTTTCACCGGCCATACGATGGAATTTGTGCCTCAGGAGGTGATGTCTTTCCCAGCTCTTCGTACTCTCGTGATCGCACACTCCGATGAGCTGGATGTGGACTCTCTGCTGCTAATGGGCGCAGCGATGCCTGACCTGCGCACCCTCGCCGTTGGCATCCAATCGGCGCAAATGGCCCCACTCGTTCCCACTACCGTCCAGGGGTTTGATACACTTATCTTGGTGGGGCCCGCAATCCCACTGGATGCTTCCGCCCCATGGCCACCTGTTTTGCCAGATGACTACAGTCGCACCGTGCACATGGAAGAAATCCGCCGCAAGTGGGAGAGGTCAGAACTGCTTCCGGTCGTGTATCTGCTGCCCAAGGATACTGAGCTCCGTGCGGGAATGGGTTCATCTACTCAGAGCCCAGAGGGTTACCGCTCATCTCCGGTCAGTTGGTTCAGACATCTGCAGATGAGTGATTCCGGAATCGCAATGAGGTCTGGCCCGGACCAACATATCGCACCGCCCGTTCCAGCTCTTCACCCAACTGCAGGCGAGGTTGTGGTACCTCCGGATGAGGCCTCAGTGGTGAACTGTGGTCGTTACGGCACCCAGTTGATTATTCCGGCAGATGCATTTACTGACCGGAACGGGTTGCTCTTGAAGGAACCTGTCACCCTGCGATACACCGAACTTCGCGATCCGGTGGACTTTATTTTCTCTGGCATTCCCATGAGTTTTCCTGACGAACAAGGCATGTCCTATTTTCGAAGTGCTGGCATGTTTGAACTGCGGGCATCAGCTAAAGGGGAGGAAGTCTTTCTTCGCGAAGACACGGATATCCAGATTCGTTTTGCCTCCACCTCTCCCGGTGATGAGTTCGTTTTTTGGAAACTTGATGAGGATACCGGTGAATGGACGCAGGAAGGACAAGCACCAGAGGAGATCGCGCCAGTCCAGGAGGAATTGCCCAGACTGACCAGAGCGGAGACCAAATTTCAGAAGGAGCTTATCCGGCTTGACCGGTACTCTGATCCTACGCCGCTGGACGAGCGGTTTAATAGTCCTGATTATACCTACACGCGAAAGGAGCGAAAGGAGAAAATGGTGAAGGTGAAGGCGGGCGATTCGATGCGTCGGCTCGATAAGCTGATCCGCATCCGGAAGATCCGACGTGCAGGCCCCGATCGTCAGCTTGTTTTTGAGATTGATTATGTGCGCAATCTGCATCCGGAAATGACCGCCTTCAGAGGCGCCCGTTGGATTCTTCCGGACCAGCCTGACCTGCGTTCGTTCAGAAAGCAATACGGTGGTCGCAACGGCTATTCAGATATCCGGATCGCGCCTTCCGGCGAGGGTGTTGAAATCCAGTTGAAGACAGACACCGGACTGGTTGCCATACAAGCTAAACCTGCAAAAATTACAGGAACGGGTCGCCGCGCGGAAATCAAGGAGTTCGGTGATCGGTATCCCATCTACGAGCGACAACTGCATAAGCGTGAGAAAATCTTTGCGAAGCGTGCTCTGAAAAATCTCAATGCAGGCGACCGTATTCCGGTGCGCGATACACGCTGGCGAAATGAGCTATGCTATAAACGAGTCAGGAGATCCATGAATCATGAAGAGCGTGTGCTTACTCCGGAGCAATGGATGGATCGGTACTATGAAAAACGCCGGGCTTTCGTGCGTGTTATGGCCGGCAGACCTGCTGATGGCAATGGAGTGTATCGCATGCTGTCTGTCTCCGGATTCGGGATATTCAATTGTGACCAGATGAGTCGTTTGCAAGACCCCGTGCTGGCTTCTGTGACCTATACCGACAAGGGCGAGCTGGTGCGTGTGGAAACCGCTTATTTGGTGTCCGTTTCTGCCAACGCTGTTGTAACCTACCACAACGCATTCGGGCTCAACCCTGGAAACATGTTCATCAGTCCTGCTGACACAGATTATCTGGTACTGGTTCATCCGGACAAATCCGTTTCGCTTGTAGGCAAGGAAGCCATCAATTCGCAACCCATTCGGGAAACAGGTAAGGCATGCTTCGAGATTCAGCGCTTTCCTTCCAGTCCTGCAACGCTTGATGAAGTGAGAAACGCCATTGGATCATAATAGCCGGCCAGCAGAGCGGAATCTCAGCGTTTATCCAGTGCAATGAGCAGCGCAAGCTGGAACTCCAGACCATCGATGGCCAACCGGCTGCCGTTTGGACCATCATCAAAAGCCACTGGAGTACCATCCAGTTCCAGAGAGCGGAGCTGACGGCTGTCAAAAACGTAGCCCGTGCTGAATTGAAAGGCGATGCCTTCTTCATTGAATTGATACTTGCCGGTGAGTGCAATCTTATAACCTAAACCCGACCATCGCATATCGGCATCGAAGACCTCCGGTCCCGGCTGACCATCATAATTTCCGATAAACATGCGCCGCAGGTTGAATGCCGTATAACGCACCTGAATTGAGCCGCCCATCATCCAGGGTGAGAGATCGAGAAAGTACATGTCGAGGTAAGCTGCAGGCACAAGCATGTTGATGCGGTTTTTAGAACCATCGCCCTCAATCACCTGATTGGAATAGGCCGCTGAAATGCCTGCCTCGAGCATCTGGCCTGCTGTCGAAACACCAAAACCAAAGGGCACCAGAATCATGGACCCCGACAGTTTCTCATCCGGAAGGAAGGTGCGGCTGCGGCCCGTATCCGAGAATACCAGGTCTGTATTCAGGGCTATACCGTAAGCCGCTCCGGCGCGGAGTTGCCATTGTGCGGTCACCGGAAAGTGCACGAAGCATAGCGCAAGGAAAGCCATGATTGGTTTCATCGGGATGAGGTACATGGCCAAATGTAGGAAGAAGCGACCTGCATGATTCCGGCAAGTCTCCGGGTATAGGTCAGCGCTTCGCTTCAGAGCGCAGTGCAAAGGGATCCACGGACTTCAGCTGCACGGGGATGGTTCCATCTTCAATCTGGAGCACGATGGTTTCAATCCACAGATCCTCTCCCTCGGCCTCGTATTCATCCCTGAGATTGTGACCAAAAAGCCGAGCCACACTTTGCCACATGAATGCGGAGAACTTTCCTCTCAGCCTTTTCACCAGTTCATAGCTTGTGGAACTGGTTTCCCGGTCAATCAGCTTGATCAGAATCATTCCTTCGGAGATGGTCATCTTGCGGAGATCCTTTTCAAACTGAACCTTGAGTTCCGCTTCTGCCCGGTCGAGCAGCTCCTTCCTGCGTTTTTCGTCCGGCTCGGCCATACAAAGTGCATCATACATTTTCATGATATCACCCGCCGCCCGGGCGTATGGATACACTTTTACCACCTTCTGCTGAAACCGGTCGTACTGGCGTTTGCGGGCTCTGTTCCTGCTTACCGTCTGAATATCCACCGGAGCGAATGTGGCCATGACCAGAGTATCCGTAGTGCTTATGCACCAGATGGAGTTATAATACTCCGTGCTGAGTGTGTCCAGGATCTGATAGCCCGATGCTGACGACTGTGCGGTGGCCGCATAGGGCCAGGCAAACAGGATCAGAACCAGCGCTAAAAGATTTCCCTTCATATACGAACGAAGGTAATACGAAGGAACCAGCCGCCAGGTTGCCTTAACACGAATTACCAACCACACTCTTTGCATGAAATGGCCCGGTGTATCTTTGAATCAATACTTTGCTGATCATGCCCCCGGCTCGTTTTCTGTTCTTTTTTTCGCTGTTGTTTTCGCCGGCGCTTGCTGGCCAGCAGAACTTTTCCAGGATGGCGATAAAGATGAATGCAGGCCGGTCACCTGTCGTTTTTTCTTCCCAGCTGGAGGCCTTGCATCCAATCCTCCTCGACGCAAGAGAACGTGCCGAATTCGAGGTAAGCCATCTCGAAGGGGCGGCGTGGGTGGGGTATAATGATTTTGATTTGCGCAGAGTATGGCTCTTACCGCGTGATCAGCCCATCGTGGTGTACTGCAGTGTGGGCTACCGCAGCAGTTTGATTGCCGAGCGCATGCAGGAGGCAGGGTTCTCCCGTGTTTCCAGTCTTTGGGGAGGAATATTCAATTGGTACAATGAGCAAAGGCTGGTGGTGAATGCTTCCGGTCCAACGGAGAATATCCATCCATATAACGAAGAATGGTCACGATGGATTCATCCGCGTCGCTGAAGAACGAGCGCCTCATTGTGCTATTCACCCGCCGGCCAGTGAGGGGAAAGGTGAAAACCCGTCTTGCTGCTGAAGTGGGGGATGACCAGGCTCTGGTTGTTCATGCCGCACTTCTTGCTGCCTCATGGCAGGCCTGCCTCGGTGCCGGTGCCATAGCTGATATTGCCTGGGACAGCGCAGGCTGTACCGAAGGCTTTCCGGAAGGACATGTGCAAGTGGGGCACACCCTGGGTGAACGAATGCTGAGCGAATTTATACGGGCCGAAGCGCTGGGTTTCCGGTACACCGTACTCATGGGTTCGGATTGCCCGGCGATCTCCTCTGGCTTGCTGGACCTCGCTTTTTCTTTATTACAGCGACATGATGTGGTGCTCGGTCCGGCACATGATGGCGGGTATTACCTGATCGGGATGCAGCGTCCACAGGCCGCCCTGATGGCTGATATTCCGTGGTCAACTCCTCATGTTTGGCCGGACACAGTAGAGCGCTGCCGGTCGGAGCGTCTCTCCTTCGCTACCTTGCCACCTGCTTCGGATATAGATACCGCAGCGGACTTATCCCGGTGGGAGACATTCCGGGAAATCATTCAATAGCAAATACGGTATATGGAAGAACTTTTGGAAAGTGTTGAGTGGCTCAAGGCACGTGGAATTACCCATCCGGAAATCGGAATCGTACTCGGAACAGGTCTGCATGAGCTTGCGGACCAGATTGAAGTGGAAAAATCATTTACGTATAATGTGATTCCGAATTTCCCTATCGCCACGGTGGAGTATCACTTCGGACGACTCATTTACGGCAATCTGAACGGTAAGAAGGTGCTTGCCTGCCAGGGTCGGTTCCACTTTTATGAGGGCTATGATATGCACCAGGTGGTCATGCCCGTGCGCGTGATGAAGATGCTTGGTGTAAGCCACGTATTGCTATCCAACGCAGCAGGTGCAGTCAATCTCTCATTTCAAAAGGGTAGTCTGATGATGGTCGATGATCACATCAACCTCCAGCCGCAGAGTCCGCTTTTCGGGCCCAATCTGGACGACCTCGGGCCTCGATTTCCTGATATGTCGAGGCCTTATGCACCTCAGTTGAACGCATTACTCAGACAGATTGCCTCAGAGAAAGGCATCACCCTGCACGAGGGGGTGTACGCATCCGTTCCCGGCCCGAATCTGGAGACCCGTGCTGAGTATCGCTTCCTGAAGATGATTGGCGCCGATGCCGTGGGCATGAGCACCGTTCCTGAAGTGATTGCCTGCAATCACATGGGATTGCCGTGCTGCTGTGTTTCCGTGCTTACAGATGAGTGCGATCCTGACAACCTGAAGCCCGTCAGTATTGAGGATATCGTGGCTACGGCAAAATCATCAGAAAAATTCCTCACAGCGCTTTACAGCGAGCTGATCAGGCGAATTTGAGCCAGCTCTCTCATTCGCTATTTTTGAGTGACCAAAACCTACTGCCATGCGATTCCTGAAAGTATTTCTGCTTCTGCTACTGGCCATTGTAGCCGCTTACCTCGTATTCTGTATCATGGGTCCGAAGGATCTTAACTTGTCCAAAAGCGTCACCATCGGCGCATCACCATCTGCCGTTTTTGAAGAAATCCGTGATTTTGCCCGATGGAAATCCTGGAGCCCCTGGGCGCTTCGGGATTCGGCCATGAGCAATGAATATGAGGGTGAACCCGGCACCGTGGGCCATCTTCAGCGGTGGGAAAGCAGGACAGAAGGCAGCGGCACCCAAACCATTCTTGAAGTTCGCGTCAATGAGTTTATCCGCACCGAGTTGCAGTTCAAGGATTGGAGCGAGTCCAGTTTCAGCAACTGGCTAATTGAGCCAGCAGGGGATTCGACCCGGGTGACCTGGACCATGGAAGGCGGAGAGCTGCCCTTCATGATACGCGGACTGGCAGCTATTATGGGAATGCGAAGTGGAATAGAAAAGGACTACGCTGACGGCCTGAATAATCTGAAGTCGGTAGTTGAGTCACGGCCGGCCATAAACATGGAGATCGTGGACATCTCGGACACCTGGTACATCGGCAAGCGGATGCAAGTCAATATGAAAGAGATTGATTCGTCCATGTATGCCAATACCTACGGCGAGCTGATGGACGCTATAGGCGGACCGCGGAACATGGCGGGAATGCCCATGACAATCAGCCACGAGGTAAATATGGAAAACGGTGAAATGGATATGGAGATTGCCATACCCATAGCCGCTCAAATGTCAGCTCCCGCCGGATTCTCGGTGGGGATGATCCCCGGCGGACGTTGTGCGAAGTATGTTTTCACGGGCCCTTACGATCAAACTGGCGGGGCATGGTCCTCATTCATGGAGGCCGTGCTCCGCAGCTATAAGCCCAGATGGTCAGGATTTGAGATCTATGCCAATGACCCGGCTGAGTTGGGCAACGACCCGAGCCGCTACATCACCTGGCTGATGCAGCCCGTGGAATAGCGGACTGACCGGCATCATATTTCCTGTTCGTGCGTTGCCCCAACTTGGTTCCATATTGAAAACCCAGAAGCATGAACAGATTACAAAACCGTACAGCATTGGTGACCGGGGCCGGATCGGGCCTTGGACGTGACATTGCGCGTTTATTCGCCGCCGAAGGATGTCGGGTGGTGGCCACCGACCAGCATGAAGCGCCTTTGACAGAACTTGTAGCTCAAGTCACGTCAGAAGGTAAGGAAATGATGTATATCACCGGAAATGTGGTTCATCAGGAAGATGTGGATCGCATGGTTGCCGCTGCTATCGGCTGGACCGGTCGGCTCGATATTCTCGTAAATAATGCGGGAATCATGGATGCCTTTGATCCTGTTGGCGACCTCACGGACACCATGTGGGAAAAGGTGATGTCGGTGAATGTCACCGGCCCCATGCGGCTCATGCGAAAGGCGGTGAATGCGATGCTTACATCTGGCGGCGGTTCTATTGTCAACGTGGCCTCAATTGGCGGATTGCGAGGAGGACGGGCAGGCGCTGCTTATACCTCCAGCAAGCATGCATTGATCGGACTTACCATGAGCACGGGATATATGTATGCGAAGCAGGGTATCCGGTGCAATGCAATTGCGGCGGGTGCCATGTCAACTTCCATCATGGAAGGATTCGATTTCAGCAAGCTGAGTCCGCTCGTTCAAGAACGCATTATGGCTCCTGCAGCCACCAATCCGCGCTCTTCCGATCCGGTTGAAGTGGCCCGGCTGGCATTGTTCCTCGCTTCAGATGAGGCTAGTTTTGTGAACGGTGCCACCATTGTTGCCGATGGAGGCTGGATAGCCTACTGATGGATCGTGAAACGGCTGGCGAATATGCGAATGGAGTCAGTTCTGAGATGAAAACGAAATCAGCGGCAGATGCAGTAGCGGTGGTCAGGAGCGGCCAACGCGTTTTCGTGCAGGGCAGTGCCGCGACTCCTCAGACGCTGCTGGCGGCCTTGTTTGAAAGAAGGCAAGAGCTCCGGAAGGTGGAGTTGGTGAGCATTACGACGCTGGGCGATCTGGTCTGGAATGAGGAGGAGCTTGCCGGGCATTTCTTCCTGAACTCCCTGTTTGTATCCTCCAATGTGCGCAGCCTGGTGAATGGTCCGTATGGTGAGTATGTTCCTGTTTTTCTGAGTGAGATTCCGAGATTATTCACTGATGGTATCCTGCCGGTTGATGTGGCTTTGATTCACGTTTCTCCACCTGATCGCCATGGATTTTGCTCTCTTGGAACGTCGGTGGACATCGTGCGTTCAGCGATCCAGAGTGCACGGCATGTGGTGGCGCAGGTGAATCCGCAAATGCCCCGCACTCATGGGGATGGCATCATCCACTCCTCTCAGATCGACGTCATGGTCGAGGTAGAGGATGCTCTGCCCGAAGTATCCTATGCGAATTCTTCCAATGAAGTAACGCGGAAAATTGGCCAGCAATGCGCTGCCCTCATTCCGGATGGTGCCACGTTGCAAATGGGGATTGGATGTATTCCCGATGCGGTGCTTCATGGTCTTACTCACCACAGGGATCTTGGAGTGCATACCGAAATGCTTTCAGATGGTGTCATTCCGCTCATTGAGTCGGGTGTCATTACGAATGCCCTGAAGAAGAAACACCGGGGCAAGCTCGTCACGGGATTTGCCGTGGGTACTCGCCGGCTATACGATTTCATTGACGATAATCCGCAGTTTGCCTTTTTGGACATTGGATATGTCAACGATGCTCAGGTCATTCGCCAAAATCCTCGGGTAGCCGCAATCAACTCAGCTTTGGAAATTGATCTTACCGGTCAGGTTTGCGCTGATTCGCTTGGCACTTATCAGTTCAGTGGAGTGGGCGGACAGATGGATTTCATCCGGGGCGCTGCCCTTTCAGAAGGCGGGATTCCGATCATCGCGATGCCTTCAACGACCTCCGGAAACGTGTCCAGAATTGTTCCCTGCCTCCGTGAAGGGGCGGGCGTGACCACTACGCGGGCGAATATTCACTATGTGGTCACTGAATATGGTGCGGTGAATCTCTTCGGACTCAACCTCCGGCAGCGGGCAGAAGCACTGGTCGGCATTGCCCATCCCGATCATCGGGAGGCCTTGGCATCAGCGGCCTTCAAGCGATTCGGATAAGTTGCCTACATGTTCCTGCGGTACTGCCCGCCAACATCAAAAAGGGACTTGGTGATCTGACCGAGTGAACACACCTTGGTTGTTTCCATGAGTTTGTCAAACATGTTCTGGTTGAGGATGGCAGCTTGCTGGAGCTCGCCGAGCATCTGTTGTTGCCGCTCAGCATCCTGATCATGCAGCTGAGCAAGCATCGCAATCTGATACTCCTTCTCCTCGGTGGTGGCGCGAATAACTTCCTGTGGAATGATAGTGGGCGATCCTTTCGAGGATAGAAACGTATTCACCCCGATGATCGGATATTCACCAGTGTGCTTCAGGGTTTCGTAATAGAGGCTTTCCTCCTGGATTTTGCTGCGCTGGTACATCGTCTCCATAGCGCCGAGCACACCTCCGCGCTCCGTAATCCGATCAAACTCGAGCAGCACGGCTTGTTCCACAAGGTCAGTCAACTCTTCTATGATGAATGACCCCTGCAATGGATTTTCATTTCGCGCGAGTCCGAGTTCTTTATTGATGATAAGCTGGATAGCCATAGCGCGCCGCACACTTTCTTCTGTGGGTGTGGTGATGGCTTCATCGTAAGCGTTCGTGTGAAGCGAGTTGCAGTTGTCATAGATGGCATAGAGCGCCTGCAGGGTCGTGCGGATATCGTTGAAGTCGATTTCCTGCGCGTGCAGCGACCGACCACTGGTCTGGATGTGGTACTTCAGCATCTGCGAACGCGGATTGGCTCCGTACTTCCTCGCCATAGCCTTGGCCCAGATGCGTCGGGCCACGCGGCCGATGACTGCATATTCGGGATCTACACCATTGGAAAAGAAGAATGACAGGTTGGGGCCGAAGTCATCGATATTCATGCCCCGGCTGAGGTAATATTCCACGTAGGTGAAGCCGTTGGCCAGTGTAAAGGCCAGTTGGGTAATCGGATTGGCACCGGCTTCAGCAATGTGATATCCGCTGATGGAGACGGAATAGAAGTTGCGGACCTTGTGAGTAATGAAATACTCCTGCACGTCGCCCATTAGCCGCAGGGCGA
>Ga0068877_10002031_pt1 | contig 16521 bp, 14 predicted proteins | sample NOAtaG_FD_66437 | JGI IMG/M metagenome (GOLD analysis project Ga0068877, IMG submission 66437) | Freshwater lake microbial communities from Lake Erie, under a cyanobacterial bloom - NOAA_Erie_Diel6S_1000h metaG | ecosystem: Environmental > Aquatic > Freshwater > Lake | place: USA: Ohio, Lake... | reverse complement strand
CATCTGACGCGAGATTTCTTTGACTCACCGGAATACCAGCGGATTGCCGAACTCTCGCGCACGCTCGCCGGACTCATCGGCGACGGCGCGTTCGTCAAGCGCGGTGAAGCCCGCCACAACATCACCTCCTTCAAGGCGGCGATCGGCTGGCTGTTCGAACATGCCAAGCGCGGCCAGACGATCCAGCGCTACAAGGGTCTCGGCGAAATGAATCCCGAGCAATTGTGGGACACCACCATCAACCCCGAGACGCGGCGCTTGATGCAGGTGCGTATCGAGGACGCCGTGGCCGCCGACGAAATTTTCACTACGCTCATGGGTGACGAGGTTGAGCCGAGACGCGAGTTCATCGAAAAGAACGCGCTGTCCGTCGCCAATCTCGACGTCTGATCGAACGCGTCGCGGCATGATCCGCAGGCTGACGTCCACGCCCACGACCCCGCCCGAGATAAGCCGGGTGCCGGGGCCGAAGCGCGTCGCTGGCGATCCCGAACAGCGGTTGTGGTCCGAGTATGCCGACGCGAGCGGCAAATTCTTTGTCGGTGTCTGGGAGAGCGACCCCGGGACCTGGCGCGTGCAGTACACCGAAGAGGAATACTGCCGCATCCTCGAGGGCCGCAGCCTGCTCACCGCGAGTGATGGCACCGTCACCGCTGTCGGCCCCGGCGACGAATTCGTCATTCCCCGCGGCTTTGTCGGTACCTGGCAAGTCATCGAGACCACCCGCAAGACTTACGTGATCTACGAAGCCGGCATCGAGCCCGGCCCCAGTCCATGAGCGCGACCATTCTGCAAAGTCTGCCGGTCGGCGAACGCGTCGGCATCGCGTTTTCGGGCGGGCTCGACACGAGTGCGGCGGTGCACTGGATGCGTGCCCGCGGCGCGCTGCCCTGCGCCTACACCGCCCATCTCGGTCAACCGGACGAAAGTGACTACGACGCCATTCCACGTAAGGCGCTGGAACTCGGCGCCGTGCACGCGCGACTGGTCGATTGCCGTGCGCAACTCGTCAGCGAAGGTATCGCAGCGATTCAGTGCGGTGCCTTCCACATTTCCACGGCCGGTGCGACCTATTTCAACACCACGCCCCTCGGCCGCGCCGTAACCGGCACCATGCTCGTGCGTGCCATGCGTGAGGACGGGGTCGATATCTGGGGCGACGGCAGCACCCACAAAGGCAACGATATCGAGCGGTTCTACCGCTACGGATTGCTGGCCCATCCGGCGTTGCGAATCTACAAGCCCTGGCTCGATGCGCGATTCATTGCCGAGCTCGGCGGGCGCCGCGAGATGTCCGAGTATTTGCGCTCCGCGGGGCTTGACTACCGCATGAGTGCCGACAAGGCCTACTCCACCGATTCCAATCTACTCGGCGCCACGCACGAAGCGAAGGATCTCGAACACCTGAATCACGGCATCGACATCGTCTCGCCGATCATGGGCGTGGCGTTCTGGCGTGACGATGTGGCTGTCGCCGCCGAGCGAGTTACCGTCGGCTTCGACAATGGTATCCCGGTCACCCTGAACGGCGAGCGCTTCGGCTCGGCGTTGGCACTGTTCGAACAGGCGAATGTCATTGGCGGCCGACATGGGCTCGGCATGAGCGATCAAATCGAGAATCGCATCATCGAGGCCAAGAGTCGCGGCATCTACGAAGCGCCGGGCATGGCATTGCTGTTCATTGCCTACGAGCGGTTGGTCACAGCCATACACAACGAAGACACGCTCGAGCAGTACCGCAGCAACGGTCGACGCATCGGTCGCTTGCTGTACCAGGGCCGCTGGTTCGATCCGCAGTGCTTGATGTTGCGTGACAGCGCGCAGCGCTGGATCGCGCGAGCGATCAGCGGCGAAGTCACGCTCGAACTTCGGCGCGGCAACGACTATTCGATCGTCGATACTCGCGGACCGCATCTGGCCTATCACCCCGAACGCTTGACCATGGAAAGCGGGCAGGGCTTGTTCACCGCGCAGGATCGGATCGGTCAACTGACCCTGCGCAATATGGACATCGCCGATACCCGCGAGAAGCTCGACGTCTATGCAGATCGCGGTTTGCTCAGCACCAACGCTGCGCTACCCGCGCTCGAGACGCCGCCAGAGCCCAAGTCGCGCTGAGTGCCGATGAACGTCGACGTCATCGTTTGCGGTAGTCTCAACATGGATCTCGTCGCACGGGTCGCTGCGTTGCCGCGGCCTGGCGAGACGGTGCCCGGCCGCGAGCTGCGGCGTTTGCCGGGCGGCAAGGGCTTGAATCAGGCCGTCGCCGCAGCGCGCATGGGCGCGCGCACAGCAATGCTCGGCGCCTGCGCCAACGATGCAGACGGCGACACACTACGAACGCTGCTCCGCGCCGAGGGCATCGACACCGGGTTTGTCGCCCTACGTGACATCGACCGTTCGCCCGGGACGCATACGGGTCTCGCGATGGTCTGCGTAGGAGACGACGGCGAAAATGCCATCGTCGTCCACGCGGGTGCCAACGCGACCGTGACCCCTGAAGACGCGCGCCTCGCAGTGCAGGCGGTACGCGGCATGGCGAAAGTGGCGGTGGTGCAGCTCGAAACCCCCATTGAGACGGTCGCTGCATTTCTGGCCGCGGCGCGTGCTGCGGGCATGCGAACGCTGCTCAACACCGCTCCGGCGCTGCCGGGCAGCCGGCCGTTGCTGGCCCTCGCCGACATCGTCGTACTCAACGAGACCGAACTGGCCTACTACTCGGGTGACCGCCACGACTCGGATGACGATGGCATCGACCACTCAAAGCCGCTCGAGACCTACGCGACTCTTGCGCGCCGGCTCGTCACAGAGTCGGTACCGAATGTGCCTTCGACGCATGAGCGTCCGTCGGCGACGATCTCAAGGCAGACGATTGTGGTGACGCTGGGTGCGCGCGGCGCACTGACGATGTGCGGTGAGATCATCGAGCACCATCCTGCGCCTCAGGTCACGCCCGTCGACACCACCGGCGCAGGCGATTGCTTCTGTGGTGTGCTCGCAGCCGGACTGGCTGCTGAGCTGCCGCTGCCCACGGCGGTGCAACGCGCCAACCGCGCCGCTGCGCTTGCCGTTGGTCGCGTGGGTGCCGCTCCGAGCATGCCACTCGCAGCGGAACTCGGTGCGCCGTGACTCAGCGTGATGTGACTCAGGGCGCCGTGAGGGCGGCTTTCTGCACCGCCGTCTTCACCCGCTTCTGCAGTTCGAGTCGCGGCACATCGACGAGATCGCGGCGGATCTGCGCCACGATGCGCTTGTGCACGGTCTTCGGCAGTTGCTCTTCGAGCAAGCCCATCAGTCGCGGCGAGGCGACCAGCACCACACCCTTCACTCCGGGGGTGCGCGCTTCGGCCGAGACGCTGCGCGCGAGCAACTTTACGAATAACTCCGTGGCATGCTGCTTGAGCGTGGTGCGCCCCTCGAGCGCTGTCACCCGACGACCGCCCGCCGCACGGCTCATTTGTCGGCCTGGTGCATCTGCGCCGAGGTCCCGCTCGTGTTTGCCGGTGTACGGATTCTCCAGCGTGGTGATTTTGCGCAGCGTGCCGGTGGGCGATGGCATTTCGAAGACATGCGCGTGGCGGGTGTCTGCGACGAATATTTTGACCGTGGACATGCGTGACCTCACACCATGACTGACAAGTTGTTTATCTCAGCCGATTCGTTGCTGGCCGACTCGTTCGAGCTGGCGCAGCGCGTACTGGCCAGCGGGTACAGACCGACGTTCATCGTCGCCTTGTGGCGGGGCGGCGCGCCCATCGGCATCGCCGTGCAGGAGCTCTTCGAGCACCACGGGCTGAAAACCGACCACATCGCCGTACGCACCTCCAGCTACACCGGCATCGACCAGCAACAGAAGACGGTCCGCGTGCATGCGATGGATTATCTCGTGTCTCACCTGACGCCCCGGGATGAGTTGCTGATTGTCGATGACGTGTTCGATTCGGGCCGTAGTCTGGAAGCCGTGCTACAAGAATTGCAGAAACGGTGCCCGGAAAACCATCCGGCACATGTACGTATTGCCACGGTCTACTACAAGCCGTCCCGAAACCGCAGTCGGCTCGTACCGGACTACTATGTCCATGCCACGGAGCGGTGGCTGGTGTTCCCGCATGAGCTGGTGGGCTTGTCGGCCGAGGAGATCCGGGCGCACAAGCCGGCGGCGGCTCAGCCGCGTGGATGAACGGCCGCGCCGGAGGCGGGTTCGAGACCGACTTTCTCGCGCCGGATGCGCTCGACGGTCGCTTCGACCCAGGCCTGCGCCTGCTCGTTGATGTCTCGCGGCTCGCGATCGGTCGTGTCGATCGGTGGACCGATGATCACGCGGATCGTACCGGGCCGCTTCATCAGCCCTCGGCGAGGCCAGTAGTAACCGGCATCGTGGGCGACCGGTACCACCTTGCACCCGGTGCGGCTGGCGAGCAGCGCTCCGCTGACGCCATAACGGCGAGTCTGCCCCGCAGCCATGCGCGTGCCTTCCGGGAAGATCAGCATCGACAGTCCCTCGTCGAGTCGAGCGTGCCCTTGAGCGACGACCTGATTCACCGCCGATGCGCCCGCGCCTCGATCGACCGCGACCGACCGTAACAGCATGAGACCCCAGCCGAAGAACGGGATGTAGATCAGTTCGCGCTTGAGCACGATGACCTTGGGTGGGCCGATGAGAAATTGGGCGAACACTTCCCAACTGGAGGAGTGCTTCCAGTAGGCGATGTGCGGCTGCTGCGGAATGTGTTCGAGCCCCTCGACGACGAAGTCGAGTTTGCACAGCACACGCAGCGCATCCATCATTCGCGCCCCATACCAGCGCACCAACGCAAAGCGTTGCGGCAGCGGCACGGTCCAGGCCACCAGCACGAAGAAGATGGCGTACGCCAGTGTCCAGGCGAACATGAACGCCGTGAACACCACTGAACGCAGCCACTGCATCGTTATGCCCTGCGCAGCGATCAGCCCGGCAACCGCGACAGATCGGCGACACCCGAGAACAGCGCTCGCACCCGACTGACGAGAGCCAGTCGGTTGGCGCGCAATGCGGGATCGGGATCGTTGACCATGACGTCGTTGAAGAACGCATCGATGGCGGGGCGCAGACCGGCCAGCGTCGTCAGCGCCGCATCGTAGCGCCGCGACCTGAGATCGGCCTCGACACCGGCACTCACGCCCTCGAGCGCCGCATGCAGGGCGCGTTCGGCGTCCACTTGCAGCAGGCCGACGTCGATAGTCGTCGCGGCTTCCGCCGAAGATTTCTTGAGAATGTTCGCGATGCGCTTGTTCGCGGCCGCAAGGCTTTCAGCCTCAGGCAGCGAACGGAAGGCCGCGACGGCATGAACACGAGCGTCGAAATCGAGCGGACGATGCGAACCGGTGGCGAGCACGGCATCGAAGATTTCACTGGCTACGCCGGCGTCCTGATAGTGCGCGCGCAGCCGCTCGAAGATGTAGCTCAGTACGTCCTCGGCGCAGCCGGCCTGCTGTACGGGTTGCCCCGATACGGCCTGCGCGACGAGTTCGCCGAGATCGAGATCGAAGCGACCTTCGAGGATGATGCGCAACACGCCGATGGCGGCACGTCGCAACGCGAACGGATCCTTCGTGCCGCTCGGCTTCTGGCCGATGGCGAATATGCCGGCGAGCGTATCGAGCTTGTCGGCGAGCGCCACGGCAGCACCCGTGCTCGTGCTGGGCAACGCATCGCCTGCGCCGCGGGGTTGATAGTGCTCGCGTACCGCGGCAGCGACATCGGGATGTTCGCCGTCGGCTTGCGCGTAGTAGGCACCCATGATGCCCTGCAGTTCGGGAAACTCACCGACCATGGCGGAGAGCAGGTCGCATTTGCAGAGCAGTGCGGCACGTTCGGCGCGGGCCGCATCGCCACCGAGCGCCGGCGCGATGTGCGCAGCGAGCGCCTGCACCCGCCGGACCTTGTCACCGATCGATCCCAGTTTGGCCTGGAATGTGACCTTATCGAGATCGTCACGCCACGACGCGAGAGGTGCCCGACGATCCTGTTGCTGGAAGAACGCTGCGTCCGACAGACGTGGCCGCACGACTCGTTCGTTACCTTCGCGCACGCGCACTGGTTCGCGGCTGTCGATGTTGCTGACCGTGATGAAGAACGGCGTCAGTGCACCGTCGGCTGCCTCGACGGCGAAGTAGCGTTGATGTTCCTGCAGCGTGGAGAGCAGTACTTCTCGCGGCAAGGCGAGAAAGCGCTCATCGAAACGCCCGACGACTGCCACCGGCCACTCGACGAGCGCGGTCACTTCATCGAGCAACGCCTCATCGAGCACCGCCTTGCCTCCCTGCGCCGCAGCACTCGCCGTGACTTGCTGGCGGATCGCTTCGCGGCGTTCGGCGAACGCGGCGATGACGTGACCGCGCTCGCGCAGGATCTCGGCGTAGCGCGCCGGGGCATCGATCTCGATCCACTCCGGGGCGTGGAACCGATGACCGCGACTGCGACTGCCTGAGTCAGTGTCGAGAATGCGCGCCGGCAGCACGGCGGCACCGAATCGCAGGACGACCCAGTGCACGGGGCGCACGAACTGCGCATCGCTGGCACCCCAGCGCATGCGTTTCGGAATCGGCAGTGCATCGAGCGCGGCTTGCACCATGTCCGGGAGCAGCGATGCGGTTTCAGCGCCGGGCTGGGTTGCTTCGAAGTACAGGAACTCTCCCTTGCCTTCGTGGATGCGTCCGAGTGCCTCGAGCGCTACCCCGCAACTGTCGGCGAACGCGGTCGCAGCCCGAGTCGGCTGGCCCTGCTTGTCGAAGGCAGCATTCACCGGCGGGCCGCGGCGCTTGATGCGCTGTTCGCCCTGTCGCGTGGCGAGCGCGCGGATCAGTACCGCGAGTCGGCGCGGCGCGGCGTAGGAGACCAGTTCGCCGTGTGCGATGCCCGCCGCAGCCAGAGCGCTGCGCAGGCTTTCCGCCAGGGCTCGCTCCAGTTCCGGCAGCGCCAGCGGCGGCAACTCTTCGGTGCCAAGCTCGAACAGGAAATCTTCGGTCTGTGCGTTATGGCTCATGTGCGCACCCCCGACTTGAGCATCGGGAACCCGAGCGCTTCGCGCGACTCGTAGTACGTCTGCGCCACGCCGCGCGCGAGCGTGCGCACGCGCAGGATGAATCTTTGACGTTCGGTGACCGAGATGGCGCGCCGCGCATCGAGCAGATTGAAGGTGTGCGAAGCCTTGAGCATCTGTTCGTAGGCCGGCAGGCCGAGTTTGGCTTCGAGCAGTTTCTGGCAGGTCGCCTCGTGCTCATCGAAATACCGGAATAGCAAAGCGGTATCGGCATGTTCGAAGTTGTACTTCGACTGCTCGACTTCGTTCTGGTGGTAGACGTCGCGGTAGGTGACCTTGCCGAGCGGGCCATCGGTCCAGACGATGTCGAACACGCTGTCGACGCCCTGCAGGTACATCGCCAGACGCTCGAGGCCGTAGGTGATCTCACCCGTCACCGGCTTGCAGTCGATGCCACCGACCTGCTGGAAGTAGGTGAACTGGGTGACTTCCATGCCGTTCAGCCAGACCTCCCAGCCAAGCCCCCAGGCACCGAGCGTGGGCGATTCCCAGTTGTCTTCGACGAAGCGGATGTCGTGCACCAGCGGATCGAACCCGAGCATTTTCAGCGAACCGATGTACAGGTCGAGGATCTCGAGCGGCGAGGGCTTGATCACCACCTGGAACTGGTAATAGCGCTGCAGACGAAACGGGTTATCGCCATAGCGGCCGTCGGTCGGTCGGCGCGACGGCTGCACGTAGGCGGCGCTCCACGGCTCTGGGCCGACGGCGCGCAGGAACGTGGCGCTGTGGAAGGTGCCGGCTCCGACCTCCATGTCGTAGGGCTGCAGAATGACGCAGCCCTGGTCGGACCAGTACTTCTGCAGGGCGAAAATGAGTTCCTGAAAGGTGTGAGCCATGGCTCCCGGCACGCGGCACTCGCCGTCGTCATTTAAAGGGCGCACAGTATAGCGGCTGAATCACGGGGATTACGGGGGTGGGAATCGTGACAACCGCAGTAGACGGTGCGCCGAGCCACGGCGGCGTCAAAGTTGGAATTTGGGAACTCGCGCCGGGTATCGAGCGCCGCAATTTCCACGCATTACTGGGCGCAGCGTTCTTTTCCATTGGTTTGCTGACGTTGGTCGGCAACCTGCGACCCTATCTCTTCAATTCGATGCTGGGTATACCCGACGATATTCAGGGCCGCGTCAGCGGCACCATGGACGTCATGAGCGAGATCCCGGCACTGCTGTTGTCCGGACTCGTCGGTGCGGCCTCCGATCGTCTGGGTCGCCGCGTCATCTATGCCATGGGGTTCGGCATTCTCGCCATCGGCTATCTGTTGTTTCCGTTCGCGCAGTTCAACTGGACTTTGTACGCGATGATTTTCATCACCGCCTGTGGTGCCTCGCTGATCGCGGCGATGCTCTCGGCAGTGATTGCCGACTATCCGCAGGAGAGTTCGCGCGGCAAGCTCGTCGGCATCTGTTTTTTCCTCAACGGTCTCGGTGTCGCGTCGCTCGTCGGCCTTGCAACACAACTGCCGAAGTTCTATCTGGCACAGGGTTTAGATGCCGTGGCGGCAGGGCGCGCAGCGTATTGGACGGTTGCGGCACTGTGCCTGATTCCGCTGGTGATCGTGCTGCGCGGTCTTGCCCGTCAATCGCCGGGCCAGCTCAGCGAGCGAGAGCCGCTGCTGGCGACGTTGCGCGTCGGCTTGGCCGCAGCACGCGACGCCCGCGTGCGGCTGGCCTATTGCTCGGCCGCGGTGTCACGAGCGTCGTTGTCGATCATCAGCGCGTTCTTTTTTCTTTGGATGGTGCAGGCGGGCAAGGAGCAGGGGATGACGCCCGCCGAGGCCTTGTCGCGCGGCAGCGGCATTTTCGTGGCGATCCAGATCACCGCTACGCTGTGGGCCATCACCGTGATCAGCTTCATCGATCGCATCGATCGGGTGTTGTTCATGGCCGTGGCCTCGGCACTCGCCTGCGGCAGTTACGTCTGGTTCGGCCTCGTCGACGACCCGTTTCAGCCCGCGATGTACCTCGCGGCCGTCTTGCTCGGCATCGGCGAGATGAGCGGCATCCTCGCTTCGCAGGCGCTCGTGGGCCAGGTGGCCCCAGAGCGTGGCCGCGGCGCCGTGATTGGCGTGTTCACCTTGTGCGGGTCGCTCGGCATCTTCTTCGCCGCGGTGGTCGGCGGCACCCTGTTCGATTTGTGGCGTCCTTCGGCGCCGTACGTGGTGATGGGCTGTCTCAGCGGGGTACTCTGCCTGCTGGCCGCCTACACTTGGGTGCGAGGGCCGTCACCCCGAATCGCACTAAATTAGTGCGCTAAATCCCTAATACGCACTAAAAAAAGGCAAATAATCAGGCGTTTGGTGAGTTCACCAACGCCTAACACCTTGATTCATCGATTATTCGGTGCATCGGCATGATAGATGCATCATACTTGGGCGTCAGTTTCATTGGTTTTTGATAACGGAGCGACTATGACCACCGCCAGTGACGTCATCAAGATGATCAAAGAGAAGGAAGTGAAGTGGGCCGACCTGCGCTTCACCGACACCCGCGGCAAGGAGCAGCACGTCACCATCCCGGCCAAGACCGTGGATGACGGCCTCTTCCGCGACGGCAAGATGTTCGACGGTTCGTCGATTGCCGGTTGGAAGGGCATCAACGAGTCCGACATGATCCTCATGCTCGATCCGAGCACGGCGATCCTCGACCCCTTCTTCGAAGAGTCGACGGTCAATATTCGCTGCGACATCATCGAGCCCGCCACCATGCAGGGTTACGAGCGCGATCCGCGCTCGCTCGGCAAGCGCGCTGAGGCTTATCTGAAGAGCACGGGCATCGCCGATGGCGCGATGTTCGGTCCCGAAAACGAATTCTTCATCTTCGACAGCGTGCGCTGGAAGAACGAAATGCACGGCTCGTCGTACGCCATCGATTCGGTGCAGGGCGCGTGGAACAGCGACACCCAGTACCCCGAGGGCAACAAGGGCCACCGTCCGGGTGTGAAGGGCGGCTACTTCCCGGTGCCGCCGGTCGATGCGTTCCAGGACATCCGCAACGCGATGTGCGCGGCCTGCGAAGAGCTCGGTCTCGTCGTCGAAGTGCACCACCACGAAGTGGCGACCGGCGGCCAGTGCGAAATCGGCATCGGTGCCGGTGGCCTCGTCAAGAAGGCCGACGAAGTGCAGATCCTCAAGTACGCCGTGCACAACGTCGCGCACGGCTACGGCAAGACGGCGACCTTCATGCCGAAGCCGCTGGTCGGTGACAACGGCTCGGGCATGCACGTGCACCAGTCGTTGCAGAAGGACGGCAAGGCGCTGTTCGCCGGCGACAAGTACGGCGGTCTGTCCGAGACGGCGCTCTACTACATCGGCGGCATCATCAAGCACGCCAAGGCTCTGAACGCGTTCACCAACGCGGGCACGAACAGCTACAAGCGTCTGGTGCCGGGCTTCGAAGCGCCGGTGATGCTCGCCTACTCGGCGCGCAACCGCTCGGCCTCGATCCGTATCCCCTGGGTCGCGAACCCCAAGGCGCGTCGCATCGAAGTGCGTTTCCCGGACTCGTCCGCGAACCCGTATTTCGCCTTCGCCGCCATGATGATGGCGGGTCTCGATGGCATCCAGAACAAGATCCATCCGGGCGATCCGGCCGACAAGGACCTGTACGATCTCGAGCCCGAGGAGGCGAAGCACATTCCGACCGTGTGCCACTCGCTCGACATGGCGCTCGAACACCTCGACAAGGACCGCGAGTTCCTCACCCGTGGCGGTGTGTTCACCAACGACGTGATCGATGCCTACATCGGTCTGAAGTTGCAGGAAGTCACGCGCTTCCGCATGAGCACGCACCCGGTCGAACTCGACCTGTACTACAGCTGCTGATGGCACGGTCGTGATGCGTGGTCACACCCATGGCGGTTGAGCGTCTCTTCGAGACTTTCGCCGCGCATCACGATCCGTCGGACCTGCTCGATGCGCTGCTGACCGGCATCGTGCTGCTCGATGCGGATTTCCGCATCATCCACGCCAACGTTTCCGCACAGGGCTTGCTGGCCGTGGGACTCAACCAGTCCCGCGGCCGGCCGCTCACCGACTTGTTCGTCGATGGACAAGTGCTGGGTGCCGCGCTCGCGCGTGCGCGTGACCGAGGCGAGGTCGTCAACGAATGTGAGGTCAGCCTGCGTCCCGTCAGTGCCCCTCGTGAAGCGCGCATCGTCGATGCCATCGTCAGTCCGGTCGACGACATCACCGGTTCGCGGCGCTTCCTGCTCGAATTGTCGGATGCCGCACCGCGGGCCCGTCTCAGCCGCGACAATGAATTGCGCACCCGCCTCGAGGGCAATCGGCTCATGACGCGGCAGCTCGCTCACGAAATCAAGAATCCGCTCGGCGGCCTGCGTGGCGCCGCGCAATTGCTCGCCAGGCAACTGCCCGATGCGGACTTGCGCGAGTACACGACGGTGATCATCAACGAAGCCGATCGGCTGACGGCGCTCGTCGACAGCATGACGAGTCCGGCGCGTCCGACGCAGAAGGTCGTGGTCAACGTGCACGAGATCTGCGAACACATTTATCGCTTATTGCGCGCCGAGTCCGGACCCGGCGTGCGTATCGAACGCGATTACGATCCCAGTCTTCCGGAAGGTTTTTTCGACCGTAACCAACTCGTTCAGGCACTGCTCAATCTTTGTCGCAACGCGCTGCAGGCCGTTGGCGAGCGTGGCACGGTGACCTTGCGCACCCGTGCGATCACGCAGGCGCACATCGGTCTGGTGCGGCATCGGCTCATCGCGCGCATCGATGTGCTCGACGATGGTCCGGGTGTGCCGCCTGCGATCCGCAGCAGCCTGTTCTTTCCGCTCGTCACCGGCCGGGCGAACGGCACCGGTCTCGGCCTCGCGCTGTCGCAGGAGCTCGTCAATCGCAACGGCGGCATCATCGAATACGAAAGCGAACCCGGTCGCACCGTGTTCTCGGTGCTGCTGCCGCTTGAACTTGGCGAGGCAGCACCATGAGTGCGCGTCCGCTGCGGGTCTGGCTGGTCGATGACGACGCGTCGATTCGCTGGGTGCTTGAGCGCGCGCTGAAGAGTGCCGGCATGCTGCCGCGGGTGTTTGAGGCCGCCGAACCCGCACTCGACGCTTTGCGAGGCGACAGTCCCGATGTGCTCGTCACCGACATCCGCATGCCCGGGCTTTCGGGCCTCGAGCTCGTCCGCAAGATCCACGGTGCACGGCCACAATTACCGGTCATCGTGATGACGGCTCATGCCGACCTCGACAACGCCGTATCGGCCTATGAGAGCGGCGCGTTCGAGTATCTCCCCAAGCCTTTCGACATCGACCAGGTCGTCGAACTCGTCAAGCGAGCTGCGCAGAGCGTGCAACGTTCTAGCCCCGACAGCTCGGCCGACGGACGAATGTCGGGCTTGCTCGGCAAGGCGCCGGCGATGCAGCAGGTGTTTCGCGCCATCGGCCGCTTGTCGCGCTCGGCGGTGACGGTACTGATCACCGGTGAATCGGGTACCGGCAAGGAGCTCGTCGCGCGCGCGCTCCACGGCCACAGCCCGCGGGCCAACAAGCCGTTTATTGCGCTCAATACGTCGGCTATTCCTTCGGAGCTGCTCGAGTCGGAATTGTTTGGACACGAGAAAGGTGCCTTCACCGGCGCGGATGCACTGCGTCGCGGCCGTTTCGAGCAGGCCGATGGTGGCACTTTGTTTCTTGACGAAATCGGTGACATGTCGACGCCCCTGCAGACGCGACTGCTGCGCGTCCTCGCCGAAGGGGAGTTCTACCGCGTCGGCGGCCAGACGCCGATCCGCGTCGATGTACGGGTGATCGCCGCGACCCACCAGAATCTCGAGGATCGGGTCAGTCGCGGGTTATTCCGTGAAGACCTGTTTCATCGCCTGAACGTGATCCGTATCGAGTTGCCGCCGCTGCGCGCGCGTCGCGAGGACGTGGCGGATCTGCTCGAGCATTATCTGCGCGTGGCTGCGCAGGAGCTCGGCGTCGAGCACAAGACGCTGGCCAAGGAGGCGCGCGCGGCGCTCGAAGCCTACCAGTGGCCCGGCAACGTCCGTGAGCTCGTCAACCTGTGCCGTCGCTTGTCGGTGCTTGCACCGGGCAGCGAGATCCGTCTCGATGATCTACCGGCCGAAATACTCGGTGCGAGTTTCGCGCAGGATGCGCAAGGGTGGTCGGCGCTGCTCGCGCGCTGGGCGGAGACGGAGGCGCTGCAGAGCGGCTCATCACCGTTGCTCGACACAGCGCTGCCGGAGTTCGAACGGACCCTGATTCGCGTCGCCCTCAAGCACACCCAGGGTCATCGTCAGGATGCCGCGCGTCTGCTCGGCTGGGGGCGCAATACTTTGACGCGCAAGCTCAAGGAGCTCGGCATGGAAGAGGCCGAACTCGATCAGGACGGCGAAGCGGCCGCCTGAAGCAGCCTTTGGTATAGCGTCACGTAGCGTGAGGCGGCATTCGACCAGCCATGATCGCGGCGCATGCCTTCACGCATTCGAGCCTGCCATGTGGCCGGCGTAGCGTATTCCTCGACCGCAAGCCGCAGCGCCTCGGTGAGCGTGCGCTCAGGTTCGAGAAAACCAAATCCCGTGACCTCGTCCACCGTATCGATGAGACCGCCGACGCGACGGACGATCGGTACCGTTCCGTAACGCAATCCATATAACTGGGTCAGCCCGCAAGGCTCGAAGCGCGAGGGCAGCACGATAGCGTCGGCGCCGGCGATGATGCGATGCGCCAGCGTCTCGTCGTAGCCGAGCTGGACGGCCACGGCCGCGGGGTGCGCGCGCGCCGCATCGCGAAACGCGGCTTCGAGCGCTGCATCACCGCTGCCGAGCAGCACGAGTTGTCCGCCCGCCTCGATCAGCGCCGGCAAGGCCTCGAGCAGCAGGTCTAGACCTTTTTGCTGCGATAAGCGACTCACCACGGCGAACAGCGGCGCCTCGCGGCGAACAGCGAGCCCCATCTGCTGCTGCAGGACCGTCTTGCATTGCGCCTTGCCGTCGAGACTCGTGACGTCATAGCGCGCTGCGAGGTGCGCATCCGTGGCCGGGTTCCACACCGCAGGATCGACGCCGTTGAGGATGCCGTGCAGATCGTGTGTGCGGCTGCGCAACACACCCTCGAGTCCGCAGCCGAATTCGGCCGTCGTGATTTCGCGAGCGTAACTCGGGCTGACCGTGGTGATGGCGTCGGCGCCGATCAGTCCCGCCTTCATGAACGAGATGTCGCCGTGGAACTCCATGCCGTCGAGCCCATGAAGACACTGCGAGGGCAGATCGAGCAGGTGGAAATCAGCGAGCGGAAAGCGTCCCTGATAGGCGAGATTGTGAATGGTGAACACTGAACGTGCGGTGCGCGCCGGATGCAATCGCAGCATGAGACTGGCGAGCGCGGCATGCCAGTCGTGCGCATGCAGGATGTGCGGTTGCCAGCGCTCATCGATGTCGCCGCCCGCCAGATGTGCGCCGCACCAGCCGAGTAGCGCAAAGCGCTGCAGATTGTCGCGCCACTCGTGACCCGTGCCGTCCTGGTAGGGTCCGCCTTCGCGCGAATAGAGGTACGGGGCGTCGATTACGTACGCCGGCACCGTACTGCCGCGCAGCGTGCTTTGCCGCAGCGTCACGCGTGCGGCTCCGTACAGGCCCGTGCCCTCGAAAACCTTGCGTGACTTGCCCATGGCATCGAGCACGGCCGGATATCCGGGCAGCAACACGCGCACGTCGACGCCGGCCTCTTGCAGCGCCGCGGGCAAGGCGGCGGTGACGTCGGCGAGTCCGCCCGTCTTCACGAACGGAAACATCTCGGCTGCCACATGCAGCACGCGCAACGGTCGACTCACGGCGGTCAAGGTGTTTTCGGCAGGTTGAGCAGCATCTGGCGGGTGACGAGCGTGATTCCCGAGGTCGTACGTAAAAATCGCGCTGCGTCGAGAGCTGCATCTTCGCCGATCACGAGGCCGTCGGGAATCATGCAGCCTCGATCGACCACCGCCCGGCTGATGCGGGCACCGCGTCCGACCTGCACGTTCGGCAACAACACGCTCCAGTTGACCTGTGCATACGAATGCACGCGCACGCCGCTGAACATCAATGATCGCTCGACGTGGCCCGAGACGATGCACCCGCCTGACACCAGCGACTCGATGGCGACGCCGCGCCGTGAGTCTTCGTTGTGCACGAATTTCGCCGGCGGCAACTGCGGCTGGTACGTCCAGATCGGCCAGCGATCGTCGTACAGATTCAGCAGTGGATCGGTCGCGGTCAGATCGATGTTGGCATCCCAGTAAGCATCGATGGTGCCGACGTCGCGCCAGTAAGGCTCTTCGTTTTCGCGCGTGCCTACCGCACTGTCGGCGAAGCGGTGCGCCACGACTTGGCGCTCGCGTACGAGTTTCGGGATCACGTCCTTGCCGAAGTCGTGGCTCGAATTCGGATCGTCCGCGTCTGCCGACAGCACATCGAGCAGGAAGTCCGTGTTGAAGATGTACACGCCCATGCTCGCGAGCGAGCGCTCCGGTTTGCCGGGAATGCTCGGTGGATCCGCAGGCTTTTCGACGAATTCGGTGACGAGGTCTTTGTCGTCGACGGCCATCACGCCGAACGCGCGCGCCTCCGGGCGCGGCACTTCGATGCAGGCCACCGTGCAGGGTCTGCCGTGCTCGACGTGATCCGCAAGTGCCAGCGCATAGTTCATTTTGTAGATGTGATCGCCGGCAAGGATGACCACGTACTTGCTGCGAAAGCTTTGAATGATGTCGTGGTTCTGATGCACGGCGTCGGCGGTGCCCTGATACCAGTTCACTTCGTCGAGCCGTTGCTGCGCCGGCAAGACATCGACGAATTCGTTGAGTTCACCGCGCATGAAGCCCCAGCCACGCTGGATGTGGCGCATGAGACTGTGACTCTTGTACTGCGTGAGCACGGCGATGCGCCGAATGCCCGAGTTGATGCAGTTGGACAGGGCGAAGTCGATGATGCGGAATTTGCCGCCGAAATACACGGCAGGCTTCGCGCGTCGATCAGTGAGGTTGAGCAGTCGGCTGCCGCGGCCGCCGGCGAGCACCAGCGCCACGGTACGCTTCGGCAGATCGAGGCTGGTGGCGAGTTCGTTCGAGATCATCGACAACCTCCCGGGCCGCGAATCTGGAACAGACGGGCCACGAGTATGATAATTGCATCTGCACCGTCATCGGTGCGATTTGCGAGAGATTTCCATTGTCTGACTCAAGCCCTGCCCCGCAATCTCATGGTCTGGACGAGTGCCTGCGGGGCCAGATCGGCGTCGCACCCGAGGCAGCCGGTGACTTCGACTTGATGCGTGCCACAGCTTTGGCCGTTCGCGAGGAGCTGTCGCGTCGGTGGGTGCGCAATGAGCGGCGGGAACGCACTGAAAGGGTGCGTCGGGTGTATTACCTGTCGATGGAATTTTTGATCGGTCGAACCCTGGGCAACGCGCTGGCGGCAGT
>Ga0068877_10002029_pt1 | contig 16538 bp, 10 predicted proteins | sample NOAtaG_FD_66437 | JGI IMG/M metagenome (GOLD analysis project Ga0068877, IMG submission 66437) | Freshwater lake microbial communities from Lake Erie, under a cyanobacterial bloom - NOAA_Erie_Diel6S_1000h metaG | ecosystem: Environmental > Aquatic > Freshwater > Lake | place: USA: Ohio, Lake... | reverse complement strand
CGCTCGGCCGCCTCGAGCGCGTTCCCCCAGGGCGCCCCGGTCGTCATCGCCTCGCGCTCCCGGGCCAGCCGCGCCTCAAGGCGGTCGATCTTCGCCCGCACGCCGTCGTGGCGGGCCCGTTCGATGGGTCCAAGGAGCTCGCGGAGCCTGGCCAGCGGGAGCGTCTCGAAACCGGCGCGGAACGAGGCCGCCACCTCGGCGGCCCCGAGGGCGCGGTCGTACACCCGGGCCTCCTCGACCTCCCCGGCCAGGCCGGCCACCCCATGCCCCAGATGCCGGCGGCCAAGGACGACCCGATCGATGCCGGCGCGATACCGGTGGGCCGGACCCGGACGGTAGGCCGTGCCATAAGGCATGCCGTCCCGGTAGACCGTGATGGTCCCGTCGGCGCCATGGGTGATCGCCACGTGGATCCACCCCTCGGACCGGCGGGTCTCGACCGGACCGCCCACGTCCCGCGTGCGGCGGAAAAAGTCACTCCCGGCCATCCAGCGCCCGGGCGTCTGCTCGCCGAAGACGATCGCATCGAACACCTCGCTGTCGGGCGTTTGCACGGTGACCACGCCTCCCCCGCGCTGGTCGAGGGTGTCCAGGGCGACCCAGGCCTCGAGGGTCATGGCCGTGAGGTCTGCCGGCAGCGGGGCCGTGACGAGGTGGGCATCGCCGCCCGGCAACCTCAGGCGCCCGTCGCGCACGGCCGCCCCGGCCACGACGCGCCCATGCATGCCCCCGACCTCGTCGGCGGCATCGGCCTCGAAGGTCCAGCGGGCCAGCGGGACCGGGAGATCCGCCGACGGCCCCGCGGCCGGTCCCGAACGGCGCGAACCCCGCCAGGCGGCCAGCGGGACCGCCTCAAGGCGCCGCCGCTCCTCGCGTGCGGCGCGGAGGTCGCTCTCGAGGGCCGCGATCGCCACCTCCCGGTGCGCGCGACCGAGCCACCTCCCGGCCAGACCCGAGACGGCGGGGCGCCAGGCCGAGGCCAGCCCCGCACGGATCCGCTCCTTGGACATGGCGATCCGCCTCAATGCCTCGGTCCCCGAGGAGGGGTCGTCGACGACAATCTGCCCGGGCCGGCCGCTGGCGAGGATCGAGTACCAGGCGTGGAAATCCCTCTGGCTGATGGGGTCGAACTTGTGGTCGTGGCAGCGCGCGCAGGAGACGGTCAGTCCGAGGAAAGCCTTGGAAAGCACGTCGATCTGGTTGTCCACGGCCTTGATCCGGTCGTCGAGCGCGTCCACCGGGATGTAGCCCAGCTCGACCATGCGGAAATGCGCCGTGCCGAGCGCCGACTCGTTGAGCCGCAGCACCGGATCGATCCGCGGGGCGGGCAGCAGGTCACCCGCGACATGCTCCCGGACGAACTGGTGGTACGGAACGTCCTGGTTGAAGGCCCGGATCAGGTAGTCGCGGTACCGCCAGGCCATCGGCAATTCCGGGTCTCCCTGGCTCCCGTGGGAGTCGCTGTAGCGCACCACGTCCATCCAGTGCCGCGCCCATCGTTCCCCGAAGCGTGGCGACCCGAGCATCCGGTCCACGACCCGGTCCCAGGCGTCGACCGAGGCGTCGGCGGCGTAGGCCTCGATCTCGCCGGGCGACGGCGGCAGGCCGCGGAGCACGAAGCTCAACCGTCGCAGCACGACTTCCCGGGGCGCTTCCGGGGACGGTTCCAGGCCCGCGGCGGCCATGCGGGCGTCCAGGAACCGGTCGACGAGGTGCGCCGACCCGTCGCGGGAGACCGGCGGCAGCCCGGCCCGGGCCAACGGGCGGAGGCTCCACAGGTCGGAGGCGCGGGCCGGGGCGGTGGGCGCGGCGGGCACGCTCCCGGGCGGGTGCGGGGAGACGGCGGCGACCGAGGGATCCGGGCCTGAGGTCTCTGAGGACTCACCGAGGGCGACCCGTGCGACGACGAGCGCGACCGGCACCAGCACCGACGCGGCGAGGCGTCGGGTCCAGCGGGACCCAAAGATCCGGCGGGGCGATCGGGGAATCACGTCGCGACCCTCCCACGGACCGTGGCATGACATCCAGCCGCCAGGACGATCGATGTCGGGCTCATTGCTCGCCCCAGGGTCGGCCCGGCGGCGGGGGCGGCGGTTGCCGCCAGCGCCACTCGGAGGGGTATCCCCAGTCCAGCCACGGGGTTTCGAGGCGACGGCCCGCCGCGGAAATGGCCGACGACGACGACGTGGCGGCATCCGGCATTCCGGCCTGCAGCAGGGCGTCGAGGAGGCCGCTGGTCATCAGCGTGCGCCGGGCCGTCCATGAGGGTTTCCCGGTGAGCATCATGCGCTCGATGCCATTGAGCAGCAGGGTGAAATGCGCAGCGGGTCGGGCTTCCTGGGTCCAGAAGCGCGTGGCACCGATGGCGCGGTCCGGTCGCCGCAACCGCCACGCCCCGGCCCAGCCCTGGTAGGCGCCGTTGGCCTCGAGGACCGAGGCCTTGAGGCCGTCGGCGTACTCCACCTGCCAGAGGATGGGCTTCGGCACGCGCTTCGGGAGGTCCTCCAGCGCCGGGACTGGGTCGGCCACCGTCCGCAGGGCCGCCTCGGCAAGTTCCCGGGACAGCGCGCCCCGGGCCAACTCGCTCCAGACGGCCTCGCCCTGCACCGACCGGACGGCCCTGATGCCGGTCTCGCCCCCGCGTCGTTGCTCGACCACCGCCTGGAGGCACTCCAGGGCATGGAATCCGTAGTGGTCGGTGGATCCGTAGGTGAGCACGACGACCTCCTCCAACGCCTCGCCGCGCGGGACATCAACCGGAGGGAAACGCCACGACCCCGGCACCGACGACCCTGCCATGAGAGGGATGCCCATCTCCTGGGCCGTCTGGTGGATGTGCCGGGCGTCCTCCCAGGTGTCGGCCAGGTGCTTGTCCACGAACACCGGCACCACCCGGCCGCTCTTGCGGAAGACCGCCAACGTCTCGTCCCAGAAGCGGCGCTTGGGATATTGCGTGTTGCCGGTGGGCGACTTCGGGTAGTCGCCATGCTCGGCGATGAGCAGCACGCCCTCGACTGCCAGCGTGCCCGTTCCCAGGGTCAGGGCGTCGGCGATGTTGGTGGCGATCCGGAACCGGTGCGAGGCGGCCAGAAGGCGGCTGATGTCGTTCGGGGGACGCTGCTCGACGTAGGCGGAAGCCAGGCGCAGGGGGCTGTCCTTGCCCGTGCCGTCGAGTCGGTCGGTGAGCACCAACCGGCTGGCGATGACGTCGGAATGGGAGTTGTGCCGGTAGACGGTGGTGAGCACCGCCACGGGCTTGCGGGCATCGGCGGCTGCGGAGGGGGTGTCCGCGGCGGCCTGCAGGGCCAGACCGGCCAGCAGCGCCGCGCCGCCGAGGAGCCACCGCCCGGGGCCCGTCGTCCGGGATCGACGGGACGGCAACCGGTGGCCTGCGGGGGAATCCATGGCGACAATCCAACAGATCGGTGGGCCGCACCCAAGCAAAACCGCCCCGGAACGCTCGGCGCGAAGGACTTGGGCGGGCTTCAGCGGCCGAGCACGTCGGCCACCGGCGGGGCCGACCGGGGACTGGCCGCCACGAAGTCCTCGCCCAGCAGGGCCGCCACCGTGGCCGCGACCTGGGCCTGCCGGACCGGCGCGAGGTCGGTCCGCTCGCCAAGGGCCGGCGTGTCCGGGCCGATCACCGCCATCCACAGGTAGGACGAGTCGACGATCTCCCGGCCGTGGTTCTTCCAGGCGATGGGCGCGGGGCCTCGGCCGTGGTCGGTGGTGATCACCAGGCTGGTGCGCCCGCGGTACCGGGGACTGGCCTGAAGGCGCGCCCACAGGTCGCCCAGGAACCGGTCGAAGCCCTGGGCCGAACGCAGGTACCGCTCGTAGTGCCCCTCGTGGGCCCAGTCGTCGGTCTCACCGTAGGCCACGTACAGGGCTCGGGGCCGGAGCGAATCGAGGGCATGGAAGGCGGCCTGCCGGACGAAGGTGTCGAGCAGCACGCCCGACCAGACGCCCCGGCCGTGCTCCACGACCTCGTCCAGCGCTCGGGGCACCGACATCCGGCGGGTTCCCGGCGGCACCTCGAAGCCGCTCCACACCGGGAAGCCCGCCCGGGGCGCGTTGAGCACCCACGGCAGGACGTCCCAGTTGACCACCGCCGCCACCCGGCCCTTGAACCCCGGCCGCGACTGGAGCCACTCGAAGACATTGGTGTTCGCGTTGAGGACCTTGTCGTTGCTGTCGATGCGCGGGTCGGCGATGCCGGTGAGGAATTCGTTGTAGCCCGGGTAGGAGAAGTTGCGACCGTTGGTCACGCGCACCTCGGCCCCGCGGCGCCGGTTGCCAAAGATCTGTCCCTGACGGGCGACCGTGCCCCAGAGGAACGGCAGCAGCACCTCGCGGGAGCGCTGCGGATCGGGACGCCAGAACTCGGCCTTGAGTTCGTTGGTCTTGCCCACCTGCCCGTACTGGCGGGAGATCAGGAGTTCCTCCGCCCCGCCGAAGACCTCCTCCTGCCGCAGACCATCGGTGGTCACAAGGATCACGTGCCGGGTCCTGGGCGCGGCCAGGGATGCGCTGGGAAGGGCCAGGCCGGCGAGGACCGACAGGGCCCACAGCACGGTGGCCAACCGCCTGTCCAGAACGACGCAGCGACGGAATCGGGGACATCGGAAGCTCTGAAGACGGGCAAGCAGGGACATGGGACGGCTCATGCCTCCGAGACTGGAACGGGCACCGGGACCGGTCAACCCGACGACGCCGAGGTTTCCGCGCATTCCGGTGCCGGACGAGAACCTCGATCACGCGAGGTGATGACGAGGATCCGCCGGGAGAATCGGATGCGCCGGGGCGAGGTTTTCGCTTTGGCGCGAACGGATCGGATCCATACTCTGTGAAACAACACCGCATTCCCATGGGCTCCTCCTCTCCCCAGCTTCCCCGCCGGTCCCCGGGGGTTTCCGCTTCCTGGGCCCGGGCACGGATCGTCCCGACCTCGTGGCGGTCCTCCCTGCGGGCACTCGTCTTTCCAGCGTTGATGGCAGCCACCGGACTGAGTGCCGCACCGGCCCCGCTGGACTTCAACCGGGACATCCGCCGGATCCTCTCCGAGAACTGCTTCCAGTGCCACGGGCCCGATGCCGGCGGCGGCAAACCCGGCAAGAAGGCCCTGCGTCTCGACCTGCCCGACGCGGCCAAGGCGGTCCGCGACGGCCACGCCGCCATCGTGCCGGGACATCCCGAGCAGAGCGAGGTGATGCGCCGGATCGCCTCGAACGATCCGGACGACCGGATGCCTCCGCCCGATTCGGGCAAGAGCCTCTCGGCTGCCGACCGGGCGACGCTCGCCGAGTGGATCCGGCAGGGTGCGGCCTACTCACGTCACTGGGCCTATGTCCCGCCGGAGCGCCCGCCGGTGCCCCAGGTCGCCGCCGGCTCCTGGCCTCGCAACGCCATCGACCGATTCATCTTGGCCCGGCTCGAGCAGGAGGGGCTCAAGCCCGCCCCCGAGGCCGACGCCCAGGCGCTGGAACGCCGGGCCAGCCTGGATCTCACGGGATTGCCTCCCACGGCCTCGATCCCGGGCCATCGTGGCGGCCGCCCCTTCGAGCGCACCGTCGACGACCTGCTGGCCTCCCAGGCCTACGGTGAGCACTGGGCGAGGCTCTGGCTCGACCTGGCCCGCTACGCCGACTCGAGCGGCTACGCCGACGACCCGGCGCGGACGATCTGGGCCTACCGCGACTACGTCATCCGCTCCTTCAACGCCAACAAGCCGTTCGATGTCTTCACCCTCGAGCAACTGGCGGGCGACCTGCTGCCGAACCCGACCGAGGAGCAGATGGTGGCCACCGCGTTCCACCGGAACACGATGACCAACAACGAGGGCGGCACCAACGACGAGGAGTTCCGCAACGTCGCCCTGGTCGACCGGGTCAACACGACCATGGCCGTGTGGATGGGCACCACCATGGCCTGCGCCCAGTGCCACAACCACAAGTACGACCCCATCACGCAGGAGGAATACTTCCGGCTCTTCGCCATCCTCAACAACACGGCCGACGCCGACCGGGGTGACGAGAGCCCCGTGCTGCCGCTCTTCACCGAGGAGCAGAAACGCACGAAGACCCGCCTCGAGGCCGACATCGCCGGACTCGAGGCCACTCTTTCCAGGTCCACGCCAGCGCTCGAGCGCGACCAGGCGCTGTGGGAGGCCCGGGTCTCCCAGCCGGTGGACTGGCGGACGCTGGTCGCATCCCGCGTCGAGTCCGCCTCCGGGGCCCCGCTGCGGACCTCGGCCGACGGCCTCGTGCGCGCGGACCTGGGGGGCCAGGCCGGGCGCTGGGTGATGGAGTTCCCCTCGGCCGAGGCCCGGACGATCCAGGCGCTGCGCCTGGAGGTGCCGGTTGTTGACGGTGCCGACGCCAACCGCCAACCCGGCGACGCCCCGCTGCTGGCGCGGGTGCAGGCACGCATCGTGCCCGCCACCGCATCGGTGCCCAAGGCCCGCATCGTGCGCATCGAACTGCCTGGCAAGGAACGGATCCTGTCGCTCGCCGAGGTGCAGGTCTTCCATGGCGAGAAGAACCTCGCCCGCGGAGGCGAGGCCCGGCAGAGCAGCACCGCCTACGACGGGCCGGCACGTCTGGCCATCGACGGCAACACCAACGGCGACTTCAACGGGGCGCGCTCGACGACCCACACCCAGACCTCCTCCGACCCGTGGTGGGAGGTCGACCTGAAGGAGTCCGTGACCATCGACCGCCTGTCGATCTGGAACCGGACCGACGGATCCGGCGAACGGTTGGGCGGGTTCCGGGTCGTGCTCCTCGACGAGAACCGGGCGCCGGTGTGGGACCAGGTCGTGGCCGAGCCACCCAAGCCCAGCCGCGATCTGCGGCCCGACGCCTCCCGGCCGGTGGAGTTCTCCCTGGCCGTGGCCGACATCGAGTCCCCGGGCTCCGAGGCCGGGCTGGTGCTCAACAACCCGGAGCCATCCAAGAAGGGCTGGTCCCCGGGCCGGCGCCGCGATCGCCCGGCCCACCTGACCCTCGTTCCCAAGCAACCGTTCCAGCTCGGCCCGGGGTCCAACCTGGTTGTGACGCTGGAGGCGCCGGCCCTGAAGGAGCCCGCCAACGCGCTCGCCTTCCGCATCGCGCACACCACGGACCCGCGGTCGGTTGAGATCGCGCGGACCCCGGCCCCGGTCCTCGAGGCGTTGTCACGGGCCCCATCGGTCCGGACCGACGCCCAGAAGGCCACCGTGGCGGCGCACCACCGGTCGGTGGCCCCGCGCCTGCAACCCGATCGCGACCGGTTGGCCGCGTTGCAACGGCAGCGCAACGAACTCAAGCCACACACCACGGTGCCCGTGCTCCGGGAACTCGCCGGCAAGGAGCGCCGCAAGACCCGCCTGCAACTGCGGGGCAACTGGATGAACCTGGGTGACGAGGTGGCCGAGGGGCTGCCGTCGGCCCTCGGCATCACCGCGGAGAACGGCCGACCGGACCGATTGCAACTGGCCCGCTGGCTGGTCGACCGACGCAATCCGCTCACGGCCCGCGTCGTCGCCAACCGCCTCTGGGAATCGGTCTTCGGCATCGGCCTGGTGCGCACCAGTGAGGAGTTCGGTTCCCAGGGCGAATTGCCCTCGCACCCGGAGTTGCTCGACTGGCTGGCCGTCGAACTCATGGACAGCGGCTGGGACCTCAAGCACCTGCTCCGCCTGATGGTCACCTCGGCCACCTACCGGCAGTCGTCCAGAGTCACCCCGGACCTCCTCGCGCGGGACTCCGAGAACCGATGGCTGGCCCGGGGACCCCGGTTCCGGCTGCCGGCCGAGACCATCCGCGACCAGGCGATGGCGGTGAGCGGCCTCCTGAGCGTGCGCATGCACGGACCGCCGGTGAAACCGGCGCAGCCGAAGCTCGGGCTGACCGCGGCCTTCGGCAGCGGCACCGACTGGGAAACCAGCGGTGGCGAGGACCGCTTCCGCCGCGGGCTCTACACCACGTGGCGCCGCTCCAACCCCTACCCCTCGATGGCCACCTTCGACGCCCCGAACCGCGAGGTTTGCCAAGTCCGGCGCGAACGCTCCAACACCCCGCTCCAGGCCCTGGTGACCCTGAATGATCCGGTATACGTCGAGGCCGCCCAGGCCCTGGGCCGCCGCATGGCCCGGGTGCCGGGGGCCGATACGGACAAGGTTCGGGAGGGCTTCCGCCGATGCCTCCACCGCGAGCCGTCGACCGAGGAGACCACCAAGCTGCAGTCCCTGCTGGAGCGCAGCCGCCAGCGCTTCGAGGCCGAGCCCGACAAGGCACGCCGGTTGGCCACCGAACCGATCGGCGACCTGCCCAGCGGTCTCGAGGCCCCCGAGGCGGCCGCCTGGACCTCGGTGGCCAACGTGCTGCTCAACCTCGACGAGTTTCTGATGAAGCGGTGAACCGCCCGCCCCCACCCCGCCCCCCCGCCCATGACTCCCCAGCTTGAATCCCTGCAGGCCCTCACCCGCCGGCACTTCCTCGGCCGCACCGCCCATGGCCTCGGGGCCATCGCCCTCGGGTCCCTGCTCAAGGGGGCGCTGCCCGCCTCCGCCGGTCCGATGGAAACGCCCCTGGCCGCCCGCGGGCCCCGCTTCCCTGGACGGGCCAAGCGGGTCATCTACCTGCACCTCACCGGCTCGCCGCCGCACCTGGACCTCTTCGACTACAAGCCGGAGCTGGTGAAACGCAACGGTCAGGACTGCCCCGACGCCTTCCTCAAGGGCAAGCGCTTCGCCTTCACCTCGGGCACGCCGAAGCTGCTCGGCACCCCGCGCACCTTCACCCGCCATGGCGACGGTGGGGTCTGGCTCTCCGATGCGCTCCCGAACCTCCAGACGGTGGCCGATGAACTCTGCGTGATCCGGTCGATGAACACCGACCAGTTCAACCACGCGCCGGCCGAGCTGCTGGTCTACACGGGATCGCCCCGGCCGGGTCGCCCGTCGATCGGGGCCTGGGTCACCTACGGCCTCGGCACCGAGAACCAGAACCTCCCGGGGTTCGTGGTGCTCATCTCCAGCGGCGTGCAGCCCAACGGCGGCAAGAACTCCTTCGGCAACGGCTTCCTGCCCTCGGTCTACCAGGGCGTGCAGTGCCGCTCGAAGGGCGACCCGGTGCTCTACGCCTCGGACCCCGCGGGCATGGATCGCGACCTGCGGCGCCTGGGCCTCGACACGTTGCGCGACCTCAACGAGCTGCAGGCCCAGGAGCTCGGTCATCCCGAGACGGCCACGCGCATCGCGCAGTACGAACTGGCCTTCCGCATGCAGGTGTCGGTGCCCGAGGTCATGGACATCAGCCGCGAGAAACCCGCGACCCTCGAGGCCTACGGGGCCAAGCCGGGCGAGTCGAGCTTCGCCAACAACTGCCTGCTGGCCCGGCGGCTGGTCGAGCAGGGAGTCCGGTACGTGCAGCTCTTCGACTGGGGCTGGGATTTCCATGGCACGGGCCCCTCGGAGGACATCCGCGACGGCCTCACCAACAAGTGCCGCACGATGGACCGGCCGGTCGCGGCGCTGCTCAAGGACCTGCGCCAGCGCGGCCTGCTCGAAGACACCCTGGTGGTGCTCGGTGGCGAGTTCGGCCGCACCCCCTTCCGCGAGGGCCGCACGGCGCAGGGGGCGATCCTCGGCCGCGACCACTTCCCGGACTGCTACAGCATGGTGCTGGCCGGCGGCGGCATCCGCGGCGGCATGATGTACGGCGAGTCCGACGAACTGGGCTTCTCGGTGGCCCGCGACAAGGTGAGCGTGCACGACCTGCAGGCCACCCTGCTCCACCAACTCGGCTTCGACCACGAACGCCTGACCTTCCGCTTCCAGGGCCGCGACTACCGGCTCACCGATGTCGAGGGCGAGGTGGTGAAGGGCATCCTGACCTAGGGGACCCACCGAAACCGACGTTCCTCCCCGCCATGCCCCTGCCCCCGGAGACGGCCTGGTTTCCCGCCAAGCGCTACGGGTGGGGTTGGGGTCTGCCGTCCCGATGGCAGGGCTGGGCTTGCCTGCTGGGCTATTTCGCAGCCCTCGGGGCCGGCCTGCGATGGCTCCTGCCGGGTCATGAGAAGCTCTTCATGACCCTCATGCCGGCGATGTCCGCCGGCCTCGTCGGCATCTGCTGGTGGAAGGGCGAGGCCCCGGGCTGGCGGTGGGGAAACCGCTGATCGCCTCGTCCCCCCGGAGATTTCATTGGGGTTGGAAACCGCCCTGGGTTTCCATCAGCACATGTCCTCCGCCGCATCCGTCTCCCGAGGGTTCCGCTCCCCATCGGCCGCTGTCTGGCGCCTCCTGTCGGCGGGTTTGATGTTCGCACTGGCCCTGGTTTCCGAGGCGACGATCCGGGCGGCCGAGAGAGCGGCGGTCGTGGCCCGACTGGAGACCGACGCGTCGGCCCTGGAGATCGGCCGGGACGGATCGCTACGCTCGTGGACCCGCCGGTCCGACGGGCACGACTACCTGGCGACGAACCAACCGGCACCGCTGCTGAGCCTGGGAACCTCCGGAACGCTGCTCGCACCGGAGGCCGCCGACTGGGACGCCACCCGCCGGCGCCTGACGCTCCGGTTTGGCAAGGCCGGATGGACGGCGGTGGTCCAGGCGCGGACGCACGCCACGCACCTCAGCCTCGAACTGGTCGAGGTGACCCCGGCCGGCGGGGCCGACCTGGCCCTGTGGGGTCCCTATCCCACCCGCATCCGCAAGACGGTCGGGGAAGTGGTCGGCGTGGTCCGGGACGACACCTTCGCCCTCGGCCTCCAGGCGCTGAACATCAAGACCCTCGGCGGGTATCCCGAGAACGACGAGGGCAGCGCCGACCGACCGTTCGGCGCCCGGCAGACGGATTTCGGCAGCGTCCTGCAGGCCTACTCGATGGACCGCTCCAAACCGCGGCGCCTGACCATCTGGGGCAAGCGGGCCCCGAACATGCCCGTGCCCGCGGTGCCCGGCGAGACGGTGATCGGCTCGAAGATCGCCCTCTTCGGATGCCCGGAACCCCAGGCCCTCGAGACGCTGGGCCGCATCGAGGTGGCCGAGGGCCTGCCGCACCCGCTCATCGACGGGGTCTGGGCCAAGGTCTCCCCGGAGCGCGGCCGCTCCTACCTCATCGCCAATTTCTCCGAGGCGACAATCGACGAGATGCTGGGGTACGTGAAGCGGGCCAACCTCATGAGCCTCTACCATGAGAACGCCTTCCAGAGCTGGGGCCATTATGCGCCCAACCCGAAGTTCTTCCCCGGGGGTGTCGCCGGGCTCAAGGCCTGTGCCGACAAGGCGAAGGCCATCGGCGTGCGGCTCGGGGCGCACACGCTCTCGAACTTCATCCAGACCCACGATCCCTACATCACGCCCGAACCCGACCCGCGCCTGGCCAAGACCGGCGAGAGCCGCCTGACCGAGGCGGTGGACGCCACGACCACGACCCTGCCCGTGGCCTCGCCCGAGTACTTCACCAACCGGCTTGGCAACGAGCTCCAGACCGTGGTCGTCGGCAAGGAACTCGTGCGCTACCGCACGGTGTCGACCAACGCGCCGTGGAAGCTCCTGGATTGCCAGCGCGGCGCCTACGGCACCCGGGCCGCCGCGCATCCGGCGGAGGCGACGGTGGGCAAGCTGATGGACCACGCCTACAAGGTGTTCTTCCCGAACCTGGAGATGCAGCGGGAGATCGCCCGCAACCTCGCCCGCGTCTTCAACGCCACGGGCTTGAGCCACATGGATTTCGACGGCCATGAAGGCTGCCTGGCCCCGGGCGAGGGCACCTACGGCAACGAACTCTTCGCCAAGGAGTTCCACGACCACCTCGACCACACGGTGATCAACGGCACCAGCCCGCCCCTGTCGCACTTCTACTGGCACTTCAACAGCTACTGCAACTGGGGCGAACCCTGGTACGGCGGATTCCGCGACAGCATGCAGGAGTACCGGATCAACAATCAGGTGTTCTGCGAGCGCAATTTCATCCCCAAGATGCTCGGCTGGTACCTGCTGCGGACCGCCACCTGCCTCTCGGACATGGAGTGGATGCTGGCCCGCTCGGCCGGCTTCGACTCGGGCTTCGCCTTGGCCACCACCCTCGACGCCCTGCGCAAGAACCCGGAGAGCGGGCCGATCCTCGACGCGCTGCGCGAGTGGGAGAAGGCCCGACGGGCCGGCGCCTTCACGGCGGAACAGCGGGAGGCCCTGCGCAACCCCAAGCGGGAATTCCACCTGGAGGCCGTGTCGGGTGCCGGCTGGGACCTGTTCCCGTTCCACGACTCGGCCGATTTCCAGCACGAGTCCCTGATCCGCCAACCGGGTGAACCCACCTCGGCGACGTGGGACCTCAGGAACCCCGATGCCCGCCAACCGATGCAGCTCAAGCTGCGGGTGGTCGGGGCGTCCGGATCCATCCGCAACCCGACGCTCGAGATCCACCGCTCGGCCACGGTCACGCTGCCGGTGGAGATCCAGGCCGGCCAGTCGCTGTTGCTCGAGGCCGACGCCATCGTCCGGCTCTACGACGCCAAGGGCAATCCACTCCAGTCATTCCCCCTCAAGAGCGCGCTGCCCGAGGTGCACCCGGGGGCGAACCCCGTGGTCTTCGATTGCGAGTTCCTCGGCGACACCCCGCCGAAGGTGACGGTGACCTTCAAGACACGGGGGGCGCCGGTGCGGGTGACCCGGCGCTGATCCGGGAGTGTCTCGCGGGCTGCGACCTCAGGACCCGGGCGAGCGCTCCCTGGGCACGAACCAGATCACCGAGGCGGCCACGACGCCACTGGCCAGACCGCCGAGGAGGACGAGCAGGTTGCCCGAGAATGAATCGGGATTCTCGGCGACCTGACCGGACAACGTGCCCCCCTCAACAAGGGGTTGGAAGCCCGGCGGGGCGGACTTGGCGGCTTGCAAGTTGGACTCCCCGGAAAACTCCGGAGCCCAAAGCCCGCGGTTGGCCTGCTCGGTCCAGCGCCGGAACTCGAGGACAGAGGACTCCGGGTCATCCACTCCGCTGGTCCCGGAGGGCCGCCCCACGATCTGGCCGTGGGGCAACAGCGAGAGGATGGGGTTGGTGGCGAGGTCTTGCCCTCCCCCGAGGACGAAACCGGGGGCGGAGGCAGGCCACCGGGGCCTCACGGCCCCCGGAACGGACAGGCCGGAGCGATCCTCGCCCCCCACGTCCGTCGGTCGGGAGACCGGCCCTGGAAAGGAGGTCCAGTCCTCTCGGGCCGGGTCGAAGACCGGGGGCGCGGCCATGGGACCACGTGGCTCGATCGTCCGGGGGATCGTGATCGACATTGCGGTCCGCCCGTCGGAACCCGCCGGCAGGGCCGGATTGTCCGATGACCCTGCACCGTGGGCCTGCAGGAGGACGCAGAAACCTGCGGAAAGCGGGATCATCCGGCGACACCACATGCCTCCGGCGGCGGCCGGGGCATGGATCCGGTTGGGAGAGCCAGGGGATCTCATCGTTGCGGGACGGGCATCGCAGTGGGCCTCCCTCCGACCGGGCCAAACAGCAGTCCAGCCGTGGCACCAGAGGGAATGGGAGAAAGACTATCGCGGGGGTAATTGGCAAACCAGCCGCAATTCGGGCATGTGGTGGGCAATTCGGGGATGCTCCACCCGCGGTCGCCTTCCCGGATGGATTCGGCTTCCGCCCGCCGATTCGGTTATCCGGTGGCCCCGGATGGCAGGACCTCCTATCGTCCAGTCGACACCCCACCTGACGCATGCCTCCCTCAAAGACGAGCCATCTCATGACGCCGACGGACAGCGCCCCCCGGACCCGTTCCCGTCGATCCTTCCTCCGGAGCGGATGCCAGTTGGCCGCAGGAACCGCCATCGCCCCGAGTGCCTTCCCTTGGGTCCGCGCCGCCGAGACCGCCGTGCTGGGCCAGGGCGCCTTCCGGTACCGCGTGGTGCCGGGATGGGGCGATCTCGGATCGCAGACGCCGGTGAACGACTGCCACGGCATCGCGGTCGACCGCGAGGGGCACATCCTGCTCTTCACCAACGAGACGAAGAACAACGTGATCGTCTATGACCGGAAGGGTCGCCTGGTCCACAAATGGGGCACGCAATTCCCCGGGGCCCACGGGCTCTCGCTGGTGACCGAGGGGGCGCGCGAGGTGCTTTTCCTGACGGACCTCCAACGTCATCAGGTCTTCAAGACGACCGTCGACGGCACGATCCTCCGGGAATGGTCTCTGCCGAAGGACACCGGCAAATACCCAAAACCCGACGAGTACCGCCCGTCGTGGACGTTGCACCCACCGAACGGCGAGTTCTTCGTGCTCGATGGGTACGGTCGCGACTACATCCTGCACTACGGCGCGGACGGGGAGTTCCGGCGGATCTTCGGCGGCGCCGAGGGGGGCATCGTCCATTGGGGGCCGCACGGCGGGATGGTCGATGTCGCGCGTTCCGGGGAGACAAGCCTGCTCATCGCCATGAGCGACCAGCAACACCTGCTCCGCCTGGCGACCGACGGCCGGATCCTGGGCACGATCCCCCTGCCCGGCGGCAATCCCCGCCAGATCCGGCGCGTGGGCGACCACCACTTCGTGGCCCACCTCGGGGACAACTGGCCCAAGGACCGCGACTGCCGCGGATTCATCTCGATCCTCGATGCGTCCCTGCGGGTCGTCTCCAATGTCGGCGGCACCGCCCCCGAGTATGGACCCGACGGGAAACTCCGCACGATGGCTCACCGGGAGGAGATCTTCCGGCACCCACACGACCTCGCCGTCGACGCCGAGGGCAGCCTGTACGTGGCCCAGTTCGCTTCCGGTCGCACCCACCCCATCAAGCTCGAGCGGGTGTAGATAGCGTCCACCACGACCGGCTCACCGGGTGGAGCTGGTGGCGGATGGCCCGGTCAGGGCCGGCCGGGTGACGGGGCCTCCACCGAAGTTCTGATAGAGGTTCTGGAACCGTTCGGCGCGGTCGCGATAGGTCTTGGAGACCTTCTCAAGGCGGTAACCGACCCCCTCGAAATGCCCGGGTTTGTTCCAGAGCAGGTAGACCTCGACCGGCTCGGGAATCCGCCCGGTGGCCTTCTCGAAGCTCCGGACCCGATCGGCAAGGATCCGCCGGGTGACCGTCCAGGCCACCTCGGGGTTGGTGTGGTTTCTGGACCTGGTGTAGGCCTTCCACACCCCGGGCATGATCTGGAACCGGCTGATCTCGCCCGAGCCCCCGATGACATGGTCGGGGTCGCCGGGCACCGGGGACGTGGCCCCCGTCTCGATCATGGCCAGCGCATCGCGCAACGGCGAGGCCATGCACGCTGCGCCCCCGAGGAGGGCGCCGGCGAGGATCCATGGAAACATGCGGTTCATCCGGTTCGACGGAACGGAACCCTAAGACCATCGCCTCGCCCCACGCCATGAAGGATGACACCCAGTTGTCCACAGGTTTTTCACCGAGCCGTCCTCGGGACCGACGCCCAAGATCGATGACCGGAAAATCTCCCGGCAGACCTCCGTTCGTCGGGCAGATCCGCATGGGAACCGCGAACGGCGGAACCCGTGACACCAGAACCACCTGCCAAACCCTGAAACCGGCTCAGGCGGCTCCCAGCCCAGGAATCGGTCGGATCGGAATCGCGTCGACCCGGCCGGGGACCTGGCACGAGTCCCGGTCGACCGCCGTGCGCCATCGCCCGCAATTGCTTCCCCGCGTTGACGCGGGATACAATCCGGACACTCTCGGACGCATTCACGCGCAGAATCTCATCGCACCGCCTCCCATCCCGACTTCCCATGCCTGAATCCCTCCCCGCTTCCTTCTCGCTCGCCGGCCGCGTCGCGCTCGTGACGGGCAGCACCACCGGACTGGGCCGCTCGATGGCCAAGGCGCTGGGCCAGGCCGGAGCCAAGGTGGCCCTCAACTACGCCAACAACGCCCAGCGGGCCCAGGAGGCCTTCGCGGAGTTCCGGGCCGCCGGCCTTCAGGGGGCGCTCTTCCAGGCGGATGTCACCGACGAGGCGCAGGTGCAGCGGATGGTGGCCGACATCCGGGCGACCCTGGGTCCCGTCGACATCATGGTGCTCAACGCCACCTGCGACCAACCCCAGAAGCCCATCGAGGACTACGACTGGGCCTTCTACCAGCGGATGGTCGACTTCTTCATCAAGAGCCCGGTGCTGCTCACCAAGGCCTGCGTCGGCCACATGAAGTCCCAGCGCTGGGGGCGAATCATCAACATCGGCTCCGAGGTGGTTTCCCGGGGCGTGCCCAATTTCACGGCCTACGTCGCGGCCAAGGGAGGCCAGAACGGCTTCCACCGCAGCCTGGCCGGTGAACTCGCCCCGCACGGCATCACGGTCAACATGATCGCCCCGGGATGGATCCCCGTGGAACGCCACGAAAAGGACCCCCAGGAACTCAAGGACGGCTATCGTGCGCTCATCCCGGTCAACCGCTGGGGCATCCCGTCGGACCTCGACGGCACCGTCGTGTTCCTGGCCAGCGACGCCTCGTCCTTCGTCACCGGCCAGACCCTGCACGTCAACGGCGGCATGACCGTCTGCTGATCCGCCGCCCCCCCCCGCTCTCC
>Ga0068877_10002028_pt1 | contig 16540 bp, 24 predicted proteins | sample NOAtaG_FD_66437 | JGI IMG/M metagenome (GOLD analysis project Ga0068877, IMG submission 66437) | Freshwater lake microbial communities from Lake Erie, under a cyanobacterial bloom - NOAA_Erie_Diel6S_1000h metaG | ecosystem: Environmental > Aquatic > Freshwater > Lake | place: USA: Ohio, Lake... | reverse complement strand
CGAATGGGTACCGGTAAGGCCGAGGTCGAGTATTGGGCGGCGCGGATCAAGCCCGGCACGATGCTGTTCGAGCTGGCGGGCGTGACGGAGACGGTGGCGAAGCAGGCCTTCATGCGTATGGCGATGAAGATGCCGGTGCGTTGCCGGATGGTCAGTCGCCGCGTGGCGGTCTGATCGTCGGAAGCGTGAGCGGGGGTGTGGGTAGGTTGGTGTTGAAGAGACAAACGCCGGGAGACCGGTGAGGACGGATAAGGCCGATCGATTTGGAAGGGTTCAACCATGACGGGCGCTGAAGTGAAGAAGCTGAGTGTTGAAGAGTTGAAGGCCGAGACGGTTCGCCTTCGCGAGAAGCTGTTCACGCTCCGCAACCAGGCGACGACGGAGAAGGTCGAGGACCTGTCTCAGTTCCGCAAGGTCCGCAAGGACATCGCCCGTCTGCTGACCGAGCGTTCGGCGCGTGCGAAGGGGCAGAAGCCCGCGGCGGCGTCGGGCGGAGCGGCGAAGACGAAGAAGGCCCCGGCTGCGAAGAAGCCGGCCGCGAAGAAAGCCCCGGCGAAGAAGGCCGCGGCGAAGGCCTGAGAAGGTCAGCGTCGGACGGAAGCGAGAAGCAAGCGTTTCGGGAGTAGGCAGGAAAGATCAGGCCCGGTTCAACGAAGTGTGGAACGGGCATAAAGGCAGAACACGATGGCGACCACCAGCACCACCGAGAAGAAGACGATCCAGGCGACGCGCGTGGGTCTCGTCGAGAGCGACAAGCGCAGCAAGACCCGCAAGGTGGTCGTGCCGAACTCGTCGATCCACCCGAAGTACGGCAAGATCATCCGCAAGCGGACGGTCCTGCACGTTCACGACGAGAAGAACGAGAGCCGCGTGGGCGATCTGGTGGAGGTGCGTGCGTGCCGCCCGCTGAGCAAGACCAAGAGCTGGGAGCTGGTGCGGATCGTCCGCAAGAGCGCCCAGATGAAGTTCGAAGGCGTGCAGACCCCGGGCAAGGAATAAGCCCCCGGAAAGACGCACGGCGTCGGGACCGGTCGCGGAGAACCGCGACAGGTACCGTCGGAGAAGGAATGACCCCGAGGGCGGGGAACGGGACGAGCGACTGATCGATCCCGGAGTAGAAGGTGTTTTTTACGCCGATCCGAAGTGAAAACGGACCGGCAGCGAAGGTGCAAGGCCATGCTGCAACAAGAAACACGGTGCGAAGTTGCGGACAACAGCGGCGCGAAGATCGCGTACGTCATCCGCGTCTACGGCGGCTCGACCGCCACGGGGAAGTTCACCCGGCGTATGGCCGGGGTGGGCGACCGCGTCTTCGTCTCGATCAAGAAGGCGCTGCCTGGCGCCGACGTGAAGCCGGGCGACATGTCGAAGGCGGTCGTGGTCCGCACGACCAAGGCGACGCGTCGTTCGGACGGCTCGTACGTGAAGTTTGATTCCAACGCCGTCGTTCTGATCCAGGACGACGGGAACCCCAAGGGCACCCGCATCTTCGGTCCTGTGGCGCGCGAGCTGCGTGACAAGAACTACATGAAGATCGTGTCCCTCGCTCCGGAGGTCGTCTGATATGCCAGCCCACGTCAAGAGCGGCGATACCGTGATGGTCACCAGCGGCGACTTCAAGGGCGCCGTCGGGAAGATCAAGAAGGTCATCCCCGACAAGCAGCGCGTCGTCGTCGAGGGCGTCAACCTCGTCACCCGCCACATGCGTCCGACCCGCACCAACCCGCAGGGTGGTGTGATCCAGCGCGAAGCGGCGATCCACATCTCGAAGGTCTCGCCCGTGGTGGACGGGAAGCCGACCCGCGTCCGTTTCAAGACGGGCAAGGACGGCTCGAAGACCCGCGTCGCCGTTCGCGGCGGTTCCGAGCTCTCGGTGGTCCGCGCCGGGAAGAAGAAGTAATCACACTCTGACCCACGCGGAATGCGTGGATCGGACTTGCCTCAGCGAGAACAGTCATGGCCAGCGAGAAGGACAGCAAGAACACGCAGGGCGCCGCGAACAAGGACGCCAAGAAGCCGGCGGCGTCGGGCGCTGCCGCGAAGCCCCCGAAGACCCCGAAGGGCAAGGCCTCGCCGATGGGCGAGACGGCCGACGAGGCGTCGGGCGTTCGCGTTGAGCCGCGTCTTCAGACGCGTTTCAAGGGCGACGTCGCGAAGGCTCTGGGTGAGAAGTTCGGGCTGAAGAACCCGATGCAGCACCCGAAGCTGACGAAGATCGTGGTGAACGTGAACATGGGCCGTCACCTGGAGAGCAACAAGCTCCCGGCGAACGTGAAGACGACGGTGATCGACACGGTCACGCGGGTGACGGGTCAGAAGCCGGTTGTGGTTCTGTCGCGCAAGAGCGTGTCGAACTTCAAGCTGCGTGAGGGCGCCGAGAGCAGCGCGGTGGTGACGCTCCGCCGCGACCGCATGTGGCACTTCCTTGACCGCGTGATCAACCTGGCCTGCCCGCGTATCAAGGACTTCCGCGGCTTGAAGGCCACGGGCTTTGATCGTCAGGGCAACTACGCCTTCGGCCTGACCGAGCAGGGCGTCTTCCCGGAGATCAACATGGCCGAGGTGACCTTCACCCACGGCATGAACATCAACGTCTGCTTCGAGCGTTCGACGCCCGAGCTGAGCAGGTTTGTGCTGGCGGAGCTGGGGATGCCGTTCGTGAAGCCCGAGGACAAGAAGAACGCCCGCCCCGGGGCCCCGAGCAGCAAGTAAGAGCGAAGTAGTCAAGAACACATCACCCGCCTCGGTGCGTGCACCGGGCGAAGGTGAAGGACGGAAGACCGAGGAAGACCTATGACGACCAAAGCCCAGATGGCCAAGAGCTCGCGTCCCCCCAAGTTTTCGACCCGCACGGTTCGGCGTTGCCAGTTGACCGGGCGAGCCCACGGGGTGTATCGCAAGTTCCGCATCAGCCGCATCATGCTCCGCAAGCTCGCGCTGGAGGGCAAGATCCCCGGGATGCGGAAGGCCTCCTGGTAAGAAGTAGTAGCGGCTGGCGCACGAAGTAGACTGAAGACCACCTGACCGACCGACCTGATTCAGACGAGAAGCCACATGTCTTTCAACGACCCCATCTCGGACATGCTCACGCGGATCCGCAACGCCCTGTCCAACCGGGCCAAGAGCGTGATCTGCCGCAACAACCGCGTTTGCCGCGGCATCGCCCAGGTCCTCAAGGACGAGGGGTACATCGAGAACTTCGAGGTTCTCCCCGACGGTCGCGAGGGCAAGCTGAACGTGGCCCTGCGCTACGGCCCGCGGGGCGAGATGGTCCTGAACCGTCTCACCCGCACCAGCAAGCCCGGGCGCCGCGTGTACAACAAGGTTGAAGAGATCCCGCGCCCCGTGCAGGGCCTGGGTATCGCCGTCGTCTCCACCTCCAAGGGTGTGATGAGCGACCGCAAGGCCCGCAAGGAAAACGTCGGCGGCGAGCTGATCTGCATCGTCGACTGATTCGCCTGTCTGGATCCCGGCCGTTCGAGCACGAATCGGCCACGCCTCGAAGCCTCACCGCTTCTCCCCCCAATACCGGGTCAGGAGGAGCTTTCACGGGAAGAACGCCATGTCTCGTATCGGACGCAAACCCATCTCGGTCCCCGCGAACGTCAAGGTCGCCATCAAGGACCGGACCGTCTCGGTCACCGGCCCGCTCGGCACGCTGAACACCACCTTCCGCCCTGAGGTCAAGGTGGCTTTCGACGAGTCGAAGAAGGAAATCGCGTGCGCCATCGACGAGAACAAGCTCGCCGAGAACCCCAAGCTCGGGGCCTTCTGGGGCACGACCCGCGCGCTGATCAACAGCAACATCATCGGCGTGACCAAGGGCTACTCCGAAGAGATGGAAGTCGTCGGTGTGGGTTGGAACGCGGTTGTGCAGGGCGACAAGCTCAAGCTCACCGTGGGCTTTGCCAACTCCATCACCATGACCATCCCCAAGGGTCTGAAGATCACCGTCGACAAGTCCTTCGTGAAGATCGAAGGCGCCGACAAGCAGATGGTCGGGCAGTTCGCCAGCACCATGCGTCAGCACCGCAAGCCCGAGCCGTATAACGGCAAGGGGATCAAGTACAAGTCCGAGGTCATCAAGCGCAAGAGCGGCAAGGCCTTCGCCTCGGCCTAAGCCCACGCAGCTCGCAGCGGCCGTCCGTTTTCCCCGAATCGATCCGCGGCGTGAAGCACGCCGAAGAAGAAAAGGTTTCCTGTCATGGACAAGAACAAGCACAAGGTCTCGCGTCGCAACCGCCGGCACATCGGCATCCGCAAGCGCGTCGAGGGCGAGCCCGGTCGTCCCCGCCTGGCGGTCTACAAGTCGCTCTCGCACATCTACGCCCAGGTGATCGACGACCTGGCGGGCAAGACCCTCGCCTCGGCGAGCTCGCTGGAGAGCGAGCTGAAGCTCGAGAAGACCGGCAACGCGAAGGCGGCCTCGGCCGTCGGCTCGCTGCTGGCCAAGCGTGCGAAGGAGAAGGGCGTCTCCGCGGTGGTCTTCGACCGCGCGGGGTTCAAGTTCCACGGGCGTGTCAAGGCCCTGGCCGACGCCGCCCGCAAGGAAGGCCTCGTCTTCTGAACCTGGTTTCTTCAGCCCGGAGCGGGAAGGCCCGCGGGACTGACTGACAGACTGACTGATTTGCTGACTCACCGACGAACTGATTGATTCACTGACCGACCGACCGAAGCACACACGCACCCGACAGCACCGAGATCAACCATGCCCGAGATGCTCGACGAGAAAAGCAGCCTTGAATCCACGACCATCGGCGTCTACCGCACCTCCGCAACGGTGAAGGGCGGTCGTCGCTTCAGCTTCGGCTCCCTCGTGGTCGTCGGCAACCGCAACGGCGAGGTCGGCTTCGGCTACGCCAAGGGCGGCGAGGTCCCCAACGCCATCGAGAAGTCGCAGAAGGCCGCGCAGCGCAACATCTTCAAGATCCAGCGCATCGGCACGACGATCCACCACGAGGTCGAGGGCAAGTTCGGCTCCGCCCGCGTGAAGCTGATCCCCGCCTCGCCCGGTACGGGCGTCGTCGCGGGCACCGTCGTTCGCGCCGTGCTCGATCTCAGCGGCGTGAAGGACTGCCTCACCAAGTGCTACGGCAACACCAACCCGCAGAACGTGCTCCAGGCCGTGTTCGAGGCTTTGAAGAAGCTCCGCACGCCCGAGCTCGTCGCTTCGCTGCGTCATCAGCAGCTCGAAGAAACGCTGATCGCCTCCAAGATCGAGAAGGGCAAGCAGTTCATGCCCACCGCGGCCGAGAAGAAGGCCAAGGGTCCGGTCAACACCATCGGCTCCGAGCGCAAGGGTCGCGGCGGCGGTCGTGGCGGTCCCGGTGGCGGTCGTGGTCCGCGTGGCGGTGGTGGTGGTGGCGGTGGTGGCGATGCGGCACCCGCCGCGGCCCCGGCCGCTCCCTCGGCCTGATCGGCCTGATCGGTATTCGAGTCGCCTTCGTTTCGGTTTGTTGTCCCCTGTTCTCTCCGTCGTAATGACGATCAACCCGCCGGTGTTCGTGAAGACCCCGGCCTGAAGTAGGAATGCCACCATGGCGATGATCCACGAAATCACCAAAGACGCCGGCCGGTACAAGAAGCGTCTGCGCGTCGGTCGCGGCGAAGGCGGCGGCCGGGGTAAGACCTCCGGTCGTGGTAACAAGGGCGCAGGCTCGCGCTCCGGTACTGCCCGCAAGCGCGCCTTCGAGGGTGGTCAGATGCCGCTCTTCCGCCGCATCCGCAAGTACGGCTTCTCCAACGCCCGTTTCGAGACGAACTTCTGGATCGTCAACCTGCGCGATATCGCGGCTCACCCCGCGTTCGCGAAGGGTGGCGCTGTCGACGCCGCGGCGCTGGTCAAGGCTGGCCTCATCCGCGACGACTCACGCGACCTGAAGATCCTCGGCGACGTTGAGAAGACCGGTCTGAAGATCAAGCTCACCGTCACCGCCAACCGCGTCTCGGCGGCGGCCCGCAAGCTCATCGTCGACGCCGGTGGTTCGGTCAACGAGACCGGCACCCGCAAGGACTTCACCCGCGGCGTTGATCGCAACTCCGAGGACAAGACCCCGAAGAACCTCACCAAGAAGCTCAAGCGCGGCGGCAAGAAGCCCGCCGCCCCCAAGGCCGCCGCGGGCGAGTAATCGCCCACGACGACCCGGGCAAACGCCCAGCGTCAACGTTCACACCCGGGGACGGGTCTTGATCGCCTCTCCAGATCGTGGAGGCCAAGACCCGTCCCCGGTTCTTTTTCCGTCCGGGCAGGCTGTTGATCCTCGATGAACAGTCGGCACGCGATGAAGAGGATCGGAATCGAGGGTCGGACCGGTGGTTGGTGGCGGTTGGTTGTGATCAAGAGTGGGGGGGTACCGCGATTTCACGCCGCCGCGGACCTAGACTTCCCTCCGCTTTGAAGGCCCGGTCCGCGCGCGGGCGTGGCGTTCAATGGCTGTCTTGTTTCGTCCGTGGTTTGTCCATCGAGAAGAGCTTTCATGCTGCAAGCGCTGATCAACGTTTTCAAGATTGCCGAGCTGAGGAACAAGATCCTCTTCACCATCGGCATGCTCGCGGTCTATCGCCTGGGTCACTGGATCCCGCTGCCGGGCGTGAACCAGGAGCAGCTTGCGGATACGTACAACCGCATGCAGGAAGACTCGAGCGCCGCGGCCAGTGCCGTCGCGGTGATCTCGATGCTCTCGGGTGGGGCCTTCGGTCACTCGACGATCTTCGGCCTTGGCGTGGCGCCGTACATCTCCGCGAGCATCATCTTCCAGCTCCTGATGACCGTTTGGCCCGCGCTGAAGAAGCTGCAGGAAGAAGGCCCGACCGGTCGGCAGAAGATCATGGAATGGACCCGCTACGCGACCATCGCGCTGGCGATTGTTCAGGCGGTGAGCTGGCTGAAGGTTTCCGCTTCGCAGAACCTGATTTATTCTCAGTGGGTGGATAGCCCGGCGTGGTGGATCATGGCCGTCACGGCCCTGACCGCCAGCACGGTCTTCTTGATGTGGTTGGGCGAGCAGATCGACAAGCACGGCATCGGCAACGGCATTTCGATGCTGATCATGGCCGGCATCCTCGCGGCAATGCCCGGGGCCATCAAGGAACTCTCCGGTGCCTACAGCACCGGCGGCATCACGCTGTTCGCGATCTTCATGCTCGTGGGGCTCTTCGTCCTGGTCGTCGGCTCGTCGGTTTTGCTGACCGTCGCGCAGCGCCGCATCGCCGTGCAGCAGGCCAAGCACACCCGCGGACGAAAGGTCTACGGCGGGCAGCGCTCGTACTTGCCCCTGCGTATCAACCACTCGGGCGTTATGCCCGTCATCTTCGCCAGTTCGCTGATGATCTTCCCCTCGATGATCCTCAACGCCATGGCCAGCGGCGCGAGCCCCGAAACGTTCATGGGCCAGACCGTCGGTTGGCTGAACGACCAGCTCACCTACGGGCACTTCATCTACATCGTCGGCGAGGTCATCCTGATCTACTTCTTCAGCTACTTCTGGATCACCGTCCAGTTCAACCCCGAGGACATGGCCAAGCAGCTCCGCGAGCACGGCTCGTTCATTCCGGGCCTCCGCCCCGGCCCGCGCACGGCGGAATACCTCGAAAGCGTCATGGAACGCATCACCTTCGTCGGTGCGGCCTTCCTGTCGGTCATCGCGGTCCTGCCCATGGTCGTCGCGCAGGCGTTCAACATCAGCCCGGGCGTGGCGCAGTTCCTCGGCGGCACGGGCCTGCTCATCGTCGTCTCGGTCGTTCTCGACTTCATGCAACGCGTTGAGGCCAACCTGCTGATGCGCAACTACGCCGGGTTCCTCTCCGGTGCCGACGGCAAGGGCTCACGCATCCCGGGTCCTCGGGCGGCCTAAACGGGATATAGTTCACTGACGATCCCCAAGGATTCGTGCACGTTTCGAGTGTGATCCAGACAGAGTTTAGAAAGAAAGGTCCGAAGTCCCCTTTATGCCCAAGCAAGACGACAAGCTGACCATGGAAGCCACCGTGGTCGAGTCCCTGCCCAACGCGATGTTCCGCGTGAAGCTTCCCAATCAGCACATCGTGCTGGGATACATCTCCGGCAAGATGCGCATGAACTACATCCGCATCCTCCCCGGTGACCGCGTGACCGTCGAGATGTCGCCCTACGACCTCTCCAAGGCCCGCATCACCTTCCGGCACTGATCCGCCTCTAAAAAACCAACCAAGCGCCGACACGCCCGATCCGCATCGGGCGTGTCCTGTCGCTGCGCTGCGCCGGCGGGTTCTGGCCAAGTAACGGAAGATGGATCGGCGGTGGTTGTGCAGCATCCAAACTGAATCCGAATGGATCTGCGGAGCGGAATCGGGTGGCGCGTGGGTGGATTGGGGAGGGTGGTGTGCTGGAAGCGGGGAGGCTCCGCGCCTAAAGTCGAGGCCCTGCCCGATGAGCCGACGTGGTTGGTTCGTGGGGCTGTCTTTTCACTGAGCAACAGCGAGGTTTCCCGTGAAGGTTCGAGCCAGTGTCCGTCGTATCTGCAAGGATTGCCAGATCGTCCGCCGCAAGGGCAAGGTCCGCGTGATCTGCAAGGCCGACCCGAAGCACAAGCAGGTCCAGGGCTGAGTGCCAACTCGGGTTTGAGGTGGCGCGGCTCTCCAGAGCCGTGCTTCTGAGCCAACCCGCTGTGAGCACGGCTTTGGATCGATTGATCGATCTGCCGTTTCGTTGAACGAAGTTTTTCCAACCCGCCGGCGGGTAGGGCCGAAGCCTGACGAGCCGCCGAGCCAGAGGAGTATTCCGCGTGCCCCGTATTGCTGGTATCGATATCCCCGAGAAGAAGAAGATCTTCTTCGCCCTTCAGTACATCCACGGCATCGGCCCGAAGTTTGCGGCCGACATTCTCGCTGAGGCCGGGATCGACCCGAACCTCCGCGCCAACCAGCTCGACGAGCAGGCGGGCGCGAAGATCACCGCGATCATCGACGCGAACTACCTCGTCGAGGGCGCGCTGCGTCGCCAGGTTTCGCAGAACGTCCAGCGCCTGAAGGACATCCGCAGCTACCGCGGTGATCGTCACCGCCGTGGTCTGCCCGTCCGTGGCCAGCGCACCCGGTCCAACAGCCGCACCCGCAAGGGCAAGCGCAAGACCGTCGCCGGCAAGAAGGGCGTCAAGGGCTAAGGCGTTTCGCGATCGAGGTTTCTCGGTCGCGATCGTGCCCCGGGCGTTCCGGGCATTCGGCGGCATGCCGACTGCCAGGCGGCGAACGAGGCGTTGCGTACGAAACTGGAACTGCAACCGGTTTGCTCGGTGCGAAAAGCCACCGATGGGCCGGATAGACCGAGGATCAAGTCATGGGCAAGAAAGTCAAGAAAGTGCGGAAGAACGTTGTGCGCGGCATCGCGCACATCCGCGCCAGCCAGAACAACACGATTGTCACCATCACCGATATGAACGGCGAGACCCTCTGCTGGGACTCGGCCGGTTCCATCGGCTTCAAGGGCACGCGCAAGAGCACGCCCTTCGCCGCCACCCGCGCGGGTGAAAACTGTGGGCAGAAGGCCCGCAAGATCGGCGTCTCGGAACTCGAAGTCCGCGTGACGGGCTCGGGCGCCGGTCGCGAGTCCGCGGTCAACGGGCTGGTCTCCTCGGGCATGCGCATCAGCGCGGTCGAGGACCACACCCCGGTCCCGCACAACGGCTGTCGCCCGACGAAGCGCCGCCGCGTCTGATGCTTCACGCCGACGGGTTCTGCTCGGCGGCGTGATTCACAGCAATGTCCGCTTCAGATTATTTCGATGCACGTTTTCAAACCGGTCCGCGAGGGCCGGTTTTTTCTTTGCCGTGTTCGAACGCTCGGCGGCGTTGCCGGGTCTGGTAGACTGCGTGCGTTCGCAACAGCGAGGCTTGAGATACGCATGATGAACCTGTTCCGCCGCCAATACCGCCGACTCCGCAGGGTGCGCAAGCTCTCGGGGCATTTGCGCTCGCTGGCGATTCTGACGGTGGTTTCCCTCGTGCTGCAGTTCATCCCGATGGTGTGGCTGGCGATCGACTTCGTCTTCATCCAGCCCGGTGCTCCGGCCCTGGGCTACCGCTTCAACATCGCGCTCTTCGCTACGTTGGCGCTGATGATCGCGAACCTGATCGTGACGTTCTACGTCCGCCGAAAGGTGCAGAAGGCGGTGGAACGCTCGCAGCGGCTGGCGTGCATCTGGTGCCTCTACGACCTCTCGGCGAGCGACCCTCACGGGCGCTGCCCGGAGTGCGGGTGCCTGTACCGCCACTCGGCCGTGCGGCGGCTGTGGTCGAACACGCCGGGGATTTGAAGAGCGGGCTCATTGTCTTCGGTGGCACGGGTCTTCAGACCCGTGCGCCTTTGGCTTGAAGCAGCCCGGCTCTGGAGAGCCGGGCCACCAAGAACTGCCCATCTTCTCAGGCCCGAACCCCGTTGATCCGACCGGCAACACCGCCAATAATCTCGCTCATCTCCCGCCCGGAGAGAAAGCACCCCATCGACGCGGCACGTCGGGGGCTGATGACCGGGTTCGGGAACGGCCTTTTTTCAGGTTGCCGCAGAACTGCAAGGATTCACACATGCGCATCAAGTGGCGTGGGCTCGAACTGCCGTCTCGTATTTCCGTTGACGCTCGCTCGAAGAGCAGCACCTACGCGAAGTTCACCGTCGAGCCGTTCGAGCGTGGCTTCGGCACCACCATCGGCAACTCGCTGCGCCGCATCCTGCTCTCCGCGCTCGAGGGCGCCTCGCTCACCAGCGTGAAGATCAAGGGCGTGCAGCACGAGTTCTCCAGCCTCCCCGGCGTGCTCGAGGACGTCACCGACATCATCCTGAACGTCAAGAGCCTGATCGTCCGTCTCGACGGCGACGAGGCCAAGACCGTCAAGGTCGCCGCCCGCGGGCCGGGCGAAGTGACGGCCGACCTGATCGAGGGCGATCCCTCCGTCACCATCGTCAACAAGGACCTGGTCCTGGCGACGCTGACGGACAAGATCGACTTCGAGATGGAGCTGCGCGTCGAGAAGGGCCGCGGCTACGTCCCCGCCAACGAGCGTTACAACCAGGGCGAAGAGCAGGAGATCGGCGTGATCCCGGTCGACGCCGTCTTCTCGCCCGTGCAGCGCGTGCGGTACCAGGTTGAAGAGACCCGCGTCGGTCAGAAGACCAACTACGACAAGCTCGTGATCGAAGTCTGGACCAACGGGACGGTCTCGCCCGAGATGGCGCTGGTCGAGGCCGCGAAGATCAACCGCAAGCACCTCAACGCGTTTGTGCAGTACTTCGAGCTGGGCGACCAGCGCGTGAGCGAAGAGGCCGCGGCGGCCGCGAGCGTCGACGAAGAGTTGATGCGCAAGCTGGCGATGCCGGTGGGCGAGCTGGACCTGTCGGTCCGCGCCAGCAACTGCCTGGAGTCGGCGCAGATCGGCACCGTGGCGGACCTGGTGATCAAGACCGAGCAGGACCTGCTGAAGGTGCGCTCCTTCGGCCGCACGTCGCTGCGTGAGGTGAAGAAGAAGCTGGTGGACATGGGCCTGGACCTGGGCATGACGCTGCCCGAGGGCATGGTGGTGAAGAAGTAAGGCTTCGCCAGTAGGCACATCAGATGACCAAACGCAGAACCCTCGCGACGTGCGGGGGTTCTGTTTTTTCTGCTCCTGAACACGAGCAAGCCTCAAGTGTATTCGGCTTTTGATCGTATTCATCAGACAACAGGCGTGACCTCGACCTGCCGTTCTTTGCCGCCTAAACTCTCGACCCACCTCGGTGGGTTTCGTCCTGTTTCCACATCCCATCACCTGGCTTCCCGAGCCGAAATCGGAGATCAACACCCATGCGTCACCGCAAGGCTGGTTACAAACTCGGTCGTACAACCGCTCACCGCACCGCGACGCTGCGCAACCTCGCCGCTTCGCTGCTGGAGCACGGCCAGATCGTCACGACGCTGCCCCGGGCGAAGGCCGTGCAGCCGTTCGTTGAAAAGCTCATCACCACCGCGAAGAAGGGCAGTCTGCACGCCCGTCGCCAGGTGATCGCCAAGCTCGGCTGGGACCGCCCCGGCTTTGAGTGGCTCTACCTGCCCAAGAACGCCACGGAGCAGGAGAAGGCGTCGGTCCAGGCCCTGGCCGACCGGGCCAAGAAGTTCTTCGACATTCCCGAGGCCAGCAAGGTCGAGCGCAACCGCTACGGCGATCTGCGTAAGGCCCCCAAGCTCGTCAAGCACATCTTCGACAACGTGGTGCCGCGGTTCCGTGATCGGGCCGGCGGGTACACCCGCGTTGTGAAGCTGGGTCGTCACCGCATCGGCGACGGCGGCGAGATGGTCGTGATCCAGTTCGTCGGCGCTGAGGAAGGTCCGGAAATCGGTGGCAACCCGTCGAGCCGTCGGCGTATCGCCGATCGTCGCACGGCCTTCGCCGCGAAGATCCGCAAGGCCGACGTCTCCGCCCCCGCCCAGGCCTAAGGGAACCCCCCAAAAATCGGTGATCCGGGTGAACCCCGAGTCCGATTGACATGTATACAGTTCTTTACCGAGCGCCGCGTGGCTGTCGGTACACACCCGAATACTCCATTGAAAGGAACGCCTATGAAGAACATCTCCCGTATCGGTCTGGTTGCCCTCTGCTGCGTCGGCGCGATGACCCTCGCCGCTTGCAAGAGCACCGCCCGCACCGACGCCGCGGCCTCCTCGACCGAGGTCAAGGCCTGTGCGAAGGGCGAGGCTTGCTGCAAGAAGACCGGCAAGGCCTGCGCTGAGGGCTCCTGTGCCAGCAGCAGCTCCTGCTCCAAGGATGCTGGCGCCTGCACCCAGAAGAAGAACTGAGATCCCCTGACACCAAGATCGGCCTCTGTCGCCGATCTTGATTCGTCTACGGACCACTCAGGTTTCTGATTCTTACAAACCCCAAGCCCGTCGGGTCCGCCCGGCGGGCTTGTGCTTTTTTGCTCGTTGGCCACCGTCGAAGCACACGTCCCGCAAACCGCACAGCCGGTACGAGCCGCTCCAGCGGCATAAACCGCGCACGCCTCATAGCCCGCATAGCCCGCATAGCCCGCATAGCCCGCACAACCCGCGCACGCCGCACAGCCCTGAACTTCGGCATCATCCGCAAACTCGCGGACCTGGCTGAAGACTCCCCCTTCTCGGACCGACCTTCTCTGCGTGGCGAGCGCTGATATTCAACCCGTTCTCTCGATCGCAGCGCGAGCGGGCGATCGCGCCGGCGCTGCGTCGGCACTTGCACCTCTTCAGGCAACCAGCCCGCTCCCAGCGCTCTCGTCGCTCACGCCTTCGCGTCTGGATGGTTTCATCAACCCCGCCGACGAAGCGAAGGACCGCAACAACCGCCTGATCCTTGACGTGGTGGACGAATCGCTGGAGCGCTCGGCGAAGCTGCGTGAGGAAGCCGCCAAACGCCGGGAAGAACGTCGTGCGGACGAAGCCCGCATCGAAGAGTCTCGCGCCGAGCGTGAAGCGAACGAAGCCGCGGCACAAGCCGCCGCGGATCAACGTCGAGCGGTCGAGGCCCAGCGTCAAGAACGCCGCGACGAGCGCGACAGCCTGCTCGCGGAGATCGAGGCCCGCCGGAATGCACGCGGCTTGAACGTCGCGGCGTAAAGCGCACAAAGCCACGCCACTCCCGATTGTTTGCTCACGTCGCCTTGCTCACCCCGCCCGACCGCAGCCCCAGCACCTCTTCGATCGCGTCGGCCGACATGGGCCCGGCGCGATGACCCTGAAACTGCGAGACGATCTGCTCCAGCGCCGCCCGCTGATCCTCCGCGTAGCCCGGCTGCCGCATCAACCGATACACACCCACCGCAAGCTCGTGCCCGCCGCCGAAGTACGGCACCAACTCCGGCACCACGCGCTTGCCCGCGATCAGGTTCGGCAGCGTGAACAGATCCGTCTTGAAGAGGAAACGCCCCAGCACCCGCGCCGGCATCTTCCACAGCTTGTTGAAGCGGTAGAACGTCACCATCGGCTTGAGCTGCTTCGCCACCTGCAGCGTCACCGTGCCGCTGGCGACGATCGCCATGTCGCACCACCGCACCACCGCGTCGGTATCGCCCACCACCACGTGCAGGTCCGTCGGCCAGCGTCCGTACATCGCCATCGCACGCCGACGCAGTTCGTCCTCCACCGCCGGCTTCGTCACCGCCAGCGTCGCCACCAACCCGGGGAAGTCGCTCTTGAGCTGCGTGAAGGCCTCCATCAACGGCTGGAAACTCCGCTTGATCTCCACAGGGCGCGAGCCCGGCATGAGCGCAAGCCTCGGTGCCGAAGGGTCAAACGGCGCGCCGTCGCGGAAAGCGGGGATCTTCGCCGCCCGCGAACGCAGGCTCACCTCGTCCAGCGGCTGATCGAAAAGCGGGTGCCCGACAAATCGGGCTTTCATGCCGCGTTTGAGGAACCAGTTCTCCTCAAAGGGCAGCACGCACAGCACCAGGTCGCTGAGTCGGCGGAGCTTTTTGATGCGTCCCTCGCGCCAGGCAGAGCTGCGGCGCAACCAGGTGCACCACGCGCATGCCACGCTCTTTCGCCAATCGGCAGATCGGGAAGTTCGCGTCGGGCGAATCAACCGGGATGTGCAGCGCCAGCCGCTGCGTGTCGAGCCATTCCTCGATGCGTCGGTTCATGCGGACGTGCTCGAGGATTTTGCCGACACCCGGGATGCCCATCACCGCCGCCTCGCCCGTGCGTTCGATGATCGTCGCCCCCGCGGCTTCCATCTTCCGCCCGCCCCAGGCATAAATCGGCAGCGCCGGCCAGCGTCTGCGCAGCTCCGCAATGACGATCGAGGCATGGTCATCGCCCGAGGGCTCGAAGGCCGTGAAGAGGATGCCCTGCCGACCCGAGGTCGACATGCCGCCGGTAAAGACCGAACTGGTGCCGGGTGCGTTCATCAAGGCCGGATTGTTGGCCCGTCGTCACACCCCGGCGCGGGCGTGCTCAGCCCTTCTTGCCACGGGCCATGTTCATCACCAGGCTGATGAGGAAGAGCACGATGAAGACGATGAAGATCGTCCGGGCGATCCACACGGCCGAGCCCATGATGCCGGTGAACCCGAGCACTCCGGCGATGATCGCCACGACCAAGAAAATGAGTACCCATCGAAGCATAAGAAGATCTCCGTTGAAGTGTGAGCGTTGCATGTGAGTCTATTCCGACCGACTCGGTAGCGGATATGCTGATCAGCAATGACGGGGTGTTCGAACGCCTCAAGCCCACACTTTTCTGGAGCTCTCGCATGAGAAACAGCAGCACATTCCGTCCGTTTCTTTCTCGCGGCGTCATCTTCGCCGGGCTGACGCTCTCGCTGGTGACACTGCCCGCGTGCTCGACCGCGCCGAAGTCCGAGGCCGATCGTGTAGCCCTTGTTGACGAAGCCCAGAGCGAACTCAACCGCGCCAAGCAGGCCGACCCGACGCTCGTGCCCGTGCTCGACAAAGCGCTCGCCTACGCGATCTTCCCGACGGTGGGCAAGGGCGCCATCGGTGTCGGCGGCGCCTATGGCCGGGGCGTCTTCTTCGAGAACGGCAAGCACGTCGGCTACTGCGACATCTCCCAAGGCTCCATCGGCTTCCAGCTCGGCGGGCAGTCGTACACCGAGCTGCTGGTCTTCTCCGAGCAGGCCGCCGTTGATCGCTTCAAGTCCGGTCGCTTCACGTTCTCTGCGCAAGCCACGGCGGTGGCGGTGAAGTCCGGCTCCGGCGCGAACGCGAAGTTCGCCGACGGCGTGGCGGTCTTCACCATGGGCGAAGCGGGGCTGATGTACGAAGCCTCCATCGGCGGGCAGAACTTCTCCTACCAGCCGAAGTAACCCGAACGCGCGCCGCGTTCGCCGATCCTTCGAAAGCCACCCGATCACGGTCTACCATGCCCTCGCCCACGACCAAACCGTCGCGGGCGAGGGCCTTGGCTTTTTGCACGGAGCATTCCGCATGCGGCTATCGATGGTCGGGACCGGGTACGTGGGGCTCGTCACGGGTGTTTGCCTCGCGAACACGGGCAACCACGTGGTCTGTCAGGACGTCTCGGCCGAGAAGATCGAATCGCTCAAGCAGGGCAAGTGCCCGATCTATGAGCCCGGGCTTGAGGAGCTGCTCGAACGCAACATCAAGGCCGGTCGGTTGACGTTCACCACCGACCCCGCCGCCGCCCATCGTGACGCGGACATGATTTTCATCTGCGTAGGCACGCCCAGCGACGACCGCGGGCACACGGACCTGACGTACATCTTCGCTGCCGCCGACGCGGTCGCCGACGTGCTGCTCACGCTTGGCCCGAAGCAGAAGCCCAAGGTGATCGTGGTGAAGAGCACGGTCCCGGTGGGGACGAGCCTGGCGGTGAAGGCCCGGATCGCCGAGCGACTGAAAGCCGCGGGGGCGAAGGGCGAGGGGATCAGGTTCGCCATCGCGAACAACCCGGAGTTTCTGAAGGAAGGCGCTGCGATCGAGGACTTCAACAAGCCCGACCGCGTGGTGGTGGGCGTTGATGAAGCGTGGGTCGGCGACGCCATGCGCGAGCTCTACGACCCCTTCGTCCGCAACGGGCACCCC
>Ga0068877_10002027_pt1 | contig 16545 bp, 14 predicted proteins | sample NOAtaG_FD_66437 | JGI IMG/M metagenome (GOLD analysis project Ga0068877, IMG submission 66437) | Freshwater lake microbial communities from Lake Erie, under a cyanobacterial bloom - NOAA_Erie_Diel6S_1000h metaG | ecosystem: Environmental > Aquatic > Freshwater > Lake | place: USA: Ohio, Lake... | reverse complement strand
GCTTGGCCGGTTCATGCAGCGCGACCCGAACGCCACGAGCATGGTGCTGATCGAATCGGCGGCGATGCACGGCCAGGGCATCGGCGCGGCTGTGGCAGCGATCTCGCCGGATGCGATGTATGGTGATGGGCATAACTTGTATCAGTATTTGGGGAGTAATCCGTGGCAGAGGTTTGATGCGTTGGGGTTGAACTGGGCGGAACTCGCAGGTGATGCTCTGGTTGCGGGCATTCGTGGTGTACGCGGTGGGCTGGCTGCAATGACCAGTGAGTATGCCGCGAACATGGAGGCGGATCTTGATTGGGCGATGGATTGGAGTTTGCCAGACGATGTTCATTCTCGCACTCAAAACGATTGGGTGTCGGAGAGCTTCCGGCGCGGAATGATCGCTGGCTTTAATGATGCGTTAAGCGATGCCAGTTACGGTCTCTGGCCGTCAAGCGAGGAGCAGGGTATCGCTCTTGCATCCGGCGGCGGGGCTACTTGGAAATTTGGAGTGACCGTAGGCGGTCTGGTAAAGAAGGTGAAACACGCCGGACATCACGCGTTTCCACGGTACATAGCCAGTGCGATGGGGCGAACGTCGAAAGTGCTTGTCGGAGTGCCGTTACACTTGCACGAGAAGTATCACGGACGTCTCGATTCGGTGTTGTCAGCGATCGGCTGTCAGCGTGGTAGGGGGGGAGGGATTAAGGGGGTCAAAGACTATCTAGGCCATCCTAATTCGCACGGGTATCAGCAGAGGGTGCGAGTCCTGATCCAAACATTGCGGAATGTGACTCGCGAGTTTGAGAACGAGCATGGCATCAAAGGGATGCTTCAGGCACTGGATGACGCGCTGCTAAACTAACCGGATGCTAAAAGAACTAAAGCAACTGCATATTGGCAATTATAACCATTGGGTAAATCTGGACGCGGAAGAATCTCCGGAAGTTCGTCGATCAGAATGGCCTAAATGTCATTTGGTACATAGTTGATAAAATGTGAATACAATGAGTACAATAATACAAGTATTAGAAATAGTTCCACGCAAGTTTCCTGTAGTATACCCGTTGGTGGAATCGTGGCTTTTGTTTGATAAGCAAACCTGCTCGGTATGTTCTCGATTCACGTCGGACCCGAAACCTGGAGAGGCGGTTGAGCCGCTTCGCCTAGTGAGCAAGAAGAAGTGCCTGATTATGCATTGCAGTTCAATAATGTCTCTGATGGTATTGAGCAGCGAACTCCACGAATACCTGTATCAGTACGCTGAGCCGTTCTTTGTATTCGGAAAAGTTCACTCGATGGAGGGTCCCGATGTCGAGTGTGTGTATTGGAGGTGCATCCAGCGCGATCTGCTCTATCCGGTACCTGTCGATCCTCACCTGGATGCGCCAGAGCCATGCTCTGGCTGCGGCCAGCTCAAGGTATTGAACGTGCAGAGTTATAAAGTACAACGTGAACTCTACGAGCGATCGATGGGAATGCTCGGCGATCGATCTGGTAGGTTGTTTCTCGATGCAAACAAGATGGACGTGGATAAGATGATCAACAAATACAAAGCGGCATTGTCATTCTATAAATGGAACATTGAAGTTTATTGACGCGAGATTGTCGTGATTATTACTGATTCTTCTCGACTGTGCTGTTGAGCGGCAGCGGGGGTGGGAAGTCTGCCCCCGCCGCGTGGTGGACGAGTTCACGTACGACGGCATCCGGCGTGTGCGTGAAGTCCGAACCGTCCAGGCGTTCAGCGAGTCGACGAACGCGTGGGTGGTGGAGACGCCGACGAAGTTGTTGCGAGAGTATGTGTGGGGGCCGGGGGATTCGTTTGCCGGCGTTGATGAACTGATCGCGCAGTTCGGCGGCGCGACGGCCGTCGGCGATGAAACGAAGCCGAACGCACGCTGGCGGCCGTGGTTCACGCTTCAGGACAGCGGCGACATGGCGGCGTGAGCCGCGACATCGTCGCCTCAGTCGTCAGCCCTCACGCTCCTACATCACCACCCTCCAATCTCCAACCCAAGCCGTCATCACTCGCCAACTCCTGCGCCCGTCCGCGCGCGTTCGCCTCTCCTCCGTCGCTCAAGCCCAGACCCGCCCACCGTCACACAAACACCGCACCGCCACGCCACACCCACGCGGCTCACCGCTATCATGCCCCTTCCCCCGCGGCACGACCCGCTTTTTTCCCGCGCCGCACAGAACACAAGGGCATTCACCGTGCAGAAAACTCCCCTCTACCAGTTCCATCTCGACAACGGCGGCAAAATGGTCGACTTCGCCGGTTGGCAGCTCCCCATCACCTACACCCGCGCCGTCGGTGAGTCCGGCCTCGTCCAAGAGCACCACCAGGTCCGCACCTCCGGCGGGCTCTTCGATGTTTCCCACATGGGCCGGCTGAAAATCACCGGCCTCCACGCCGCCGGCTTCCTTGAACGTGTCTGCACTCGCCGCATCCGCGACATGAAGAACGGCCAGTGCCGCTACTCACTCGTCTGCAACGAGCGCGGCGGCATCATGGACGACGTCATCGTCTACCGCCTCGACGACGACGACTTCATGATGGTCGTCAACGCCGCCAACCGCGAGAAGATCGTCAACCACTTCAAGGCCGTCATCGCCGCCGAGGGTAAAAAGGTCAAGCTCGACGACACCACCCTCTCCACCGCCATGGTCGCCGTGCAAGGCCCGAAGGTCGTCGAGTTCATCGGCAAGTTCAGCCGAGAGATCCCCACCCTCAAGCGCTACTCATTCACCGTCAAGAACCTGCTGGTGGTCAAGCTCTACGTCTCCCGCACCGGCTACACGGGCGAGGACGGCGTCGAAGTCATCCTCCCCGGTGCCATGGTCGGCATGGCCATGAAGATGATCCTCAAGGATGTCGATCCGAAGGACCCGAACGCCCTCATCAAGCCCTGCGGCCTCGGCGCCCGCGACACCCTCCGCATGGAAGCCGCCATGCCCCTCTACGGGCACGAACTCTCCGAAGAAACCAACGCCCTCAGCACCGGGCTCGACTTCGCCATCGCGATGGACAAAGACCAGGGCGACCGCCCCGAACCCTTCATCGGCCTCGAAGCCCTCAAAAAGACCCAGGCCGACGGCGGCACCAAGCAAAAGCTCGCCGGCTTCAAGCTCGAAGGCAAACGCTCCGCCCGTCAGGGCATGACCATCCTCGTCAACGACAAACCCGCCGGCACCATCACCAGCGGCTGCCCCAGCCCCACGCTGGGCCACTGCATCGCCATGGGCTACCTCGACCGCGAACACCTCGCCGAGGGCACCAAGGTCGAGATCGACACCGGCCGCGAACGCATCGCGGGCGAAGTCTGCAAAACGCCGTTCTACAAAGCCCCGAAAAAGGCCTGAACCGATCGGCCGCCTCCGCGTATCGAACATCATGGGCACCGCGCGCCTGATCACGGTGTTGGTTTGCGTGTTGATCTTGGCGGTCTCGCTGCCGATGCTCATCCTTTCCTACGCACGCTACTCCGCGCTCACGAATAAAGAACGAAGTGTCTCGTCGATTCGCGGCACCTACGACCTCTCCACCGCCGGCAAGTACACCGTGTACATCGATCGCCCGTACCACCACTCAGACTTCGAAGCCCTGGGGTATCTGTTGCCGCAAGGGGTAACGCAGGCTGAGGCAGACGAACTGATCGCCGCCAGCGAGATCAGGTTTTCATGCCCGACGTCGTGGCGAGGCGACGAGTTCATCCCCGTCAACGATGACGGACCGCATCTCCAACTGAATCGCCAGATTCCCGCCGGCCAGACAAACCCCGCAGAGCTGACTATTCATGTGAACACCCCGATCGCTCGACCCGGGTTCCTTCTCACAAGTCGTCCGACTCTGCAAGGTCCGCACGTCATCGGTTCGGGCATATCGGCGTGGATCCACGGCAGCATCTCCGCCGGTGCCATGACCATCCTCACGCTGCTCACGATCGAACGAGCGTTCACGCGCAGAGCAAAGCCATCCGCCAGTTCGACTCCCACCTGATGATCTCGATGCGAGCGGCAAAGCAGTCCGCCGTGGTAGGTGGGGGGCAGAAGGCGGTGATCCAAACTGACTGCGGAACGCTCAACGCCTTCGTTCGTGATCAATCGCCTTCACCCGCCCCCGCGCCGCCAGATGACCCTCCACCTGCCGCTGCAATCGACTCCACGGCTCAACCGACTTGACGTACTTCGCCCCGCACTCCGGGCACGTCCCCTCATCCTCCGGCATGCCGCTGAGTTCATACCCGCACTGCGCGCACGAATCGCACGCGCGGTTCCTCGCCGCCAGGCCGATGGGCCGCTGCGCGAAGATCGACTTCACACCCGCCAGCAGAAACTGCGTCCCCAGCAGCAGCACCACAACACCGACCCCCGCAAAGATCGCCCCGCTGATCCCCGATGAAAGCGACAGCAGTTGCATCACACCCACCGCGACCAGGATCGACCCCGCGGCCAGATGAACCAGCGACGTGAACCACGCCATGCCGGGCGAACGCTGCCACACCCGCGCCGTCACCATGATCGACTTCGCACGTATCCGCAACCCCACGCTCCACGCTCACGCCCACGCCCGTTCGCCGCGATTAACTCGGCAGCTTGATCTCTTCCCACCGCCCCTGCATGTGCCGCACGATCGTCCCCGTGCTCACATACATGACCTGCTCGGCAATGTTCGTGCAGTGGTCCGCGATGTGGACGCAGAACATCGCCGTATCGTGCAGCGCACTGGCCAGATCCAGCGGCATCGTCCGCGCGTGCACCTGCTGCTGAATGTCCTTCACCAGCGCCGCCTTGAACGCGCCCACCGCCGTCTCGCTCATCAAGACGGTCTTCGCCAGCTTCGGGTCCATCCGCTCAAGGCTCCCCACGCTGTCGCGGAGCACACCGATCGAGCTGTTCGCCAGAACGCGGAACGTCATCGGCGGCTCAGCCCCCGCCCCCTGCGCACACTGCCGGAAGATCGCGATCTCCTCCGCGATCGCCACCCCGATGTCCGCGATCCGCTCCAGCTCGTTGTTCACCTTCACGATCGTCAGAACCATCCGCACCTGGTTCGGCTCAAGGTTCGCACCCTGCTGACACGCGTCGGTCAGCAGCGCCACCGCCGCCTTTTCCAGCGCCACGTCCACCGCGTCGATCTCTTCGTCGAGCACTTCCACCTTCTTCGCCGACGAGCTATCCCCAGCGAAGATCGCGTCGAACGACGTCTCCACCATCGCCTGAACTCGCCGACCCTGTTTGACAAGGTCCGCCTTCAGCGAATCAACCCGGCTCGAAAAGCTCTCTGAAGACAGCGGCATGGCTTCCTGCTCACCGATTGTCCAGGGCAATCCAGCTCACAACCGCACCACACACACGCAAAGCCGGCGACCGCCCATCTCCAGCCCGCGTACACCCCTCCGACCACCCTCCAACACTACGCCCCCAACCACCCCCACGCGCAACCCGCCCCCGGCTTGCGTCCAACCACAAACCCCGTATCATCAGTCCAAGTCGTTGAGCAACCCCAAAGCGTCCGTTCCCCTGCTTTATTTGCCCATTTGCGATTTGCCCATTTGAAAATTTGGAACCCCCCATATGACCCTGCGAATCCAGCACATCCACGCCCGTCAGATCCTCGACTCCCGCGGCAACCCCACCGTCGAGGTTGACGTCACCCTCGTCGGCGGCGCCTTCGGCCGCGCCGCCGTCCCCTCCGGCGCTTCCACAGGCGAGCACGAGGCTTGCGAGCTCCGTGACGGCGACAAAAAGGTCTACCTCGGCAAGGGCGTCCTGAGCGCCGTCCGCAACGTCAACACGAAGATCGCGCCACTCCTCGAAGGCCGCGACTGCCGCGATCAGGAAGCCATCGATCACGCCATGATCGAGCTCGACGGCACCCCCAACAAGTCCAACCTCGGCGCCAACGCCCTCCTCGCCGTCTCCATGGCCGTCGCCAAGGCCGCCGCCGCTGCCAGCCACCTCCCCCTCTACCGCTACCTCGGCGGCTCCGCCGCTCACGTCCTCCCCGTCCCCATGATGAACATCATCAACGGCGGCAAGCACGCCGACTCCAACGTCGACTTCCAGGAGTTCATGGTTCAGCCCTGGGGCTTCGACACCTTCGCCGAGGGTCTCCGCGCCGGCACCGAGATCTACCACGCCCTGAAGAAAGTCCTCCACGACAAGCACCTGAACACCGCCGTGGGCGACGAAGGCGGCTTCGCCCCCAGCTTCAAAAACGCCGAGGAAGCCCTGCAAGCCATCGAAGAAGCCACCAAAAAGGCCGGGTACAAGTGGGGGGAGCAGATCTTCATCGCCCTCGACCCCGCCTGCTCCGAGCTCTGGAACGAAGCCGCCGCCAAGGGCAAGCAGGGCTACTGCTTCTTCAAGAGCAACCCCGAAAAAATCGCCTCCAGCGACGAGCTCATCGACCTCTGGGCAAGCTGGTGCAGCAAGTACCCCATCCGCTCCATCGAAGACGGCCTCGCTGAAAACGACTGGGACGGCTGGGCCAAAATCACCGCCCGTCTGGGCGACAAGGTCCAGCTCGTCGGCGACGACCTCTTCGTCACCAACCCAAAGTTCCTCGCCAAGGGCCTCAAGCAGAAGTGCGGCAACGCCATCCTCGTGAAGGTCAACCAGATCGGAACGCTGACCGAAACCTTCTCCGCCGTCAACCTCGCGATGCGCAACCGCTACGCCGCCGTCCTCAGCCACCGCTCGGGCGAGACCGAGGACGCCACCATCGCCGATATCGCCGTGGCCACCAACTGCGGGCAGATCAAAACCGGCGCCCCCTGCCGCAGCGACCGCAACGCCAAGTACAACCAGCTCATCCGCATCGCCGAACACCTCGGCCGCTCCGCCGTCTACGGCTCAACCACGTGGAACAAGTAAAGACCGAGGCACTAGGCACGAGGAATGAGGCACTGGGCACTGGGCATCAGGCACTGGTCAGAAAAACAATCGCCTTCCCAATATCCAAGCCTCCTCTTCCATTCCTTCCCTCCCTTCGTTGACAATCCCACTCTTCATAGACAATCCCGGTTACGCAAAAAAGAAAAAAACCCCGCGGCTTGGCCCCGCGGGGTTTTCCATCTTCGAGCCCCGCGATTCCTCGCAGTACCCAAAGTTTTTTTTTGTTCACCGATCGCGATCGTGTTTCAGATCTGAAACAGAAAACCGCCGCTGATCGAGCGGGGCATCACTCCCCGCTCAGCCACGAAAGGCTCGTCTGATTGAGTTCACCCCGCGTCCGCCAGCGCCGCCGCCCCGCGAGCATGAGCCCGCCCACACCGCCGACAATGACCGCCGCCGAGCCGATGACCACGGGCCCGATGACCTCGCCGACAAATCCCAGCGTCATGCTGAACATGCGAAACCTCCCACAGAACACAACCGTCGGCTCACCCCCTTGAGAGAGGGGGCGCTGACACAACACTCCGGGGACAGTTTACCCTCTCAACCGTCCAAAAGCACGCCCAATCGCCCCTATTCTTGGACTTCACGCGGACTTCATCGAGCCGCAAGTCTTCCCAGTTTCACCAGCCTCGCCAACTCCACTTTTCCACACCAACCGACACATGACCACCCCATTCTCCATCCCCGACATCCTCGACCCCGCCTCCCCCACACCACCCGTTCCCGCCGTCACCGCCTCGACCCCCATCGCCCTGGGTAAGAAGTACCACTACGTCCGCCTGAGCGTCCGCTCGAAGCTCGGCCGGGACACCACCAAAGAGGTCGTCCGCCACCCCGGCGCGGTCGTCATCGTCCCGATCCTCCCCGACGGGCGCATCGTCCTGATCAAGGTCTACCGCCTGACTGTCCAGCGCTGGCTCTACGAGTGCTGTGCCGGCACCATCGAGCGCCCCTCCACGCCCCAAGGCACGTTCCTTGAAGGCGAAGACCCAACGCTCTGCGCCGCCCGCGAGCTGATCGAAGAGACCGGCTACCAAGCAGGCCGCCTCCAACCCATCCGCACCTACCTCACCACGCCCGGCCTGACCGACGAGCTCATGCACGCCTTCCTCGCCACCGACCTCAAGCACGTCGGGCAAAGACTCGAAGAAGACGAGCACATCCTCGTCGAGGCCATCGATCCCGACCGCGTCCTCCGCATGATCGACGAAGGCCTGATCGTCGACGCCAAGAGCATGCTCGCCCTCCTGCTGGCCCACCGCCAAGGGCACCTGACCGGCCCGCGGTAAAGACGCTCTGGCCAACTTTGCGCGCCCAAACCGGGCCATCGCACGTCTTCTTGATGAATTTCCGCGAACTCAGCCCCGAAGGCTCAACCCAAACCGCCCGATAAACGAAAAAGAAGTGTGCGATCGGTTCTGGGCCCGGGCGGTACCCGCGCCGAGCGGATCGCGTATGGTGCCTGCAGCCGAAACCATGTTCTTCGATTCCAACCAGCCCAGATCACGCCGACCAGCGCCAACCTATTGGACGCGTGATTTCCTTTCCTGGTCCGTCCCCTTCTTCCGCGTGGGGGGGGTGGGGGGCGTTTCGGTCCGGTTGCACATCACCTTCCTGGTCTTCGCGGCCTTCACACTCCTCGGGCCTCTGCTCTCCAGCAAGGGGCACCTGCCCATGGGCTACCTGCTCATGAGCGTCACGTGCCTGTGGCTCTCGGTGCTGCTGCACGAGTTCGGGCACGTCATCGCCTGCCGATTGGTCGGGGGTGAGGCGGACGAGATCCTCCTCTGGCCCCTGGGCGGTCTGGCGATGTGCCGCCCGCCTCACAACTGGCGAGCGAGTCTGATCACCACCCTGGGCGGCCCGCTGGTCAACGTGCTGATGATGGTCCCGACGGGGTTGGCGATTCTCGCCGCCGGCGGCGGTCGCGACGCGCTGCTCTTCAACCCCTTCACGCCCTTCGTGGGGATGACGGCCTTTCAGAGCGCTCTCAGCGGCTCGACCCTCGCGGTGGGTTTGTGGACGACCGTTTGGTGGCTCTACTACGTCAATCTCGCGCTGCTGCTGTTCAACATGCTGCTGGTGATGTTCCCCATGGACGCCGGTCGCGTGCTGCAGGAGATCCTCTGGTCCCGTATCGGGTACCGCCGATCGATGAAGATCGCCGCCACCGTGGGCATGGTCATGGCGGGGTTGGTCGGCCTCTACGCGATGGTCCGCAGCGAGACGACGCTTTTGACCATCGCGATCTTCGCGGGGTTCACGTGCTTCAACGAGCTTCAGCGGGTGCAGTTTGCCGAGCGCGCCGGGGCCGAGCCCGAGGAGGAGGAATCCCCCTTCGCCGCCTCGCTGCGCCCGGATCGTGAGAGTGAAGACACCGACGCGATGCTGGAGCGCAAACGCAAGGAAGCCCAGCGTCGTCACGAGGAAGAGCAGCGTCACCAGCAGGAGCTCGACCGCATCCTTGCGAAGATCTCCACCCAGGGGATGGGCGCCTTGACCAGGTCCGAGAAGCGGTTCCTTGAGCAGGACACCACCCGTCGCCGACAGGCCCGCTGATCCCTCGGGCATAGCCAACACCAAGAACACCCCCTAGCCTCCACCCTATGGGATTGGCCGATCGCGATTACGCCAGGGATGGCAACACCTCGTCGCGCCGCATCAAGCGGCCCGGCGTGGGGACGATGTACGCCGCCACCGAAGCCAGCGGCAAGCCCGCCATCACCACCTGGCTCATCATCATCAACATCGCCATCTTCGCCATCACCCTGATGGTCTTCCGCAAGCCGGTGGAAGTGCCCTACGGCGAGCTCTACGCCCAGAATGTCACGCTCCAGCAGCAACGCGAAGGGGTCGTTGTCACACGCGACGGGCCCGCCCCGATCAATGGCAGGCCTGGAATCTACGGCTATCCGATCTACGGCCCGCAGCGCGACGTCGCCGGCCGCGTGTTGGTCGATCCTTTCGGACGACCGGTGAGCGTTCCCATCGGCACCAAGCTCGTCACGTTCCAACCCTGGCTGGAATCCTGGGGGCACTTCTCCACCGCGCGGGCCTTCTTCGGGCTTGAGGTCTGGCGCTTCATCACCTTCCAGTTCCTGCACGCCAACATCACCCACCTGGGCTTCAACATGCTGGGGTTGTGGTTCGCGGGGTACCTCGTTGAGGGGTACCTCGGCAAACGCCGATTCCTTGCGTTCTATCTCACCTGCGGGATCTTCGGCTCGCTGATGTACCTGCTGCTGAACCTCTCGGGCAACATCCTTGCTCACCAGTTCAACGTGCAGCAGAGCGCGGTGCTCAACCCGCTGCTCTTTGATAGTGTTTACACGCCACTGGTCGGTGCGAGCGCCGGGATCTTCGGGCTGCTCATCGCCGCCGCGTTCATCGCCCCCGATGACCGCGTCTATGTGCTGGGCATCATCCCGATGCGGCTGCGTACGGCCGCCTACGGCTTCACCGTCATCGCCCTGATCAGCCTCCTCTTTGGTGAACAGAACAAGGGAGGCGAAGCCGCCCACATCGGCGGCGCCATCGCCGGATACTTCTTCATCCGGCGCATGCACCTGCTCCGCGATTTCTTCGACGTCTTCGGCGATTCCCGCTCACCCGGGGATTCGCCCAGCCCACGCAAGTCCGGCGGCGGGCTCTTTGGCCTCTTCAGCAAGAAAGACGAAACCCAACGCGTCGATGAGATCTTGCAGAAGATCAGCGAGAAGGGCATCGACAGCCTGACGCGTGAAGAAAAAATGGTCCTCGCCCGAAACTCGCGCCAGGCCCGAATCGAGAATCCGCCGAATCCGCAACCACCCGCTCCACCAACTCCACCAACTCCACCAACTCCACCACCCTCGGCGTAAAGGCTTCACAACCCCCGACGCCGCGGCGTGCGGGTGAGCAGTTGAGCTCCTATGGCCGTCATACTCGAGATTCTGAAAGAGTCAACGACCACCGGCGCGCGCACGGGGCGGGTCATCACGCCCCACGGACACTTTCACACCCCCGCCTTCATGCCCGTGGGCACCCGCGGCAGCGTCAAGGGCATCCTCCCCGAACTGCTCGCTGGCACCGGCGCGGAGATCTGCCTGGGCAACACCTATCACCTCATGCTCAGGCCCGGCTCGCCCCTGATCAGCACCATGGGCGGGCTGCACCGCTTCATGAACTGGGACCGTCCGATCCTGACCGATTCGGGCGGGTATCAGGCGTTCTCGATGGCCGACCTGAACAGCGTCGACGACGAGGGCGTCGAGTTCAAGAGCATCATCGACGGGTCAAAGGTCCGCCTGACCCCGGAGCGTGCCACGCAGGTGCAGAACGAGCTGGGCGCGGACATCATCATGGCCTTTGATGACTGCCCGCCCAGCGATCCGAACGCCGCGGGTGCGGAGGAAACTCCCGCGGCGGCGAGCGAAACGATTCAGAGTGAGGGCGAGCGGGTCGATCCGCGCCTGACGCGCGCGATCCGACGCGACAGCAAGAAGCGCAAGGGCTATGACCATCAGGAGCGTCTGACCATCGCCAACGAGCGGACGGTGCGGTGGCTGGAGCGGTGCAAAAAGGCCCACGGGCGTGCGCACGATCAGGCCCTTTTCGGGATCGTGCAGGGCGGGACCGATCTGCGCGCGCGGTCGTGGTCGGCCGAGCACATCACGAATATCGACCTGCCCGGGTACGCCATCGGCGGGGTGGCGGTCGGCGAGCGCTTCAACGAGATTCTCGCGGTGGTTCGCCATACCGCGCCGCTGTTGCCGAAGCACAAGCCGCGGTACCTGATGGGCGTGGGGTACGAGCGCGACCTGCTGGCGGCGGTGCTCTGCGGGGTGGACATGTTCGACTGCGTGCTGCCAACGCGGAACGGGCGCAACGCCAACGCATTTACGCCCACCGGTCAGATCAGGCTGCGCAACGCCAAGTACGCGGAAGATCAGGGACCGATTTGGGAAGGGTGTGACTGCGTCGCGTGCGCGGGGTGGGCAGATCGGGACGGGCAGAAGAGGCCGTTCAGTCGCGGGTACCTTCGGCACCTTTTCATGGCGGAAGAAATGCTGGGGCCGATCCTGGTGACGCTGCACAACCTTCGGCACTTTCAGCGGTTCATGGCGGATATCCGGGCGACGATCGCGACCGATGATTGGTCGGGCTTTGTGCGGAGGTGGCCCGTGGCGGCGGAAGGCCTTCGGGCGGTTGAGGTCGCCTAATGTTGGGGCTCGCCTGACGGCGCGGCGTGCGCCGGCGGGTTTTCGTGCATCCGGGCGGTTTTGCCCGATGTTGGTGCCCCCGATGGTTCGAGGCCCGGTTCGGTCCTCGTGGAAAGAAGTAAAGCCCTATGTCCAACGAGTCTTCGATGGTGTTGTCTCTGGTTCTTGGTCAGGCTGGCGGCGGAACGGTGGAGAACGTCGGTGCGCAGGGAATTCCTGGCGCGACGCCCGCCCCCGGCGCGGCAACGACCGCGCCGACGACGGGCACGGTGCAGCCGGCCGGCGCGCAGCCGCTGGGTGGTGGGCAGGTGCAGAGCCCGATGAGCGGGATGATGATCATTCTGCTGCCGGCCTTGCTGCTGGTGGTGATGATCTGGCTGAGCAGTCGGGCGCAGAAGAAGGAAGCGAAGAAGCGTGCGGAGCTGATCGCCTCGATCGGCAGCCACGACAAGGTGCAGACCACCGGGGGGATCATCGGGACGGTTGCGGAAATCCGCGACGACGAGGTGGTTCTCACGGTTGATGAGCAGACGCGCACGCGGATCCGCTTCAACAAGGCCGCGATCGCGTCGGTGCTTTCGCGCGGTCGCGGTAGCAACGGCGTGACGGCGGAGGTCAAGCCCGGGGCAAAGACCCCCGCGTGATCGACTCGCGCGGGTTCAGAAGTGGGGGGAGGCGATGGAGGGAGTGGTGAAGGGGTGGGGGGCTGGGGCTCGGGGGTGAGATGTCGAGTTGATTCCTCGGCCCTTGGGGCATGACGCCCGGGCCGATCGGTTTTTCCGGGCCTTTTCAATGCAACACCTGCTGCGACACTTCATTTTCATTCTCGTGCTCATCGCCCTTTCGTTCTGGGCGATCCTGCCCCTGGACGTTCGGCTGCGGAAGGGCAAAGACCTCAACGGCGGCGCGACGCTGGTCTATCAGGTCGAGCTGAAGCCCACCGATCCGCCGGACACGATGGACCGGATGATCGACCTGCTGCGCAAGCGTGTCGACCCGGACGGGTTGCTGGAGGTGTCGATGGTGCCGCTGGGCAAGGACCGCATCGAGATCACGATGCCCCTGCCCAACGAGCGGGTGAAGAAGCTGAAGGCCTCGTTCGAGGAAGAGTTGCAGAAACTCGCCGACGCGCCGAGCTCGGTTGGCAAGCTGGAGGGGATTCTGCCCCTGCCCGCGGATCAGCGGGCGGCGGAGATCGCGAAGCTGGCGGGGAGTGATGCGAAGCGCAAGGCGGACCTCGAATCGGCGGCGGCGGCGTATGACCGCAAGGTGGCATTGAAGCTGCCGTACGAAGAGGGTGAGAAGCTGGTCGAGCAGGCGCAGGCGGCCGTGGCGGCTGCTGCGAACGAAGAGGCGAAGCAAACCGCGAGCGCGAAGTTGGAAGAAGCGCGTCGCGAGCTGATCAAGCGGGCGGGTGAGCTGGCGGACGCGGACATCGCGTACAGCAAGGCGATCGGGGCGATCGGGGCGGCGGGTGCCTCGCCCACGCAGGTGCGCCGGGCCCTGGAGCTTTCCAGCCGCGGCCGCGTGATGACCGACCCCGCGACGAAGCAGAAAGTGTCGATCCCCTCGGCCCGGCAGCGCGCGCTCGACGCGATTTACACGGCCAACCCGGGCGCGAAGGATCAGATCGATCGGGTGGTGAAGGCGTGGGAGACGTACCAGTCGCAGCGTTCGACGCTCGACGACCCGGCGGACCTGAAGCGGATTCTTCGCGGCGCGGGCGTGCTGACCTTCCGCATCGCGGTGCGGACGGACACGCCCATGGCGGACCTGCCGCGGCTGCGTCAGGAGCTGCGCACCGGCGGGCCCAAGGCGGTTCAGGCGAGCAACGTGCGGTGGTTCAAGATCAACAAGGAAGATAGCTGGATCGACTCGCCGGGCCATGCGGAGCAGTTGCTCAACAACACGGCGCAGTACTTCGAGCAGCGTTACCGCATCGCGGGGGACAAGGGGCCGGACGGCTCGATCTACATCCTCTGCTACGACGAGTTCGGCAAGCGGCTGACGCGTGCGGACGGGGCCTGGGGCCTTGCGGGCGCGCGGCAGTCGGTGGACGAACTCGGCCGACCGTCCATCGCCTTCCAGATGGACGCGGTGGGCGGGGTGGAGATGGGCAAGCTGACCGGCGCAAACGTGGGCATGCCCATGGCCGTGCTGCTCGACGACGAGGTCTACACCGCGCCGAACATCAACTCACGCATCGGCGCCAGCGGGCAAATCTCCGGCTCCTTCACGCAGACGGAAATCAACTATATCGTCCGCGTGCTGTCGGCCGGTTCGATGGCGGCGAAGCTCTCTCCCGAACCCATCAGCGAGTCGTCGGTGGGTCCTGAGCTGGGCGCGGACAACCTCACGCGCGGCCTGCTGGCGGGCGCGGTGAGCTTTGTGCTCATCAGCGGCTTCATGATCGCCTACTACTTCTCGGGCGGGATCATCGCGACGGTGGCGCTGGCGATCAACCTGCTCTTCCTGCTGGCGCTGATGGCGATCAACTCGGCGGCGTTCTCCTTGCCCGGCATCGCGGGGGTCATCCTGGCCTTCGGCATGGCGGTTGACGCGAACGTGCTGATCTACGAGCGTCTGCGCGAGGAAATCTCCAAGGGTGAGCCGCTGCGCGTCGCGGTGCGGATGGCGTATAGCCGGGCGCTGGCGCCGATCCTCGATGGCAACCTGACCCACCTGATCACCTGTATCGTGCTGGGCTTCACGGGCACGCCGGAGATCCGCGGCTTCGCCATCACCATGTCCATCGGCGTGGTCACGACGCTGATCTGCCAGCTCTACATCACACGGGTGATCTACTTCTGGCTTGTCGACGTGGTGAAGCTGAAGAAGGTCCGCATGCTGCCGCTCGTCTGGCCGGGCTTGCAGCGTGCCCTCACGCTGCAGGTGGACTGGATGCGTCTGCGACCCATCTTCTACACGATCTCGACGCTGGCGGTGGTCGGCTCGCTGATCGCGGTGGTTGCTCGCGGCGAGTCGCTGCTGGACACGGTCTTCCGCGGCGGCACGCGCGTGACCGTTCAGCTGAAGACCGACAACGGGCAGCAGGTCACCGCCTCGCGCGACGAGATGCAGAAGCGCATCAAGGCGGTGGTGGCGGAGGACAAGACCGGTCAGCTCCGCGACCTTGCCGACCCGCAGATCCTGGTCATCGATCCCCGGGCCGACAACACCTCCGGACGGTTCATCGTCCAGACGACCATCACCAACAAGGCGGTGGTCGAGGAAGCGCTGGCGAAGGCCTTCGACGGGCTGCTCGATCAGCAGGTGGCGTTGAGCTTTGACGGCGACAACGCAACGGCCGAGAACGCGCCGATCGTGCCGGTGCTCGCGCCCGATCTTGGGGACGTGCTGCGGATCCCCGGTTTGCGGCTGGACGTGACGGAGTTCATGGGCGGCGCCGCGGTCAAGCTCGAAAATCTCGGCCCGGTGAAGCCCACGCTCGCGGGGCTTGAGGATCGCCTGCGGCAGATGCGGACCGATTCCCGCTTCGGCGACACGCTGGGGCGGATGCACAAGTTTGTCGTGACCAAAGGCACGCCGCAGGCGGTCGAGAGCGCGATTGTGCTGGTGCGTGACGACGTGATCAACTACATGAAGGACAGCGAGGGGCAGCGTCGCTGGTCGCAGGACATGAAGCCGCAGGAGTGGCTGCTGGTCACCGAGGCGATGAAGCGGGCAACGACCTTCGCGGGTGTTGAGACCTTTGACCCGTCGATCGCGAACACCTTCGCGGGGCAGGCCGTAGCGGCGGTGATCCTTTCGACGGTGGCGATCATCGTCTTCGTGTGGGTGCGGTTCAACTCGCTGCGGTACTCGCTGGCGGCGATCATCGCGACGCTGCACGACTGCATCATCGCGCTGGGGGCCATCGCGGTTGCCGAGATTCTGTACAAGCACTTCTTCGGGCTCAGCAGTTCGCTGGGGATCCTGCCGTTCAAGATCGACCTGAACGTCATCGCGGCGGTGCTGACGATTTTAGGCTATTCGCTGAACGACAAGATCGTCATCATGGACCGCATCCGCGAGAACCGCGGCAAGCTGCCCTACGCCACTCGTCGGCTCATCAACGACTCGGTGAACCAGACCATCAGCCGGACGATCATGACCGGTACAACGGTCTTCATCGCCTCGGGCGTTCTGTACGTCATGGGCGGCGAGGCGCTGCGGGCCTTTGCGTACTGCTTCCTCATCGGTGTCGTCGTCGGGACGTACTCGTCCATCGCGGTGGCGGCTCCGATCGTGTGGAGCAAGAAGAGCGATCCGACGGCCCGCCGCGACGAAGTGGGGTCGGGGCGCCTTGCCGCCAAACCGGCGTGAGTCGCACGGCCGATGGTGGTTTGGTCGAGAAGATCAGGATTCATCCAACCGCCCGCGCAAGCCTTGCGCGGGCGGTTGTCTTTCAGGCTGATGATGGGTTTGGAACGTTCGTGCGGGTGGTGCGGGG
>Ga0068877_10002025_pt1 | contig 16547 bp, 15 predicted proteins | sample NOAtaG_FD_66437 | JGI IMG/M metagenome (GOLD analysis project Ga0068877, IMG submission 66437) | Freshwater lake microbial communities from Lake Erie, under a cyanobacterial bloom - NOAA_Erie_Diel6S_1000h metaG | ecosystem: Environmental > Aquatic > Freshwater > Lake | place: USA: Ohio, Lake... | reverse complement strand
TCCGGAGCCTGTGTGGCCTCCGGACGGACCTAAGTTACACCAGCCCCAGGCTGCTGACAAGAAACTGATGCAGAGAGGCGTCGCGCAAGGCGTTGGTGATGCCCATGCAGGAAGTGACCATGAAGCCCAGCTGCAGCACGAGCAGCCCGCGATGCCGATGGACGACTGCGAAGCCGATCAGAAGCAGGTTGCTGGCGGCGAACGAGAACCAGCCCAAAGGCGAGAACGCGGTGTGGCTGGCCAGAAGCGCCGCACCCAGCAGCCCGAGGGCAGCTCCGGCGTACTCGAGGAGGCGGCTGAAAGTCGCGCCACGCTTGTAGAACAACGGTCTCATGCTCTTTCTCCGTCTAGGGGCAGGGCCCGGCCCGCGCTTGCGCGCGGCCCGGGCCTACCTTGTTTCAAGAAAACAGCGCGTCTTCGACCGCACGAGCAGCCGCATCGGCCTCCGTGCGATCCGTCGCATCTGCTGTCGCCTCGCGTTGTGCTTCGGCCGGCGCTTGCACCGGTGCCGCAGCCCTCTTCCGATGACCGAACTTCAGGTCATCGACCTTCACGTACACCGCATGACGGACCTGCTGGTCGCGACCAGTCCATGACCGGTGCGCCAGGCGGCCTTGAACGATCAGTTCGTCGCCCTTGTTGGCGTACTCTCCGATCGTCTTGGCCAGCGATCCGGCAGCCCTGAACTCGAACCAGTCGGAGGCCGACTCCCAGCGATCACCATTCTTGACCGGGCGGTCGACGGCTAGCGAAAACGTCACAGCCGGCGTGCCATCGTCAAGATAGGCCACCTCGGGGGCTGCCCCGAGGCGACCACTGACCATCACCAGGTTGATTGCCTTCATCGATCAGTCTCGCTTCCCAGATGTTCATGTAGGTGGACTTTCCGGAGCCGCTCTGCACAGGCATCCGCCCCACGATCTTCATCTCCATCTGCTGACCGATGTCAAAGCCAGCGAGTGCTCGCTCGAGATCGACGCCGTAGACCGGCACTTGCCGGCCATCGGACTCGACCACAGCGACATACGTCTCGCTTTCCTCGGCATCACCCGGAAACTTGTGTCGGGTGGCGCCGTGGTTCAGCAGTACCCCGCGGACCACGCGTAGCCGCTTGGGCGGCCGCAACTGTGACCGGTCCAGCGCCGTGGGTTCGCTGTCCACCGCATCCGCCTTCTGGACGGCGGGTGGGCCGCTTCGCGGCGTGGCGCTCTCCGCCCGGCCGCTGTTCTGTCGCCGCGACGCCGCCCGGTCGGACGAACTCACCTTGGCGCGCGGAATCGATGGCTTCTGCGCAATGCCTACCAGCAACTCGAGGTACTTCATGCACTCGCCGCTGGTTCGCACGAGGACACGCTTCTCATCGGCCGGCGTGCCGTCGTACGGCAGCTCCTCCAGTTCGATGCGGTCCTGGTCCTGCTTGGCCAGCAGCTCGAGCAGGTCGTCGTTGTCGATATGCAGCGATCGACGAACCGCCTTCTGGTCCGGGTAGAACGCCAACCATGCGTGCCCCGCGCCGGGGAAACGGATCGTCCGAAGCTTCTCGGCCATCCGGATCTCCCGGGCGGGCGGGACAGTCGGCGTCAGGGCCCGAAAGGGCGGCGGCGATACCGTCCCCGAGAAGTGCCCGGCCGAAGCGGATGAACGCCGCCCGAGCAGCCACGAGAGGAACCCGACGACCGCCCGCAGGACCGCAAGCGTCATGCGCCAGCAGAAACGGATACAGTAGCCTAGGGCAAAGGGCACCGTCACGTACCAAGGCTTGCGCCGCGTCGAAGGCGGGGCTGCCTGCGCAGCGCTCGCTTCAGTCTTTTCTGGAGAGTTCAACTTTCCTCCTAGCCCGCCGCCTGAGGCTGCGGCGGCGCGGCAGCGCCGTCCGGCGTAACTCCGAACACCTGGGTCACGAACTCGTGCAGAGCGGCTGCGTCAGCGGGTCTCGAGCCGCCGGTGAGCGCCATGCTCAGCGAGTGGTGCAGCGCGTTGGCCTTGCGGCGGTAGAGCACGTAGCACTTGACCCACTGGCGCAGGACGCGCGTGTCGATGACGTCCAGCAGCGTGCCGGCACCACCGTTATCGCCGGCGAACTGCGACCGGCTCATGCGAGCGACCCGCACGAAGTTCTCTGCGATAGTGCGGCGCTTGTCTTCGTCGAAGTCCTTGGCGTAGGCCTCCAGGTCCTCTTGGACGAGCCGGCGCTCTTCCTCCTCGGACAACCCTTTCACGTTGATCCAAAGGAAGCGGTGGCGTGAAGAGATCTCCTGTTCCGAGCGGCCGGTGTAGACACCACGCACCGACGGATTAACGGCAACGATGAAGCGGAACCCGCGCGCCGGAGAGATCCACTCGCCAGTCTCGGGGATCATGAACGGGTTGCCGTCCAGGATCTCGTTGAAAGCGAGCTGCTCGCTCGGGTCAAGCCGATTGAACTCGTTGGTGAAGAAGGTCAGACCCTTCTCCGCCGCCAAGGTCAGCGGACCCTTCTGGAACGCAAGGCCGCCGGTTTCGGTGGGCACCATCGTGCCGAACCAACTGCGTGCCGTCTCGTCGTCGCGCTGCTGCGGCATCAGGAGCGGCGCGCCCAGCCGGGCATGCCACTGCAAGACACCACTGGTCTTGCCGGCGCCAGTGCCGCCCTTCAAGGCGAGCGCTCGCGCACCCGACACCCAGAAGGCAGTCAGGTCGGTCACCAGATCCGGTGACCATACGTGCCGACCATCCAACACCGGCACAGGAACGGCCTCGACTTGCGGCACTTCGAGCGCCACGGCCGGTACGCGCATGTTCTTGAAGCAGTCGCTCAAAACGACCTTCTTCATTTCTTCCTTTCCAGATAAGGGGTCAGCACCTCGAGCAGCCGGTCGGGGTTGATCCCGAGCAGCCGGCAGCAGTGCCGGAAGCTGAAAGCGATCTCCTCGGAGTAGACGATCCGCCCACTTGGGTAGTCGTCGTCCGGGTCGAGTCGGCCAGCAATGTGCGGTGCAGTGAGCCAGGCGCGAGCGGATTGACGCTCGCTATCCGAGCGCGCGGTCAGCCGCTGGACATTCAACCGAAGCAGGTCGAACGGGTCGATGAACGAACCGTCCTCCTCCGGTTCGCCGGGAGGCGGACCATCGAGGCCTGTGCTGCGATCCGAGGCAAGCGGCGCTTGCGGCGAGCGCATGCACATCCAGTCCTCAAAGACCACCTGATCGAACAGATCCTCCTGCATGGCGGCCAGCGCGGCTTTCGCCTGCAGCGCCATGGCGCAGTCGGGATCGCTGATCTCCGACCATTGTGCGAGCGAGTCCGGGCGCTTGAGCCGAACACGCCTGCGCGGCTTTTCATGCGGGGCCGGAACGGCGGCCGCATGAGGGGTGGGCGCAGCCAATCGCGCCTCCGTTCCTCTTCTGTGTGAAAGGCGCAGCCGGACGGCTGCGCAAGGGGCCTGTACGAGAGGCACAGGCGGGAAAATCGTGCGCGGCGTGGCCGCGCGTCGCGACGGCTCGCAAACGGCGGCCGGGCGACTGAGTGGAAGGGCGCTCGACCCGAACAGGCGGCGCCAGACGTGCCGAAGCACGATGCGCCAGAGTATCAGAGCCTTGCGCGTCTAGACAACCCGCTGGACCGGAACGACACCCCGGATGCGATGCATCGCATGCGCGCGAAAACAGGGTGCGCGGCGGGGGGTGTTTCGTGACCACACGGCGCCAGGACGTCCGCAAGATGACGCTATGGCTGCGATCCGCAGTGTGAACGGACCAGGAGACGAGGTATGCCCGAGGACAAGCCGAGACGTCGCGCCAAGACGGAAGAAGACGTTGCGATCGACGAGGCCCAGGCGCAGGCGTTGCGCGAGGCAGACGCGGACATCGGTGCCGTGCTCGCTTCGGAGGCGCCGACCGACGAGCCGTCGCACGCTACAGAGCTGCGTGCCGACGAGGCCCATCCCGCGCCGAAGGGGAAGACGGCAGCAGCTGGCCGCAACCGCCGTCGGGAGTTTTTCGATCACTTCACCGGTCTGAAGATCGAGAAGCCGATCGAGCTCGGCTCTCGCGCGCTGGCCACCCTTGCCCTGCGTGACTTCAAGCAGATCTCGCGCGACGGCTACGTGTCGCTCGTAGTCGGCCGATCGCAGCTCGACACGGAAATTGCGACCGAGATCGAGCGGGAGATCAACAAGTACCTTGAGCGGGTGGAGAGTCGGCTGAAGAATTCCGAGGGACGCATACAGAAGCTGCTGCAGAACGAGAACATCGGGGTCGAGGCGAAGTTCTCGAAGAATCGCGTCATGACGGTGCCGGTGCTCACGCCGGTGTGCAACCGCTTCATACGCATCCTGCAGACGGCGGACCGTACCCTAGCGCTACTCGGCACCGCTTATATCGAGGGCCTGATTGACGGCGCCACGCACGCGAAGGAGTCGTACAACGTCAAGCGCTCGGCAGTTGGCGTGGCCACGGCCATGCGCAACTTCCGTTCGGGGGTCTTGAAGCGAATCAACCTCGCCGGCAAGGGCCGCCTGCCGGAAGATGTCGACGGCGAACTGGGCGAGGAGGTGCACCAAGCGGCGGCGGCCATCGCCGAAAGCCCGATCGCGTCAGCGACAGCTTGAACCAGCGAGCCTTCAACCCGGCGCAACGAGAGGCCATCGAACACGATGGTCCGCTCCTGATCGTCGCCGGTCCGGGCTCAGGCAAGACGACAGTGATGGTGGAGCGGGCAGCGCGCCTGCTTGCGACGCCAAGCACTCGTCTGGCGATGGTGACGTTCACGCGTGACGCAGCCGATGAGATGAAGGCACGACTTCGCCACCGCGTCGATCTATCGCTGCGCAGGTGTTCGATCGGCACTTTCCACCGTCTGACGATCGACCAGCAACGATCCGAGGGAAAGCTCGGCAAGCTGCTCATGCCGGGTCGGCAGGCCGAGCTCGTTAGGCGCGCAGCCACGCGGGCCGGCATGGGCATTGAGGAAGCCGGCGCCCTCATTGAGGCGTGCGCAACGGACGCCGAGGCGGCCGAGGCGCCTGACGCCGTGACCTACTACCGCAAGCTCAAGGCTGATCTGGGCGTTCTGGACCTGTGGGACGTCCTGCGCGCGAGTGTCCGAATGATGGCCAGCGGCCAGCTCCGTCCCTTGAGCGTTACTCACATGCTTGTCGACGAGTTTCACGACACAGACGTGGTTCAGTACGAGTGGGTCATGGCGCACGCCCGGAACGGGACCCAGATCACCGCCGTCGCCGACGACGACCAGTCGATCTACGCATGGAGGCACGGACTGGGCGTCGCCGGCATGCGCAGACTCGTGGCCGACACACGCTGCCACCAGGTCACGTTGCGAATGAACTACCGATGCAGGCCGGAGATCGTCGCCGCTTCACGACGCCTGATCGAGCACAACACAGACCGCATCCCTAAGGATCTCGTCTCCTCCATTGAGCCGGGTGGCTCCGTCGAGCTCGTGCGGCCGGAATCATCCCGGTTGGAGTTCGAGTTCCTCATGCGCTACATCGAGCCGCACCTGATGGAGGGCGCGGCGCCTTACCTCTTCACTGCGCCGGCTAGGCGCATAGCCATCATCGCGCGGACCGGGTTTGTGCTGGACGAGTTCGGCCTGCAACTGCGCGCTAGAGGCATTAAGTACGTCCGTAATGAGCGCGACTCCCAGGCGCGCAGCGTCGCGGCGCTGCTCAAGCTGCTGCTCGCAATGGACGGAGACGACCGGGTGGCCATCGAGAACCTGCTGATGAGGCTCGGCTGGTCGGATGACGCGATCGCCGGCCTGGTGAAAGGAAGTCCCGGCGCCATTGCGAGGCTGCTTGACGGCAACGCCGGCTTGCCCGATGACCACGGGTTAGTCCCCCTGACGCGCCTGACGCAAGCGTGGCGAAGCCAATTGCGGCAAGGCCGGGTGGAGCTTGTGATCGTCGGCGCAGCGGCATGGGTGCGAACGAACGGCCTGCTCACCGTCACGGCGCGGGACGAGCGTCTGCTCGACCTCGCGGAGAACGTGCTGCTGGAGGCGGGTGGGTCGCTCAGCGCACGGGTACGCCGTTTAGAGATGCCAACCCATGAGATCAAAGCAGAAACCGATGGCGTCGGCCTCTACACGATGCACGGCTCGAAGGGGCTGGAGTTCGACACGGTGCTGGTGGCCAGCGTGCTGGACGGCGTAGTTCCGAACGCGCGTGCCGCGAACACGCCGGAGGAGCGCCGGCTCATGTACGTGGCCATGACGCGGGCCAGGCGCAACCTAGTGATCTCCGCACCGCGAGGCACGCCGGCCAGTCCCTTCGTCGATGAAGCGGGCCTCGACCTTGGTGGCGACCCGTTCGGACTTCAACGAGGCGACAAGGTGCTCGCCCGTGCTGCAGTGGTGACCAATGCTTGATCTGCCCGCCCTTGCGGCCGAGTGCGCTCCCACCGTGGCGGCGGCCACGGTGCTGAAGATCATCCACGTCGAGTCGCGCGGCAATCCCCTCGCGATCAATGTAAACGGAGGCCAGCGCCTGATGCGCCAGCCTAGCAACCGCGACGAAGCGGTAGCGTGGGCACGATGGCTGTCACAGCAGAACGTGAGCTACGACGCGGGCCTCATGCAAGTGAACTCGCGCAACTTCTCGGTCCTCGGTGTGACGCCTGAGGCGATCTTCGATCCGTGCACGAACGTCGCCGCGGGAGCCTGGCTGCTCACCCACAAGTACAACCGGGCAACCGCCACGTATGGGCCGGGCCAGCAGGCCCTTCTGGCTTCGCTGTCGGCCTACAACACGGGCAGCTTCTTGGCCGGGTTCAGGAACGGCTACGTCGACCGAGTCGTCCGGGCGCCGGTCATGGAGAAGCGCCGTGCCGATTGACGATTCACCCCACTCGGGGATGTCGGCCGCGCGGCCCAGAAGCGACTGATCGCGAACCGAGACGCGGCCTTCTCGAATGCGAGACCTGTACGGCAGTAGCGAAAGCGCATGCGATCTATCGCATGCTTCGCATTCTTGACCCACGAAGGCACCGGGAAGTAGCATCGTTACGCGCGCCCGTTCGCGCCTTCCATCCCGCTTGCCGACTTGGCCAGCGCCTCGCGGTTCATCCGCGCACCCGTTCCCTTGCAGTCGCATCGCGACTGCATCTCGGCGCTCTGCGCCACCCCGCGGTCTCCAACGGCCGCCTTTCACCATAAGCACCATGCACATGCTGATGCTGTCCGATGAGGCAGCTTCTCTGTGCGAGCGCATCCGCCAAGGCATGCGCTCCAACATCGGCCACGCGGCCGAAGATGCTTGCGAAGCAGCCAATCAACTGAGAGCGCGTCTGCACGACGCATTCGAAGTAGCCGCTGCGACGAGCATCACTCGCATCATCCTGACAGCGTTCAACGCGGCGCCCACCCTGAAGGAGATGGCCGTGCACGTGGCGGCCGACCGCGACGGCGGCGCGGTCTCGGTTTCGAGCTTCCTGGACGTCTGCGAGGACGACCTCGAGCTGGCGGAAGATTCGCTGCGTGGTCTGAACGCGAGCGATGTCGCCCGCTGCTACCCCGAAGCCTTCACCGACGGGCTGCGCGCGACGCGAAGCGACATGCTCGCCGCAGCGGACCCGTTCGCGCTGGCTCAGCGGCTTTACGCCAAGCGCGGCCGGCGATTGCCGGCCTGACTCAGCCTTCGATAGCGCGCGCCGCTTAGGCCGCGCGTCCCGAAACAGGTGGCGGGCTCACAGCTGCCACCATCCCAATTGAGAGGAACCACTCATGCAAGGGGCAAAGCCCGCACTGCTGCCCGTCAGCAGGATCGTGCCAGGGCGCAACCCTCGCACGTACTTCGACGAGAAGGCGATGCAGGAGTTGATCGACTCCGTACGCGCCAATGGCGTGCTGCAGCCGATCCTGGTCCGGCCGAAGGCAGACGTCTTCGAGTTGGTCGCCGGCGAGCGTCGCTGGCGCGCCGCAAAAGCTGCCGGCGGCGACGACGCGCAGATCATCGCCATCGTGCGCGACATGAGCGACGAGGAAGCCGACATCGCGGCGTTGGTGGAGAACGTCCAACGCGAGTCGATGAGTCCGACCGAAGAAGCCGCAGGCGCGGCAAAGCTGCTGGGGCGCCTGAAAGGCGACCGCGGCGAGTGCGCCAAGGTGCTCGGGTGGTCAATGGCAACGCTCGACTCCCGCCTTGCACTGATGCAGTGCAGCTCGGCAGTCCAAGGCGCGCTGAACCAGCGGCGGCTGAAGCTCGGTCATGCTGAACTGCTTGCGGCTCTGCCGAAGGACAAGCAAGACAAGGTGCTCGAGCGGCTGCTATCGCAAGCGAAGCTCCCCGAGGTCGGCGAGCTGAGGAAGTCTCTGCTGAGCGTGGCCAAGAGCCTGAAGGCGGCGATCTTCGACAAGACGGCCTGCACCAGCTGCCCGTCGAACAGTGGCAACCAACGCGTGCTGTTCGGCGAAGCGATCGAGGACGGCCACTGCACCAACCCGCCCTGCTACGACGGCAAGACGGACGAAGAGCTGCAGCGGCGCGAAGCGTCGCTCAAGGACGAGTACCCGACGGTGCGAATCGTCCGGCCGGGGGACAACTTCACACTGCTGAAACTGGTGGCCGAAGGGCCGACCGGCGTCGGCGCAGAGCAGGCGAAGGCCTGCCGCTCGTGCGCGAACTTCGGTGCTGCGGTCAGCGCCGTACCCGAGAAGCTGGGCCAGGTCAGCAAGGAACTGTGTTTCGATCCGTCATGCAACGCCAAGAAGGTGGCGGAGCGACTGCGTCAGGAGACGGCCGAGACGCCGCCGACGTCCGCGGACAGCAAGCCCGCAGGGGCTGGCTCATCGCAGACGGCGAGCAAGGCGGGCAAGCCGGTCGCAGGCAAGGCCGCTGCGGCGAGCAAGACCGCCCCCGCGGTGGCCGCCGTTACGTCGGCCGTCCGTGAGTTCAGGGAAGCGCTGTGGCGCACCGCCCTGAGCAAGTCGCTGCTGGCAGCTTCGCTCGAGGTCAATCGGGCTGCACTCGTGGCGCTGCTGATCGACGGCACGAAGCACGACATCGATGCGGACAAGCTCGACAAGGCATACGTCCAGCTGTTCAAGGACGTCAAGACGGCCGCCGAAGAGTCGCTCGAAGCGCGCTTTGCACGGCTGCAAGCGGCCCCGGCCGCCTGCGCCAAGCTGACCCACGGCATCGTCGCCACCATCGTGAACAAGACGGAGGTGCGGCGCGTCGTGCATCTGCTGGCAGCAATTCAGGTCGATCTGGGCAAGTTTTTCGAGCTGAACGAAGCCTTCCTCAAGATCCTCACCAAGTCGGAGATCGCATCTGTCGCCGAAGAAGTGGGTATACGCAAGGCAATGGGCGATGCGTTCACCAAGGCGGTCGGCGGCAAGAAGGACGACCTGATCAAGGCTGTGCTGAGCGTCAAGGACTTTGCCTACAGGGGCGCCCTTCCCGCTCGGCTCATGTACAAGAAAGGCGAGGACAGCTGATGATGTTCTCTTCGCTCCACGATTTCGTGAAAGCGCGCGGCACGCTGACGCTGGCCATGGCCACCGATGGCGACAAGCTTCGCGTGACGGTGGTACCGGCACCGGTGAAGGCCGACGCCGGACAGACCGGAGAGCCGGCGTTGAACGTGCCGCTGCAGATCACCGGCACACCAGAGGAGCTTGACCGCGACTTCGTCGGTGCGGTCACGCAGTACACCGCTCAGCACGCGAGCCTGGCAGAGCAGGTGAAGGACACGCTGGCCGTCATCGAGGCGGCCAGGAAGGAGCAGCAGGCGAAGGCGGCCAAGGCCATCAGCGGCAAGAAGGTCTCGGCCAAGCCGCCTGCCAGCAGCGCCGAGTCGGCTGACGATGACGATGAAAGCGACGAGGAGGCCGACGACATCGCCGGCAAGAGCGCCGGCAACAGCAGCGCTTCGAAAGGAGACGGCGGCGCCCCTGCGGCGGCGACGGCCTCCGCCCAGCAGAACACGCTGACCGCCAACCTGTTCGACTGACCGATCGCGAACACCAGCCCCGCGAGGGGCTGGTGCGTTGCGCGCTTCGCCTCCGACCCATGGAGAGCTGGCGCAGGCCGCCTTGCACCGGCGGCCGGTGCGAGCTTTCAGCGGGGAACCCATCCCCTCATTGCGGCCACGCGCCGCCTTTCAACAACGGAGAACTCATGTCCACTGCCCAGGCGACTGCTCTGCAGGTCAAGCCCGTCAAGCGCACTTTCAAGTACGCCGGGATCACTCTGCCCGACCCCGATCCGAAGCTAAGCGAGGACGAGGTGCGGCAGATGTACTCGGCGACCTACCCCGAGCTGGCCACCGCGGTCGTGGAAGGCCCGGACTACCAGGCCAACGGCACTGCGGTCTACTCGCTCCGCAAGGCCGCCGGCGCCAAGGGGTGAGGCGCATTCCCAAGCGGCTGCTCGCGGCGCTGGAGGCGATTGCCTCCGGCAGCGAGTTGCCGGAATCCATGCGAACCAACGCGGACGTCGATCCGACTCTGCCGCCGTTCGATCCGACGGAGATGAAGGCATGCCTTTCGATCCTCGAGAACCTGACCCGCTCAGGGGAGCAACACACGGTGCCTCCCCCGGAGGCCTGCCCGCTGCTACCCTGACACGAGAGGCCTGCAGCTTTGCACCACCGCATCTTGGCACCGAGGTGCCAAGCCGTTTCCGCGGGCTGGAGCAGGCGGCAATTGCGAAGGTGCTCCTCAACTTCGCCCACTGCAACGAACCGATCGAGCGAGCCGGCACGTTTCCCGGCTCCTTCGAGGCGACGGTTCAGCGCTGGCTGCATCGGCACTTGGACGTTCGCTACACGGAGGAGCACTACGTGGTGGTGTATGCGAACCCGGAAAGTGCGATGACCGAGTACGGGTTCGATTGCCCCGATCTCGGCCCAGGGCTGCCGATGTTGGCGTGGGAGTTCGTTCACGACAACGCGGTCGCCAACGTGGTGTGCATCGAGGAAGGCGCACGCCGCATGGAACAGATCGAGCCGGGCTTAGCCGCCTCGGTCCTGTACGAGATCGACCGGCTGTCGCGTGAGCCTTACTACTGCTGGACGCTCGCGGACTTCTTCCGCCAGCAAGTTTGGGGCTGGTGGGAGGGCGAGACGACCGACGAGAGCGTACGACGCGTGCTCTGGGAGAGTCAAGGTATGGCCGAGAGCGATTTCGAGAACGCAATCATGCCGGCCATGTTCGCGAAACAGGCGCCTCAATGGGCATATGACCCAAGTTCCACAGAGGCGGCTCGGCTGCCATTGCATCGCATCACGCGCCTCGCAAGGCGGACGGGTTGGGTAGGGAAGCTGGGGCGCTTGCTGCTGAAGGCTCGCACAGTGCAGGACAAACGGTCACGGCAAGAGGGAGCGACGGCTTTGTGGAAGTATCACGAAGGGTCTCCGCCGTTTCTGCACGCCTACTTCCTGCGCTGGAACGACAGAGACTTGTTCGACCGTCTGTTCGACGACCTACAGAACGAAAGGGCCAACTCTGGCGATTCCACCGAAAAATCTTGTGCCACGCAGGTGCCCCTAGACCTCACGGCGTTCCGGCGGTGGAAAGCAAGCATGGAGTCTTGTTTCATGCGCGCCTCCATGCTGGATGAACTGATCCGGTCGCTCGCAACGACCGAGGAAAGGAACGAATGTTCAATGTCGTGACAGCTCACGACAGCGTGAGCGAGTTCGCTCTCAAGGAGGCGATCCTGCTGTACCGGGGCCGCCAATCGCCTTACGACAGAAACGCCGCAAGCATCGTGTTTGCGGCCATCCACCCCGCGGTGGAACACGAGCAAGGCGGACTTCGCCTCGGCGCCGGCAAGCCGCTGGCGCGCGAGGCGTTGCGCACAGCGCTGCAGGGCCTGGACCCGGACGCGAACCGACCGATCAGCTTGCTGAACGATCGGATCCTCTTCCAACGGCACGGCCTGACGGTGTGGTACTCGCCGCCGCAGGTACGCAGGCTGTTCTTCAGCCTCTATGCAGACCGCAACGGGAACGCGCCGAAAGGCTTCCCGAGCGCGGCGACGATGCCACTGCCTTCCCTGCTCTGGGGCTACAGCGGCAAGACCTGGTGGGTGTTCGCACTGAAGGGCAGCGATCGTCCGACGCTCGACACCGAGCTCGGCATGGCTCCGTTCTTCAATGTGAACGACTCGGGGGTGATCTGCATCGGCAGCACGAGGTTGCCGACCACGGAGCCGGCCGCGAATCCGAACGTCTGGGAGGACGCGTTCTTCGCCAGTGCGTTCACGGGCCCGAATGTGCCGAAGGTCTTCGCTTCAGCGAAGCCGGATCTGCAGGTGATGCAGGAGCTGTTCGATCAGCCGGCATTCCCCGAGGAGATCCTGCGCTTCGGTGAGACGACAGTCGGCTCCTGGCTCAAACCGAGGGTGCGCCAATGAGCGCAGCCATAGACCCGCGCGACCGGGCGCTGCAGGCAGTGATGCCGGCGGTTATGGTGCCGCGCTTCTCGCAAGTGGACCTTCCGGACACGCCGGGTGACCGCTACCTGGTCGCCAGCGACGGGCTCTGGCTGGATGTGCGGCGGTCGTGGCTGCATGTCCGGCTGCCGGTGAGCCTGTCGAAGATCGCGCTGCCCTACGGCAGCGTGGAGCCGATCCTGTCATGCACCCCGCGCGTGGGTTCGGGACTGATCAGGCGGTTCGTTGAATGGGCGGCCATGGCAGCACCGAATGAGACCGCCGCCTACATCACGCACGACGCCGTGAGCGGCAGCTACACGCTGCATCGCGCGGTGATCCGGGACAGCGGTCCGGGGCACGTCCAGTACGAGCTGCCGGCGCTGGATGAAAACGAGGAACTGGCGGTCGACCTTCACTCACACGGCGACCTGCCAGCGTTCTTCTCGCCGCAGGACGACCGCGACGACCATGGCGCCGTCAAACTGGCCATCGTGGTGGGGGCCTGCCGGTCGGCGACCCCACAAGTGCGCGCAAGGTTGTGCTGTCTGGGCATGACGCTCGACGTCACTGAGTATGTGAACCAGCACTAAACGGGGTGGCGGCAATTCTGCCGCCACCCCGCCCTTCTTAAGGGTATTCGGAATCCACTGTTGAACGCCGTGTCGCCCGTCAGGCCGTAACGTCGGAATTGCCTGTGGAGTCGCCGTGGCATACCATCCAGCCCGTACCTCGGAATGGACTGTGGATCGCGCATGCCGAAGAACGGAAAACCAAGCCAGCCAATAACCATTGAAGCTGTCCTCGAGCACTTCAGGGAGCAGGCCAGCAGCAACCGCGATCTCGGCGACAGCTTCGAACGCCTGATTGCGCACTACCTCCTTACCGATCCGCAGTATTCCGACCGACTGAGCGACGTCTGGCTCTGGTCCGAGTGGCCGGATCGCTGGAACGTCGACGTCGGGATCGACCTGGTCGCCCGCGAACGCGGCACCGGCGACTACTGGGCGATCCAGTGCAAGTTTCTGGATCCCGACACCTACCTGCAGAAGAGCGAGATCGACTCGTTCTTTACCGCCTCAGGCAAGCAGTTCAAGACGACCATCGGCAAGAAGAGCTTCGCGCACCGCCTGATCGTCTCCACCACGGACAAGTGGAGCAAGCACGCCGAGGACGCGCTGGCGGATCAGACGACCCCGGTCTCGAGGCTCTGGTTCAAGGATCTTGCCGACAGCCCCATCGACTGGGAGGCGCTCGATCTCGACAAGCCCGGTGTGCTGAAGCTCAAGAAGAAAAACACCACCCGACCTCACCAGGACGAGGCAATCCAGCGAGCGATCGACGGTTTCAAGACGGTCGACCGCGGCAAGCTCATCATGGCTTGCGGCACCGGCAAGACCTTCACGTCGCTGCGCCTGGCGGAGCGGCAGACACCAAAGAAAGGTCGGATCCTGTTCCTAGCGCCGTCGATCTCGCTCGTCGCGCAGACGCTTCGCGAGTGGACGGCTCACGCGTTGGAGCCGTTTCACGCGTTCGTTGTCTGTTCTGACACCAAGGTCGGCGCCGACGAGGAAGACATCAAGACCCACGACCTGGCGTTCCCCGCGACCACGGATCCGAAGTCGCTCGTCAAGGCGGCCGAGCTGCTGAGCAACGACCGCCGGACGGTTGTGTTCTCGACGTACCAGTCGATCCAGGTCGTGAGCGACGCGCAGAAGCGCGGGTTCGGTGCGTTCGATCTCGTCATCTCCGACGAGGCGCATCGGACCACTGGACTGACGCTGCCGCACGAAGATCCATCCGAGTTCGTGAAGGTCCACAACGACCGCGTCGTGAAGGCCGCGAAGCGTCTGTACATGACTGCCACGCCACGCATTTATGGCGAGGCGTCGAAGACCAAGGCGGGCGATCGCGAGGCCTTGCTGTACTCGATGGACGACGAGGCGACATTCGGCCCGGAGTTCTATCGGCTGGGCTTCGGGAAGGCCGTCGAGCTGGATCTTCTCTCCGAGTACAAGGTCCTGATCGTCGCCGTCGAAGAAGACGCGATGGCCAAGCTCGCGAACGCCTACAACAACGCGTACAAGCTCGACGAGAAGAAGGCCGTCGACATCAAGTTCGCGACGAAGATCATCGGCGCGTGGAAGGGACTCTCCAAGCGAGGACTCGTCGAGATTGACGGGGACCAGCAGACGCCACTGACGGAAGATCCTGCGCCCATGCGCAGGGCCGTCGCGTTCTCTCGTTCGATCAAGGATTCCAAGCAGACCACCGACGTCTTCGCGCAACTCGTTGGCATGTACAACGAGCGCCATGCCGGGGAAGAGCAGCGGATGATCCAGTGCGAGCTGGACCATGTCGACGGCGGCATGAACGCCCTCGTTCGGTCGACCAAGCTCGGCTGGCTCAAGGCAGAGCCAGAGGACGGCGCCTGCAGGGTGCTTTCGAACGCACGGTGCCTCTCAGAGGGGATCGACGTCCCTGCGCTGGATGCGGTGGCGTTCTTTGACACCCGCGAGTCAATCGTGGACATCGTCCAGTCGGTCGGTCGCGTGATGCGCAAGGCGCCGGGCAAGAAGTTCGGCTACATCATCCTGCCCGTCTGCATCCCGTCCACGAAGATCACCAAGTACAACGACTACATCGACAGCGATCCGCAGTTCAAGGGGATCTGGCGCGTCATCAAGGCGCTGCGCGCCCACGACGAGTCGCTCGTTGATGAAGCCGAGTTTCGACGCAAGATCACCGTCATCACTGGCGCTGGCAAGACCGGTGGCGGCGAGGGCTGGAAGAACGAGAACCTGCCCCTCGATTTCCCGGCGATTCCCCTGGACGCCGTTACAGAGGCCGTCTACGCGGCCGTGCCGAAGAAGCTCGGCGATCGCGAGTATTGGAGCCAGTGGGCGCGCGATGTCGCCGGCATCGCCGACCGGCTGATTGCGCGGATCAAGGCACTCATCGAGAAGCCGAAGCCGAGGAAAGCGTTCGACTCATTCCTGAAGGGCCTTCGCGAAAACCTCAACCCTACGGTGGGCGAGGACGAAGCGATCGAGATGCTGGCGCAGCACATCATCACGCGGCCCGTCTTCGAAGCGCTGTTCGACACGTACTCGTTCACGACGAACAATCCGGTGTCGAGCTCCATGCAGAAGATCGTCGAGCTGCTCGACGCGCATGAGGTCGACAGCGAGACTGAGAGTCTGGAGAAGTTCTACCGGAACGTCCGCGAGCGGGTCAGTCTGGCCAAGAGCGAGAAGTCCCGGCAGGACATCATCCGCAACCTCTACGACACGTTCTTCGGCAGCGCCTTTCCCCGCGTGGCCGAGCGGCTCGGGATCGTCTACACGCCGATCGAGGTGGTGGACTTCATCATCCAGAGCGTCGAGGTGGCCCTGCAGAGGCACTTCAAGGCCAGCGTCTCCGATGCATGGGTGCAACTGCTGGACCCGTTCACCGGAACTGGCACGTTCCCAGTGCGTCTGCTCCAGTCCGGCCTGATTCGGCCAGGCGATCTAAAGCGCAAGTTTCAGCAGGAGCTGCACGCCAATGAGATCGTGCTGCTCGCCTACTACATCGCCACGATCAACATCGAGAGCGCGTACTACGGGCTGACGGGCGAACATCTTCCCTTCGAAGGGATCGTCCTCACCGACACGTTCCAAATGAACGAAGCTGCGCAGGGTGACCTCGAGCGTGGCTTCTCGGAGGAGAACAGCAAGCGCGTTAAACGGCAGAGGAAGCTGCCGATCCGGGTGGTCTTCTCGAACCCGCCGTACTCCGCCCAGCAGGACAGCGAGAACGACAACAACAAGAACCTGGCCTACCCTGCACTCGACGAGCGCATTCGGAAGACGTACGCAGCCAAGTCGGGCGCAAAGCTACTGAAGAATCTCTACGACTCCTACGTCCGCGCCATCCGCTGGGCATCCGACAGGATCGAGGACCGTGGCATCGTCGCGTTCGTGACGAACGGGTCCTTCCTCGATGCGAACAACATGGACGGGCTGCGCAAGTGCCTCGTCGAGGACTTCACCCACCTGTACATCTTCAACTGCCGCGGGAACGCAAGAACGCAGGGCGAAGAGCGACGCAAAGAGTCGGGCGGGATCTTTGGAGAAGGGTCGAAGACGCGAGTCGCGATCTCGATTCTGGTGAAGGAGCCCGGCCA
>Ga0068877_10002024_pt1 | contig 16549 bp, 12 predicted proteins | sample NOAtaG_FD_66437 | JGI IMG/M metagenome (GOLD analysis project Ga0068877, IMG submission 66437) | Freshwater lake microbial communities from Lake Erie, under a cyanobacterial bloom - NOAA_Erie_Diel6S_1000h metaG | ecosystem: Environmental > Aquatic > Freshwater > Lake | place: USA: Ohio, Lake... | reverse complement strand
TCCGAATCAGGATATGATTCCGCAGGTCAAGGTTGATTTATTGAAGACGTGGATCGAGCAAGGAATGCCCGAGAATAGCGGGTCCGAGATCAAGAAGCCAAAAGCAAATGCGATGGCAATCGCAGTCACAATCGGTCGGCCGGAAGGCGCCCCGCCGATGCCTCTAACCATGCTGAAGCAAACTCCTTTTTCCACGCCTAGAGCTGCAACAACAGCGGCGATTGCAGCCAGTCCATGGTCACCGCTGATCGCGGTTGGCGGACAAATGCAAGTTTCGTTTTATCATAGCGAGACAGGTCAGTTGATGGGTATCCTTCCTTTCCCCGAAGGAGAACCTCAGTCGATTACGTTTTCGCGAGATGGAAAACTGGTCCTCGTCGGAGGTGGCAAACATAGCCATTCCGGCTTCGCAGCACTTTACGATGTTGCCACGGGCAATCGCGTCGCTCGCGTCGGTGATGAACTGGATATCGCGCTCTCCGCAGACATCAACGACAACAATCAATTGATTGCGTTGGCAGGACCACAAAAGATGGTTCGCGTTTATGAGACACTTACCGGGCAACTGAAATACGAACAAAAGAAACATACCGATTGGATCTATTCGGTTGCCTTTAGTCCCGATGGATTGTTGTTGGCCACTTCGGATCGGAGTGGTGGTCTTATTGTCTGGGAAGCGGACACTGGACGGCTTTATCTCGACCTTCAAGGCCACAAGGGTGAAGTACGCTCGGTCGCTTGGAGGCCCGATTCCCAAGCGCTCGTCAGCGCATCGATGGATGGCACTCTCAAGATGTGGGAAATGAACGAAGGCAAGGTTCTCAAATCATGGGATGCCCATCCTCGCGGTGCGATGGCTGTAGCTGTTTGCAATGACGGAACGATCGTATCCACCGGCAAAGACAATAAAGTAAAGGTGTGGGATGCAAGCGGAAACGCAGCTGGAGAGATGCCAGCCCTCGTGGAAGCGGGGCATGAAGTCGCCATCACCGTCGACAGCAAACAAGTCGTAGCCGGCGACTGGGCAGGCAATGTACGTCTTTGGCAACGTGCCACTCCCGCGAACGAAACGACACTCCCAGCGAACCCAGTTCCTCTCGAAGCGATGCTGGCCAAGGCGCAAACCGCATTGGAGCAAGCGTCCGTCTCAACGCAGTCGCTTCAAAAAGAGTTCACAGAAAAGAGTTCGCAACTAGGCACAATCCAAAAGCAAGTTGTCGATTTGCAAACACAGTTGTCAGCGGCAGTCGCGCAGGTCCAATCGTTGACCGAGAAGCAGAATCAGATCAAACCGAACTACGATTCGCTGACAGCCCAATGGAAAGCCAAAAGCGAGGAGATGATTCCCGTTCATCGCGACCGGCAGTCGAAACTACAAATGCTTGCGACTGCGAAGAACAACAAGAGCAAGTTCGATAGCGAGATCGCCGAGCTCCAAAAACAAATCGCTGCTGCCGGCGCAGACGCAGCAACTGTCGGGACGAAGATTGCAGAGACACAGTTGCAAACCAGCATTCAAGCGGCTGCATTGAAACAGATCGCAGAAGATCTTGCTCCTCTCGAAGCAGACTTCCTCGCCAGAGAAAAGCAACTGACCGAACTGAAGCCGATGGTCGACGCGATTGCATCGGAGTGGAATACCGTCACGAAGCAGTTGGCAGAGCAAACCGCATTGAAGGGAAAGTTGGAGCCCAAGGTGGAACCGTTGAACGTAGTACTCACATCGGCGACAGATGCTGCCGCGGCAACCAAAACAAAGTTGGATACAGCGACCTCCGAAGTACAGAAGCATCAAGCGTCAGTAGCTCAGATTCAATCCGAAATCGCTTTGTTTGCGAATCGCCTGACAGAGCTAGCCCAAAAGCGTACTGCTGCCGAACAAGCGTTGGCTGGAGTGGCAGCACAAATCGAACCATCGCAAACCCATGTGAATACTGCCAAGACGCAGTTGGACACGATTGCAGCAGAAGTTGCCAAGGTAGAGCAACAGTTAGCCGCGTTGCAGAAACGTCTCGCCGAAGAACAAGCGAAGAAAACGGCTGCATCGAATGATATGAAGACGAAACAACAAGCGTTGGATGCACTTCGAGAACAATCGCAACAGCTTGAAACAGAGCTGGCAAACCATGCAATGCAGACGCAATTGTTCGAACAGAGTTACGGTAAGAAATAACGTTGTTTTCAGAACAACTAGAACAATTGCGATGAAAGTCCATGCAATGATATCATTGACCAAAAATCTTCGTGCTCTAGTCCTATGTAGCATTTGCTGTACCTACGGAACATACTCGATAGGCGATGAGATTGATACACTTTGGCCGCAATGGCGGGGATCATCGGGCCAAGGAATCTCGAATGCGAAGCAAATTCCTGTCCAGTGGAGCGATACCACCAATGTTCGCTGGAAAGTTAAGACCATTGGCCGTGGTTACTCGTCTCCCGTGATCATTGGTAATCAGATTTGGCTCACGACTGCGATCGAAACCGCAGCGAGTGCGGAGGCCGCCGCTCTGCGGCTGAAATCGAACACAGGTGACCAGCCACTCACGTTGCTCGAGCAAGCGGAATTGAAAGCCCTTTGCTACGATCGCAATTCAGGCAAACTCCTCCACGACATCAGTTTGTTAACCGTCAAGGATCCACAATGGGTTCACAAACTAAACAGCTATGCATCGCCAACCCCATTTCTCGAAGGAACAAAACTCTATTGCCACTTTGGATCCTATGGTACAGCTTGCCTCGATATCGGTAACCAAAAAGTAGATTGGGTAAACACTGAACTCAGCGTCATGCACGAGAACGGACCAGGCGGTTCGCCCATCGTCATCGGAAACTGTGTTGTCTTTCACATGGACGGTAGCGACAAGCAGTACATTGTCGCGCTCGACAAATCGACAGGCAAAGTTGCATGGAAAACCGATCGATCGGGGGAAATGCACGCGAATCCACAGCTCAAAAAATCGTATGGCACGCCTGTCATCGTGACCATCAACGGCAAAGAGCAAATCATTTCCGCAGCCTCGAATTGGCTTTATAGTTATGATCCCACCAATGGAAGTGAACTTTGGAAAGTGCCATATGGGCAACTTGGTTTCTCGTTAACGCCACGCCCTGTCATTGGAAACGGTCATATCTATTGCATTACCGGTTTCGGCAAAGGGCAAATACTGGCGATCAAGTATGCTGATGTTCCAACACCAGAAGTCTCTTGGCGGTTTGCACGCGGTACACCGACGATGCCATCGCCTTTGCTAGTCGATCGATATTTGTACTTCATCAGCGACAACGGAGTCTTCACTTGCCTCGACGCCATCACGGGCGAAGAAAAGTATCGCGAACGATTGAGTGGCAACTTTAGTTCATCTCTTTGGTTTGCCGACGGAAAGCTCTTCATCTCCAATCGCGAAGGTGTCACTTACGTTCTTCAACCCGGCGAAACCTTCATGCTCCTCGCCAAAAACGAGTTGCCTGACGCCATCTTTGCAACCCCAGCCGCCATTGGCAAATCCATCTACCTGCGAACCGAAGAGCACCTCTACTGCATCGAGTAAACAGTTCCCTTCGGTTGTGCCATTCGCCCATTCACGATCAATGCAGATAGGACCAGGACCTATGTGTGTATCAATGAACTCCTAGGTTTTGAGATCGGTCATCTAACGACAGGTAAAGTCCTTCATCGTGTCGAGGTCACAGGATTTAAGAAGGGTGTGTCCCTACGTTGTCCTATCCCAACGGTTCTGTAGTTTTCTGGGCCGATATCGCCACACGGACGAATCTAAAACGAACCTGCCAAGAGAGCCAGCCCCAAAAGAGCGAACATAGTGATTGCAAAAAAGTTAATGACTAAAGTGAAAACAAATTTTCGTTGATGGGTAGTACTCAGCAGTTCTGAGGACCTGCAAGACTGAAACAACAAATAGAGCGAATAAAAATGAAGACCTACCGGCAATAGCATGCCGACGATAGCTGCCCGCCATGCACGGTCTATGATCGCTTCCATTTCATCTGTCGAAAGAGCGGAATGAGCCTCGAATTCCTTAGCAAGCAACCGCGAAGGGGAAGACAGAGTGCTCGGTGGCGCGTAGGGGAGCGATAAAGAATTGGGGTCGGTAGCTAAGACCGTGTGATTCCGTTCGACAAATGCGTCCGCATCAACCTCCAGAGATCTGCTTTCGTTCAGAGCGGCTATCTCTCTTGAGTTGGGTTCTTCGTGGTTCGCTCGATCGCTACCACACGACCAGCAATTTGCGAAAGTGCCTGGCACCTCTTCATCGCATCTGCTGCAAACCCACTTCTCGTTTCCCGGTTGACTCAAGAAGTCATCAAGCGCCAGTGTCGTACGCTCGACATCTTCCTCACGAACGAGTAACTCGATGGGAGAAAGCGTTCCTCCAAGCTCCCCCAGCATGGCATTCAAGGCACCGCTGCTAACGATCGATGGAATACCACAATTGTCCAAATGCAACTTGGCCGTCTCAGCGTCAAAGGAACTCCAGTAAGTTGCGATCCGAACCAAGTTGTCTGTCATGGTGTTCCTGTCTCTTCCCTTCGATCAGAGGACCGCATTTCGTAGGTGAACAATCTAACCGGTCAAAACCTCTTCGATTGCATCCGAGGGGACAATGGTTGCAGACTCGGACGTCGCAACGTGGGCACGCGGGACTTGGGGTTTGTCGACGCGAACGACTACACCATCAAACATATCAATGAATTGCTTAACCAACGGATGTGTCATGGCACCTCGGATCAATTGAGCTTGCGGAACACTCGGTCGGAATTCTTCGACTGCCACAGCTTTCTCTTCGGCTGGCAATGGCGCACCAATCTCATTGGTAAGAACAAACTCGAGCTGCATTTCAACATTGGTACGCGACTGGGCGGCCGTGACCAGTCGTCGTAAATTTTCGCCCGTCTGGAAATAATCTATAGCGAATCCGCCATCCTTTGCGATGCAAGCTCTCCACTTTCCTTTCCCAATAGGCTCCAGACGCGTGATCATGGCTACACACTGAACAATCAATCCGCCGAGCCCTTGCGCAGACTCGCGAAGTGCCTCGAGGAGCGATTCGTTCACAATCGCTGGCCTCTGAACGCCGCTCTCGATTGGCGCAACACATTCGTGTGACTGAGCCAAGTCCGAAGTTCTAGCTGACTCCGAGGAATCTATAGGTGCATCGTTTTGCTTCTCAGAATTCGATTCTGAAGAGTGTTGTTCGGAAGAAAACGCTGAAGACTCTGTTGTTGGCCTGGGGTCAGGCTCGGGTATCGGACTCGCAACAGCCTCTACGAATTCATCTTTTTTTTTTGCTTCTATGATTGCAGGTGATACCAAAGGGGCGGCGACCGAAGATGTTGCTGATCCTGCGACAGGTGGGTTGGTCACTACCCGAGGTGGAGGTGCGGCATGGCCTGCAGAGAATGCTTTGACGAGATCCGCTAACGCTTGCAGATCTTGCATGTTGCAAATCTGCACCAAGGCGATCTCCATCAGAATGCGACTTTGGACACTATGTCGCATTTTGACAATGGTCTCATCCAAGATTTGCAACGCCGACAACAACGACATGGTCCCCCAGGTCTGCCCCCATTGCTTGAGTTGAGACACACTGTTTGGGTTAGCTGTTCGAACCAATTCTGCGGAGCCACCGACTGAAATGGCCATCATGTCTCGCAAATAGCCAAGCAGTTGTTCCGCCAATTGCCCAACATCGACCCCTTGTTCCGCTGCATCGTCCAATTCCAATAACGCCCCGGCCGCATCTCGCTCAATAAGTCGTGTTGCAAAGGAAGCCAATCTCGTTTCATCCGCGGTTCCAAGCATCGCATGGACATCTTCGACACGGATTCGATTTCCGCCGAAGCTCAATAACTGCTCCAGCAAAGATTGGCTGTCTCGCATGGAGCCGGCTGCCCGTCTCGCAATCAACGCCAGGGCTGCATCGTCGGCTTGCGTTCCCTCGTTTTCGCAAATGAATTTAAGACGACCTAGAATCTGGTCCGTTTGTACGGGCGGAAAATCAAATCTCTGACAACGCGAGAGAACCGTTATAGGCATCTTTTCTGGATCGGTAGTACAGAAGATGAATTTAACATGCCCCGGTGGTTCTTCTAGTGTTTTCAACAACGCATTAAATGCTTGTGTTGTTAACATGTGAACTTCGTCGATGATGTAAATTTTGTATGGAGATCGACTCGGGCGAACGGACGCATTGGCTCGCAATTGTCGGATCTCGTCGATACCACGGTTGCTGGCACCGTCGATCTCGATGACGTCCATGTCTTCACCTGAATCGATGGCCAACGCAATATCCGAATGCGGGTCAAAGGCGCCGTCGGAAGCCGCCGAGGCGTTCAACGCCTTGGCAAAAATACGCGCGGTGCTGGTCTTTCCTACTCCCCGAGCCCCAGTAAACAAATAGGCATGCCCGACTCGATTGGTGTGGATCGCGTTCAACAATGCTTGCGAGACGGTAGATTGCCCCACCAGCTCGGCAAAAGTCTTGGGGCGATAGCGGCGAGCGACGACGGTGTACTTTCCACTTGCGCTCTGGTTCTGCCCGTCAGCGATTTCTTGGGTGGGTTGGGTAGGTGGCATCGGTTGTGGGTTCGGTTTCCGGCGAGACGAGAACGTCGGCTATACTGTAGTTATCCGGGCATCGAATTATAGCCCTCCCAACAACCGAACAATAGCCTTTCTTCTTGACTTTGATTTTCACCACACCTCCGTCCCTCCATGAAAACTCAACGTTTACAGCGACTCCGAGCAACCTTTTTTGTTTTGGCACTGGTTGTGTTCGTGCAGTATGTCATCCTAGTTCCGTTTGCGTCGTCTATTTTCTCGCAACAGAAATCGACACCTAACGCAACAAATCTTTTCCGTCGCGAGAACCTGATGGCATGGTGTATAGTCCCCTTCGACAGTCAGAAACGAACTCCTAAGCAACGCGCCCTTATGTTGAAGGAACTCGGCATCAGAAAGTTTGCGTACGACTATCGGGCGGAGCATATTCCGACGTTCGAAGAAGAGATTGTGTCTCTCAACGAACAAGGCATCGAGTTGAGCGCGTGGTGGTTTCCAACCCAACTAAATGAGGAAGCAAAAGGGATCCTCGCATTGCTCAAAAAGCATCGCGTCACGCCACAGCTTTGGGTGATGGGGGGCGGGAACGAAAACATGTCGCCCGAAGAAACTTCGAAATTTATGGCCTCGGAAGTGGTGCGATTGCGTACCATCGCCGACGCTGCAAACGAAGTGGGATGCAAAGTCGGTCTTTACAACCATGGCGGTTGGTTCGGAGTGCCAGAGAATATGACTCGTCTGCTGACCGCAATCGATCGTCCCAACGTGGGCATCGTTTACAACCTGCATCACGCACACGCAGAGCTAGATAGATTGCCCGAAGTTCTCAAGCTACTCATACCCCATCTGTACGTCCTCAATGTCAATGGTATGCAAACCAATGGAGATAAAGTGGGTAAAAAAATTATGGTCATAGGAGAAGGAGATCGCGATCGCGATGTGTTCCAGGCGATAGACCGATCCGGCTACCAAGGGCCAATTGGTATTTTGAACCATACCAATGAAGATGCTTACTCGCGACTAAACGCCAACCTCGAGGGATTGCAAAAAGTGGTCAAGTCAATTCGCCAACCGTAACCGACAGATCGAAACAAGGTACGAGTGGATTTCACGTGTTCGACAGACTCTTGAATCCGAACATAGTGTGTTGTGGTTGTTGTAATAAAGACCACTCCGTTGATATCATCCGTCGCTCAAGCGATTCATGTTCCATGATCGCATCATATAACATTCTCATTTGCGACCAGATGGCAACCGTCTCGCTCGCAAGATACCCCGCATACTCTAAGTCATCACACTGCTCGCTCAACGCAATGCAATGGAGCAAAATTCTCAAGTGTTGATCCAATGCGACAGTGACTTCATTCGATTGTTGTATCCCAGGGGCTGGGATGTAGCCCATCACTTCTTCTGTCCGGAATTGTCCAGCGAGGCGATCGCGAAGTCGCCTTAGTAAATTGCCCGCGTTCTGCTCGATCCAATCTGCACTAAATGGCTCTTGGACATACGCCCCGAGCAATACCACGTCTTCCCACAGCGGAGAATTCTCTTCCTTCAACTCTTGCAAGAATGCATAGTTCACTATGCGAGCTTCTTTCTTCGTCATCTCTATCCCTCCCGCAAATTTCTGGATTCTAGATCAAATGAACCTTGCTCTCCGATGTAGCAAAGCCAAGACGAAATCAAGCTGTAGGTGCCTAGGCCTCTCTCGATGGTCATGTTCATCGTAGAGCAATCGGCTTCGAAACGCAAACTTTTTGGTGCGACTTCGTCATCAACAAGATATCCGTGTCGTCTTCTTGATTACAAGCTCGGACGACATAGATTGCCCTATGGAATCCCAGTTCACAAAAAAGCTTCATTTTCATTCGTTTTATGCAACAGAAGAAAGTTTATAACGATTGGTACAGATTGTGTGTTTGAAGTTTGAATGGAAGTGGCTCGATCCAGAAGAGACACAACCGATAAAAGTCAAAGTAGGCTGGGACCATTGTCCCGGCCGAAAATATCTCCTTGGAAAATCCAGCAGCTCGGGACAATGGTCCCAAGCTACGTTCATTACGTGACTTTTGTCGGCCGTGTCAGAAGAATCCGTGAAATGAAAGGATGGTTATGATGGCAAGCTTTGTTTTTCGAAGAGATGTTGTCTCCGCTGCATGCAGTCTGTGGCTAGCATGCTGTTGCAGTATTGTGTCGGCTGGCAACCCATGGTCCAGCGAAGTTGGCGAAGCGCGTTCCGTTCAAAGCAAAACGGAAGATATCGCCGAACGATTGTCCGATGATTTTCCTTTTAGCATCGCAACTCGTCCCTCGCTGCATTTGGACAACGTCGCCCGGCAATTGGAGTCGGCCGTTAAGAACGGTTGCAGTTGGAATCAGCTTCAATCCCTTTTGCAGCAAACCTGTGCCGCTGGCCAACAAGTGCATGCGCTAGTCCTGGAAGATTGCCGCACTCGTGTTGACCGTCGACTTTCCGGTTATTTTGGCGAACTCAGCCAACGCCTGGAACGACTCGATCATGAATTGTTGAAAGCATATCAAAAGCAGACACAACCCATCTGTGTTGTTCCTTCACGGCCTCCATTGGTCGAACCACATCTCCTTTACCGTGAAGATTCTTACCGAAGGGGCGATTCATGGAGCAATCAGCAACGCATACCCGGCAGAGAGTCGCCATTTGGTTGGAACCCATTACCACAATTTCAACACGAGGAACGGTTCCGAGAAGAGATTCCTGCCGTTCGTCGAGAGTTTGACCTAAGGGACTTTGGCCCGCGTGAATTGCGACCTCGCAATGAGGAGCCCTATCACCTTGCTCCTGTCCCTAGCCAAGGATTGCCTCCAGGCTCACAAATTGGTCCGATCCAATATCGAACACAACTACCGAGCAGAAGCGATGCGCCAATTGCACGACAGGTGTTGTCTACCGTCTTGCTAGAAATCGCAAATCGTCTATAGGTGCCCTCGCGCATGCTTCGGATGGCGATTGGAGCGACGAGGCTCGCTAGCATTCATGATTTCGCATTCCGAGTCTTGGAGTTGCAAACTGCGACACCCTCCTGTCGTTTTTTGCAACTCTGATCTATGACGGATTTGCACATTGTGTCACAAGTTTAGTGCCAAAATGACGCATGGAAAAACCAGGAAAAAGCATTGTGCGAACGAGCAAACCAAAAATGAAGACTCTAGGTGAATGAAGACTCCAGATAAGATGTGTACTCGTTCGCTCAATGCGTCCTAACTCACTCAGTACAGTTAGGAAGCAATCTACACACCATCGCACGATGCCTTTACATTTACCCGTGATCAGATAGGTCCGAAGCGTCGATCAAGCCAGCAGAAAACTTGCAAGAGCTCGAAGAGCCGAGATCTTTTTCAGGCCTTACGTGGTTGGCTATTTCTTTTAGGAACCTTCTTGAAGAAATGAATTTCACTCCGACTAGCCAACCTGTCGCTGTAGCGGCAGCACACTCGCTGCGAAATCCCGAAGGCTTATCGGTTTTGGCTCAACCTTTTCGGCTGCAGGAGCGTTCAGGGCTGCATTCAATTCTCCTCTCACAACCTTGATATCTTTTGGGGCTTCGATCCCAATCGTCACACGGTTGCCCGACACTTTCGAAACGATCAAGGTGATGTTGTCACCGATGACAATTCTTTCGCCTTCTTTTCTGCTTAACACCAACATGTTAAAGTCCTCCTTGGCTTTGATAGCACTTCTTGTTTTTGACTTGACACACATTTCTCGAATTATCCACTTGGAGCTAACTGCGTTCCAAACGTTCGCAGATTTTTCGCAAAAATTGGAATTCGCACCGATTTCGTTAAAGTTATTTTCCTTTAAGTCGCAATCGAACTCAAAATGGCCTCAGAATTCGAGTGAAGAGTAACAAAATCTTCAATCGTCTTCAAAATGCTGGCCATTACCAATGTCTTGCGTCTGGCGATGTCGTTTGTTTGAACAGTTGTAGTTTCGCCTCCCCCGGGACACGTTAGGTCCCGCAAGCTACAAATCCTCAATAATTACGAAATGACCATCGAATCGGTTTGCAGAAAGATCGACTGCGGCGATTTGACCCTGCGAAAATGCGTGTTTCCTGTCACAATCTTGCGGTTCATGGAGTGACCCGCTTGGTTCTTCCCTTGTCATGCACACTGCAAGCTTATGACTGCAACCAAATCCTTCACTATTTCAACAGCAGAGGCTTACACCTTGATTGTGGTGCTTGCCTTCCTGTTGGCAGGTTGCTCCAAGCCAGTATTTTCACCCAATCGCCTGGCGACCGCGGCCTTCCTACAAAGCCATGAGGCCCCGTCGATCGAAGAAATTTCGATCTCTGCCAATAACCTGACGAACCAACTGTTCGGTACTCCCGATGCGCCTCTTTGGCCAGAATCCCTGGATCAAGTAGTCGACTTCGATGGGGTGAAGCGAAGTGCTGGCCCGGTAGGAAGGGCCCATGATCGAGTGGAGCGAGGGCTTTATCGAAAACATTGCGTGCAATGCCACGGGATAACCGGCGACGGTGCTGGCCCCGCTGCAATTCTTCTTGCTCCGTATGCACGGGATTTTCGACGAGGAACCTTCAAATTCAAATCGACGCCGATCGGCTCGAAGCCCACGAAAGCGGATTTAATTCATACCATCGAGCACGGAATTGCCGGGACCTCAATGCCAGCTTTTGCACCCTTGCGAAACAGAGATGAGTTTGCCAAAGACATTGAAGCTGTCACCGAGTACGTCATCTACTTATCGATTCGCGGCGAAGTGGAGCGTCGGTTGATCCGCTCAGCCACGGGAGATGAATCACAACTTACGATCCAAGATGCCCTGAAGGAAGCTGCGATTGTTGTGGATACATGGAAGCAAGCGGATCAGAAGGTGCAAGCGGTACCATCAATTCCCACTCTCGATCGAGATTCGCTCGCTGCTTCCGTTGCTCGCGGCAAGGAGCTTTTCAATAGCGACAAAACGGCATGCTTCAAATGCCACGGAACCGAAGGCCGAGGGGACGGTATTTCGCAAGATTATGACGAGTGGACCAAAGACTGGACAATACGAGCGGGAATTGACCCTGCAAGCAAATCCGAGTGGAAAGTAATGAAGAAGTTCGGAGCCTTGAAACCAGTAGTCAACAGATCGCGAAACCTCCATCTCGGAGCGATTCGCGGTGGCCACTCAGTCGAAACAATCACGAAGCGAATCGTGTTGGGAATTGATGGTACGCCGATGCCATCGGCGGCCATCGGCGAAGCATCACCAAATAGCTTGAAAAGTGAAGAGCTAGCCGATCTTGTTCGGTTCGTCGCTTCGATTGCCAATGTAAAACAGACTGAGGAAATGACTCAAGGAACTTCCGTCGCTCACCATGCAGGAGGACGCGATGAAAGTTGATCAGGAGAATCGTATCGTCTATAGATGGAGCTTGGCCTTGGCCGGATTAACCTTTCCGCTTATTTGGTTAGGTGGTCTGGTGACAACACACGACGCTGGCATGGCTGTTCCCGATTGGCCTGGCACTTATGGTTACAATTTGTTCCTGTACCCGCTGTCGACATGGTTGTTCGGCCCATTCGATTTATTGGTGGAGCACGGGCATCGATTGTTGGCATCCGTCGTGGGACTGATGGCAATCATCCTTTGCTTTATCGCTTGGCGATGCGAGTCGAGAGGTTGGGTTCAAAGACTCTGTTGGTTGCTCCTCTTGGCCGTCATTTCCCAAGGGCTGCTCGGCGGCATTCGAGTCTTGCTCGATGAGCGAGTTGTGGCATTGATCCACGGTGTTGGCGGGCCACTTGTTTTCTCATTGGCCTGCTGGATTGTGATGGTCAATTCACGAGATTGGAAAGTAGCCAATTCGAATTTGAATGTTTCTGGCTTGAGGTGGATTACTCGTGCTTTGTTTCTAATTTCGATTTGTCAATTAGTCCTCGGTGCACATCTGCGTCATGCGTTACCGACCTGGCAGCCGACCTTGTTTGTTTCTTTTGTCCACACCCATTTGCTGTTGGCATTGATGATTACACTCTGCATCTTCCTGTCGGCCATCCTGGTCTTTTTTAGACCCTATCGGGCGCATCGCGAATTGCGATTGCCGGCCATGCTCTTGGTAGGGATCGTCATCGCGCAAGTGGCGTTGGGATTGGGGACATGGATCACCAATTACGCACTACCTTGGCCAGAATTGAACGCTTTCTTCGCGAATTACACCATCGCAGGGCGAGGTTTTTGGGAGTCCATGATCATCAACGGACACCAAGCGACAGGTTCTTTATTGATCGTTTTCTCTCTTTGGTTACTATGTCGAATCGAGCGTCGCTGTGTCGCAAGCCGTTTTGCGAACATTTCTATTCAAAACGAAGTTACAGAAGTTATTGCTGGAAACCGAACCAATCCGGTTTTGGCAGGTCCTGGAGTCTCATGAGTTCGGCAACAAGTTCAAGCAGCGAGCCTCCTCAAGCTATCTCGATAGCGACATTGGGCAGTACGTCGGTGGCATGGTGGCGTGATTATGCGGCTTTGACAAAGCCCCGAATCACTTTGATGGTCTTGTTGACCGTAGCTGTGGCGATGTTCACAGCGCAGCAACTGCATGGACATTTTGTCTCGTGGTGGATTTGGCTTCATACGCTGATTGCCACGTCCATGATCGCAGGAAGTGCGAGCACACTCAACCAATGGTTTGAGATCGAACGAGATATGCTAATGCCGCGTACTCAAAAACGGCCATTGCCTAGCGGCCGACTAACGCGATTCGAAGCGGCAGCATTCGGTTGGTTTCTAGTCATTGCGGGATTGCTTTACCAAGGGCTCGCTGTGAGTTGGATGTCGATGCTTTGTGGTCTGACGACGTGGTTCGTTTACTGCTGGATCTACACACCGCTCAAATGCATCACGTGGTGGAACACAGCGATTGGGACATTGCCAGGCGCATTACCTGTCATGATCGGTTGGACGGCTGTGGGTGGTTCGATTTGGGACTGGAACGGCTGGGCTTTGACAGCTATCGTCGTGATATGGCAGTTCCCTCATTTTATGTCGATCGCTTGGTTGTACCGTAATCAATATGCGAACGCGGGCTTTCGGATGCTTACTAAAGAAGAACCGACTGGAGCGGCCGCTGGATGGCATGCCATCGTAGGAGCCTTGGCGCTTATTCCATTGTCGGTAGTGGTCCTGCGCCCTGATTCAGCGATCACGTGGTGCATAGCGATATTGGGTGTTCTATCGTGTGTATCGCAAGCGATGGCTTCCTATCGATTTTTATTGGATCGCAATGATGTGACTGCGAGGAAACTACTCCGAGCATCGTTGATCTACCTCCCTGCCATAATGATGCTTGTCGTGGTACGCTGGTCGTTCTAAAGAGAACAATACCGCGAACCTGAGTGTGTACCTGCTGCCATGATCCAGACGTTAAAGACAGATATGGCGGAGGTATTGTCGACCGCTTGGCCGATGATGTTATCTACGGGGTTATTCTCGATAACCCTCTTTGTGGACCGAATGCTCCTGTATCGGTATTCCGAGGGCTCTGCCGCTGCGGCGATGGCAGCAGGTACACTCTTTTGGGCGATCACCTGTCTTCCAAGCGGCGTGTGCGGGTACACCAACGCATTCGTGTCTCAGTATTTGGCGGCGAAACGTCCTGAGCGTGCCATGCAAGTGGTTTGGCAAGGACTTCTGCTCGGACTGGCGGTAGCACCATTGCTCATCGTTTTCGGTCTGGTGTCGCACAGCTTTTTCTTGTGGTCTGGCCACCTCCCATCGATGGCCTTGGCGGAGTCACAATACTTCTGCTGGCTAGTACCGGGTGCTTGTGCATCCGTCGTCGCATCAGCTCTAGTAGGTTTGTACCAAGGAAGCGGTCGTACGCGGGTCTTGGTGGTCTCCGATGTTATTGCAACTTTGATCAATATCGTTCTGGATCTCGCGCTCATTTTTGGTATGTGGGGACTTCCTGAAATGGGAACTGCAGGTGCTGCGTTTGCGAGCAGTATCTCGCTGATATTCAAGTTTCTCGTATTGATTGTTTACGCGCTCCCTGACTTTCGAACTGCGATGGTCCGTTATCGCGATCCGTCCACAGGACAATTGAAAATAGAGCATGCCCATGGAGAACACCGTCACGGAGAATATATTCAGCCTGGCACGCAAAATGACTCGTCAGTTGAAAGGATCAGGAAGTTATTTGATTCGAGTCTTATGCGAAGACTAATTCACTTCGGATGGCCAGCGGGAATGTCCGTAGTAGCGGAGGCATGGAGCTTTACTGCGATCATGATGATTGTTGGAAAGCTTGGGGAAAGACCTGCTGCCGCAACAACACTTGCATTGGGTGTGAATCTGCTCGCCTTCATCCCACTGGTCGGATTGGGTATCGCTGTAGGAGTGCTCGTTGGAAAATACTTGGTACTCGAAGATAGGGATCGTGCGAAACGCATGGTCCGAAGCGGCCTCGTGATCGGTGTGACATATTCGCTTTTCTTTATCGTTTTTTACGGTGGATTTCCTGATCTCGCAATGGATCTCTATTCGCTAGATGTTGCCCCAGAACGATTTGCCGAAATGCGTCCGATCCTTCGACCACTTCTTTACTTCATCGCGGGCTATTGCATCTTTGATGCGTTTCAAACAGTCTTCGTTGGAGCACTAAAAGGGGCTGGCGACACTTACTTTGTATTGCTCGGTCATCTGTTCGCCGGTAGCGTGACAGTCGTGGGAGGTATTACGATTAGCAGAGTGTGGGAATTGGATGGACTTTATTATTGGTGGGGTGTCATTACTTTTTGGGTCATTTTGTTGGCTGTAATTTTCTTGCTGCGATATCTACAGGGCGGTTGGCAAGAGAAAAGAGTCATTGAGCCCATCGTTATTGATTGATCACTTCTTCGATTGTCGACCGCTTTTTCAGCGCCCAAGATCGACTTAGAATAAGGCCAATTCTGCTGTAGAAACAACTGAAGGCAACACCTCCTTGTCGATAGAGAACTTCATGCCAAACACTCCTCTTATTCCTGCCAACTGGACTTCGTTTCCTGACGAGTTTCGAGAACGTCTCGGAACGACAGTTGGACGACAACGATGTATGGCCATTCCTAATCAATTGCTCATCGTTGCGCACCAAGTCCCGGAACACGACGAAGTCGGTCGACGTGGACAATTGTTTTGGCTCGATAGTTCTGGCGAATGGAGAGCCAGTAACGGAGACCCTGGAAAGGTCGCTCTTGAAATGCATTTGGATCGATACTCAAAACGTATCGATCATTTTGAAGTGATCGAAGCAAAAGCTCAAAAAGCGGATGACTATCTACCGATACTTGATGGAATGGTTCCGCTCGTTCGCTCGACCAAAAATCTATTGTCCACTTTGGAAGAGGCGAGAAAAGAGTTTCCGAAAGATCGATCGCTCATCGACCACCGCGATCGAGCTTATGAAATAGCGAGACAAGCAGAATTACTGTACGAAGACGCTAAGAACTCAATGGAAGTCGCAATGATTCGTCGAGCGGACGAACAGACCATGGCAACGCATCAAATGACTGTCGCTTCCCATCGATTGAATCTTTTGGCCGCCATCTTTTTCCCTCTTGCTACGATGGGATCTGTTTTCGGAACAACACTAACCGACAACTGGAGTTGGTCAAAGTCTATCTTGGGATTCACCTGCTTTCTCGCAGCGGGCATTGCCTTCGGGTTGATACTCGTCGGATTCGTGTCACGCCCTGCCAAATAAATGGCCAGCTCTTATTGTTGGCTAGGCTCCCCCAAGGGAACGGCGTCCTTCAGCATCTCATTCAACTTTGATCGCATCAAAGCAACTCGCTCAGGTTCGCTCATCGCCAAGTTCTTTGTTTCACCGATATCCGAAGCTAAGTCGTAAAGCTCGAGCCTTTCGGAACTGGCCGCTTCGGCTTTCTTCTTTACTTTCTTTGTCTTGCTTTCCTCTTCGCTTATCGATACTTGAACAA
>Ga0068877_10002022_pt1 | contig 16562 bp, 7 predicted proteins | sample NOAtaG_FD_66437 | JGI IMG/M metagenome (GOLD analysis project Ga0068877, IMG submission 66437) | Freshwater lake microbial communities from Lake Erie, under a cyanobacterial bloom - NOAA_Erie_Diel6S_1000h metaG | ecosystem: Environmental > Aquatic > Freshwater > Lake | place: USA: Ohio, Lake... | reverse complement strand
CACCGTCAGGAATAAATACTATTCCATCCAACCTGCTGACAGGACGGCTACATCGGATTGAAATTTATCTTCTATTGAACAATAACCTTTTTACCATTTCCAGTGAACTTAAACGATTCACTCTTGACTTTTTCAGCGCTTATGGCCCTGCAAAGCCATTTCTTTAACACACTACTGCGAATAGCAAGCACAAATCGTTTCAGTCTTCGTAATATCTAACATTCGCAACACCAAGTTAATTCAGTATTAACCCAATGCTTGTAGTCCGATACGATATTGTTTGTAAGATTTTTCTTGCACTGAAATCGCAAGCGCTTGAAATTCAGGCTGCGATTTGCGGTAATAAAACCATCAAGGGTGGACCCAGAAGCCTGTCAACGACCTAGAGGACTGGAATATGCCTCCAAGCCCTAACCTTAAAATTTCAATTTACAGAATCCAATCACCGCTTCATCCAGCGCAGGGTGGTCATGGAACCATCGGAACCGGAGACCTCCACAAGGTAGGCACCGGAAGCCAAACGGGCATCCCATTGGGGCAGCACTTTGCTTTGCCCGCTCACTTGAAATGACTGAACATGCAAGGATTGGCCGCGAAGGTCTCGCAACGTTACCTTTACCTCCCCGGAAGTGGCACCTGGCAGAACCACCGAGATTTGAGGATTGCCTTCAGAGGGATTGGGCATCAATGAAACCTCCAAGCCTTTGACACCTTCCCCGGCGACGGTACGCACTTCCGAATGGTGCTCCTGACCATCGGTGTCGAAATAGCGCAAACGGTAGAGGCTGAGCCCCCGATCCTGATTGGCGTCGGTGATGTGGTAATTGCCACCGGAGACATTGGAAATCCATGCGACCTCTGAGAAATCCACCTCATCGGAACGTTTGCGCTCAACGGCATATCCGGACAAGTTGGCATCTTCCAAGGCCGTCCAATTGAGCTGAACATGGGAAGGGTCGTTGCGTACCGCCGTCCATTCCTGGATTTCAACGGGCAAAATCACCGGAAGGACATATCCGCAGCCCGAAAGCAGGGTGGAAATGGTATTGATTTGGGTGGAAGTGTACCCCATGTTGATGGCAGCTTGCCTGACCGCAATGGCTGCATCCCGTTGGTTGGTGGTGCCGCCGGTCATGGCCAATCCTTCCCAAAGTGCTTTGTCGGTAGGTGCCCGTCCGATGGCATCGTAAATACGCATCAGGCAGGTGCTCCAGATTTGTCCGTCGGTGTGGATGGCACCGGTGAGCCCACCCGGGTAGGCAGCTCCATAATTGGTGATTCGACCACCCCAAAACGGATTGTGCCCATCCCAATTGAACACCCAATGATAGGCGGCTTGTGCGGTGGTCCATTGGCCGAGACTCCTGGAATGGCTTTGGGTCCAATAATCGCCCGTACCTTCGCTGAGACCTTGAACGTTGCTGAGTCCACCTACCGTGATCCAATCGTGGAGGCCATGACCCAATTCATGCAAGATGACGTCGGAGTCTTCGGCATCGTCTACCCCACCCTCACCGAATGCCAATCTGCCCGTGCTACCCACATAATGGCTGTTGTCGGCACCATTGAGTCCATGTGCATCGAATTGCACGCCGGTGGTGTATTGATAAGGCATCACGCTCACACCCAGGGTGAGGTTGAGGTACCGCATGCTCATGTCGAGGAAATAATAGGTATTCACCCCTTCAAAATTGTCTGCCAAACGGTTAAAATTGAAGGTGGAGGAGGCCTGAGCGAACAATCCCCGGTTGGGGTTTTCAAACTCCCGGATGGCAGCATAAGGACCTTCCAGCGAGTAAACCGTGCCATTGAACGTGATGTCATTGAGGGTCTTGGAGACGCGGGCTGCATCCAAACTGGCGTTGGTTGCATCGCTACCGTCCACATAAGCGCCGGCATAGGCCACACGTGCTTGTGACAAAGGGTCGGCGTCGTAGACAAAGCCTGTGCCCGTGGCCGTGATGGCAGGAGGCAAATAGGCCGAGCATTCCGGGAAACCGGCATCCACAACCGAGGTGTTGGAAGAGGCGACGTGGTCATGATGGCTGCAAGACAGATCGAGCAAAGACAGAATTTGTCCGCTCTGCGCGTCCAGGATGGCTTCGAAATCGCCGATGGGTTCGGCACCGACCAACTTCACCACCACCACACGTTTGGGAAGACCGTTCCATTCCGTCCAGGCGTGGAATGATTGGTCGAATTGAAGGGGACCTTGCAATCCCACGCGGTTGATGATGGCATCGCGTGCCTCCAAGGTGCCGAGTGGAGCCGAGGGCAATGCGGCCGGGAAATTCCTCAAGGTGCTGTTCGTGACATAGCGCACCGCTCCCTGCTTGTCGAGGTTGATGACCAATTCAGCACGGTGGACGGGCAACCCGAGGTGAGACTGCGAAAACCTGACGGTGGAACCTGCGTCGCTGTTGCGGATATGTTTGATCGTGAGGCCGGCTGCCGTTTCCGGAGTCAGTCCCAACAAAGAAAGGTGGCTTCCGACCCAATTCAAGGCACGTTCACGGGGGGCTGACCCTTGCGTGGCATCCCGCCGGTCGTACAAAACAAGGGCATGACCATCTTCTGCATCAAACCTCCCTTGAAGCTGTTCCACCTCGGCGCGGGGGGTGGACTGTGACTGCAATTCAAACGCATGGGGGGTGGTGGGCTTTTGGGCCCAAGCAACCGTTGTCAACAAAGAGATGACCGAAATCAATCCGGCGAGGGAGGGGAAATGCTGCTTCATCATCAAAATACTCTGATCTCTTCCAGTAGGTGATTGCGTCCGGAATTGGAGTTCCATTGGCTTTGCACCTCATCCAATTGAAATTCAATTTAAAGAAAAAACAAGTAGGGTCATCCATTGTTCGGAATTTGTCCGGTCAAATCAACACAACACAGTATAGAATGGTGGGCCTTGATGGGTTCGATTTGGGGCTCAATTCGACAATCCGGGCCGTGGCATTCGAATTCCCAATCTGTAAAATCAGTCGGGAAGCAGACATTGGGTGTCGGGATTGACAAATTGCATCCTGATCATGGCCCAAAAATCCAACCCAAAGGACCTTCAGGGGAGAACCAATTGGGGAATCTGCCATTGGGAGTGATTGGCCAGGCTCGGGGTAAACTTCTCTTCCTGACAGGGCAAAAAAAAGCCGGAACCATGCGATTCCAGCTTATTCCGGTAGCCCCGCCAAGAATCCCCTCGGAAAGGCTCGGGGTAAACTTCTCTTCCTGACAGGGCAAAAAAAAGCCGGAACCATGCGATTCCAGCTTTTCCGGTAGCCCCGCCAAGAATCCCATCGGCAGGCTCGGGGTAAACTTCTCTTCCTGACAGGGCAAAAAAAAGCCGGAACCATGCGATTCCAGCTTTTCCGGTAGCCCCGCCAAGAATCGAACTTGGATCTAGAGTTTAGGAAACTCTCATTCTATCCATTGAACTACAGGGCCAAATTGGAGCGCAAATTTAGTGTACGGCACCAAGCTAAGCAAGCAGAAATAAAGAAAGGATGGAGCGGAGGTTTGGCCTGCGCGGAGCACCCGGCCGCTGGCGGAAGGTCGGTCGACATGTGCGATGCAAGCAGTGAGGAAGAGGGAGCACAAGTGCTCCTTGTCCGTTTGCGCATGCCTCCTATTTCCCGGTGCCAAGGTGCTCCTCGAAGGGTTTTGGGTGAACCAAGTTACTGTAAGATTCGCAGCCATGGTAGGACGCAAGGCCATGGCAGGGCCGACCACCTCAAAAAAACGCCCCCGGTGTTGAGCCGGAGGCGTTGATGAATATTCGATGGAAAATTATTGCGTCACCACCCTCAGCATCCGGACTTCTTCGCCCACCATCACCTTCACCATGAACACGCCCGTGCTGAATTGTGTCAGGTCGATGTCTGCGCGGAATTCACCTGCGACCGTCGGTTGCACATTGCTCCAAACGCGCTTGCCCTCGGCACTGAAGATTTCAGCGCTGAACGTTGCACCTGAAAGGCCACCCACTTCCAAGACGAAGTTACCTTGGTTTGGATTCGGATAAAGGGAAACGGTCCAATCAGGAAGTACGGGGGCGATTCCGGTACAAATGTCCACATAAATCTGGTCGGAGGCAGAAGCGAAGCACCCGGTCAGGATATCGGTGTAGGTATAGGTGACGGTGTAAAATCCTACGGAAAGTGCATTGGGGTCAAAATTGCTACCCGTCACACCTGTACCGCTCCAAGTACCGCCGGTCGGTGTTTCGCCCGTGAGCGCAACGATGCCATTTTCTTTACAGATGGTGTCATTCGGGAAATTGAAGGACACCGCGGGGGCCGCATTGATGGTGATGTTGACAGTGTCGCTTCCGACACAACCTGCACCGGGATTCAAGACATCCACAAAATACGAACCCGTAGTCGAAACGGTGACCGTTTGCGTGGAAGCAGAAGTGCTCCAGAGGTAGGCAGCGCCGGGGTTTCCGGCGTCCAACACCACCGTCCCGCCACACTGTGCTGAGTCGGTCCCCAAGAAGACGGCGGGAACGGTACCTGCCAAGACTTCCAAGGTATCTGCACCGACACACCCGATGGAATTGGTCACCTGCACCGAGTAGCTTCCTAAAGTGGAGACCGAAATGGTTTGGGTGGTATCCGAAGTGCTCCACAAATAAGACGAGCCGGGCAGACCTGCGTCCAACAAAATGGAACCTGAGCAGTACAAGGTATCGGCACCGAGACCTACAACCGGAGCAGGCACAATGGCCAGCTCCGTAACTGTGCTGGCATGCAATCCACAAACGATGGCGCGGTACCAAGTCGTATCGGAAGGAGAAACGACCAAGTTAGGGGTATTCGCACCCAAGATGTTGTTCCAAACACCACCCAAGGTAGAATCTTGCCATTGAATGCTTCCCCCGAGGGTGTAGCCGGCCACGTTCAATGCTGAGGTGTCACCCAAACAGATTTGGGATGCTGAAATGCCGGTAATGCCCCCGCTCACCACGATGGACCTGTCGATCAAGGTATCGTTTGCAGAGTTTCCATCGTCGGGCATATCCGCATCGGAGGAGAACACGTAGGTTCCGACAAAACTCATGTCGTAGTTGGAGCTGATGACCACGTTTTGGGTAGCACCGACAGCCAAAGTACCGGTATTGACCACCACGGGAGCGAAAACAACTGGGTTGGGCCCCGTGACTGAGGCCCGAACGGTGACCGGTGAGGCGGCTAGGTCAATTGGCAAGGTGCCTGTATTTTTGATTTGAACCACCACGGAATCAGCGGCCCCATGGCAACCGACCGTATCGGGATGTATCCAAGCAAAGTCGGCAATGTCCAACAGGGCCGGAGTCCCATCAAATTCATCTGCTCCGATGTCGGGATTTGTACCGCCGCCGTTGACAGAACCTGCCGGACCGGGACGCGTGTCATACTCAAAGTCGCTGTTTACGCCGGGAATCACGACACCTTGAGATTCCAGGTAGGATGGGGTGAGGTAATAGCCTGAGTTGATTTTCAATTCGCCTGTACTGGTGGCATTGAAAAGACTCACAGAAGGCATGTCAGCAGCGAGAGAGCTTTTGGAGAGGTCATCACCCGCACTGGATGCACGCCATTGTGCCAGGGTCTGACCGACGCCATTGCCCCATTCTCCTACTCGGGCCGCATCGGAGGTCACGAAGAAGTTGTTGTTGGAAAATCCGGGATTCCAACCTTCAGAAGGCGTACCGGCCAGGTTGCCGATGGCATAGTTGAACCCACCTGTGGAGCTGCGTTCGTTGTAGAGGAGGTTGTTTTTCAGATTGACCGAACCAGATGAGCCACGAAGGAAAGAATAGGTATTGAGTGCGCCACTACCTGCATTCCCGCCCAGATAGACAGAATTGAAATCGAAGCGGTTGGATCCCACAGAGGCATCGACGATGCCGTAAATGGTTACAGGATTGGACAAAGAACCTGCTCCGTTGGAGAGACTGATCATGTTGTTTTTCACATGCCACCTTTCGCTTGAGGAGATATAAAGACCTGCCAATCCACCCAAGCCGGAGGTACTTACATTTCTGATGTCAAAAATCCTGTTTTTTTCCATGGTTCCACCCAAGGTATTGCCTTGCACCTGTATGCCAACTGCAAAACCGGCAGAAGTTGCACTGGGGTTCAACAGATACAAGCCACCGACAGTATTGGCAGACACCGTGGTGTTGCCCCCCGTAAGACCTTGTAAAGCGATACCCGTCAAGGCAAAGGCTGCGCTTCCAGGCGCGCCTTGTGAAGTCATGTCGCGGACGGTGTTTTGGTTTACCGAGATCTCCCCACGTCCACCCACCGTGCTGACGGCCAAAATCCCATAATCCGAAGTATTGGCGTTGGTGGAGGCATTGGAAAGGTTGGCAATGGTATTACCTGTAATCGATACAAACGCACCGGATGTGATCACACTTCTGATGCCAAAACTAACCACAGGGGTGGTTGCGGAGGTGAGTTGGTTGCTGTTGGAAGTTGTGGTACTCCCAATCACGTTTCCTGACACACTAACTTGTTGGGAAGGCGTGCCTTGAATTTGAATGTATTGGGGCACGACATTGGCAGTCGAAGTTCCACTGTGCGTGATACCGCCGATTGTGTTAGAAAAGATGTTGGAGTATCCGTTGGTGGAAGAAGAGAAGATGAAGGATGAAAAGGCTGTTCCTGTAGACCCTGCGTTTACCCTCACTTTGATCAAATCATTGCCAAAGAAACCACCAATTACGTTGGATGCCACGTTGTGCACGCCTTGACCCACAAAAATCATGGAGACAACCGAACTGGGGGAGGCAGGACTTTGCGTGGTGTAATCGATTTTCGTGATGGTGTTTGAAACGATGTCGTTATTCAATTGGCCTGAAGCCACACTGATGGCACTGAATGACTGGCTGATGTTGGTGCCGGAAACCGTGTAGGTCATGTCGCCGCCGGTAGCCTGTGGTCCGGTGCCTCCAATGTAATTGCCAGTCACACCAAACATCCCCGTGTTAAATGCCGCGGACGAAAAGTTGATGTTGATGGCACGTGTAATAGCCCCAGAGGCCGTCTGGGTGCGGATTGCGGTCTGATAAAATGAATTGCCAGAGATGGAATGGGTCGTATTTCCACTTGAAATGAACACACCGAATTGGGAAGCGGAGTTGGCCAAGAACCAATCGTGGATGTCGTTGTTGGAAATCGTGATGTTGTTGTTGTATTGCGCGTAACCCGTGTTACTGCCTACAATTTGGATTCCGATTGCGGGAGTCCCCTGCACGTCGCTACGGTCTCTGATTTCGCAGCCGCTGATTTGGTGGAAGTCGTTTCCTGTACCGTTGGCCAAACCAGGTCCAATGAGGATAGCACCGCCCAAAGTGGCTGAAGTTGCCGTATTCCCGCTTTCCACGATTACGTTCTGGATGGCATTGCCGACTGCATCATTGAACATCCCAATGGTAGGGGCAGCATTGGAGGTGTTGCGGAATGTGAGGTTTCTTCCCAAGCCGGAGATGCTACCATCGATGATCACCCTGTCCGCGCCATCCAACCGAATGAGGGCGGCAGTTAGGTTCGAGCCGGAAATCAGGTATGGGCTGGAGGTTGCGGGCGATATGGTGACTGTGTACCCCGCACCACCTTCCTCGGCCAGTTGGTTGAGCGCAAAAGTGCCCGTTTCAGCGGTGAGGTTACCTGTAATTCGTACAAGAAGGTTGCCGGAAAGTACGCCAGTGTTCAATCGTTCAAACAACCCGCCTGCATTGGTCAAGGAGGTGATGGTTTCCGTAGGTCCTACGTTAATAGTCCCCGAATAGGAATTCGCAACAATGGTGTATTGGTTGATGGTCCCCGTAATCGGAAAATGAGCCGAAGTCAGATTCACGTCAGCTGGAACCGAAGCGAAGGCACCCGAATTTCTGCCTACAATTGGAGCGATGGGGAATAAGCTGATGTCTTGGGCCGTGACAAAATACTGAATCACATCGCCTGCCACCACGGCGCCACCGAAAAGCTTGGAATAGTCGATGTTGAAGTCGGAAATATAGCTAGGAGGCAGGGCCTCGGTGTATTTCCATCCGTTGGTTGCAGAAGTATTGTCCACGTAGGTATTGGCATCGGTGCTGCGCTTGTAGTAGATGCGGGGGCATGTGCCGGGTGTCACGTTGATTCCGAAGAACCCATCCGTGATATCGGCAAAGTTCGGAAGGCTCCGAGAAGCGCCCACACTCGCGTTGGTCAAAGGCACGTATTGGATATTGGGTGGCGCGGTGTTTGAGGAAAGACCGGCAAACTCGTCCGCTCCCACGTCCCAAGTCGAACGGAAGTTTCCGTCGAAATCATTCCCTGGGTCGCCAACCTGTTGGCCACCTCTCTCACATTGGGTGGGGACGCCCCCATCCAAATGCAGGTCGTTGCCCGCCAAATTGAAAAATGGGGGCATTTCGGAAAATGAAGATTGGTCGCGAGGCGTCACCCCGTTCCTGAAATCTTGGATGGTTTGGTACGAAGTGGTACCGTCGCTGAAAATCACATTGACAGCCGAAGGCGTCCCGGCATACAGACAATTGTAGCCCGAAAGGAGGGAATAATTGGTCAATGCAGTGACCCCGCGACGAATGGCCCTTGTAAGACCCGTACCGTTTGCCGTGGAGATATTCACCAAGATGTTGTTGCGCACATCAATGGAGATGGGATTCCCACTTGTCATGACGAGGGCTGCAGTACCGAAATTCGCCCCTGTGCTTGTGGCATTGAGAGCCACAGTATTGTGGTAAATTCTGGCATTCGTGGAGGTTGACCCCTGCATCCAGATTCCGTAAACGGCCTCAACTTGACTGGCCGTAGGCGCCTTGATGTCCGAGATAAAGTTGTTGAAAAGGCTAAAATCCACGTTGTTGTTGGAGCCCACATTGATGCCAAAGGCAGCAGGTGCTCCACCGGTTGCAGTGTTGGATTGGATGTTGAAAATCTGGTTGGCATAGACCCTGGCAGTGGCAGCATAATCTACCCACAATCCACCAACCGGGCTCGTACTCGATGAGCCTGTGATGCCGTTGATGACGTTTCCGAAAATCAGCTTATCGGTCTGGCCGCTGCCTGTCCTGGCCACAATGCCCACCACTTCGCCGGATCCGCCTGCCAAACCAGAGACCAGGTTGTTTTGGATGTTCTCTTCCAAACCTGTTGAGAAATTGTAATAGCCATTGACCGTGCCTGAGGTAGCGGAGGCGCTGTTGTTGGTGATGAGGTTGCCTTGAACGGTCAAGAACCTGCTGGCACCGTTCATGTAGAGGAAATATGCATTGCCAGTTGCACCATTTTTGGAGTTGTTGGAGATGGTATTGGCGGATGCACTGACATTCAACACCAGCGTAGCAGAAGACCCACTGTTGTAGATTCCCGCAAATTCCCCTGATCCGTTATGTGTATTGTTGGAAACGGTGTTCGCCTCGAATACCATGGTAGTGGCTGCAGCACCATTGAATATCCCCCTGAACGCCCCTGTTGTGGCCGTGGAATATGTGCAGCCTGTGACCACGTTTTCACTGATTTCCACCTTGTTGCCCGCACCTGCAGAGCCACTGGTATTCGCAATCGCGTAAAAAGTGGAAGTGGTGGCATTGCTGGCAAGGGTGAGTGTGTCCCTCAGGATGGAGACCGATGCATTGATGGCAGCACCGATGTTGATGCCTCCCAAAATACCGGTTGAGGGGGGCGCACCCGCGTTGTTGAAGTATGTTTTCTCTACCAAAAGGTCATTTTGGCTGTTGGTATTGACCCCATAGGCAGCAATTGCGCCACCACCAAATGCCACGACCTGGCTGCGAAGGTTGGAGACGGCATCTTGGCTGATCTTGTTTTTTTGGTCGAACAAATCGTAAGGCGCACCGGCCGAAAAACCCGAAATCACATATCCGGTGTAAGCGTTTTGGATGGTGTTGCTGAGGAATTGGTTGTAGGAATTGGTTCCTGCGAAACTCGTGACTGTCAAACCTGTGGTGACAGTTGCCGTGTGGTTGGCGGAATAAATGCCTACCGAAGCTGTGTTCGCGTTGGAAAGGGTGACGGTGCAGTTCTTGATGGTCACGTTTTGACAACCATTTGTAGCACTTGCCTTGACCAAAGCATATCCCCACTCCATTTGCGTGGTGGCGGTGGTATTGGCTGCGTTTTCCTGCAGGTTAATTCCGTCGAAGGTCACGTAGTCGGCCCCAGCCAGTTTGATGATACCGTCCGTGGTCGTGCTGGTTCCCACATCGGCCGTGACGAGGGGATTGGCACCCACACCATTTTTCACGAATGCCAACGGCCTGGCTTCACTGGAAGGATTGACCGTGAAACTCAAAGTGAGGTTTGCGGCCGTTTCGGTGTGACCGGCAGCTACCCGGATGGTGGCACCGCCGACCCCTACCCCGACCGTATTCAGGTCCGTGATCGCAGCAGCAATCGAGGGGTAATCACCAGGAATGTTCTTGACACCTGAAACCTGAGCGGCCACAAAACCTCCCCACAAGGAGAGCGCCAATGCCAAAGAAATGGATACTTTTTGCGTAAACGACTTAAGCATGAGTGAATGTTGATTTTAGCAATTCAAAGGGGTCAACCCGCCCCTTTGCGGTGCAAATCTAAAATTTCGGACGCATTAATCATCTATTAATCAACGGTGTTAACGGAAAAATTATCCACCATCGTAATTGCGCGCCCAACCAGCGAAAGGCCACCGCCAGCCTTGCAGAATCCAAAGCGGAAGAGTTGGCCGAATTGCCCGCCCAAATTTTCGACGGAAATACTTACCTTCCCACTTGTAATGAATTCACGGACGATGCGCTTTTCTCTTTTCCTGATTGCATGGGCTTTTTGGGGTCTATTGCCCTCTTTGCTTCCCGCCCAAATCCACCATTGGGAGACCGTGGTGAACTACAACGATACCTGGAAATACAGGTCCGGCACTTCCGAACCCGACACCAACTGGGCCAAGTTGGGATTCAACGATGCCGCTTGGTCGCAAGGCCCGGGAGGCGTGGGATTCGGTGATGGTGACGACAACACGGTGATTTCTTTGGTGCCGTCCGTATACATCAGACGCAGCTTCAACATCGTGGACACCGCCGCCATCTTGCAAGCCTTGCTGTCCATCGACTACGACGACGGGTTCATCGCCTACCTCAACAACGTGGAAATCGCCCGGGGCAACCTCGGCAACGGCGGAGGAGACAGACCACCCTACAACCAATACGCCAACGGTCAGCACGAGGCCATGATGTACCAAAACGGGATGCCCGAATCCTTCATCATCACCAAAGCCAAACTGCGCACCTGCCTCCAACCCGGCACCAACGTGCTCGCCGTGACCGTGCACAATGCCACCGTGAATTCCGCAGATTTGAGCTCACTCACCTGGCTGCACGTGGGCTTGACTTCCACCAATACCGTGTACGGGGGCAATCCCACCTGGTTCAGCCCGCCCATCACCTCCAGCAACCTGCCACTCGTCGTGGTGGACACCGACGGAAAAACCCTGCAAGACACCGTCCGCATCGTCGGCGACATGGGTATCATCTACAATGGCCCCGGAATCCGTAACTACCTCAGCGATGCCTTCAACGACTACAACGGACGTATTTCCATCGAAATCCGGGGAAGCACCTCGCAGCAATACCCCAAGAAAAGCTACGGCGTGGAAACCCAAGATGCGCTCGGGAATAACAACAACGTGCCCATCCTCGGCATGCCGGCCGAAAACGATTGGGTGTTGTATGCCCCCTACCCCGACAAGACCTTGATGCGCAACACCCTTGCCTATGATCTCTTCGGGAAGATGGTGCACTACAGTCCGCGCACCCGCTTCTGCGAACTCATCGTCAACGGCGAATACAAAGGGGTGTATGAAATCCACGAACGCATCAAAATCGACAACGACCGGCTGGACCTGGCCAAACTGGATGCAGACGACAATGCAGGCGACTCCCTCACCGGCGGTTATGTGATCAAAGTGGACAAACAGACCGGTACCGGTGGATGGAACTGGACCTCCCCCGTGAATCCCAACGTGTACTTCCAATACCACGACCCGGAGGAAACCGAATTGACCGCCCAACAAAAATCCTACATCCAAGGATTCGTCAACAACTTCGAAAATGCCCTGAACGGCCCCAATTTTGCCGACCCCGCCAATGGATACCGCAAGTACATCGACGTGCAGAGCTTCATGGACTTCCAAATCATGCAGGAATTGGGCAGAACCGTCGATGGATACCGAAGCAGCTCCTTCTTGCACAAGCAGGTGGACAGTTACGGTGGCCGGCTCAGCGCAGGTCCGATGTGGGACTTCAACCTCTCCTTCGGCAATGCCGACTATTGCGATGCATTCGCCATCCAAGGTTGGCAGTACCAATTCGGGCAAATTTGCCAAGGCTATGTCCCGGAAGTGCCCTTTTGGTGGGAGAAATTGGTTTCCGATCCCCGGTATCAGTCCGAACTGCGCTGCCGTTGGGACGACTTGCGTGCAGGTCCTTTGGCCACCCAAACGGTAACGGCCTGGATCGACAGCGTGGCGACGGTGTTGGACGAAAGCAAAACCCGGAATTTCCAACGTTGGCCCATCTTGGGACAATATGTGAACTGGAACTACTTCGTGGGCAACACCTACGCCGAAGAAATCACGTGGCTGAAGGATTGGATTTCCCAACGACTCACTTGGTTGGATGCCAATTGGCCCACAGGAACCCCGGTATGCCATTCGCCTGGGTCGGAGTCCATCTCCATCTCCGAAATCAACTACAACAGTGCGGCCACGGCAGACGCAGGCGATTGGTTTGAATTGGTCAATTCGGGTTTCAGCCCGGTAGACATCGGTGAATGGCGGTTCAAAGATGAAAATCCGGACAACTATTTTGCATTTCCTGCCGGGACGGTCATCGGTCCCGGGGAATATTGGGTGGTGGCCCGTGACACGGCCTTGTTCAGGAGCAGGTTTCCGCAAGTGACCCGCGTGGTAGGCCCCTTCAACTTCGCTTTGGACAACAGCGGGGATGAAATCCGTTTGTTTGACAAAGGATACCAACCCGTGACAAGCCTGCGCTACGACGACGTGGCACCCTGGCCCACACTGGCAGATGGGGGCGGCTTCACGTTGGAATCGACCGCCATTGGAGGCAATCCCTCCGACCCAGCCAATTGGACGACCGGATGCCCGGAGGGTTCGCCCGGCGCTCCGCTGGTGTTGCCTTGCCCCGTGGCGGTGGATCCTGCCCTACCCGATTGGCAGGTAAGGGTATTTCCCAACCCCATGCAGCATCAAGCCATTTTCGAGACGGGCGGCAACCTGCCGGATGGGGGCATTTGGGTGGATTGGTACGATTTGAAAGGGCAATGGCTACGCCGCGACCAGCTGACCAACATGCGGGAAGTGGTTTCCACTGCCCAATTACCGGGTGGGGTGTACCTGCTCCATTTGGGTGATGCCCTGCAGCGGACATTGCACCTGAAGGTGGTCAAAACACCTTGATTGTGTGGGATTTAGGCAAAAAATTCAAATCCGACCAAAAAAGGCTTGACTTTAACCCTGCAGGTGGTGTAAGTTTGCATCCCTTTCGATCTTTGTTCGAATTGCCTAGGTGGCGGAATGGTAGACGCGCTAGATTCAAAATCTTGTGTCCGTGAGGGCGTGTGGGTTCGAGTCCCACCCTGGGTACAACAGAAGCCGACAGAAATGTCGGCTTTTTTTGTGCCCTTTCTCTGGGCCGCATCTAGTTGTATCCTCCGAGGAATCCTTGCAGCTAGACCTTTCGGCCTATCCATCTGGCATCTACCACCTTCGCATGGAGAAGGGCGGGGTGGTGAGCAACCACAAGGTCGTGAAGCAGGAATGAGGAAGAAGGGACAAGGGAATCCCCGCCCCGCGCTTCGAGAGCCTCAGCGCACGTCGTTAAAACTCTAATCGTCAGCTGAGGCTCCCGAAGCGTGGGGGTATTAAGGATAGGACTTGCTACCAATCCCAACACCGACCGTCTTTGTTCTGAAACCTGGGAATGGATTATCGCTTCGACAGACTCAGCTTGCAGTTCATGGCCACGGGGCACCAAAAGGTAATGTTCCTCGCCTCGGACGATGGAAACGTTTCCTTTTAATCGTTTATCGGACTTGTGAAAGCGATTCATATTGTGCCAATGAATTCCATAAAAGCACAGGACGGCTGAAACTCCCCTCACCCCACCCGCTCCAACACATACAAGCGCCGGATGCAACTGTCCAAATGCGCTGAAGATGCCTGCGCCTCGTATAGCAACATGTCCGCAGCGGGGCCCATCTCGGCTTGCAATGCCTCCGCATGTTCCAAAATCCCGGCATAAACGGCCTGTTGATACGCCTTCCAGCCTTCAGTCTCTTCACGCGCCACAAAGCGGAAACCGGCGGCCTCGAAATACGGGACCGGATCCAAGGCCAGCAAATCCCAATAGCTGAACACCAACCACGCACCGGGTCGCATCACCCTGCCCATCTCACGCAGCGCCCTCACCTTGTCCGTTGCAGCCCACAGGGCATCCACGCACACCACCGCATCCACCGAAGCATCCGACAACGGAATGCCGAAAAAATGACCGACCTCAAAGCGGGCGGGATGGGACAAAGCAAACCGACCGCTGAATTCACGTGCTTGTTCCACCGCCTCCTGCACCACGTCTACCCCCACCAAGGAAACCGGCAACCTTTCGGCAAGCCACAGACCCGGACCTCCGCGCCCGCACCCCATGTCCAACAAAACCCCAGGCCGGGAAGAATCGCCGCCCACCCTCGGTCCCAACCACTCCAACATGCGCGAAAGGTCCTGCACCGTCACGTACCCATAGTGCCACAAATCCTCGGGATAGGCATTTCCGAAAGCCTTCCTCCAAATCCCTTCCAACAAGGGGCTGCGCTGACCGTAGGCAAAAAACCGTCGGTAATGGGCCACGTTTGCGTCGTCTTCAAATGGTGCCATGCCAAGCTCAAGTTAAGGGCAAGGATGCAAACCGCCAAGATTGATTTTGGCCTCGATTTCCTATTTTCGGGAAAAGACCGATGCAGCCATGGTACCCCACTTGAAGTTCCAGACCATTTTCAGGTTGTCCGCTTGGACAATGACTTGTTTTTTTCTGCTCACGGCATGCAAGACAAGGCCCATGGCTACCTCCTTACCCCCTACCACGATGGACCTCCAATCCTACACCGAACTCAAACCCGGAAAGGCACTCTCGGAATTCGTAGATCAAAACGTGTGCATCAGGGCAAAATCAGCCGTGGTGATTCACCAACATCTCATGAAATCCAAGGCAAGCCCCACCGAGCTGCACACTTATTTGGACTTGGCCGACGGACCTCAAATCGTGGCTTACCACGAAGGCCTGAACCTGCCCTCGGACGACCGGGAACATCGCTACTATGGCCGGATTGGGTCGGTGCAGGGCTTACGGAAAAACCTTAACGGGGAAGCTTACCAAGAGCACTACCTCCTGCTTCACAAGGTCGACTGAGGAACATTTGAAGATGTGGGTGGCGTGCCCCTCCTACATGGAGCCCGGAGGGTCATGCCCTTCCGGGGTGTCCGTGCCTGAAAAATCGGCACCGGCCTGCGGACCGCCCTGCAGGCCATTCACGCGTCTTTCGTCCATCCCACCTCATTGTCCGGAGCCTGGAGGTCGCCTCGGGATCATTTCACAAGTTTGCCATCCACCAATTTGGCATGAATGAAACTCATGGGCCCTGAGTTCACCTCCAGGTAGGCACAAAATTTCCTGACTCCCACAAACTCCCTCAGTTCCGGTGAGACCTCCATGAGTTGATGGAAATACCGCTCGATGCCCAGCAAAAGTCCCAACGAAACCTCGTCGTCGGTTGGCCCAGTGGAAGCAATGTTGGCGCTGAATCCCACTTCATGATCATCGGCGAACACGTTCAGCCCGCTTTTGTAATCGAGTGTCATGTAGTGGCTTACCTTGAGGGTTTCTAGGATGCGGGCCGCATCGGCGGCAAGGTCCACCTTGGTTTTTTTCTTGGCCATGTTGGAGGCTGTTTGGGAGATTGGCCGAGGTCAGGATTTTTTCACGAACTCGGATTTCAGGGCCATTTTACCGAACCCGTCGATTTTGCAGTCGATGTTGTGGTCGCCTTCCACCAAGCGGATGTTTTTCACCTTGGTCCCGGCTTTGATGGGTCCGGAGGCACCTTTCACGGGCAGGTTTTTGATGACCACCACGGTGTCGCCGTCCTGCAGTACGTTGCCGTTCGCATCTTTCACCAACAAGGGACCGCCTGCTGATTCGGTTGTCTCTTCAGGGTTCCATTCATGCCCACATTCCGGACAGACCAGGAGGTATCCTGCCGGGTAGGCAAAGAGGGAAGAACAGTGCGGACAAGGAGGTGCTTGTGACATGGTGCAGGATTCAGCTTGACAATCCGGATGATGGCTCCAAGTTAACGAAATAGACGGGACAATTTCCCTTGGTGGCCCTGGCAATCGGTCAATAGGCCTGCATCACTTCCTTGTTTTCTGCCTACCTTTGCCACTTTCAATCTACCTGCTTATGATTTCAGTCGATGGCCTTGCGGTCGAGTTCAACGGCC
>Ga0068877_10002018_pt1 | contig 16578 bp, 10 predicted proteins | sample NOAtaG_FD_66437 | JGI IMG/M metagenome (GOLD analysis project Ga0068877, IMG submission 66437) | Freshwater lake microbial communities from Lake Erie, under a cyanobacterial bloom - NOAA_Erie_Diel6S_1000h metaG | ecosystem: Environmental > Aquatic > Freshwater > Lake | place: USA: Ohio, Lake... | reverse complement strand
GGGTTCCAAGGCGTGTCGGAAGCCCTTGCATGGGAACCTGACCTGGTTATTACCGATCTGCAAATGCCCTTTGCTAGCGGCGAGGAACTCATCCAGTGCCTCTCGCATATCCCAAAGACAAGTTGTGTCCCGATCATCGTCATCACCGGCCGATCCGGTGTTACGCTGTCAAAGCGAATGAAGTCGCTCGGAGTCACTGCGGTACTAGAGAAACCAATACAATTCGATGCGCTTTTGAGTCATATTGCTGAGTATGTTCACGTGGAGAAGCGTGAGTATCCCCCGACCGATTCCAACGCCAACAAAAGGGGCCACGGCTCGTGAAAGGTGTTGTATTCACGAAGTTTCGAGAACTAGTCGAGGACAAGCGTGGACTGACCACAGTCGACAAAGTCCTTACCAAAGGGTGCCCGTCTCGACCTTTCGCCGATTTAGCGGAGGGTCACATAGAAGCGTCTATAGATCACTTTGGCGAATCGTTCATCGTTCGTCGGACCGACATGAATGGAGAACCAAGCATGCATTATCTTTTCCATCTTCAATATGCAAAACAAACTTGAGGGCTGCAATCTCGATGTCGACTTCTACGGCTGGGACCAATGATTCTGCAGATGCTCTGACGAGAATGCTAGAGAGTGAGCGATTTGCTCGAAAACAAGCGGAGACGTTGTTGGAAGAAAAGAGTCGGCTTCTCTACCAAGCAAACCTCGAGCTAATTCAATCTTCCAAAGCTTTGGAGCGCGAAGCGAAGCGAACCAAAGCCATTTTTGATACGGCCGCAGAAGGCATCATCATCTTCGAACATGACGGCAAGATTGAAGCACTCAATGAGGCTGCTCGAGTCATCTTTGGCTTGGAATGCTCCGAATGTACCGAACTCAATATTTGCTCCCTGTTGCCACAATCCTCGTTTTGCGAGTCTGACAATAGTGAATGCTTTATCCATAATCTCATGGCTCTCACCAGCGAGAGAAGTGAAATCCTGGGACAGCGGTCAGATGGAGCCAGCATACCGGTCGAGTTTGTTGTAAGTGCGTTTCATCACGGCGACCGAACCTCCTACAGCGGTATTGTCAGGGATCTCACACGCAGGAAAGCGTTGGAATCTCAACTAGCCCACGCACAAAAACTAGAGTCCGTTGGTCAGCTCGCTGCAGGAATTGCGCATGAATTAAACACGCCGATTCAATTCGTTGGCGATAACACTCGATTTCTCAAAGAGTCGTTCCAAGTAATCGAGGAAATCTTACTCTCGATCGATCAAATCCTGCTCGCGGATTCTGAAAGCGAAACTACACAGAAGACAATCGACTCCATCAAGCAAACGTACAAAACTCACGACGTAAACTTCGTACGCGAAGAGATTCCTCTGGCGATCGATCAGACACTGCAGGGAGCCGACAGTGTTGCGCGCATTGTGAGAGCCATGAAAGTCTTCTCGCACCCAGGAACAAAAGAGTTTCAAGAGGTTGACCTGAACAGTTCTCTAGAAAGTACGATTACGGTTTCTCGAAACGAATGGAAGTATTGCGCTTCCGTCGAGACCCATTTATCCCCTAATCTACCGAGAATCATGTGCTTGCCCGGGGAACTCAACCAAGCGTTCCTCAATTTGATCGTGAACGGTGCACATGCCATCCAAGCCAAAAAACTGGACTCGCTGGGAAAGCTCACTATCAGCACTCGCGTGGAAGATGATTTTGTCATCATCGACATCGAAGATTCAGGAACGGGCATTCCAGTAGCGATTCGAGATCGGATTTTTGATCCATTTTTTACAACGAAAGGAGTTGGAAAAGGAACAGGCCAAGGGCTTGCGATCTGCTACAACATCGTGGTGAACATGCACGGAGGCAAGATTACCTTTGACTCAACAGAGAACCAGGGGACTACGTTTCACCTAGCATTGCCGATCGCTCAACGCAGTACATCGAAGATTGCGAGCGAGTAAATCTATGAACAATCGTGTCCTTCTCGTCGACGATGAACCCAACCTACTGCAAGGATTTCGCCGAAGTCTGCGCGGAAAGTATGACCTGGTCTTAGCCGAAGGTGGTGCTGCTGCAATCGAGCAGCTTTCGACGAACGGTCCATTCGCTCTTGTGATCAGCGATATGCAGATGCCAGAAATCGATGGGCTCAAGGTTCTGTCGACGGCCCGCAGTTTGACTCCAGACACCGTGCGTGTGATGCTGACGGGAAATGTGGATCAACAAACTGCTGTGGATGCGGTCAATGATGGATCGATCTTTCGATTTCTGAACAAACCCTGTCCAGTAGAAATGCTATCCGGGGTAATCGACGATGGTCTTGCACACTACCAATTGATTACCGCCGAACGTGAGTTGCTGTCCAAAACGCTTTCGGGATGTATTGGGCTGATCAATGAACTGCTTTCCATCGCAAGCCCAAAAGCGTTTGGGCGCGGTGGCAGGTTGCGACAATGGACAAGATTGATTTGCGCCAAATTACAGTTGAAGGACGCGTGGCAGAATGAAATTGCAGCCATGCTTTCTCAGGTGGGAAGCATTATGTGCACATCTACGGGAAACGCGACCATCGGAGATCTCGATGTCGAAATAGGGCATCTTCGACAGCAGGCAGAAGCGAGCAGTGCTCTCATTGCGAAGATTCCGAGGCTCGACATGATAGCGGCAATGATCCGGGGCCAATACCCAAGCAATCCACCAGACCAACTACCGGAAAACATCGAGCGAGGGGCGCGCATGCTTCGTATGCTCATCGAGTATGACGTGCTGATCCAGAATCGCTCGCCCGCACAATCGATACGGTACCTACAGGAATTCAATACGCCCTATGACGAAGCGGCAGTTGAAGCTTTTGCGGAGATTGTTCTAGGGGCTCAAGAGCGTCGGTCGTTGTCCGTTACTGAACTTCTCGAAGGTATGATCCTCGAAAACGATGTCCTTACAGGCAACGGTGAGGTCTTGCTAAGGAGCGGACATGAACTTACAGATACGATGATTCACCGCATGCGATCGTTCATTCGAAACTCCGTCGGAGTTCGACAACCCATTGTAGTACGGGTCCGCAAAGGAATTTTAGGAGCTCAGCAGCCCCTCGAACCCCTCGTTCATTCTGGAGGGTAAAGCCTTTTGGCTTCGTATGCGGACCAAAAACGAACCGCTGAGATTTTTCAAGCTTACCCTCTATCGACAACCAATCCGATCCATTGCGGTTCGAAACCTGTATCATCGCGCCGCGACGCGTGAGTTTGCTGTTGAAACTGGGAAGAATAATGCTGCGGATTTTACACTCAGGCTTGGGGGGAGACTGGTTAAGGAGTGAGGACAGGAAACGTTGAACCAACGCGCGAAATCAGTTGAGACCAATAGACCCGATTCTGCTCAATCCATTGCAAGCGGTTGGACTAACTCTTCGATACCGAAAATGGTTGATTCAAGATGCCCGAAGATGCGAAACTCGGTGCTGGCTGTCTCTCGATAGGTGTTTTTCGATAGCCAAAGAAAGCGCGCCGCTCGATGGCTTCGGCAACTTCGACGGGAACATGCTCTCGCCAACTGAAATCGCCAGCCTGAATTTGCCGTAGAACTTCGCGAGAGAATGTGGTCAGGTGGCGAGGGTCAAAGTTATCGAGTTGTTCAATACAATGTTTGTCGACCAGGTACTCATAGAGTTTACGTAACTCCGGTGCAACTTGTAGATTATCCACCAGTGTTAACTCGTTCGTCGTTTGGTTCAACAGCGGATATACATAAAGTTTCAGATCGTTCTTGAACAATCGGCCGAATGACTCCAAGATCCCACCGTCGAGTTCTGAATAGTATTTTTCATCGAACAGTTCATACACGCTCCCCGCTCCCATAGTGATACCAATCTTTTTCTTGGTATAGCGAGCAAGGTACGCAGCAAGTCGATAATACTCAAAGTAATCTGAAATCAACACGGTCATACCGCAAGCGGCCATGAGGTCGACTCGAGCCAAAAAGTCTCTCAGGTCGATTTCGCCATTTGCCTTCAGGTTCTTCATTGTGATTTCCGCGAGTGTAACCACTTGGTCGGCTTCGACATCCGGTTCTTGGCAGAACTTTTCATGAGCCGAACGGAGCATATCCAAGTTGACGTTGGTGACAGGACGGAAGCTTCCACGTTCGACCAAAATCGGTCGCTTGTACAGCACTTCGGAAGGCTGGAGGACTTCTCCTTTGGCTGAGAACATAGCAGCATTGCTTAAACCGAGTTGGACCAAACGCAGGCTCATGACTCGGTTGTCGACGTGACGGAATGCGATACCCGAGAACTCGATCATGTCGATTTCAATGCGACGTGTGTTGAGGTTGTCCAGTAATGATTCGACAAGCCTTTCTGGTTCGTGGTGCAGGAAGAAAGCACCGTACAGCAAGTTGACGCCGATGATTCCGATCGCTTCTTGTTGCGCTGCGTTCTCCGTGTCCAGCATACGGACGTGAATGATGATTTGGCTATCTTGGTCACCTGGATGCGCTTGAAAGCGAACTCCCATCCAACCGTGACAATCGTTGTTTCCCTTAAAATTGCGAGCGGAAACAGTGTCAGCGAACGAAAAGAATGCGGTCGTATCGCCGCGGCTTTCTTTCAATCGAGCAAGGTTGAGCGAATGCTCATGGTCAAGCATATCCTCCAATCGCTTGCGACACACGTAGCGTTCGCATTGTCCATAAATGGCATCGCTCACGGTCATATCATAGGCCGACATACTCTTGGCAATCGTGCCCGCGGCTCCACCTACTCGAAAGAACCATCGTACGACTTCTTGGCCTGCCCCGATCTCGGCAAAACTACCATAGCGACGTGGATCTAGGTTGATCGCAAGCGCTTTTTGTTCGGTGTTAGGGCGATTGAAGTTGTTCGAGCGATCGACGCACATTGATGAGCATCCCAAAAAACTAGTGGACAGAGTTGGCCAAATAGCATGGGACACGAACAGATGCGATGAGCTTCGATTGGAAGCAATCAGCGAAACTTTTCCGATAGATCTGTCGTGCATTCAGAACTACCGGTAGAATCGCTTCAGATTAGTAGTGCTACTTCTCCGTTGCGGGTTGAGGTCAAAGCAGCAAACATCGTAAACTGGGTGCAAAGCTTTCCGGCGACCTCTTGTGTTGCAACAACTAAGCCGCCCGTCGGTTTGGGACTATCTCGGTCAAGCCCAGCGGTAATGCGAGTGGCTGATCGTCGGTCACGACCGCTTGGATGGCCAAATGTCGGGTGGCATTCAGCAAAATCGGGCTCTTGAGATTGGCAGTTAGAGTCGAACCGCTCTTGCTCACGATGCAAAGGAAATAGAGCAAGTCATCGGAGTGCAAATGCAGCGAAGCCAAATCTCGCTTGTGCACATGAGCCCGATATTCCGGTAAATAGCGTCGCGGACTGATAACCGGCAATGCGACGTTGGCCAACGCCACCGATTGCAACCAAGCGACTTGGCTATCATCGTCGGTGGAAAGCAAGATCCAGTGACGACAGGTTTCAAATCCGATCAATCCGTGGGGCATTAAAAGCATATCCGAATGATTGATCTCAATTTTTCCGAAGCGAGATGATTGAATTTGCATGATATCACCGGTGGACCAAGATTTACCTCATATGCTACAATCTGGCATCGGCAAGTGGAGCGACCAAGCGTGAGGGCAAATTCAATTCCTCACAGAATTCTTGAGTCATTTCGCATCCAAAGTTCATTTTCTCAAAAACGATAGCCTGGTTTTAATGAGTGACAGCAATATTTTGAAGCGGATCGAAGACATCCGTGTGAGGCTCGCACCATTGCGAGACGGTCTTTGACTTGCCTGCCAAATTAGATGTCATTGCATCGCTCGAGGCCATGATGGCCCAACCGGATTTTTGGAACAATAGCGACAAAGCCCAGCAAATCGTTCAGCAACTCAAATCGATGAAGGTCGTGATTGAGCCATTGAAGAAAGCGGTTCAGGCCTGTGATGATTTGAGCGAACTGGCTGAGATGCTCGACGATGATCCTTCCGCCGAGACTGAGGTACTCAACGAGTTGAGTCAACTCGAGCACGCGGTCGAGCAATTGGAGCTACAGTCTCTCCTCAATGGTCCATTGGACAATTGCGGTGCCATCCTGTCTGTGCATGCTCGCGAAGGTGGTCTCGATGCGAACGATTGGGCGGAGATGCTGATAGGGATGTATGCCTCTTGGGCACAAAAGAATGGCTATAACGCTGAACTTGTCGATCGATGCGACAACGAAGGGGCTGGAATCACCCAAGCGACGATCATCGTGCGCGGTCCGTTCGCATACGGATTCTTGCGTGGCGAAGAAGGAATCCATCGCTTGGTGCGTATCAGTCCTTACAATGCGGAAGGCAAACGACAAACGAGTTTCGCAGCCGTCGATGTTTCGCCTGAAGTGGAAGATTCCGTCGAGGTTGAGATCGAGGAAAAAGATGTTCGCGAAGATGTGTATCGCGCTTCGGGAGCTGGTGGTCAGCACGTGAACAAGACGAGTTCAGCGATTCGATTGACTCACGTACCCACTGGTATCGTTGTTCAATGCCAGAACGATCGCAGCCAACATAAAAACCGAGCGCAAGCGTGGAAGATGTTGCGTGCGCGATTGGCTCGAATCGAAGAAGAAAAACGAGAAGCCGAGATCGCAGCCAAACACCAGAACAAATCGGTAACTGGATTCGGCTCGCAGATACGCAACTATTTCCTTCATCCAGATCAGCGGGTCAAAGATTCTCGCACCGGATTTCAAATGGGTAGCTTCCACGCAGTCTTGGGGGGCGATATCCAAGGGTTCTTGGAATCGTTCTTGAAGCATCGCATGGTTAGCTCCACCGAAGAGTAAACGCGACATGCTCCACTTAGAAACGGACGGCGTTCGAGTAGAACACGTCAAGTCCAACGATCGTTTTGCCCATCGAATTTTGATTCGATGCGAAGATCGATGGCTGCCCGTACTCGAATCGGTCGAAGGGACTGCAGCTGATGCCTGGCCCCAGAGTCCTCCTTGGCAACAGATCGTTCAAGAATCGGTCGGTCCAAATGGTGAAGACGTACTGCTCGGTGTTGGACTTTCGGGAAACGGTCACTGGTCTATCGCGATCGACAGAAAGCATGTCAACGGTTCCGAAGGTAGCACCAGCGAAAGCCGACTCGGCTTGCATTTCGACAACGCCTGCAAGATTTCGAAAGGAGCTGACTTCCTCGGCTCGACGTGGCAATGTTGTGAGGGTTGGGCCATTGCAACGTGGACGCCGGGACAAGTATTCGTTCACAATACTTCGTCCGCAGACTCGACCGCATTGCAGTTGGATGCCAACCATGGCTTTTTCCATTATTCGGGATCACCCCCAAATGGGGTTTTGGTTTTAACTCCTTCCGATTCTCCCATGTTAGTCAAAACCCATCGCTGGGCATTTGTTGTAAGCAGGATTGCAAACTACGTGAAGATTTGCTCACACGCCGCAATCGAAAAAAGAGAGCGCCCTGAGGTTCGTCCCATCGAGCCTTGTTTTCTTGGGTAAATGATTTGGCTTGCAATATTCGGCAGGCCGAATCAGAGTAACTCTGTTGGGAAAATGCCTGAACCCGATGTTTTAATGCGAAAAGCCCCGTGTTCGAACTGATTCAACCTATCATCGCCGCGCCAGTTTTGCCAGCAACAGTCATGTTGGCCGTTCTGGTTTGTTGGAGCCTGTTCATGGTCCTGATTGGATCAGGACTGGGAGCGGAGGGCCATTGGTCGTTCCACTTTCACAATCCGCTCAGCAGCGTTTTGGGGGGCGACACTCATAGTGGCATGGGACATTCCATCGCCCATTTCTTGGGAGATACGCTCGGGTCCTTTGTACTAGCACCAACCAAGTGGCTGAACATGCGGAGTGTTCCCTTTCTGGTATGGATGGGCATCTTCACCATTGTTTGGTGGACGCTCTCTATAGCCTGGTGGATGGCACTGGACGAATGGTTGATTGTCATGCCTAGTCGCGGCATGACAATTCTATTGATCGCTCGAAATCTCGCTTGTGCGTTGCCCCTTACCAAAATGATCACACAGCCCATGATCGGTTGGTTTGCCGATAACGGAAGCGTGGATTCGAAATCACTGATCGGTCAAGAAGCAGAAATCTGTTCGTACGAAGCTACTCCAGAAAGTGGACAGGCCAAGTACAAGACAGGGGCATCACCTCTGTTGTTAAACGTACGAACCGATGTGCCACGACTCGAAAAGGGAACGCGAGTTTGGATAACACACTATGACTCGGCAAAACGAGTCTACCACGTATCACCAACAACTACCGATTTAAAAAACTTCTCAACGCACGGTGAATCCTCATGAGTCCATTTGTATTAGCAGCGACCACTTCGCAAGTCGCCATTGGTTTGCTGATTTTGTTTGCCTCCATCCTAGTGATAGGCATGGCCTTTATCGTGGTCGCTAGCAAGTTCTATATCAAAGTTGGACCCGACGAAGCGATCGTCAAGACAGGCATGGGTGGTATGAACGTCATCATCGATGGCGGTGCGCTCGTTTGGCCTGTGATTCACCGCTACGAAAAAATGGACCTGACGTTAAAGAGCTTCGAGATCGCACGCGAAGGGTCCGAGGGATTGATTTGTAAAGATAACATTCGTGCCGATATTAAATGTGCCTTCTTCATTCGCGTTGACAAAACCACCGAAGAAATCAAAGAAGTGGCGCAATCGATCGGCTGCAAACGCGCGAGTGTTGTCGAGACACTGCGCGAGTTGTTTGATGCCAAGTTTTCCGAAGCGCTCAAGACCGTGGGCAAACAGTTCGAATTCGTCGAGCTTTATGACAAACGGGACAAATTCAAGAACGAAATTCTGAAAGTCATCGGTACCGATTTGAATGGATATCGGCTGGACGATTGTGCGATCGACTACCTTGAACAAACCCGGCTCGAATTGCTCAACCCGAACAACATCCTCGACGCCGAGGGGATCAAGAAAATTACCGAGCTCACTTCTGCTGAAAAAGTGAAAGAGAATCATTTTACACGCGAACGCGAAAAGACATTGAAGAAGCAAGATGTGGAGGCGGCGGAAGCGATCCTCGAATTGGAAAGGCAACGTATCGAAGCGTTCGAACGCCAGAAACGAGAAGTTGCCGAGATTCAAGCTCGCGAAAATGCTACCGCTGCAAAAGTAGTCGAAGAAAATCGATTGGCATCTGAAAGAGCAAAGATCGCTGCGGACGAAGAGATCGGAATTGCAACAGAAAACAAACATCGCACTATTCTCGTGGCACAGCGGAATAAGGAACGTACCGATGCGGTCGAAATAGAACGTATCCTCCGAGACAAGACACTCGAAGCCACCGAACGCGAACGAGTCGTGGGACTGGCGGCCGTTGAAAAAGAAAAGGCACTTGAGACCGAACGACGCAATATTCAAGAAGTGATTCGGGAGCGAGTCATCGTCGAACGTTCGGTGGTCGAAGAGCAACAAAAGATCAAGGACACAGAGGCCTTTGCTTCCGCCGATCGAACGAAACGAGTCGAAGTGACCGCGGCAGAAATGGCTGCCGAACAATCGCTCGTACGAGAAATCAAAGCTGCCGAAGCAGCCAAGAAAGCGTCCGAAAGCTTTGCTGCCAAGGTTCGTATCGAATCCGAAGCACACCGAGACGAAGCAGAACAGAACGCTGCAGCCATTAAAATTATGGCGGAAGCGAAACGAGCCGAACACGCTGCATCGGGACTCGCGGAAGCGGAAGTCATGCAAGCGAAGGCCGGTGCCACCCAAGAACAAGGGCTAGCCGAAGCACGCGTGCTACGCGAAAAATATACCTCCGAAGCGCAAGGAATCACCGAGAAAGCCAAAGCCATGAAGGAAATGGATGGCGTCGGTCGTGAACACGAAGAGTTCAAACTTCGCTTGGATAAAGAAAAGCAGATCGAGATCACAGGCATCCATGCTCAGAAGTCGATCGCCGAAAGCCAAGCGCTCGTCATTGGCGAAGCGTTGAAGACAGCGAAGATCGATATCGTCGGTGGCGATGGAGAATTCTTCAAACAAGTCTCTTCGGCCGTTCAAGGTGGCAAGGCGCTCGATCGCTACGTACTCTCGTCGAGTGTGGCGACGGACATCAAAGAGACATTCTTTAACGGAAGCCCTGAATACTTTAAAGAACAATTGGCCGGTTTGCTCGATCAGTTGCACTTGAAATCGAACGATGTTCGCGATCTGAGTGTCGCAGCATTCGTTGCGAAAATGCTCGGAGATGGCGATTCGAATATTCAATCTCAACTGGTGAATTTATTGGGGCTGGCTGGCAATTTGAATTTGGCAAACAAACCAATCAGCGGACTGTTGGAGAAGAAGTAGAAGTCGAATGACACGACGCGAGGCAAGTGAGTCATCCCAACCCAAAGCGTGAGCGAGGGGTTGACCGTCCCTCGCTCACGCAGCGGGTTGGGATGAAAGCAACAAGCCAATTCACATTCGGTGACCGACCATCGATCGATACCTTCAACATGTTCAACTACCGTCGACTTCCCGATCCAAACATCTATGACTGAAACCGCTTTAGCCACCGGAACCTACGAAGTCTTGCGCAATCGGCTGCGCGAGTCTGCGGCCGAACTGCGTGCGAGGTTTCAAAAACTAAACGAAGCGCGTTCCAATGTATTTGGCAACGTTGAGACTCGGTTGTTAGCCACGATCCATGTGACCACCGAGCACAATTGTATTCCTCGCGGTCTGTTCGCGAACCAAAATCAATTGATGCTGGGCTATAACGTCCAGTTTGGATTGAAGACGGAGATTGCTCCGAGCGATGTACTATCGCTCTTTCGTTACGACGGTGAACATGCGCGTCACGAATCGTTAGACACTCTAACCTCGAAAGAATTCGTTCGCGATTTTGAGGAGCTTTATAAGTACTATCGAGGTGCGACATTCTCGAGGTTCTTTCAGAACGGTCCGATGCTTTACATGGTTTTCCAAATCGGGAAGACCGCCGCAAACATCAAAGCATTCAAGTGGGCGATCGCCGGCAACCGATTCCAATACCTCGACAATCGGAGCGAGTCGGAGGTCAAGCTACCCAGCCAACATGCCTTCCAATGGAAACGGGCAACCCGTGACAGTCACCGGCACGGCAAGCATCCGCATATCTCCATCGAAGACAAAGTCTTTGTCGAGTGTGTTCATGGGGATTTGACGATCAAGGTTGAGGACAACACCGAGGACGGTTTAGGGATCTATCGAGAGCCCGTCGAAAGCCCAGACCAAACACTCGATGATGCAGAGACCTATTACGCGATCTTGGGAAATTTGATTTTGTTCAAGATTCGACCGTATCAAGAACGAGATTTTCGCTATCTCGTTTTTTGCGCAAAGCGATCGAAGGTGCATCGACTTGATTCGATCGGTACCGCCTGTGTGTTATTGCCGGACGATCATGGGATCATTTTCCCGAACGGCTTTGTCTTACAAACCGGGGAAGTCAAACTGTTTGACCATGGTTTGAACGATTTGTCGTTCGATCGCTTGATCAAGTCCCCCAACGGCGAAGACTACTTGTTCCTGTTCTTCCAACCAGAGAGCGGAACGCTTCTACAGCTTCGCTACAACCTCATCCGACAAGAAGTGGATACGCCGCTGGTCTGTCACGGTCAAGCGTTCTTCGATAATGGCAACATGTTGACGATGCGAGCGAGCGATACACCGCAAAAACATCATGCATTGCAAGTGTGGCAAACTCCTTTCACGAGTTCTAATTTTGTTCCTCCGGTTCAATCCGATTCACTATTGTTCAAGATCGGAAATCATGACCTCGTACGAGGCATGGCGGAGTGTCAAGAACTGTTGACCCTCGTCGACAAAGATGAATCGTATGCAGATTTGTATGCAGATTTATCGAAACGAGCAACCGATTTGCTCGACAGCTACTTTTGGTTAGATCGCGAGGAATCGTTCAAGCTCTCCGAGCCGATTCAACAAATCCGCGATACGGCCTCGGCAGCCGTCGATGAGTTTGACAAGGTGGTACGCGTCCGCAATGAAACCAACAATAGCCTTGACAGAGCCGAAGGACAAACGACTGAAATCATCAAGGGAATCGAGCGATCTCGATTCGAAAAGGTAGCGGACTTTGTCGAGAAGCTTGCTGCAATTCGCGCTCAACGCGGCAATGCGATCCAACTGAAGAGTTTGCGTTACATCGACCTAGCCCGTGTCGAGGCGATAGAGAAACAACTAACCGAATCCGCCGATCGCGTCGGTGTTCGTTGCATACAGTTTTTGTTAGAGCCGACAGCCATGCAACCGTATGCATTGCAGATCGATCAATTGGGAAGCGAAGTTCCCAAGGTGGATTCCACGTCCGCGGCCAAGAAACTAGAGGTTCAATTCGCGGAGATTGGTAGTTCGTTAGAGTTGTTGATAGAGACCGTCTCGCAACTCAAAATCGAAGATCTCGCTCAACGCACGAACATTGTTGATCGCGTCGGCGATTGTTTAGGACAACTCAATCGAGTTCGATCTACGCTGAAGATGCGGATGCGCGACTTAACGACTCGCGAACTAGAGTCGGATTTCGCATCGCAGTCCAAACTGCTGGATCAAGCGACCTCAAGTGCGATCGATGTTGTCGAAACGCCCGAAGGGGTCGACACCGCGCTCACACGAATCTTGATGCAGATCGAAGAGCTGGAAGGTCGTTACGCGGATTCGGAAGAACTGTTAATGCGATTAACAGAGAAACGACAAACGCTGTGCGATTTGTTCGAAGCGAAGCGTCAGCAACTGGTAGAAGTGCAAACTCGCCGAGCGAACTCGCTCGTCTCGGCTGCGGAACGAATACTCGCGGGCGTTGCATCCCGATCGGTGCGCATCGATGCACCGGAGGAATTGCTCGCCTATTTCGCATCAGACTTGATGGTAGAAAAGGTTCGCAAGATTGCGGATCAACTCGCGGAGCTTGGCGATTCCGTTCGGTCGGACGATGTGCAGTCGAAATTGAAAGCGATCTCCGACGACGCAATGCGCCAGCAACGGGACCGCCGTGAATTGCTGAGCGATGGCAACCGTGTCATCAAGCTTGGACAACATGGATTCAGCGTCAATCATCAACCGATCGAGTTGACCACGGTCGTTCGCGATGGAGCGTTGAATGTACACTTAACGGGAACACAGTACTTTCAACCGCTTCACGATCCTGCACTAGAAGTCGCTCGCGATTTGTGGGACCAACCATTGCCGAGCGAATCGCCCGATGTATACCGTGGGGAATATCTGGCCTATCAACTGGCCAACGAACTGCGTGGAGCAACCGCGACATTCGGTGTACGCGAGTATTTGGCACTCCAACCTAAGGAACAATTGGACTGGGTGCGCGATCGTATGCAACCTCGATTCCAGGAAGGGTATGTTCGAGGCGTCCACGACCAAGACGGCACGAAGATCCTTACCGAATTCTTGACGATGGAGCAGTCGCTTGGATTGCTCGCCTATCCTCCCCAATTGCGAGGAGTGGCATGGTTCGTTTGGAATTATCTTGTGTCCAGTCAACGAAGAGATCCTCTGGAGCGTTGGGTTCAGTCGATCGCTACGATCGATCGCCTGTTGCCTAATCACTCCCAAAGTCGCGAGTGTGCTGAGGCTGTACGAGAACAACTGGTCAACGCGAGTGATGGACTCAATCTAGAGAGTTCTTTCCGAGCATCCTTTGCATCGGACGCGACGGAGTACTTGATCCAGGAGCTCCGCTCGCAGAAAGGGAACCTGCATATCCCATGCCACAGCTCGCGCGCTGTTCATTTGCTTCAAGCCATGCGTCAGCATATGCCATCGGACGCGTGGAATACTTTGCAAACAACATTGCAATCACATCGCCCCGAGCCGCATGAATTATGGGTCACAGCATTGAAGGCGGTCGATGCGTTTCTGGCGTTTCATCAGCATCATTCAGCCTCCGAATTGGAGACCAACGTCGCTTCGGAAAGGCATTTGGATCCAGCGAGTCTCTATCGCGAAGAGATTGCAGTCATGCTCTTGGCATCGATGGATCACGCCGTGGAAGGGAAAGCAAAATCGCTAGATCGCAAGGCAAACCATTTCAGTATCGCATCAGGCTTGAGCGGCGACCATGCGAAGATTTCCAATGGATCCATTTCGCTCCACTACCATGAGCTGCGTCAACGACTTCGGCTGTATTGCGACCATGTCGTACCGCGTTGGGAAGCGTTGCAGTCGACCAAACGCCGGCTCGTTACGGAAGCGGACCGTCGCATCAAGTCGCATGAATTCAAGGCAAAAGTGCTGACGAGCTTCGTTCGCAATCAACTGATAGACGAAGTCTACTTGCCTCGTGTTGGAGACAATTTGGCCAAACAGATGGGTTCGGTTGGCGAAAACAAGCGAACAGATCGAATGGGGCTGTTGCTTTTGATCAGTCCGCCGGGATATGGCAAAACAACGTTGATGGAGTATATCGCCAATCGACTAGGGTTAGTCTTTGTGAAGGTGAATGGCCCTGCTCTGGGGCATGGAGTCACGTCGCTCGATCCGAACGAAGCGACCAATGCGTCGGCACGTGAAGAAGTCAATCGCATCAATATGGCGCTCGAAATGGGCGACAACACGATGCTATACTTGGATGACATTCAGCATTGCAATGTGGAGTTGTTGCAGAAGTTTATCCCGTTGTGCGATGCTACACGGCGAATCGAAGGTGTTTGGAATGGTGTTTCAAAAACCTATGATCTTAGAGGTCGCAAGTTTGTTGTAGTGATGGCGGGGAATCCGTATACCGAGACGGGCGATCGATTTCAAATTCCAGACATGCTCGCGAATCGCGCCGATGTTTATAACTTGGGCGAGATCATTGGAAACAGTGCCGAAGCTTTTGAACAATCGTATCTTGAAAACTGCTTGACCAGCAACCCGACGTTGCAACCGTTGGCCCGTTGTTCGAATGCGGATCAACGCAAACTACTGGCCGCTTCTCGAAGCAATTCGAAAGATGGGTTGGAGCTCGAAAGCAATCTCTCCCCAGATACGGTCAGTGAGATGTTCGTCGTGTTGCGCAAGCTACAACGAGTTCGCGATGTCGTGCTAACGATGAATCAAGCTTACATTCGAAGTGCAGCACAGTCAGACGATTATCGAACCGAGCCAGCCTTTAAACTACAAGGAAGCTATCGGAACATGAATCGCATCGCAGAGAAGGTGGTGCCTGTGATGAACGATGCGGAGTTGGAGCGACTCATTCAATCCAGTTATCAACAAGATGCACAGACCCTCTCGCGGGATAGCGAATCGAATCTACTCAAGTTTGCAGAGTTATTGGGAACGTTGACAGACGCAGAGCAGAAGCGATGGAACGACATCAAGAAAACGTTTGTCGAGAAGACCCGTTTGAAAGGGATGTCAGGTGAGGATTCAACGGCGCAGTTCTTGAGCTCGTTGCTTGGATTAAAAGATGGTCTCGAGTCGATTCGAAGCGTGCTCGATACGGCCGTGGCATCCCAAGCTTTGGCAAAGGCTGCAGCTGAGGCGGAGTTGCCAAAGGATCCACGAGTAATCGTGCAGCATGCAGTACCACGCGTGATGACCGAGTTGATTCGAAGCCAGTTTCAGTTGCTGTACGACGGCCTTCGCCCCTTGCTAGAGGGAGCATCGAAAAATACAGCGACATCGGAACGATTGCGAGCTGCGGTAGAAGATCTTCTGCAACGATACCGATCGATGGAAGAAGTCGCACAGCAATCGCCAGAGGACATCCAGGAAGACACGCGAGAATCCCAACCCGAAGCGTAAGTTTTGAAGTTGCGCATTCAGGGATTCGAGATCCGTCGTTCTTGTGTTTTCCGTGCTCGTACTCCTGCTCAGTCGACGACGGTGCTCGTGCTCGAGTCCGGGCTTTCGAGTACGATTACGAGCACCATTTCATTGAGCACGAGCACGATTTCTTAAGCCCTTCTTCAAACAGCGCAACTTCAAAAAGCGTAAGCGAGGGACGATTTTTCTTTGTCCCTCGCTCGTATCTTGTCCGCCTGACTTCACTCTTCTGCCCCATCTTTGAGAGACTCACAGATTGGTGCCGATCGAAAGGAATACGCAAAGTCGCAAAGACGCTAGGAAAGGTCGAGAAAACTATTGAACAATATTTTCTCCTTTGCATCTTTTCATCTTTCCCCTTTTCCTTACTACGAAAATCCGTTGGCCGAAAGAAACGAAAGGACGCGAGAAAGCAGAAAGGGTGGAAGCAAACTGCTAATGACCTGGCATATAGGTGTTACTGTACGAAAATAGACGGCGCATGGATAGCACAGCCAAAAGACCGCACCCAAGGAACTCGTGGCAACAATCCTGTTGAAAGGCACCAAAAAAAGTCGTGAAATTTCAAAAAAAGACTGTCGTGGTTCGACGATTTTGTTGCGTATCAAAGAAAGAGCTTTCTACGTTGATCGCTCGAATGTGCAAGAAACGATGTACGTGTTTACCGCGTAGCTTTTTCAGTTTAGTTGGATTTGCGTTAAGAATTCATCTGGCAACAGAAGTTTTGGTAGGTACTTCGGACCAAAACCGATTATCCGTTCTTGGATCCAG
>Ga0068877_10002015_pt1 | contig 16584 bp, 13 predicted proteins | sample NOAtaG_FD_66437 | JGI IMG/M metagenome (GOLD analysis project Ga0068877, IMG submission 66437) | Freshwater lake microbial communities from Lake Erie, under a cyanobacterial bloom - NOAA_Erie_Diel6S_1000h metaG | ecosystem: Environmental > Aquatic > Freshwater > Lake | place: USA: Ohio, Lake... | reverse complement strand
CGAGGCCAACCGCGGCATCACCCTGACCAGCCTGGGCTTCACCGGGCGCGACCGCGAGGTCATCCGCGACCTCGCCAGCGCGCCGTACGGCATGCTGCTGGTGACCGGCCCCACCGGCAGCGGCAAGACCACCACCCTGTATGCCGCCATCGGCGAGGTCAATGACGGCGCGCACAAGTTCATCACCATCGAGGACCCGGTCGAGTACCAGTTGCCCGGAGTGGTGCAGATCCCGGTGAACGAGAAAAAAGGCCTCACCTTTGCGCGCGGCCTGCGCTCGATCCTGCGCCACGACCCGGACCGCATCATGGTGGGCGAGATCCGCGACACCGAAACCGCGCAGATCGCGGTGCAGTCGGCCCTGACCGGCCACCTGGTGTTCACCACCGTGCATGCCAACAGCGTGTTCGACGTGATCGGCCGCTTCCTGCACATGGGGGTGGACCCCTACAGCTTTGTCTCCGCCCTGAACGGCATCCTCGCGCAGCGGCTCATGCGCATCAATTGCCCGCAGTGCAGCGAGCCGGTGATGCCGGACGCGGAGCAGCTGGCGCGCTCCGGCCTGGACGCGGCGGCGGTGGCCGGCTTTGATTTCCGTGCCGGCGCCGGCTGCGCGCATTGCCGCGGCACCGGCTACCGCGGGCGCCGCGCCGTCACCGAAATCCTCGTGCTCGACGACACGCTGCGCGAACTGATCATCGCGCGCGAACCGGCGCGCGTGCTCAAGGAGGCCGCGCGGGCGCGCGGTACGCGCACCCTGCGCGAGGCCGGGGTCGCGCTGGTGCGAAGCGGCGCCACGTCGCTGGCCGAGCTCAACCGCGTGACCCTGGTCGGGTGAGGACGCCGATGCGCATCCCCTTCATGCACCCGGCGCTCGATGTGCGTTGCATGGCCGACGAGGTTTCGCTGTCGTCCGGGCGCGGCGGGACACCACTGCAGATGCGTTCCGAGAGGCAGGCCGCCGGCGCGCCGGCGTGGGCCGGCATGCTGGCCGTATTGCCCGGCCTGTTGGCGCGCGGCCCGCGCGGCGCGCGCCGCGTACGGTTGCTGCTGGCCGACCGTTTCGTGCGCTACTGCCTGATTCCGCGCGAGGCCGGGCTCTCGCGCGCCGATGAAGTGGCCGCCTGGGCGCGGCATGCGTTTCGCAGCGAATACGGCGTCGCGGTCGATGCATGGCGGGTGTGCGTCGATACCGATCCGGCCGGCACCAGCGTGGCCGCCCTCATCGAGGCCGAACTGATGCACGGCATTGAGGACGCATGCACCGGGGCGGGTCTGCGGCTCGCCTCGCTGGCACCGCACTTCGGCGCCGCGCAGGCGGGGCTCGCCAGGCGCATCCGCGAGCGCGACACCTGGTTCGCGGTGCTGGAAGCGGGCCATCTCGCCGCCGCGCTGCGCGCCGGCGGCACCTGGCGGCATGTCTTGACGGCGCGCCTGGGCGATTCCGGTGCCGCGCCCGACACTGCGGCGGTCGTCGCGGCGCTGCTTGCGCAGTCGCTCGGGGTTGCCGCCGCGCGCGAAGTGCGCACCCTGCACCTGGCCACCGCGCCGCGCGTCGCGGCGGTGACCCATCCGCCGGGCTGGACATTGCACCGCTGGGTCGACCCCTGCGCGTTACCGGCCTGAGCGTCCATGCGCGCACTGTTCCTCGACTTCGTCGGCACCCGGCGCCCCGCCAGCCTGGTCGGCCTCGGGCTTTTGATCGCCGGTGCGCTCACCGCCGGGATGCTGGCGCTGGAGGCCCAGGACGCCCGCGAGACGTTCGATGACCTCGTCGCGCAGCGCGCCCAGCTGGAACGCCGCCTGCGCGCGCAGCGCGCCTTGTCCGCGCCCGCCGCGGCGCCGCTGCCCGAGGAGGCGCGCGCGATGCGCGATGCCAACCAGGTGATCGCGCGCCTGAAGGCGCCGTGGCCGCGCCTGCTCGGCGATACCGCGGCGGCGGCCGGCTCGGAAGTGTCGCTGACCGGGCTGAACCCGGACACCCAGAGCCGCAGCGTGCGCATCGCCGGCGTGGCGGACGATCTGGCGGCGGTGTACGCGTTTGTGGAACGTCTGCAGGCGCGGCCTGGATTCGTGCAGGTACATCTGGCGCAGCATGAAACGGCGCGCGATGCGCCGGGCGGGCTGCGGGTGGGCTTTGTGGTGGTGGCGCAGTGGCGCGGGCCGGCGTGAGGGGGGCCGCGACCGCCGGTCGCGCTGCGGCGATTGCCGCGCTCGCCGCGCCTGCGCTGCGCGTTTTTGTGCGTGATATCGGCTTGCCGGGCATCATCGGCCTGTGTCTGCTGCTGGCTTCCGGTCCCGCATGGTGGGCCATGGTGCGCGCGCCGCAGCGCGAGGCAGCCGAGATCAAGGCCGACATGGCGCACCTGCGGGCGCGTCGCCTGGCCGCTGCGGACCGTGTGGTGGCCTTGTCGCCGGCGCAGCAGATCGAACGCTTTCGCGCCGTCTTCCCGGAAGCGGACACCACTCCCGCCGCGCTGGCGCGGATCAGCCGCCTGGCGGCCGCCAACAAGGTGGCCCTGGCAAGTGGCGACTACCGGCTGGCCGAGGAACGCGCACTCGGCATGGTGCGCTACGAAGTGCGCTATCCGGTGAAGGGCGCCTGGCGCGACGTGTTCACCCTGCTGGCGGCGCTGCTCAACGAGATGCCGAGCCTGGCGATCGATGAAGTGGTGTTCAAGCGCGAGTCGCGCAACGCGGCGCAGGTCGAGGCCCAATTGCGCCTTTCGCTCTATTTCACGGACACGGGTGCCCCGCCGCAAGATCGTGCCGAGCCTGCGTCCGGCGCCGCCCCGGCTGTTCACCGCGGGGGCGCCGGTGGCTGAGGCGCGCACGCGCTGGTTGTGGGTCGCAAGCGTTGTCACCCTGGCGGGGGTGTTCGCCGCCGCGCGGGTTGCGGACGAGCCGGGACTTCCCGTGCGCGGTGCGCGCCATGCGGATCGGGATGCGGGCCTGCCGGGCGGCGAGCGCGGGGGGCGCCCGCGTGGCGGCTCCGTCGAGGCCCCGGTCACGGCGATCGGCGAAGTCGAGCGCCCTTCATTCGATGCCGCGCTGGCCGAACGCCTCGCGCAAGCCTGGGAGCCGCCCGCGCCGCCGCCTCCCACGCGCGCCGAACGCGCCGCGCAGAAGGCTGCACGGGCCACCGGGGCGGCGCAGCCGCAGGCCCCAGCCCTGCCGTTCCGCGTGATCGGCCGCTTCAGCGACGGTGCGAGCGATGCGGCCATCGTGCAGTCCGGCCAGGCGGTGCATGTCCTGCGGCGTGGCGACATGGTCGAGCGCAATTACCGCGTCGAAGACGTGAACGAAAAGGAAGTCACCCTCATGTACCTGCCGTTGAACATCTCCCAGAAGCTCGACCTGGGAGCGGCACGATGAAGCGTCTGCAAGCGCTGTTCCTGCTGTTCTTCCTGGCGATGTCCGGATGCGCCAGCCAGGCCTACCTGGAAGGCCGCGAACTGATCACCATGGGCCGCTTCGAGGAAGGCCTGGCGCGCGTGCAGGAGGCGGTGCGCGCCGAGCCCGACAAGCGCGAGTACCGCACCTATCTGCTCCGCCAGCGCGAGCTGGCGCTCGCGCAGGTGTTCGCCGAGGCCGACGCCGCGCGCGCGGCCGGGCGCCGCGAGGTCGCGGAGGCGTTTTTCAAGCGCGCCGACGCGATCGATCCGGGCAATGTGCGGGCACGCCAGGGGCTTGAGGAATTGGCGGCCTCGCGGCGGCTGGCCGCCAGCGTGCGCGAGGCCGATGAGCTGCACCGCAAGGGTGACGTGGCACGCGCCGAGGCAAAGGCGCGCGCGGTGCTGGCGGAGAGCCCGCAACACCCCGAGGCGCGCGCGCTCATGCGTCGCATCGAGGAGAAGCGTGCCGCCGATGTCGCCCCTGGCGGGGTCAATTCGCCGTTCTCGCGGCCGATCACCCTGGAGTTCCGCGACGCGCCGGTGCGCGCGGTGTTCGAGACCATGTCGCGCCTGGCCGGCATCAACTTCGTGTTCGATCGCGATGTGCGCCAGGACCTGCGCGTGACCATCTTCGTGCGCAATACCTCGATCGACGAGGTGATGCGACTGATCCTTTCGACCAACCAGCTCGAACGCAAGCTCCTCAACGAACATTCGGTGCTGATCTACCCCAACACACCGGCCAAGACCCGCGAGCATGCCGAACTGGCCTTGCGCACCTTCTACCTCACCAACATCGACACCAAGCAGGCGCAGACCATGATCCGCGCCCTGGCCAAGACCCGCGACATGTACGCCGACGAGAAACTGAACGCCATCATCGTGCGCGACACGCCCGACGCGATCCGCCTGGTGGAACAGCTGATCACCTCGATCGATCTGCCCGAGCCCGAGGTGATGCTGGAGATCGAGGTGATGGAAATCGCCAGCGGCCGGGTGCAGGAGATCGGGATCCGCTGGCCCAACCAGGTGCAATACGGGCAGATCGGCGTGACCGGCCAGGTGAGCGCGCGCCCGCCTTTCGGCGCCTTCACTACCAGCGTGGCCAACCCGGTCGCGGTGGCCAACCTGCGCGCCGACGTATCGGCCACCAACACCCTGGCCAACCCGCGCATCCGCGTACGCAACCGCGAGAAGGCCAAGGTGCATATCGGCGACAAGCTGCCGGTGTTCACCACCACCTCCACCGCCAACGTCGGTGTATCGGCCTCGGTGAGCTACCTCGACGTCGGCTTGAAGCTCGATATCGAGCCGCAGGTCTACCTCGACAACGAGGTGGCCATGAAGGTGGCGCTGGAGGTGAGCACCCTGGCCAAGGAGGTGGCCGGCCCGGCCGGTTCGATCGCCTACCAGGTGGGCACACGCCTGACCAATACCGTCCTGCGGCTCAAGGACGGCGAAACCCAGATTCTCGCCGGCCTCATCAACGACGAAGACCGCTCCACCGGCAGCCGCCTGCCCGGGCTGGGCGACATCCCCATCCTTGGTCGGCTGTTCGGCAGCCAGCAGGACACCCGCAACAAGACCGAGATCGTGCTGCTCATCACCCCGCGCGTGCTGCGCAACCTGGTGCCGCCGCAGGCGCTCTCCGCCACCCTGGCGGCTGGAACCGAGGCGCAGGTGGGCGTGCAGCCGCTGCGCATGACCACCGCCCAGCCGCGTTCGCTTGCGCTGGCACCGGCCGGGCCGCCCGGACCGGCGGCCGCGGCGCCTGCGGCCGGACGGCCGGGCGTGCGCCCGCGCGCTGCGCCGCCCGGTAGCGAGGCACCGGCAGGGGAAGCCCCGACGCAGGACGCCGGCCCGGCGCCGCCACCCCCACCTCCCGAGGTGGCCGCCGCGCCGCCACCGGCCGGCGGCCCGCCGCTGACCCTGACCCTCTCCGTCAACGGCGAAATGATCAGCGGGCGCGAGATTGGTGTCTCCGTCGGGGCAAGCGCCGGCGCGGCGCCACGCGCCATGCAGGTGGACCTGGCCTTCGATGCCAGCGTGCTTGAGCCGATCGGTGCCGCCAGCGATGGCCCGGGCCGCGTCACGCTGACGGTGCAGCCGCCGGCTGCCGGGGGCGTGGTGCGGTTTCGGGTGATCGGCGCCGCCGGAGCCGGTGCCAGCGTCGGCGTCGCCGGGGTGCGCTTCAATGACGGCGGCAGCAGCGACTTCCTGGCGCCGCCGCCGCTGGCCCTGCAGGTGCGCCAGTGAGATCGGCGGCGCGCGGTTTCACGCTCATCGAGCTGATGGTCACGCTCGCCATCGTGGGCATTCTCGCGGCGGGCCTGTTTCCGCTGGCGGAACTTGACCGGCGGCGCGAGCGCGAGCAGGAGCTGCGCCAGTCGCTGCGCGAGATCCGCGCCGCCATCGACGCCTACAAGCGCGCCGCCGACGAAGGCCGGGTGGCCAAGGCCGCCGACGCCAGCGGCTACCCGCCGCGCCTGGAGGTGCTGGCCGAGGGCGTGGCCGACGCCAAGAGCGCCGAGCCCAAGCGCATCTACTTCATGCGGCGCCTGCCGGCAGACCCGTTCGCGCCCGAGTTCGCGCGCGGCGGCGCGCGTACCGATGCGCGCGCGGCGGCGGCCAGCTGGGGCAAGCGCAGCTATGCCAGTCCGCCCGACGCGCCCGCCGAGGGCGCCGACGTGTTCGACGTGTATTCCCTCGCCGAAGGCACCGGCCTGAACGGCCTGCCGTACCGCCAATGGTGATGCCGCCACCCGCCCGCCTGCGCCAGCGCGGCTTCACGCTGCTGGAGCTCATCGTCGTGATGAGCATCGTCGCGCTTCTCGCCAGCATGGCCGCGCCACGCTATTTCGACAGCGTCGAGCGCGCGCGCGAGCGGGTGCTGATGCAGAACCTCAACCTGCTGCGCGATGCGATCGACAAGTTTCATGCCGACAGCGGCGCCTACCCGCCGAGCCTGGCCGACCTGGTGGCGCGCCGCTATGTGCGCAAGCTGCCCGAAGATCCGCTCACCGGCAGCGCCACCACCTGGGTGGTGCTGGCGCCGCCCGCGGCCAGCGGGCTGACCGGGGTGTACGACATCAAGAGCGGCGCGCCAGGCAATGCGCTGGACGGGACGCCCTATGGCGCCTGGTGACACGATGACGCGGCGCCGCCTCGCGCCTCCGAGGCCCGCGCAGGCGCGCGGCTTCGCCTACCTGTGGCTGCTGTTCTTCGTGGCCGCCATGGGGGTCGCGCTCGCCGCCGGCGGGGTGGTGTGGGAGGTGCGCGTGCGCCGCGAGAAGGAGCGCGACCTCCTTGCCATCGGTGCGGAAATGCGCCGCGCGATCGCCGACTATTACCGGTTCACCCCGCAAGCCGCCAAGGAGCTGCCGCAGCGCCTGGAGGACCTGTTGGAGGACAGGCGCGGCCCGGCGCCGCGGCGCCACCTGCGGCGCGTGTATGCGGACCCGCTCACCGGAGGCTCGCAATGGGGGCTGGTGCTGCTGCAGGGGCGCATCCTGGGGGTCTACAGCCTCGCGCCCGGCACGCCGGTGATGCGCGGTGGCTTTCACGAAGCCGACCAGGCCTTCACCGGCGCGTTGCGCTATGCGGACTGGCGTTTCGTTGCACCGGACGTGCCGGTGCCCGCAGTCCCGGCGGCGCCCGCGTCGACCGCCCCGTCATCGCCCGCACAGTCCGCGCGCAACCTGTCCCCGACGTCGCCACCGCGCCCGACAAGCCAGCCCGCCTCGGACGGTCCCGCCGATGCGGCGCAACTCCAGTCCTCCGCAGCGCCGGAGCGATAGCAAGGACATTCATGCCAGCATCAACAGCCGCTTTCCGGCGCCAGCGCCGCCTCCTCGCCTGTGTACTGCTCGCCTCGCCGGGCCTCGCGGCCGTGGCGCCGGCTCCCGCGCAGGATGCCGAGGGCGGCACGGTGTGGTGGCTTGATGCCGCCAAGCCCGGGGAGACCACGCTGCGTCCCGGTGCGAAGCCGGCGTGGGTCGATTTCGACCCGGTGGCCGCCAGTGGCAACAGTTTCTCGCCGGAAGGCGAAGCCGCCGCGCAGCGCATCATTGCCGCGGTGCGGACCGGCGACCTCGAACGGGTCCGGCGCGCGGTGACCGTCTCGGGCAGGCCCGCCGCACGCACCCTCGAAGGCGAGACCGGCCTGGCCGCCGCCGTGCGCGACGGCCATTTCGAGATCGCCCGATACCTGCTTTCGCAAGGGGCGGATCCCAACGTGCGCGACGCCGCCGGCCAGACCCCGCTGATGGCCACCGTCCTCAATGAGAATCGCTGGCTGGCGCGGCTGCTGCTGCGCAATGGCGCCGACCCGGACATGCCGGACGCGGTCGGCCAGACACCGCTGGTCACGGCGATCCGCTTCGGCCGCATTGCCGCGGCCCGCGAATTGCTGGCCGCCGGTGCGGACGCCGACCTCGAGGTCGCGCCCCTGCGCACCGGCATGCGGCGCCTGTTCCCGGCCAAGGGCATCAGCGGCCTGATGTGGGCCATCAATGAAGGCCAGGCCGAGATCGTCGCGGCGATTGTCAAGCGCGGCGCGCGCCTGAACACCCAAGACGACGAGGGCCGCACGCCCCTGTACTGGGCGGTGTTCTACAACGAAGAGGCGATCGCGCGTACGCTCCACGCCGCCGGCGCGCGTCTCGGCCGGCTGAGCGTCGAACTGCCCGGGGACTTGCGATGAACCCGTCCGGTTTGCGCGTTCGGGGGACACCGCGGTGATGCAGGTGGCCGGCGAGTTCGACGGCCTGACCGCGCTCACCCAGGGTGAGAGCGAGCAGCTGCTTTTCACGATCCAGTCTTCGCTGACCATCCGGCGTCGCTACCAGTTCTACATCTGGGCGCAAAGCCGGCTCAACGCCATGGTGCCGCACGACCTGCTGGTCTGCGCGCACCGGGAGCCGCTGAATCGCGGCCTGAACTTCGACTGCTTTCCGATGTTTCCGGTGCCGCGCGAGGCGATGGATCACCTCTATGAACCCGCCGCCGGCCTGATGACACGGGTGATCGACTGCTGGAACAACGCCGAGCGCACGCCCTGCACGGGTGAGGCGCATGGTGGCCGCCCGCGCGACGCCGCGCTCGATGCGGCGCTCCGGCAGGCCGGCATGAGCGACTTTGTCGCCCATGGTATGCCTTCGCCGCATGACCTGCTGGGCATCGAAACCTTCTTCTGCTTTGTCCAGGCGGGGGCGCAACTCGTGCCCGCCCATATCAAGCGCGACGACAAGCCGCTCACCGTGCGCCACAGCTTCATCGTCGAGCTGTTGCTGCCCTACCTGCATGCCACCTACCAGCGCATCCTGGCGGCGGAGCGCACCCGCGAGGCGCCGCGTCCCGAGAGTCGGCCGGCGGATGCGATCATCACCCCCCGCGAGATCGAGATCCTTGGCTCGGTGCGCGAGGGCAAGAGCAACCAGGAGATCGGCAACGAGCTCGGCATCAGCCCGCTGACGGTGAAGAACCATGTGCAGAAGATCCTGCGCAAGCTCGGCGCCTCCAACCGCGCACAAGCCGTGTCCATCGCCATCAGTGCCGGGTTGCTTGCCAATTCTTCGGCGGGCGCCTGAGGCCCATATTCCGGATGACACACAACCGCGCCTGACGCGGCGCGCATGATCCGTTCGGATCATCTCGCAACCGCGCAGGGTTGCGAATCCATGGCCGACATGCCGGGTTGCGCGGTAACGCGGCGACTTTCGGACCATGCATGAGACGAACGGACTACGCAATACCGTCCCTGCGAGTCAACACGGTTTAACACGCGCTCAATAAAGTCCCGCCTATACACGAAAACGGGTGGTGCAGTCGCAGGATCAGGCCGCGCGAACCCTCGCTCTTTATCGGATCAGTGCGGCGGCAATTCAACGCGCCACACTCCTCCCGATGCCGTTCCCGCACCGTGCAGTGGATGCCGGCGGTAGGAAAGGTTGTCAGGTGGATCAGGCATTTCGCAACACGGGCATCTTCCACCGGCTTGGCCGGCAACTTTGCAGGAGTAAACAATGATTTTCAATCTCAAGACACTCGCAGTCGCCGTCGGTCTGGCCGTGGTGGCGGGCTCCGCCTCTGCGGCCATCCGGCTGCCCGGCGATACGGGCGGCAACGGCAGCGAACTTTTCGCCGTGATCTACGATACCGAATCCAAGGCGTCGTTCATGAAGGACCTGGGTATCGAACTGCAGAACTTTCTGCCCACCCCTTCCGCACCGGCCTCACTGCCTGCGTTCACCCTTACCGGCGACGCAAACTGGGCGAGTTTCCTGGCGCTGACCGACGGTTCGCCCACGCTGCGCTTCATGGTTGCGGGTGCTGATACCACCGGCGGCACCAACCCGAACGGCCAGCGCTTCATGGCCACCGGGGCTTCCAATCCGTTTGCCAACCTGACCAACAACAACATCAGCGCCAACCTGCCGGCCGCCGCCATCAAGTACCTGTCGGACCACCAGAACCGCGGCAGCCACAGCAGCGCCACGCCGGTTTCGGAAAACGGTTCGAGCGTCACCACTGACGACCTGGGGATCAATTTCGGCAAGGCCGGCACCATGACGCCGACCTGGAACGGTGTTACCGGCAACATGACCGGCGCGCTTGGCGATTCGCTCAACTTCTACTTCATCACCCGCAGCAGTTCGGGCGCTGGCACCACCAAGCCGGGCGGCGACCAGTTTGACAATCAATTTGGGCCAGCCACTTGGACCTTCAAGCAGACTGGAAACGACTACCAGCTGACCTACATGGCACCCGTTCCCGAGCCGGAAACCTGGGCATTGATGCTGGCCGGCATGGCCATCGTCGGTAGCGTCGCGCGTCGCCGCCGCGCCAAGTAGTTTTCCTTTCGTCCTTTCGCTGTATTCCCGGAGCCGGCTTGCCGGCTCCGCTATCCAAACTCGCCCCTAAATTGAGGTTCATATGAAAATCAAAGTTCTCACTAGCGCATGCCTGCTCGCCCTCGGCGCCTCGCACGCCTACGCGCTTGACCCGGCCACCAGCGCCGCTGCAACCACCGTCAAGATCTACGGTTCCGGCGCCTCGGCCCAGATCAATACCATCACCGGCCTGTTCGGCACCCTGTGCGACGGGACGCCTAGCCTCTATACCTTCAGCGGTAACCTCAGGGGAGTCTCCTGCAAGGTCAAGGCTGGCGTATCGCAACTGGCCGGCAAGAACGTGTTTCTGTCCTACAACGCCGATGGCGGTTCAGGCAACGGCGTCTACCCGCTCGCCAAGCTGGTCGACAGCGGCGGTGCCTTCACCGCCAGCTTGCCCTCACAGCGGCCCCAAATCGTTGATCCGTCGGTATGCACGGGTACCGCGCCCAACTACACCTGCACCACGTCGGCGGTGGGCAACCGCTGGTCCGACTTCGGCGTCTCCGATGTCGAGCCGGCCATGTTCGTCTTCCCGCTCAATAAGCCGGCCGACTTCGCCTCGACCACGCTGGAGGAGTTCGAACTCGCCAACCTGGATGTCGGCAGCCAGTTCCAGGTGGTGTTCGGCATCGCCGTCACCAACAAGCTGTATGACGACCTCGCCGCCGCCCAAGGCGTGGCGGTGCCGTCGATCTCGCGTACCGCGCTGTCGTCCCTGCTGGGCGGCGTCCTGACCGACCCGGCCTCCGGCCTCGGCTGGCAGGTGCTGTTCACCCCCGGCACCCTGCCGGCAGGCAGCGCGGTGACCGGCGCTGTCAACATCGGCCGTCGCGTCAACGGTTCGGGCACCCAGACCGCCGCGAATGCCTACTTCCTTGACTATGGCTGCTCGCCGACCGCCAACCTGGTGCCGGCTGATGCGTCCTACACCACCCCGGGCAGCATCGTGGTCAACGAAGGCAGTGGCACCAGCAACGTGATCTCCTTCCTCAATGCCCGCAACACCGCCGGCGAATACGCTATCGGCCTGGTGTCCAAGGAAAACGCGCCTGGATCGGGCGGCTGGAAGCATGTGGCCATCGACGGTGTGGTTCCCTCGCGCGACAACGCCAGGCTGGGCAAGTACGACTATGTCTACGAGCAGACCATGCAGTGGAACTCGGCGTATCTCGACAACCATCGCACTGCGCAGTACCCGCTGCCGGCCGGCGTGACCGCGGCAAACCTGAAGGACTTCCTGTCGACGTTCCGCGTGCGCTCCGGTGCACCGCTGGTCCTTGAGTCCCTCACCAACGCCAACACCAAGGAAGGCATCACCGCCCTTTCGAACGACGCTGAAGGCTACATCTTCAATGATCCGGCCGTAACGCCCGAAGGTCTGGCGAACAATAAGTTCGTCTCGCGCATGACCCGCGGTGGCAACTCCTGTTCCAAGCCGCTCTGGGTCAAGTAAGCACCCATCGCGCGCGGCATGGCGCATGAACCCCGCCGCAAGGCGGGGTTTTTCTTTTTTGTATTCAGGTGGTTGCGCGCGCCATGAGCCGTTCGGCTCATGGCGCGCAAACGCCCTTGTCATCCTGCTCGCCGATACTTTCACAGATGTCCTGTCGCGGCTTTTCCCGGGTTCTCGTGGTGTTGGTGCTCATGTCCACATGGCTCTTCAGTGGAGTGCCTGCGCATGCGCAAGGCCCGGCCGCCGAGCGCTTCGACATTCTGGAGTTCGAGATCGAGGGCAACTCGGTACTGCCGGTGCCGGCCATCGAGCGGGCTGTCTATCGATTTCTTGGCGAAGGCCGCACCGTCAAGGATGTCGAGTCCGCCAAGGAGGCGCTGGAGAAGGCCTATCAGGACGCCGGCTTCCTCTCGGCCTTCGTGGATATTCCGGAGCAGAAAATCGAGGACGGCGTGGTGGTCCTGCGTGTCACCGAGGGGCGGGTGGGGCGCTTGCGCGTGGTCGGTTCGCGCTACTACTCGCAAGGCATGCTGAAGGAAAAGGTTCCCGCCTTCGCCGAGGGCGAGGTGCCCTATTTTCCGGATGTGCAGGCACAGCTTGCACAACTCAATCGCACCGAGGACCGCCAGGTCACCCCGGTGCTGCGCGCCGGTACCGCCCCCGGCACGGTCGAGGCCGAGCTGAAGGTCGACGACCGGTTGCCGCTGCATGGCTCGCTCGAACTCAACAACCGCTACAGCTTCGATACTTCGCGGCCGCGCCTGGCGGCCACGTTGCGCTATGCCAACCTCTGGCAGCGCGATCACAGCGCCTCGCTCACCTACCTGACCTCGCCGGTCGAGCCTTCGCAGGTGAAAGTGTTCTCCGGCACCTACGTCATGCCGGTCGGTTCGGCCAACTCGATACTGGCGCTCTACGGCGTCAAGTCCGACAGCAACATCACCTCGGTGGGCACGACCAACATCCTGGGCCGGGGCAGCATTTTCGGGGCACGCTACATCGTGCCGCTGCCGGCGCGCGGGGCCTATTCCCACAACCTCACCCTGGGAGTGGACTCGAAGGACTTCCGCGAGAGCATCCTGTTCGGCGCCGACAGCACTGTCACGCCGATCCGCTATGTGCCGTTCAGCGCGGCCTATGGCGGCCGGTACGCCAGCGGTAGCGGGATCACGCAGTTCACGATTACCTCGAACTTCCACTTCCGCCGTATCGGTGACGAGGACATTGAATGTTCGGGGCAGCGCATCAGCGCCTTTGCGTGCAAGCGCTTTGGCGCCGATGCGAGCTATTTTTACCTGCGCGCGGACGTGAGCCGCACCCAGCCCTTGCCCGCCAACTGGGTGTTGTTCGCGCGCATGTCGGGCCAGCATGCCAGCCAGCCCCTGATCAGCAATGAGCAGTTCGGTGCCGGTGGCGCCGACAGCGTGCGCGGCTACACCGAGTTCGAGCGGGTCGGCGACCGCGGCCTGCTCGGTTCGCTTGAATTGCGCACGCCCAATCTGGCCGACGCGAAGTCCGGCGGGGTCAGCGATGCGGTCTTCTCGGCCTTTGTCGACGGCGCCGCGCTCGGCATCCTGCGGCCCACCGCCGGCCAGGCTTTCAAGTTCCATCTCGCCTCGGCCGGATTCGGCCTGCGCCTCAAGGCGTGGGGGGGATTCAACGCCGGTCTCGACATCGCCTGGCCACTGCGCGACGGCGCGCGTGGCAACTCCCGCAGCCCGCGTGCCCACGTGCGCATCGCCTACGAGTTCTGATGCCCATGAATCAACCACAGGCCCACTCATCATGACCAGACGCCCGCCAGCAGGTTCACCCGTGCGCAGCAACAAGCCGGCCGCATCTTCCCCGCGGGTCCGCCTGCTGGTGCGTGTCCTGGCGAGCCTGTTCGCCGGACTCGGCTCCGGCATCGCGCCGGCGGCCCCGCCGCTCGCAGCGGGCACCGTGCCTGTGCCGATCCAGGCCGGCAATCCGCTGGCACCCGCCGGGACGGTGTGGAACACCAATGGCAGCACGCTGGTGAACACGCCGACGGCGACCGGCGTGAACCAGGTGATCAACCAGAGTGTCGGCGCGTCCATCTACAACTGGCAGACCTTCAACATCGCCAACGGCAGCAGCGTTCATTTCAACATGCAGACCGGCAGCGCGGGACGCGCGCTCAACCGGGTGTGGGACCCCGCGGCCAATCCGAGCATCATCCAGGGGCGCCTGAGTTCGAACGGCCAGGTGTACCTGCTGAACCAGAACGGCATCCTGTTCGACGGTACCGCGCAGGTCAACACCGGCGCCCTGGTCGCCGCGGCGCTGGGCATGAGTGACAACGAGTTCCTGAAGGGCCTGCCGTCGCTTTCCAACCGCGACCCCGCCTTCAGCTTTTCCGGCACCGACATCAACCTTTCCAACGTGGTCGTGGAGGGCGGTGCGAACCTGCGCACGCCCTCAGGTGGCCGGGTGATGCTGCTGGCCGCGCGCCAGGTAGAGAACCGCGGCAGCATTTCAACGCCGGACGGCCAGACCGTGCTGGCCGCCGGGCCGCAGATTTATCTTGCCGCCCCTGAGGATGCCAACCTGCGCGGGCTGCTCATCGAAGTCGGCGCGGCGGGCGATCCTGCGCGCGGCACCGCCACCAACGCCGGCGTCATCGAGACGCCGCGCGGCAATACTTCCATCGTCGGCTACTTCGTCAACCAGAGCGGGCGCGTGTCGGCCACCACCAGCGTCACCGCCAACGGCTCGATCTACCTGCGCGCGCGTGATTCGGTCGATCCGCCCACCACCACCGACGGCGTGCCTCCGCCGAAGCGCGCCGGGCGCGGCGGTGAACTGGTGCTCGGTGCGGGCAGCGTGACCGAGGTCACGGCCGACAGCGATGCCGCCACCATCAAGGACAGCCAGACCTTCAACCGCTCGGTGGTCGACCTGTCTGGCGCGCTGGTACACCTGAAAGGCGGCGCGACAGTGAGCGCACCCGGCGGCAACATCACGGTGCAGGCGCGCGCCAATCCCGGCGGCGCCACCGGCACCTCGCTTGAGGGCATCGCGGCCAACGCCGCGCGCCTGATCGTCGAGGATGGTGCCCTCATCAGCACGGCAGGGTTGCGCGATGTCGGGGTTGCCATGGAGCGCAATGTCATCACCACCGAGATCCTCGGTGCCAGTGATTTCGCCGACGCGCCCCTGCAGCGCAACGGTGTCCTGTACCGCAAGCGCGTTTCCTTCGATGCACGCAAGCCCGTGCCCATCCTGGGCGACACGACCAAGTACAAGAATGAAGGCATCCTGCGCGGTGCGGCGGAGAAGCTTTCCAGCGGCGGCAGCATCACCCTGGTGTCCGAGGGGCTTGCGGCGCTCGCCGAGGGCGCCACGCTGGACGTATCCGGCGGGTCGATCCGCTATGCCGACGGCAACATCACCACCACCACGCTGACCTCGCAAGGGCGGCTCTACGGTATCAACAGCGCCGCCAAGGACCTCGTCTACGACGGTGTCGCCGGTACGTTTACCCAGACATCCAACCGTTTCGGCGTGACTGAAACTTTCGGTGCATCGCCGCTCGGCACGTTCGAGCGCGGTTACGTCGAAGGCGCGCGGGCCGGCAGTATTGCCATGGCCGCTCGCACCCTCTCGAGCAACGCGACCTTGAAGGGGGACGTGGTGTCGGGCCCGCTGCAGCGCGATGCCGCCACACGACCCGCCGGGGGCAGCCTGAACGTCGGCGATGGCAGCCGGTTGTCGCAGGCGTTGCCTGACTTGGCGGGCGCAGACCTGCGCCTGGCCGCCTCCGGGGTTGCGCTCGATGCCGGCTTCTGGGCCGCGCCGGCGACTGCCGCGGCGACTATAGGCGGTGGCACGATCAGCGAAACCGTGCTCGATACGGCCACGCTGCGCACTGGCGGATTCTCCAGCCTCGGTCTCTATTCGAACGGCAGCATCCGCCAGGACGCTGCTGCCGGCCTGACCCTCAGTCCGGGCGGTACGCTCAAGGCCGGTGCTGCCGCGATCGACCTGCAGGGCAGCGTCGCCATACGGGGCGGCGCGGTGGACCTCACCACCAAGACCACCGGGGGCCCCAACGGCCAGACCGGCGCGGACATCCGCCTCGGCGGATCCGTCGACGTGGCCGGTGGCTGGGTCAACGATGCCGTGCTTGCCACCGGTGGTGTCGCGCAGACCGCGCCGTTGGTGACCGGTGGCGGCAAGGTGAGCTTCAAAAGCGAGCAGGGCATCATCCTGGAAGCCGCTTCCGCGGTGGATGTGTCGGCGGGCGCGCGCCTGGGCAGCGACAACCGGGTTTCCGCCGGCAGTGCCGGCTCGATCGCTTTGCTGAGCAACGCCGCGCGTGCTGCCGACGAGCGTGCCCTGGGCATCGTCGCACCGGGCAGCTTGCTCGCACCTACGGGGCAGGTGCGACTCGACGGCAGCCTGCGCGGTGCCGGCTTTGGCAAGGGGGGCAGCCTTACCGTGGTAGCACCCAAGCTGCGTATCGGTGCCAACGCCGGCGCTGACGAACTGGGGCTCGGGAGCGGCCTGTTCGGTGCCGGCGGTTTCAGCGACCTGACCCTGGTGGGTATCGACGGCCTTGCCATCACCGCGGGCACGGTGCTGACACCGCGCACGCAAAGCCTGATGCTCGACGGGGCCTACACCAGCAAGGTGACCGGCAGTGACCTGGCGGGGTTCACGCGGCTGGCCGGCCTGCCCGACGCGACGCGCGCGCCGGTCAACTTGAAACTCGGTGCCACCGGTTCGGCCAACGGCCGGGTCGTGCTCGAAACCGGGGCCGCGATTCTCGCCGACACCGGCGCCAGCGTAACCCTCGCGGGCGGACGCCAGGTCACCATCG
>Ga0068877_10002008_pt1 | contig 16602 bp, 12 predicted proteins | sample NOAtaG_FD_66437 | JGI IMG/M metagenome (GOLD analysis project Ga0068877, IMG submission 66437) | Freshwater lake microbial communities from Lake Erie, under a cyanobacterial bloom - NOAA_Erie_Diel6S_1000h metaG | ecosystem: Environmental > Aquatic > Freshwater > Lake | place: USA: Ohio, Lake... | reverse complement strand
CGGTGCTGTTGCGCGCGAGTTCGTGCGCGAGCACGTTGAGCAGCACCTCCGAGTCCGAATCGGTGTTGACGTGCCGCAGGTCGTCGCGGAACAGCTCGCGCTTGAGCTGCTCGGAGTTGGTGAGATTGCCGTTGTGCCCGAGCACGATGCCGAACGGCGAATTCACGTAGAAGGGCTGAGCCTCGGCCGAGGACCAGGCCGAGCCGGCGGTCGGGTAGCGAACGTGCGCGATGCCGAGGTTGCCCAGGAGGGCGCGCATGTTGCGGGTGCGGAAGACATCGCGCACCAGCCCGGGCCCCTTGTGCATGTGGAAGGTGCTGCCCTCGGCCGTCACCAGCCCGGCGGCATCCTGGCCCCGGTGCTGCAACAGGAGCATGCCGTCGTACAGCTCCTGGTTGACCGGGCTGCGGGCCACCATTCCCACGATGCCACACACGCTGCGTCTCCCCCTGGCGATGCTCGCCGTGCCGACCCTCACCCGGCCGCGCCGACGAGGCGGACGCGGCTCGGCGCGTCCCCTGCCCCGCGCGTCCCCTGCCTACGGACGCGCCGGCGGAGTATAGACCACCTGCCGCGACCCATCGTAGCGGATGCGCCGGGAGACCTCGCCCGGCAGCCAGGGCTTGACCGCGATGGCCAGCACCTCGAGTGGCGGCGACAGCATCGCGTCGCGCCACGCCGGGTGTTCCGGCAGGCGCGTGAGGCCGGCCAGCAGCACCAGCGTGAGGACGACCAGCGCGCCGCGAGCCAGCCCGAAAGCGAGGCCGAGGACACGGTCCGCGAATCCCAGACCGGCCGCGCGGACCAGTTCGACCAGCGCGAGCGACAGCAGCACCATGCCCAGCAGGGTCACGCCCGCCACCAGCAGGAAGGCGGCGAGCAGCCTCAGGCTCTCGCCGGGGATCGCCAGCGGCAGCATCGGCGCAACCTTGCCCGACAGCCACCAGCCCGCGGCGATCGCCGCCGCCCACGAGCACAGGGACAGCACCTCGCGCACGAAGCCCCGGATGACCGCCACGAGCGCGGAGACGCCAACCACCCCGAGCACGATGTAGTCGAAGGCGGTCATGCCGCGGCTGCCTGCGGCCGCATGCCGGTCAGTAGCGGCGAGTCACGACGACGCCGTCGGCGATGCCCAGCGCCTTGAGCTTCTCGTTGACCTGGTCGGCCGCCTCACGGGTGGGAAAGGGTCCGGCCCGCACGCGGGTCTTGTCCCCGGTGGGCGTCTTGATGACCTCGGTGTAGGAGCGGATGCCCGCCTTCTGCAGCTGCGCGTGCCGGTCACGGGCCCGGGTGGCGTCGGCGAATGCACCGAGCTGGATCACGAAGGTCTCGGGTCGTCCCTTGGACTTGTCGGCCTTGTCGGCATCGGCCGCGCCTGTCGCGCGCGAGCCCGGGGCGGCGCTGGCCGGAGCCTCACCCCGGCCCGTGTCGGGCGGAGGTCGGACGGCCGGCGACTCGCCTGCGGCAGCCGGCGAGCGGGCGGGTTCACCGCGTTCGCGGGCCGCGGCCTCTTCGCTTCGCGGAACCGTCGCAGCCGACGGTGGGCGACTCGCACCCGCGAGGAGCGCGGCATCGCCTGGCGCAGCCGCAGGCGCACCCTTGACCGCCGGTGGAGTACCTCCACCCTTCTGGGCGGGCGCCTTGTCGGGCGCCGACGCTCCCGCCTCGACCGGGTCGGGCTGGGGCTTGCGCGCCGGCGCAGGCGCCGTGTCGCGACCGGGCGCCACGCCGGCATCGGCGGACGCACCCGGGCGGGTTGCCTCCGACGGGGGCGTCGGCCGGGCCGCGGCCTTCGCGGAGGACGCTTCACCCACAGGCGCGCCGGCCGCACGCGGTGCGTACGGTCCGCTGCCCGGGGAGGGAATCTGCACCGCGATGTCCTGGCCGATCGGGCGCGGCTCGCTGTCGAGCACCATGGGCAGCGCGACCACCACGGCGGTGGTGAGCACCACCGCGCCGATCAGGCGCCGACGCGCGCGTCGTCGGAGCTGGAGTTCTTCTTCGGAAAGACTGCGAGCCATGGGCATTCGGATCGGCGCGGGCGGATCGTCGGGCGGGCCGCTCAGGGCGCCAGCGCCGACCGGATCGCGGGCAGCACCTCGGCGACGGTATGGAACGAACCGAACACCACGATCCTATCATTGTCGCGAGCGGCTTCCCTGGCCGCCCGCCACGCGGCCGGCAGCGTGTCGAACTCGTGGGTGGGATCCAGGGCCGACGCGCGGGTGAGCGCCTCGCGCAGGCGCGAGACCGGCGTCGAACGCGCGCCATCGGTCGGTGCGACGTACCAGGCGTCGATGCAGGCCTTCACCTCGCGAACGACTCCCTCGATATCCTTGTCGCCCAGCATCGAGAACACCGCGATCGTGCGCCCGCCATCGGGCGGCATGCGCGACAGGCTGCGCGCAAGCACCCGCGCGGCGTGCGGGTTGTGCGCGACGTCCAGGATCACCGTCGGTCGACCCGGCACCACCTGGAAGCGCCCGGGGATCTCCGCGGTCAGCAGGCCGGTGCGTACCGCCTCCGCGCTCACCGGCAGCCGATCGGACACGGTGTCGAGCGCGGTGATCGCCACTGCGGCGTTGCCGAGCTGGTAGTCGCCGCGCAGCGCCGGGAAGGGCAGTCCGTAGCGGGATCGCCCGGGTCCGCGATAACGCCACTGCCCGCCGCCCTCGTCGAGGGCGGAAAAATCCACGCCAGCCACGAGCAGGCGCGCACCGATCGCCCGCGCGTGCTCGACCAGCGAGGGGGGCGGATCCGGGTCGCCGCAGACCGCGGGACGCGACGCGCGGAAGATGCCCGCCTTCTCGAAACCGATCCGGTCGCGGGTGTCGCCCAGGAACTCCATGTGGTCGAGGTCGACGCTGGCGACGACCGCGCAGTCGGCGTCGACGATGTTCACCGCGTCCAGCCGCCCGCCCATGCCGACCTCGAGGATCATCACGTCGACCGAGGCCTCCCGCATCAGCCACAGCGCGGCGAGCGTCCCGAACTCGAAGTAGGTCAGGCTCACCTCGCCTCGCGCGGCCTCGACCGCCGCGAAGGCGCGGCACAGGGCATCGTCGTCCGCCTCGCGGCGCGAGATGCGGACCCGCTCGTTGTAGCGAAGCAGGTGGGGTGAGGTATAGAGGCCAGTGCGATAGCCGGCCCGATCGAGCATCGCCTCGAGCATCGCGCAGGTCGAACCCTTGCCGTTGGTGCCGCCCACGGTGATGACCGGAACGCTCGGGGCGATGTGCAGCCGATCGGCGACATGCCGAACCCGGTCGAGCGTGAGCTCGATGCTCACCGGGTGCTGTTCGGCGATCCAGCGCAACCAGCCCTCGAGTTCGCGCGCCGGCGGGACGCAGGCCGCGCTCACGCCGACGTCCTGCGCCACGTGCGACCCGATCCCGGCTGCCTCACGCCGCAACGGGCGCCGGCAGCCGCAGGAGCATCGACAGCACCGAGGCGAGGCGCGCACGCAGTTCGCGCCGATCGACCACCTGGTCGACCGCGCCGTGCTCGAGCAGGAACTCGGCTCGCTGGAAGCCATCCGGCAGTTTTTCCCGGACGGTCTGCTCGATCACCCTCGGCCCCGCAAAGCCCACCAGCGCACCGGGCTCGGCGATCACCACGTCGCCGATCATCGCGAAGCTGGCCGACACGCCGCCCATCGTGGGGTCGGTCACCACCGACACGAACGGGAGCCGACGATCGGCGAGCAGCGTGAGCGCGGCGCAGCACTTGGCCATCTGCAGCAGCGACAGCACCCCCTCCTGCATGCGTGCGCCACCCGAGGCCGCCACGCAGATGAAGGCGCAGCCCTGCTCGGCCGCCGCCCTCGCCCCGCGCGCGAAGCGTTCCCCCACGACCGACCCCATGGAGCCGCCGAGAAACCGGAACTCGAAGGCGGCGATGACCACGGGCAGCCCGGCGAGCGTGCCCTGCATCACCACCAGCGCATCGTCCTCGCCGGTGTCGCGGACGGCCGCGGAGAGGCGATCGGTGTACTTGCGCGTATCACGGAAGCGCAGGCTGTCGACCGGCCGCACTTCAGCGCCGATCTCGTAGCGACCTTCCGGATCCAGCAGCAGGTCGATGCGCTCGCGCGCACCGATCCGGGCATGGTGGCCGCAGTGGGGACAGACCTGCGCGTTCGCGTCGAGGTCGCTGCGATACAGCGTCGCCTCGCACCCCGTGCACTTGACCCACAGCCCTTCGGGCACCGACTTTCGCGCGGCCCCGCCCTCGCGCTTGATCTTGGGCGGCAGCAGTTTCTGGAGCCAGCTCATCGCATCCCCCGCGTCCGGTCCGGGTAGGGCACGTCCTCAGGCGCTCGCCGGCACGGCATCGATCGCCTGGCGGATCGCGCGCACGAAAGTGCCGACCCGCGACACTTCCTCGCCCGGGGGCGAGCCTTCGATCTCCTCGACGATACGGCTGCCGATCACCACCGCGTCGGCAACCGCGGCGATCGCCTGCGCGCTGGCGGCATCCCGGATGCCGAATCCGACGCCGATCGGGATGTCGAGGTGGCGACGCAGCACCTGCATGCGCGAGGCCACGTCCGCGGTCTGGAGGTGACGCGCCCCGGTCACGCCGGTCAGCGACACGTAGTACACGTAGCCGCGTGCGAGCCGGGCGATTTCGGCGATGCGCGCGTCGGTGGTGGTCGGGGAGAGCAGGTAGATCGGATCGAGCCCGCGCGCGGCGAGCTGGTCGACGAAGCCGCGTGACTCCTCCGGGGGGAGGTCGACCAGCAGCACGCCGTCGACGCCCGCGGCGGCAGCACGCGTCGCGAAGGCTTCATGGCCCATCGCCTCGACCGGGTTGGCATAGCCCATCAGCACCACCGGCGTGCGCGGATCGGTCGTGCGGAATCGGCCGACCGTGTCGAGGATGGCGGCGAGTCGGGTGCCTCCGCGCAAGGCGCGCTCGGAGGCGCGCTGGATCGTGGGCCCGTCGGCCTGCGGATCGGAGAACGGCACGCCGAGTTCGATCACGTCGGCGCCTGCGGCGGCGAGTTCGTGCATGAGCGCGAGCGTGACCTCGAGCGAGGGATCGCCCGCGGTGATGTACGGGATGAGGCCACGCCGACGTTCGGCGGCCAGTTGCTGGAACCTGCCCTGGATGCGCGACATGGGCGGGCCGATCAGATCGTGATGCCGGCGAGCCGGGCCACGGTGTTGAGGTCCTTGTCTCCCCGCCCGGACAGGTTGACCAGCAGGATCTGGTCGGGCCGCATGGTGGGCGCCATGCGAGCGGCCTGGGCGAGCGCGTGGGCGGACTCCAGCGCCGGGATGATGCCCTCGAGATGGCAGAGGTCGTGGAATGCGCGCAGCGCATCCGCATCGTCGATCGCCACGTACTCCGCGCGACCGCTGTCCTTCAGCCACGAGTGCTCGGGGCCGACGCCGGGATAGTCGAGTCCCGCCGACACCGAGTGGGTGTCGAGGATCTGGCCATCCTCGTCCTGCATCAGGTAGGTGCGGGTGCCGTGGAGCACGCCCGGGCGTCCAGCCGACAGGGGAGCCGCATGCCGTCCGGTCGCCACGCCGTCGCCGCCGGCTTCGACGCCGACCAGGCGTACGCCCGGCACGTCGATGTACGGATGGAACATGCCCATCGCGTTGGAGCCTCCCCCGACGCAGGCAATGCACGCGTCGGGCTGGCGGCCCGCGAGTTCCTGCATCTGCTCGATGCACTCGCGGCCGACCACTGCGTTGAAGTCGCGCACCATCATCGGATAGGGGTGCGGACCGGCGACCGAACCGATGATGTAGAACGTATCGGCGACGTTCGTGACCCAGTCGCGCATCGCTTCGTTGAGCGCGTCCTTGAGCGTCTTCGAACCGCTCTCGACCGGAACCACCTCGGCGCCGAGCAGTTTCATCCGATAGACGTTCGGGGACTGGCGCTTCACGTCCTCCGAACCCATGTACACCGTGCACTTGAGTCCGTAGCGCGCCGCCACGGTCGCCGTGGCCACGCCGTGCTGGCCCGCGCCGGTCTCGGCGATCACCCGCGGCTTGCCCACTCGGCGCGCGAGCAGCGCCTGGCCCATCGTGTTGTTGATCTTGTGCGCGCCGGTGTGGTTCAGGTCCTCGCGCTTGAGATAGACCTGCGCGCCGCCGAAGTGCTCCGACCAGCGACGTGCGTGGTAGATCGGGCTCGGACGTCCGACGTAGTGCCGCAGTTCCCACGCCAGTTCGGCCATGAACTCCGGGTCGCTGCGATGCCGCAGGTAGTGCTCGTTCAGTTCATCGAGCGCATGCATCAGCGTCTCGGCCACGAACACTCCGCCGTAGGGGCCGAAGTGGCCGCGCTCGTCGGGCAGGTCATACATCTGCAAGGCGAACCTCCTCAATGAACCGCGTGACCCGTTCCGGATCCTTGACCCCGGGGCTGCGCTCGACCCCGCTCGACACATCGACCGCCCAGGGCCGCACGCGCGTCACGGCCTCGCGCACGTTGTCGGGCCCCAGCCCGCCGGACAGGATGATCTCCCCGCGCAACGCCTCCGGCAGCAGCCCCCAGTCGAACGACCGACCCGTTCCGCCGTGGGTCCCCGGCACGTAGGCATCGACGAGCAGGCCGCGCGCCAGATGCCGATGCGGGACCATGCCCGAGTTGAATTGTAGCAAATCGACCCCGGGCCTCACCCGCACCGCGCGCACGAAAGGTTTGTCGAACTGGGCGCATTCGTCGAACGTCTCGTCGCCATGGAACTGCAGCAGCGAGAGCGGTACCTGCGCGCATACCGCCCTGACGAACGAGGCCGGGGCATTCACGAACAGCCCGACCGCACACACGAACGGCGGCAGCACCGACGCGATGCGCTCGGCCTGCTCGGCGGTCACGTGGCGCGGGCTGGGCTCGTGGAACACCAGTCCCACCGCATCGGCTCCCGCCTCGGCGACCATCAGCGCCTGCTCGGGCGTGCGCACGCCGCAGATCTTCACGCGGGTACGGGCGGCGCTCATGCGATCAGCGCCGGCATGCGCGGGCCGGGCAGGGCGGGCCGCGATGCATCGGGGTAGTCGACCGACCAGAGGTAGAGGCCTTCCGGCGCGAAGGTGGCCGCCGCGCGCGTGCGATCGCGCGCCTCGAGCAGTTGCCCGAGCCAGTCCGGCGACTCGCGGCCGCTGCCGATGCGCAGCAGGCATCCCACGAGGTTTCGCACCATGTGGTGGAGGAATCCGTTTGCGGTGAATTCGAACACGAACAGCGACCCCTGCTGGCGGATGTCGGCATGCATCAGGTGGCGAACCGGTGAGCGGGCCTGGCACTCGGAGGAGCGGAACGCGCTGAAATCGTGCACGCCGAGCAGCGCGGCAAGCGCTTCGCGCATCGGTGCCAGGCCGAGGACCTGATGGTGCCATCCGACGCGACCGGCGGCGAGTGCCGGGCGCACCGGGCCCGTGGCCAGCAGGTAACGGTAGGTGCGGGCCTGCGCGTCGAAGCGCGCGTGGAACGTGTCGGCCACCTCGGCCGCGCCGACGACGACGATCGAGGCGGGCAGGTGCGCATTGACCCCGCGTATCCACGCGTTCAGCGGGCGCGAATGGGGCGCGTCGAAGTGCACGACCTGCATCAGCGCGTGCACGCCCGCGTCGGTCCGGCCCGCGCAAACCGTGCGAATCCCGCCGCCTGCGATCTGCCCGAGCGCGCGCTCGAGGGCGTCCTGGACCGTGCATCCGCCAGGCTGGCTCTGCCAGCCGTGGAATGGCGTACCGTCGTACTCCAGTTGCAGTGCGATACGCATCGGACGCTCCGCGGGCCCGGTGGGCCCGCGGGAGGGCGATCAGCCCAGGCGGGCCAGCATCGCCTCCGCGTCCGCCCGCTGCTGGGCGTCACCCTCGGCGATGACCTCGCGCAGGATCTCGCGCGCGCCGTCCTTGTCGCCCATCTCCTCGTACGCCTTCGCGAGGTCGTACTTGGTGTTGACGTCGTTCCAGCGTTCGTCGTGCGGTCCCCCCGCGGCATCGGCGAGGTTGAGATCCACCCGAGGCAGGGTGCTGTCCTGCCAGTTGCCCGGCAGGCCTGCCGGGTTGGTCATGTCGAACGAGACGAGTTCACCCGGGTTCTGCAGGATCATCGTGTCCTGGAGGCTGGCCGAGAGTCCGGCCGTGTCCGGGCTGGCGGCCTTGCCGTCATCGAGCGGGAACTCGATCGAACTGGCCGTGCCGACCCCGGCGTCGAGGAGGACGTTCGTTGCCGAGAGGTCGATCCCGGGTGCCATCGGGTCGACCACGGGGTCGGCGAGCGACCCGAGCGGACGGGTGTGCGCGGGGTCGATGTCGAGATCGGCCTGCGGCATCGAAGCACCGAGGTCGAGCGCGAGGTCGGGCAGCGTGGGCGGCGGGCCGTCGCCCCCCGGCGAGTCGAAGTCGAGCGTGAAGTCCATGTCGCGCGAAGCGCCCGGGGCGGCTGCGTCGACGGCCAGCATCGTGCTGTCGAAGTCGCTGATCATCGGCGCGGGTTCCGGGCTGGGCGTCTCGCCGACGGGCACCTGGAAGTCGACCGCTCCGGCGTCGCCCTGCGAGGGAGCGAGCACGCTGGTGCTCTGCGCATCGAACGCCTCGGTGGGCGCGATCGACATGCTCGGTTCCGCCATCGCCTGCGCGGCGGCAGCCGCCGAGGCGATCGTCGCGGCGCCGGCCGCAGAGGCGATGGTCGCGTCCATGGAGCGTTGCGCGCCGGAACGCCCCGCCGCGTAGAGCGGGTTGTCCGGGTCGATCATCACGCCCATTTCGGCCGCCTTCATCCAGTCGGGGCCCTGCCCGCCGGTGGCGGCGAACAACTCGGTGGCGATGCCCTCGAACGCGCTGCGGTCGACCCGCTTCATGTAGATCTCGAGCAGCTTCATCCGCAGTTCGTTGCGCCCGGGCTGGCGCTCGACGGCCTCGCGCAGGATTTCCTCGGCCTGTGCGTCCCGGCCGTAACTCAGGTAGACCTCGGCTTCGGCGAGCGGATCCACCTCCTCGTCGCCCGACCCCTGCGCGAGATCCGTCACCGAGCGCCCCGGCACCGTGGTGACCATCGGGTCGACCGGGCGCGGTGCGACCGCGGGCTTCGCCATCTCGGCGGCGACGGCTGTCGCCGCCGCGGCGGGCGCTTCGGACTTGCCGCCCTTGCGCCGGCGCAGTGCGAGCCACACGCCACCCAGCAGCGCGGCCAGTCCCCCCCCCAGTTCGAGCATGAAGTTCTGCACGAACCCGAAGACCTGGTCCATCAGGCTCGGCGGGGGCGGCGGCGGGGGAGGCGGTGCGGCCGGGCGCGCCTTGGGGGGCTCGGGCGGCTTCGGCGCCTCCGGAGCGTCGGGCGTCTCGCCCTTCGCCGGTTCGGGAGCCGTCGGCGCCGCGGGCGCGACCTCGGGTTTGGGCGGCTGCGGTGCGGCGGGCTGCGCCGGCTCGGCGGATTTCGCAGGCTCAGGCGCAGGGCGAGGCGGTTCGCCCTTGCCAGCGCCCTTCTGGAGTTCGGCCAGCTGCTTGTTCTGGAGCGCGAGCAGTTGCTGCGTCTCCTTGAGCATCTTCTCGAGTGCAACCACCCGGTCGTTGGCCTCGCGCAGCGCGTTGGCACGCGCCTGGTCGTCCTCGGCCCTGGCAGTCGACGCGCCCTTGGCGTCGCGGCCACCCGCCGCCGCGGTCCCGCCCTTGGAGACCTGCAGCACGTCGCGTCCCTGCGCCGGTGCGGCGGCGTCCTGCACGCGCGAGGCGACCTGCCCGGAGGCCGTCCCCTGCCCCCCGTCGGCCGCCGGGGCCGCCTGTTCGACCGCACCCGCCAGTCGCTGGCGATAGGCGTTGAAGTCCGCCACCTGGGTCCGCACCTCGCGGACTGCATCGGCCTGCGCGATCCCGCCCGCCGTCGAGGCGTCGGGGATGCGCAGCACCGCGCCCGTGCGCAGCCGGTTCATGTTGCCGGCATCGAACGCATCCTTGTTCTCGCGCACCATCGCCACGAGCATCTGCTCGAGCGACACCCCGGACGGCCGCGAGGCCCCGGCGATCCGACCGAGGGTATCGCCCCGGCGCACGGTGTAGGTTTCGCCCGGCGCCGCGGCGGAGGCCGTCGGCGCGGCCGCCGCAGCGGCGGGCGCGACGGCGACGGCCGGCTCGGCACGCGGCTTGGCGGCGGGCTTTGCGGCCGCCGGCTTGTCCGTAGCCACGGGCGCGGGCGGCGCCGGCACGGCCGTCGGTACCGCCGTCTCCGCGAGCGGGGCGGTCCGGGCTGCCGGCGGCGCGGCCGCGGCAGGCGGCGTGACCGCGGCCACCGTGCCGGGCGGATCGATCAGCGAGGTGTATTCCCGGACCAGACGTCCGTTCGCCCAGTTCAGTTCGACGAGCAATTCGATGAACGGCTCGTTCACCGGGCGCGAGCTGGTGGCGCGCAGCACGAGCGATCCGTCGGCGCGCGGCTCGATCGCCAGCCGCACGGATGCGGCGAGCGCGGTGAACTCGAGGTTGGCGCGGCGATAGGCCTCGGCGGTGGCGACTCGCGCCTGCATCGTCGAGAGCTCTTCCTTGGTCGCGTTCAGCTCGATTTCGGCATTGAGCGGCTGCCCCAGCGCCGACAGGACGGTCATTCGACCCAGACCCGCGGCATGTGCGGACAGCCCCCCGAGCAGCAGGAGCGCCAGTGTTCCGGCCATGGTGACGGCGCGCAGGGCTTTCACTCTGAACTCGAGCACGGGGCGTCCTTCAGGTCGAATAAGCGTTTGTACAATAGCATCAGGAGGTTAGTGTCGCAACCTGACACCGGACCTGACCCGAGGATACCGCGAGCAGGCCCTGCGGCGACGGGTAATCCGTCACGCCCGGTCGAACTCGATCAGCCGCGGCGAGATGCCAGGATGCGCAGCATGCGCCGCAGCGGCTCCGCAGCCCCCCAGAGCAGCTGGTCGCCGACCGTGAACGCCGTCAGGTATTCGCCCCCCATCGGGAGCTTGCGCAATCGTCCGACGGGCACCCGGAGGCTGCCGGTCACCGCCGCAGGGGTCAGCCGGGCAAGCGAGTCCTCGCGGCGGTTGGGCACGACCTCGACCCAGTCGTTCGCCTCGGCGAGCAGGCGCTCGATCTCCGCCAGCGGCAGGTCGTGCGCGAGTTTCAGGGTGAGGGCCTGCGAATGGCAGCGCATCGCGCCGATGCGCACGCAGATGCCGTCGACCGGGACCGGCCGATCCTCACGACCGAGGATCCTGTTGCACTCGGCCATGCCTTTCCACTCCTCGCGGCTCTGGCCGTCGCCGAGATCCTTGTCGATCCAGGGCAGCAGGCTGCCCGCAAGCGCATGGCCGAAGTGCTCGCGGGGCAGTTCGGGGCTGCGCAGGGCCGCGGCGACGGTACGGTCGATGTCGAGGATGTTCGAGTCGGCATCGGCGAGCAGCGACTGGACCGACCCGTGCGCGGCACCCATCTGGGCGAGCAGTTCGCGCATGTTCTGGGCCCCGGCGCCCGAGGCCGCCTGGTAGGTCATCGCCGTCACCCACTCCACCAGGCCCGCGCGGAACAGGCCACCGAGCGCCATCAGCATCAGGCTCACGGTGCAGTTGCCGCCGATGTAGTCGCGCACGCCGGAATCCAGCGCCCGGTCGATCACGTCACGGTTGACCGGGTCGAGGATGATGATCGCGTGGTCCTTCATGCGCAGCGCGGAGGCCGCGTCGATCCAGTAGCCTGTCCAGCCCGCCGCGCGCAGACGGGGGTGGACGTCGTTCGTGTAGTCGCCACCCTGGCAGGAGATCACCACGTCCATCGCGGCGAGGGCGGAAAGGTCGCCGGCATCGGCGAGCAGCGGTTGCGCGCCCGGCAGCGACGGGGCCGCGCGGCCCGCCTGGCTGGTGGAGAAGAGCGTGGTTCGGGCATGGGCGAAGTCACCCTCCTCGAGCATGCGCTGCACGAGCACCGAGCCCACCATCCCACGCCAGCCCACCAGTCCCAGCTTCATCGTCGTCCTCGCCTTGCGTCCCGATCCTGCCGCGTCGTCGCCTCGATACGGCGTCCCCGGCCCTGCACCGGCCCTAGCCGAGGGCCGCCACCACCGCATCGCCCATCGCACGCGTGCCGATCACCGGCTGGCCCTTCTCCGCGATGTCGGCCGTGCGCAGCCCCTGCGCCAGCACCGCGGCGACTGCCGCCTCGATGCGGCGGGCGTGCGGCTCCGCGTCCAGGCTGTAGCGCAGCATCATGGCCGCCGACAGGATGGTGGCCAGCGGGTTGGCCACGTCCTTGCCGGCGATGTCGGGTGCCGAGCCGTGGATCGGCTCGTACAAGCCCTTGCCGGCTGCATCCAGCGAGGCCGACGGCAACATGCCGATCGAACCGGTGAGCATCGAGGCCTCGTCGGACAGGATGTCGCCGAACAGGTTGCCGGTCACGATCACGTCGAACTGCCGCGGGTTGCGCAGCAACTGCATCGCGGCGTTGTCCACGTACATGTGGCTGAGTTCGACCTCGGGGTAGTCGCGCCCCACCTCGGTGGTGACGTCGCGCCACAGTTGCGAGGTCTCGAGCACGTTCGCCTTGTCCACCGAGCAGAGCCGGCGGTGGCGCTTCATCGCGGAGCGGAAGCCGACGTGCGCGATGCGCCGGATCTCCGACTCGTCGTAGTGCATGGTGTCGAATCCCTCGCGCAGTCCCTCGCCGGTGGTGCGCAGGCCTCGGGGCTGCCCGAAGTAGATGTCGCCGGTCAACTCGCGGATGATCAGCACGTCCATGCCCTCGACCACCTCGGGTCGCAGCGTGGAGGCCGACTCCAGCCCCGCGTGGATGGTGGCGGGCCGCAGGTTGGCGAACAGTTGCAGCGACTTGCGCAGCCCGAGGATCGCCTGCTCGGGGCGCTTCTCCCGCGGCAGGCGGTCCCATTGCCAGCCCCCGACCGCGCCGAACAGCACGGCATCGGCCTCGCGCGCGAGGGCAAGCGTGGCCGCGGGCAGCGGGTCGCCGGCGAGGTCGTAGGCAGTGCCGCCCACCGGCGCCTCGGCCAGGTCCAGTACAAGGCCATGGGGCTCGAGCGCTCGCAGCACGCGAACGGCTTGCGCGACGATTTCCGAACCGATCCCGTCACCGGGCAGGACTGCGATCTTGCGTGTCTGGCTCATGGTTGCCTGTGGAACTCGGGTTCAGAGGAACAGCCAGGGCTGGGCCTGGCGGTGGCGCGCCTCGAAGGCGCGGATGGCCTCGGCGTGCTGCAGCGTGAGGCCGATCTCGTCCAGGCCGTTGAGCAGGCAGTGCCGGCTGAACGGGTCGATGTCGAACCCGAAGCGGTCCCCGGAGGGCGTGGTCACCGACGAGTCTGCGAGATCGATCGTCAGTCGATAGCCGTCGTGCGCGAGGGTCTGCGCGAACAGGCGATCCATGGCCTCGGCGGGAAGGCGGATGGGCAACAGCCCGTTCTTCAGGCTGTTGCTGTAGAAGATGTCGCCGAACGACGGTGCGATGACCACCCGGATGCCATGGTCGAGCAGTGCCCAGGGCGCATGCTCGCGCGAGGATCCGCAACCGAAGTTGTCGCGGGCGAGCAGGATCTGCGCGCCCTGGTAGCGGGTCTTGTTGAGGATGAAGTCCTCGTTGAGCGGCCGCTGGCTGTTGTCCATGCCCGGCTCCCCGGTGTCGAGATAGCGCCAGGAGTCGAACAGGTTGGGGCCGAAGCCGGATCGGTTGATCGCCTTGAGGAACTGCTTGGGGATGATCGCGTCGGTGTCGACGTTGGCGCGATCGAGCGGCACCACCAGGCCATCGAGACGGTTGAACTTGTCCATCGCGGAATCCTCAGGCGAGCGTGCGCACGTCGATGAATCGACCGGTGACCGCGGCGGCAGCGGCCATCGCGGGACTGACGAGGTGGGTTCGCCCGCCAGCGCCCTGGCGACCCTCGAAGTTGCGGTTGGAGGTCGACGCGCAGCGCTCGCCCGCGGAGAGCCGGTCGTCGTTCATGCCCAGGCACATCGAGCAGCCGGGCTCGCGCCACTCGAAGCCCGCGGCGAGGAAGACCTCGTGCAGGCCCTCGGCCTCGGCCTGTGCCTTCACCAGGCCCGAGCCGGGAACGACCATCGCGAGCCTGACCGAGCCGGCCACCTTGCGCCCGCGCGCCACCGCGGCGGCGGCACGCAGGTCCTCGATGCGCGAATTGGTGCACGAACCGATGAACACCTTGTCGATCGCGATGTCCTGGATGCGCGTGTTGGCGCGCAGCCCCATGTACTTGAGCGCCCGCTCCATTCCCTCGCGCCGTACCGCATCGGCCTCGTCGGCGGGGTCGGGCACGCGCCCGCTCACCGGCACCACCATCTGCGGACTCGTACCCCAGGTGACCTGCGGCTCGATCGCGTTGCCGTCGAGTTCCACCGTGGCATCGAATGCCGCACCGGGGTCGCTCACCAGGGTGCGCCAGCAGGCCACCGCCGCCTCCCAGTGCTCGGGGCCGGGGGCATAGGGGCGCCCGCGCACGTAGTCGATGGTGGTGTCGTCCACCGCGACCATGCCCGCCCGCGCGCCCGCCTCGATCGCCATGTTGCAGAGGGTCATCCGGGCCTCGACCGAGAGCGCGCGAATCGCGGAGCCGTCGAACTCGATCGCGTAACCGGTGCCGCCCGCGGTGCCGATGCGTCCGATCAGCGCGAGCACGATGTCCTTGGAGGTGACGCCCGCGCCCAGTTGCCCGGTCACGTGCACCCGCATCGACTTCGCCTTCTTCTGCACCAGCGTCTGGGTGGCCAGCACGTGCTCGACCTCGGAGGTGCCGATGCCGAAGGCAAGCGCGGCGAGCGCACCATGCGTGCTGGTGTGCGAATCGCCGCAGACCAGGGTGGTTCCGGGCAGCGTGAAGCCCTGCTCGGGGCCGATCACGTGGACGATGCCCTGCTCGCGGGAGCGGAAAGGGAAGTACGCGCGCGCACCGAAGTGGCGGATGTTGCTGTCCAGGGTGTCCACCTGCAGCCGCGAGACCGGATCCTCGATGCCCCGGTCCCAGTCGCGCGTGGGCGTGTTGTGGTCGGCGGTGGACATCACCGAGTTCATGTTCCAGGGCTTGCGACCGGCCATGCGCAGGCCTTCGAAGGCCTGCGGGCTGGTCACCTCGTGGACGAGGTGGCGGTCGATGTAGAGCAGCACCGTGCCATCGTCCTGGCGATGGACCACATGGCTGTCGAACAGCTTGTCGTAGAGGGTGCGGGGCGTCTGGGCCATGGCGGGCAGGCGGGGCATGGGCACCCCGCGCGTGGAGGCACGGCGCGGGGTCCGCGCCGCAGGAGCGCGGCGAGCCGCGCGAGCAGCCGACCCGGCGCGGCGCACGGAGCGCGACGCCGGACGGCACCGGAACCCGATATTATCGCACCGCCACCCGCCACCGCCGGTGCCGGGGCGCGAACGACCCCGGCGCCGCTCGCGACGACCTCGCCGCCCCGCCTCGACGGTGCGCGGGCGCTGGGGCCGCCCGCCGCGACGCCCGCGATGCTCAGAGGCCGACCGATTCGGCCACCAGCCGGGCCAGTTCGGCGCGCAGTTCGGCCTTGACCCGGGCCTGCGCCGGGTCCCCGTTGAGGTTGTGGATCTCGTAGGGGTCGGCGTCCAGGTCGTACAGTTCGTCCAGTTCGCCGGCCTCGCCGCGGTTGACCCAGTGGATCAGCTTGTGGCGATCGGTGCGCACCGCCTTGTAGGACATGCCGATCAGCCACGGCATCGCGTTCTCGCTGAAGTACTCGGCCATGATCGACTGGCGCCACCCGCCCTGCGCTCGCCCTGCGCGACCGTCCATCAGCGGCACCAGCGAGCGCCCCTGGATCTGGGGTCCGGGCCGACCGCCGGCCAGTTCGATGCAGGTGGGCGCGATGTCGAGCGCGAGCACCAGTTCATCGTGCACCGTGCCCGCGCGCACCTTGCGCGGGTAGCGGTACACGAAGGGCGAGCGGATGCCCTCCTCGTAGGCGAAGCGGCGCTCCAGGCCGAGCCCATGCTCGCCGAAGAAGTAGCCGTTGTCGCCGAGGAACAGGATGAAGGTGTCGTCGAGTTGCCCGTTGCGCTCGAGCGCCGCGAGCAACTCGCCCACGCCTTCGTCCACCGAGGCCATCATCCGCGCGCGCAGCCGCATCTCCTCCGGATCGCCGGTCTTCACCGATTCGAGCAGGGCCTGCGCCGTCTCCGTGGACTTGATCTCGAACGCCTCGCGCCAGACCGGCTTGTCGGCCACCACCGCCGAGGGCGGCAGCACGTTCGGGCGCGGCGGGAACACCGCCCCCTCGTACAGCCGCTCGTGCCGCGGCGCCGGCTTGTAGCCGTTGCCCTCGTCGAGCGTGAGCTTGCCGTCGGCGGCCTGCACGGCATCGGGATGCACCGCCTTGTGCGCGAAGAACAGCGCGAAGGGCCGATCGCGCCGCCGGTTGACGAACTCGAGCGCGCGCTCGTTGAGCAGGTCGGTGATGTAGCCCGGGCACCGGCGCACCACCCCGTCCTCGTTGAGCTCGGGGTCGAACAGGCGCCCGTGGCCGTCGAAGCTCACCCAGCGGTCGTATCCGGGCCTCGGTCCGCCGTCGTTGCCCATGTGCCACTTGCCGATGTGGGCGGTCTCGTAGCCCAGCGCCTGCAGGGCGAGGTGGTAGTTGGGCAGCCGGTGGCTGTGCGC
>Ga0068877_10002007_pt1 | contig 16609 bp, 12 predicted proteins | sample NOAtaG_FD_66437 | JGI IMG/M metagenome (GOLD analysis project Ga0068877, IMG submission 66437) | Freshwater lake microbial communities from Lake Erie, under a cyanobacterial bloom - NOAA_Erie_Diel6S_1000h metaG | ecosystem: Environmental > Aquatic > Freshwater > Lake | place: USA: Ohio, Lake... | reverse complement strand
CCGAGTCGGCATCGGGGTGGAGGTCGCCGAAGCGGGCGGTGAGGCAGTGGCAGGTGGCGGCGAGTGCGTGCAGGGCGTCGGCAAACTGGGGCACGGTGGCGGAAGCGGGGAGGCAGAGGGCGACCAGTCCGGACGCGCGGACGGCGGTGGCCTGGGGCGGCAGCGATGCGGCAGCGGGGAGGTCGCTGTCTGCAGCGATGGCCAGCAGCAGGCAGGGGGCGGAGGCGGGTACGGGTGTGAGGGCCATGGGCAGGTGCTCAAGCGGAGACGGATGCGGGGGTGAGCGGTGCGTTGCTGGTCAGGCCCGCGGTGGTGGCGGCGGGAGGCGGAGCATCGAGCACGGGGATGGCCGGGGTGAACGAGTAGAGCGGCCAGGGGCCGGTGACGCTGACGGCGATGCCCTTGGAGGCGAGCGAGGCGCTGGCGCTGTGGGCGGCGGCGAGCAGGCGGTCCGGGCCGTCGGGCATCGCGAGGAGCACGGGCAGGCGGGTGATGTGCTTGCCGTCGGCCTTGGCGGTGCGGGGCTCGCCAAGGCGGAGCAAAGGTGAGGGGGCGGAGAGCGAGGCGAGGGTGTGCTGCAGGGCGGAGGTGGCCAGCGAGGCGGCGGCGAGGGTGGCCGGATCAGGCTGGGCGGGCGTGGTGATCTGGGCCTTGCGGGCGGTGAGATACGCAGCGCCCGAGGGCCGGGGCGGCGGCGCGGCGGGCGGGGTGCGAACAGCGGCGAGATCGACCTCGACGCGGAGGGTGAACTCGGCGGCGTGGCGGTGGGCGGCGAGGAACTCGGTGATGATGCCCCGGGCGGCGGCGAGTGTGGCGTCGAGCGCGTGGGCGGAGGAGAAGACAGCGCCGAATCGCAGCGGGAGCACGGTGGCGCGGGCGCCGGCGGCGAGGACGACGGCCTCGTGGGCGGCGGCGCGGGGGGCGAGCCACTGCACGTCGGCCAGGCGCAGTTCGGCGTCGGCCCCGGTGAACATGGTGCGGGGCACGGGGATGACCACGGCGGCCAGAGCGGCGTGGTTTACCCCTTCACTGGCGGCTGGAAGGGTGCGAACCACGGCCTGCTGGCCGGGTTCCAGGCCGGGGTGGGTGAAGCCTGCCAGCGGGCCGGCTTCGCCGACGCAGGCGAGGTAGAGCGCCCGCTGCGGATCGATGTGGGCGGGGTCGGTGATCAGACTTCGAACTCCTCGGCGAGGGCGTGGTTGAAATCGTCGGGGGTGATCAGCACGGCGGCGGGCGGGGTGCTGCCGATGTCGGCGACGGCTCGGCGGACGGCCCGCATGGCGGCGCGGGCGCACACCGAGGCGATCTGGGCTCCGCTGGCTCCGGGGGCGCGGCGGGCCAGGTCGGCCGGGGAGACGGCCGGGTCGACGGGCTTGCCGCGCATGTGCACCGAGAAGATGGCAGCGCGGGAGGCTTCGTCGGGGTTGGGGATCTGCACGATGTGATCGAAGCGGCCGGGGCGGATGACGGCGGCATCCAGAAGATCCAGCCGGTTGGTGGCGCCCAGGACGAGCACGTCGCGGAGGTCCTCCACGCCGTCCATCTCGGCGAGGAACTGGGAGAGGAAGCGGTTGGCGACCTGGTCGCCGGTGTTGGCGGCGCGGTTGGGGATGACGGCGTCGATCTCGTCGAAGAAGATGATGCAGGGGGCGGCGCGGCGGGCCTTGCGGAAGATGTCACGCAGGCCCTTCTCGCTCTCGCCGACGTACTTGCTGATCAGTTCGGGGCCTTTGACGGAGATGAAGTTGGCCTGGCTCTGGGTGGCGACGGCCTTGGCGAGCAGGGTCTTGCCGACGCCGGGGGGGCCGACGAGCAGGATGCCCTTGGCGGGCTTGACGCCGGCGGAGCGGAAGATGTCGCCGTGCTTGAGGGGCCACTCAACGGCCTCGATGAGCTTGTCTTTGACGTCCTGCAGGCCGCCGATGTCGCTCCAGGCGACGGTGGGGACTTCGACGAAGACCTCGCGGACGGCGGAGGGCTCGATCTCGTTGAAGGCGGCCTGGAAGTGCTCCTGGGTGACGTGGAGCTTCTGGAGCGTGGCGTAGGGGATGGAGGCCTGCTTGAAGTCGATCTCGGCCATGATGGTGCGGAGGGCGGCCATGGCGGCCTCGCGGCAGAGGGCCTCCAGATCAGCGCCGACGTAGCCGTGGGTGATGTCGGCGAGGTGGTCGAGGTTGACCGAGACGTCCAGCGGCATGCCCCGGGAGTGGATGTCGAGGATGTGGCGGCGGGAGTTGCGGTCTGGGATGGGGATGGCGATCTCGCGATCAAACCGGCCGGGGCGGCGGAGCGCGGGGTCGATGTTGTTGGGGAGGTTGGTGGCGGCGATGACGATGACGTTGGCGCGGCGGTTGAGGCCGTCCATCAGGGCGAGCAACTGGGCGACGATGCGCTTTTCGACCTCGCCCTGGGTGTTCTCGCGCTTGGGGGCGATGGAGTCGATCTCATCGAGGAAGATGATCGACGGACCCTTGGCGGTGGCCTCCTGCCAGATCTTGCGGAGGTGGGCCTCGGATTCCCCGTAGAACTTGTGGACGATCTCCGGGCCGGAGATGGTGAAGAAGTTGGCGTCGGTCTCGTGGGCGATGGCGCGGGCGATCAGGGTCTTGCCGCAGCCGGGCGGGCCGTGCAGCAGCACGCCCTTGGGCGGGTCGATGCCGAGGCGCTCGAAGACCTCGGGGTAGCGCAGGGGCAGTTCGATCATCTCGCGGATGCGGGAGACCTGGGGCTTGAGGCCGCCGATGTCTTCGTACGAGATGCCCGAGCCAGGCTGGGAGGCGGGGCTGCCGGGCTTGGCGGCGGCGGAGGGGGCGCCGGAGATGACCAGCCGGGTGGACGGGTTGATCAGCACCGGTGCGCCGGTGGGGGCGGTCTTCTCAACGACGAACTCGGCGGAGCGGGAGCCGAACAAGGCAGCGCGGATGCGGTCGCCGCTGGTGACCGGCAGGCCGTCGAGGAGTGAGCCGATGTACTTGAGGTCGCGGTCGGCCGGGCGGATGGTGGTGGCCTGGAGGGTGATGGTGTCGGCAGGTCGGCAGGCGACCTTGCTGAGGGTGACGGTGTCGTCAAGCCCGGCGCCGGAGTTGGCGCGGGAGAGGCCGTCGAGCTGGACCACGCCCTTGCCGCGGTTCTCTTTCAGTGCGGGCATGGCCTTGGCGACGGTGGTGCGCTTGCCGGAGACCAGCACGGTGTCGCCGATGGCCAGGTTGAGCTTCTTGAGGTCGTCGGGGTCCATCCGGGCCAGTGCGCGGCCGACGTCTTTGCTGAGGGCTTCGGCGACGCGGAGCTGGATGGTGGGGCCTTTGTCGGCGGCGGGGGGCGCGCCGGGGGTGGGGTCGGTGTCGATGGCCATGGGCGGTGCTCCGGGGCGCGACGGGGTGCGGGGCTGGGGTTCGCGGAGGGGAGGGAGAGCGGGCGGTGGCTGATGCGCAGCGCGTCAGCGGCGCGGGCAGCGGATCTCGACGACGCCGTTGTTGCAGGTGACCGCGAGGGTGGCGAGGTCGTAGACGGCGTTCTCGCCGGGCAGCAGGACTTCCTTGCGGTAACGCTTGCCCCGCCGTTCGGCGGTGATGGTCAGCACGTCGCCCTGCAGATCGAGCTTGACGTCATCGGGGCCGACGCCGGGCATCTCCAGCACCACCAGGGTGTGGTCGGACTCTTCCAGCACGTCGGCCATGGGCTCGCGGATCTCGTCGACGGTGGCGTCGCCGGTGTTCTCGTCGCGTTTGAACTGGTTGCCGAACGGCTCGACCTTGAGTTCCGAGCCGTTGTTCATGGTCTTGATGGAGAAGCCGTAATGGAACTTCACGTCCTTGCCGGGGTTGCCGGAGGAGGCGTTCTCACCGACGGTGTTTTTGAATTCCTGGCCCTTCTCAGCGAGTTCACCAAGGGTCTTGAGCAGGTCGGAGAGGCCGGAGAGCATGCCCTCAATGCCGCCACCGGAACGGCCGGTGTTCGTGCGGGACGGGATGGCGGAGCGACGTGCGGAGCCGGAGGGGTTGTTGGAAGGCGGTGGGGTGGGGGGCATGGGCTGCTCCGTGCGGTTGCGGACCGGGCCGGGGGGAGTGGGGAAGGGGTTTGCATGTGTCCGGGCGCGGGATTTCCCGGGCCCGGACGATGGTGCATCGACACAGGGGCGGGGTGGGCTTTGGGATGGGGCTGGAGGCGGGGGTGAACACCCGGCAAGGTTGGCGTGAGGAGGGAGGTAAGCCGGGAGATCAGGCCGCTTTGGTTGGGGCGCAAGCCAGAGCGGGTCGGGCGACGGCGATGTCGGGCGAGGAGCGGGCGAGTATGGAGGCGACATCGTGAGCGGCGCCGATGAACAGCACGCCGGGGGTGTGGTCGGTGATGACGGCGGCGGCGCGGTCTGCGATGAAGCGATCTCGCATCTCAAGCAGGGCGCGTCGACGGGTGACGATCCGCGGATCAGCGGCAAGGGCCGGGTCGGCGGCCAGGCGTCTGGCGAGGTTTAGTTCCTCGATGAGCAGCTCAGGAGACTCGGTGCCAAGCACGGTGTGGCCGGCCTGCATGAGCCGCAGCAGCAGCGCGTGGTTGCGGGACCCGGCGGCGGCGACTTCGGCGACGAGTCTCTGCACATCGGCGTCGATGGGGAGGCCGTCCTGAAGGATGACATGTCGGGAGGACTGGGCGGTGAGCAGAGTGTTCTGTGCCCAGTGCTCGATGGCGGTCCACAGGGCGCTGACCACTGCAGTGCGGTCGGCGGCGCCGGGGGCGTGCGCGGCGGACGGCGCCAGGGTGCCCAGATCAGCCTGGGTGTGCGCGATGGGCACGATGGTGAGGGTGCGGGGCGATGGCATGGCTTGACGGCAGGGCTTGGACGTGCTGGTCGGCGAAAGTGCGGTCAGGCGGCGGGTGGCGATGGCGGCGGGTAGACGGGACGGGAGGGGAGCGTTGACAGGGTCGGGATGGCGACGGGCTGCGCCGCTGCCGCCAGCGGCCGGTCTGCGGCAAGCGAAGGGCGGCCGGAAAGCTCGGCCTCCAGCGACTTGATGCGGTCTTCGAGCCGGGCGATGGTGGCGTCGATCGCAGGCAGGGGCTTGGGCTCAACCTCCAGCGGTTTGATGATCGGGTGGTTGGCCCACCAATCCATGCCCATTTCCTTGGCCTTGTCCACCGAGCAGATCACCAGCCGCAACTGGATGGTGAGCAGTTCGATATCCACCAGCTTGACCTTGATGTCGCCGGCGATGACCACGCCCTTGTCCAGGACCCGCTCAAGCAGGTCGGCAAGGTTGGAGGTGTTGATGGCGTGTTGTGGGCCGCGGGCGCTCATTGGTGGGCTGGTTTACAGCAGTCTCCCGAGGGGTCCAAGGTCGAGCGTGAGGTCGGAACGATCAAGGCCGAAGTGGGCGCAGAGGTTCTCGATCTCCTGGGTCTGGAGCATGAGGGTGGTGCCGACGGCGTCGGCCTGCTCGGGTGTGAGGTCGCCGGCGTCCATGCGGCGGATGGCCTGTCGCTCGAGCAGTTCGTGGATGAGCTGAACGAGGGTGAGGACGAGCTGGCCGAGGCCCTTGCGGACGTCGGCGGGGTCGACGTTGAGGCGTTGGTGGGCCTGCCGGGCGGTATCGGCGCCGGCGGCGATGTGGTCGTCAAGGAGGGGGGCCAGCGCGGAAAGGGCGGCGGCCAATTCGGGCCTGCCTGGTTCGGCAGGGGCGACCGGTGCAGAATGTGCGCGGTGGCTCGCACAATCGGCCGGTTCAGCGGTCAGGATGGACGGGGCACTGGTCACGCGTGGGAGATGGGAGCAAGCACCGTGCCGGACCGGGCGGTGCCGACAGAAGGGCAATCACCCTGCAGATAGCGTCGGGCGGTGGGGACGCTGGCCAGGAGAACGTGCAGGCCGAGGTAGACCAGTTCGACGTTGGCGACGGCGATGCAGACCTCACCACGGAGGACAACGCCTGTGGTCAGCAGGCGGTCCAGGGCCTCACAGAGGGTGAGGTGGGCGTCTGCTTGGTCGGGGTCGACCTCAGGGGCCTTGGGGGCGGGGAGCTTGATCTCAGGCAGGGCGAGGGCGGGGGGTGGTGCGAAGGCCGGCGGCGTCGGCAGGTGGGGCGGCGGGGGGGTGGTCATGCGGCCTCTCCGGTGGTGCCGGCGGAGTGGGGCAGGCGGGCGGAGAACAAGGCGGCGCCGAGCCGGCCGAGCGCCTGCAGGCCGCGGGGCGGCCCATGGCGGAGCACGACGGCCATGGGCAGGGCCGGGAAGCTGTGGCTGTATTCGACGATGGCGGAGCCTTCGCGTTCCATGAGTGCCGAGAGCAGCGCGGAGGGCCGGACGCCGATTTCAACCCAGGCCACCTGATTGAGCACCAGGGCGGGCACGGAGACGTGGGCGTTGTTGCAGGCCTGCACAAGGTCGCGGCACTCAGAGAGGGCCATTTCTGTGGGGATGGAGACGGGAATCAGGTGGGCGGAGGCTCCGTCGGTGAGCATGGAGCGGAGACGTTTGGCGCCCTTGGAGATCTGGATGAGCTTGGCGGTGGCGGTGGGCAGCTTGAGGATGTTCTTGTACTTCAGGAGGATCTTGAAGATGGTCGCCAGCCACTGGTCGGCCAGTTCGGGCAGTTCCAGCAGGCGGAGCAGATGGCCGGTGGGGGCGGTGTCAAGAACCACGGTGTCGTAAGCGTTTCCGTCGAGGAGTTCGACGACGCGGACCATGGCCATGACCTCGTCGATGCCGGGCGGAGCGAGGTCGAGCAGGCTTTCCATGGCCTCGCGGTCCATGGCCAGGTCGGCTCCGCCCATGAGGTTCTCCAGGAACTCCTGGAGTTCCTCGCGGTAGAGATCCCGGAGTTGTTCGAACTCGGCGGCGGCGTCGAGCTCCATGCCCCAGAGGTTGTCGGCGAGTTTGCGGGGCGCGGGGCCGACGGGACCGGCGAGGCAGTCGGCCATGGAGTGGGCGGGATCAACGCTGACCAGCAGGACGCGACGCGGGGGTTGGTTGCCGTCGCCGGAGGCCAGGCGGTGTGCGAGGCTGCAGGCGATGGTGGTCTTGCCGACGCCTCCTTTGCCGGCCAGGAGGATCAGACGGGCGCGGTCATCGGGCAGGGGAATGGCGCCGTGCACCAGCGAAGGCGGCTCGGGCAGGGGGGGGAGTGCGTCGGCCGGCACGCGCGCGGCAAGGCGAGCGGTCAGGGCGTCGGGCGGTTGCAGATCCGACCAGACGCGACGCAGGCGGGTGACGCCGGTGGGCTCATTCTCCTGCAGCGGCAGGTACCAGATTTCGGCCTTGCCGGGGGCCGGGCGGAGGGCCGGCGGGAGGTCGGCCAGGAGGCTGAGCTGGCGGGCAGCGACGGCCTGCAGCAGAGGGCCGGAGGCGGCGGGGATGACGCGGTTGCAGAAGGTTTCGCGATGGGGCACTCCCAGTTCAGAGAGCTTGCGGACCAGGTCGTCGGTCTCGGCGATGCTCATGGCCTCGGCGAGAAAGACGGGCACGAAGCGACAGCGTGCCGGGTCGGTGAGCAGCTCGTGGGCGGAGGTGAACGTCTCCTGCAGGCCGGCGAGGAACTGCTCAAGCTCATCGGGGGTGCGGTTGCGGCGGGAGAAGAGTTGGGCCATGTAGCGGTGCTTGGCCATCATGGCGTCGATGGCGCCCATCCACTGCTGGAAGAACTCGGGCATCTGCAGCAGGCGGAGCGTGTGCCCGGTGGGGGCGGTGTCGACGATGATGGTGCGGTACCGGCCGTCATAGGCCCAGACGGCGATCTGCAGGAAGGCCATGAGTTCGTCAAGCCCGGGCAGCGAGAGTTTGAGGAAGCCGTCGATGTCCTCGCCGTCAAGGAAGGTGCCCCGCTGGGCGAGTTCCTTGAAGCGGGCCATGTGCTCGTCCATGAAGCGCTTGTGGGACTGTCCGGCGTCGAATTCGACGATCTGCAGGTTGGCGGGCACGTCGGCTATGGGTTCGGGATCGGTCGGGGCCGGCCGCAGGCAGTCGGCGACGGAGTGGGCGGGGTCGGTGGAGACCAGCAGGAACTTCTCGGTCGGGAAGGTGTCAGCGAGCCGAATGGCCGAGGCGGTGGCGAAGGTGGTTTTGCCGACGCCGCCCTTGCCACCAACCAGCAGCAGGCGGGGCGGTTCGGTGAGAGAGCCGGGGAGGGCGTGCGGGGCGGAGTTGGCATTGGGTGTGGACATGAAGGCTCCGGTGAAGGTGCAGTGCACGCGCATGGTCCGGGCGGAGGTGAGGACGGCACGGACACCGGAAGCGTGGATCGGTTGGCTGCAGGTCGGGGTGCGGCGGGACTTGCGCACCTGGGGTGTGTGCCTTGCAGGGCAGTGGTGAAGGCCGGCGAGACGGTCAGCAGAGGCGCAACTGGTCGGTCGCTTGGCAGGCAGGGGCCGAGCAAGCGGGATTCGGCATCAATGTGGATAACTAATACCTAACAAAACCCACTGACATCCTGTTGTCAGTGAAAAGTTGCCCGAGTGGATACTGAACATTGACAGATGGGCGAAGTTCTGGTAACGTCATGGCGTCGGGCCCGCGTCCCTGACCGCCCCCGACCGGCCTTGGTTGTTCAGTCCCCTGTGTTCCGCATGCTTCCGGGCAGCGGCCAGCAGGGGCGAGCAAAGTGAGCGAAGGAGCGCTCGGGTCGTATCGCCAGGGTCCCCGTTCCGCCCACCGGCTCGGGCTGCCCAGTGCAGCTGAGCGGGTCTGGTGGCCCCGGACGGCAAGAAAGGTGGTTTGTATGTCTCGTTCTGGCTCTGGTTCTGCGCCCGCGTCCAATGGCTCGCCTTCGGTCATTCTCAAGCCCAAGGCTCCGGTGGAAGTGAAGGCGGACGGCAAGGGGGATGTGAAGAACAACGAAGCGAAGGGGGCGGCCAAGGCGGCCGCGGCTGCGGCTGCGGGCACCCCCGCGGCGACATCGCCCAAGCCGGCGACGCCGGCGCCGGCTCCGAGCAAGGAGAAGATGGCGGCGCTGACCTCGGCGGTGTCGCAGATCGAGAAGACCTTCGGCAAGGGCTCGGTGATGAAGCTGGACGAGAACGCCTATCTGGCGATTCCCGGCCTGAGCACCGGGGCCATCTCGCTGGACCTGGCCCTGGGCGGCAAGGGCATTCCGCGTGGCCGCATCATCGAGATCTTCGGGCCGGAAAGCAGCGGTAAGACGACGCTGGCGCTGACGGTGGCGGCCTCGGCGCAGCGTGAGGGCGGGGTGGCGGCGTTCATCGACGCTGAGCACGCGCTGGACCCGTCATGGGCGAGGCGGCTGGGCGTGAACATCGACCAATTGCTGGTGAGCCAGCCGGACTGCGGCGAGCAGGCGCTGGAGATCGCCGAGATGCTGGCCAGGTCCAGCGCGGTGGACCTGATCGTGGTGGACTCGGTGGCGGCGTTGATTCCGCGGGCGGAAATCGAAGGGGAGATGGGCGACAGCGTGGTGGGTATTCAGGCCCGGCTGATGAGCCAGGCGATGCGGAAGCTGACCGGTGTGGTGGCCCGGAGCAACTGCACGGTGGTGTTCATCAACCAGATCCGCGAGAAGATCGGCGTGATGTACGGCTCGCCGGAGACAACCCCGGGCGGACGGGCGCTGAAGTTCTACGCCTCGGTGCGGATCGACGTGCGGCGCATCGGCGCGATCAAGGAGGGCGACATGAACATGGGCAACCGCACGCGTGCCCGCGTGGTGAAGAACAAGGTGGCCCCGCCGTTCCGCGAGGCCGAGTTTGACATCATGTTCGACGAGGGCATCTCGACCACGGGCGACCTGTTGGATATGGCGGTGGAGTGCAACGTGGTGGACAAGAGCGGCGCCTGGTTCAACTATGGCTCGGTGCGGCTGGGCCAGGGGCGTGAGAACGCCAAGCGGTTCCTGAAGGAGAACCCGGACCTGTTCATGGAGATCCGGCGGGCGTCGCTGAAGGCCAAGGCGGTGCAGCCGGTGAAGGCGGCGGCGGTCAGCGAGCAGGAGAAGAAGGAAGCTGAGGAGGGCGGCACGGCGGACTGAGTTTCGCCGGTGAACGAGCGTGTGTGCGGAAGGGGAAGGGTGGCCGCCATGAAGCCGGAGAGGCCAGGGCTGACCGGGAGAGAGGGGCCCGGCTGATTCGGTCGAGATGGCGGCGAAAGACACTCCACAGGCCCCTGGGCCAGACGCTCCGGGGCTTGTTTGTTGCGGGATCAGCGGGGGGCGGACGGGAGGCAGGGGTGTCAGGCCCAGACCTTGCGGGCGACGAGTTCGCCAAGGTCGGCCAGCAGGGGGTCGGCGAAGGCGGCGTCGGCATAGCCATCGAACCCGACAAGGCCCGCGGGGTTGGCCTCGAGCGCCGCGGCCAGGAAGAACGGGCGGCCGGTGACAGTGTCGAAGCAGTAGGCGTTCTCGATGGAGAAGCCGTACGCCCGGCCGACCTTGTTGATGACGCGGACGCGATCAGCCGGCAGGACGCGACGCAGCCCGGGGAGGAAGAACTTGCAGCAGTGATCGGGCCAGCGATCACGCGAGTAGACGGGACTGGGCGAATCGCCGGGGAACTGCGTCATGGCGGCGAGCAGGGCCTTGCGGTCGTCAGTCGGCAGCAGGTCCGCCGCAATCGGGTTGTCCGGGACAAGATCAGGCCGGACCAGCAGGGCGAGCAGGCGCTGCATGTCGGCCAGGCCGAAGCGGTTGCGCCAGGAGCAGTCCAAGGGCTGATCGATGCGGTCGGCCAGTGTTCCGCCGGGCGGAACGTGGGCGGTGCCGATGCCGGTGCGGGGCACGCCGGCGTTGTCGAGCAGCAGGTCGCTGTGTTGCTGTGGCAGGGTGAGCGGTGCGGAACCGTCGGGGATGAGCAGATCGACGGCGCCGGTGCGGCGCTGCTCGTCACGCGGGCGGAACTCGCTCAGGCGGTGGTTGATCCGGACCGAGGGCAGGCCCAGACCCCACATGAGGTGGTTGATGCGGCGGTGGCCGAGGAGCGTGTACAGCCGGTTGTGGGCGGGATTGTCGGAGACCAGGGCGATCTTGCGGATGTCGGATTCGACGGTGATGGTCTGGCCGTCCAGATTGTCAGGGTCGTGATCGATCACGGACTGATCGGGGAAGCATGGGTGGAAGCGCAGCGGCGTGCGGCGGGTGATCGGCCGGCCGGTGGCCGCGGCAAGGTGGCGGAGGAACAGCAGCGCACCGGCGGCGGCGCAGAGTTTGACGGTGCTGGCGGGGTAGATGTACTCGGCGTCAACCCGGAAGCCGTGCTGCTGGAGCACGGGGCGGCCGCCGGGGCCGGGCACGACCAGACCGAGGAGGATCTGCAGGCGGAACGCGTGCGGGGTGCGCATGGCTTCAGCCAGCGGGCCGGTGGCGGCTTGCAGCAACTGGCCGAGCAGGGGTGAGTCGGGCAGGGGTGGCGGTTCGGCCGGCGGGTGATCGGGGAGCGAATCAGGATCGGCCAGCGCACGACGCAGGACCCCGGACTGGTCGGCGGGGCCGGCTGAGGGTGCGGTGGGGGAATCGGGGCTGTGGGGGCGGGTCACTTGCTGCCGCGGGCGAAGTGGACGAGGGGGATGCTCATCATGGTGTGCAGGCCGGGGGGCGCTGCGAGCAGGCTGGGGATGGCGTTGATGGTGATGGAACTGGTGGCGATGTCGCCGTGGACGCCGCCGTTGAAGACCAGATCAATAGCCGGCTCGCCGTTGACGATGACGCGGTCGTGCGGCATGGGGTTCTTCTGGCCGATGGCGGCCTGGAAGACGAACTTGAGGACCTTCTTGCCCTTGCACACGCCGGTGGCGGTCTGCAGGACGCCGGCGGCGCAGCCCTTGGGGATGGGGCCGAGGCCGCAGCGCATGGCCTTGGCGGCCTTGACGGGCTTGATGGTCTCGCTCCACTTCTCGATCTCCCAGCCGAGGGCGGCGGCGACGAAGTGGAGGCTCTCGCCGAGGCCGACGTGGCGGAGCCAGCCCTGCTTGACGCCGGCCTTGAAGGCCTTGTCGTCCAGGGTGGCGCCGATCTTCTTCTGGAAGGGGATGCGGCGGGTGGTGGCGTCCTGGAAGCGGTGGATCTCGACGGACTTGACGCTCTTGCAGGCGGTGGTGGCGAAGACGGGGACGGCGTCCATGAGGAAGCCGGGGTTGACGCCGGTGCCCAGCAGGCGGCCGCCGTTGCGGACGGCGAGGTTGTGGAGTTCCTCGGCGAGTTTGGGGTGGCGGAGGAAGGGCCAGGTGGCCTCCTCGCAGGTGGTGATGACGGACATGCCGCGTTCGAGGAGGTAGCGGAAGGTGGGGGCGCAGTTGCGGAAGTCGGAGGAGGTGGTGACGACGGCGATCTGGGCCTCGGCGATGTTGGGGACGGATTCAAGTTCGGGGGAGACGATGACGTCCTTGGGGCCGAGCTTGGCGGTCTGGGAGAGGGGCTTGTCGGCGATGTCGGAGGCGACGTCGACGGCAGCGATGACGCGGCCGAAGCCGCGTTCGGCGTAGTCGTTGACGAAGCGGACACCGAGGGGACCGAGGCCGACGTGGAGGATGCGGTACATGCGACTGTGCCTTGTCAGGAATGCGGAGAGGGAAAACCTGGAGGAGTTTAGCGTGGGGCTGGGGCGGGCGGGGCCGGGGGCAGGGTGGCCGAGGTGGGCGGCGTCCCAAGAGCGCAGGTGACAAAGGCGGCGCCGGCGCCAAGGCAGAGGTGCCAGGGGAAGGCCCACGCCAGCCAGGGGAACTGGTTGCGGAGGGCGGCGGGGGTGACCTCGGCGGCGGAGGCGAAGCCGAGCAGGCCGGGGAAGACGCGGCCGAGCAGGCTGAAGGCGGAGACCTGGCAGGCGAGGATGACCAGGAAGCCGACGATCAGTGCGGCGATGACGCTGCGGCCGTTGCCCCGGCGGGTGAACAGGGCGGTGAAGAAGACCCCGAGCAGGCCGGCGTAGGCGAAGTTCATGACCGCCAGAACGAAATCCAGGACGGTGCTCTCCTTCGGGTCGTACCAGATCACGCAGAGAAGGCCCATGCCGGCCAGGGCGGCGCCGGCGCCGACGGTGCCCATGCGACCGATGCGCAGTTGCTGCTGGGGTGAGGCGCTCGGGCGGAGGCGGGAGTAGATGTCGCTGACGAAGGTGCTGGACATGGCGTTCAGGCCGGAGTTGATGCCGGCGGGACCGCAGGCGAACAGACCGGCGATGACCAGCCCGGCCAGCCCTCCGGACATGTGGTTGAGCGCAAAGGCCTGGAAGACGCTGTCGGAGGTGGCGGGAGCGGCGTGGGCAACGCCCATGATGTCGGGCCGCTGGTAGAAGATGTAGAGCAACAGGCCGAGGATGAGGAAGATGAGGACGGCGGGGACGCCCACGAGGATGCCGCTGATGACCGACCAGGCGCCCTTGGCGGGGCTCTTGCAGGTGAGCATGCGCTGGACGAGATCCTGATCGGCGCCGTGAGAGGCGACCGAGAGCAGGACGAAGCCGGTGAGGGCCGTCCAGAGGGTGAATTGCGCAGAGGGATCGAAACTGGTGGAGATGACGGTGAGTTTGCTGGGCGGGGTGACGTTGTTGATTGGCGGGGGGTTGGCCAGGGCGTGGGTGATGGTGGGGATGTCGGCGGGGATGCGGCTGAGCAGGAAAAAGATGGCGGCGACGGCGGCGCCGATGTAGACGGTGACCTGAAGGACATCGATCCAGATGACCGAGCGGACGCCCCCGAAAAAGCACAGGGCGATGCCCAGAGTGCAGAAGGCCAGCACGCAGCCGGCCTGGGCCCACTGGTTGTCCTTGTCGCCGAAGAGGACCAGTGCGGCGGGGATGGCGGCGATGAACACACGGGCGCCGCTGGCGAAGACGCGGCCGACGAGATAGGCGGAGGCGGCGGCGACGCGGCCGGTGGAGCCGAAGCGGCGTTCGAGGAGTTGGTAGGGCGTGGTGACGTTGTGGCGGTAATACGCGGGGATGAAGACGGTGGCCAGCAGAATGGCGGCAAGGATGCCGCCGATGTTGGCGGCGAGGTAGGTGAGGTTGCCGGTGTAGGCGGATTGGGGGACGCCGACATAGGTGGCGGCGGACTGGGCGGTGGAGAGGATGGAGAGGACAACGGCCCAGACGGGCATGGAGCGGGAGGCGAGGAAGTAGTCTTCGGTGGAGGTGGAGGGGCGGCGGTTGGTCCACCAGCCGGCGAGCAGAAGGATGCCGAAATAGGCGGCAAGGACTATGTAATCCCCTGGTTTGAGTTGCGTCAGCAGGGCGAGTGTGGCAGTCGTCACGCGAAAACTCCGTGCGCGGGTGCGGAACGCTGCAGCGTAGCGGCGCTGTGCCGCTATGCTGCGGCATGAAGCAGGTGATGTTGCGTCGAGCGGTTGTGGCGGTGGCGGGTGCGGGTCTGGCGGCGGGCGTCCTGATGGGCGGGTGCACCCAGCAGCGGACGGCCGGGACCGGCCCGCTGGTGGGGGACCAGGTGCAGCGGCGGGGGGATGAGATCATGGTGGCGGGGCGGCTGTTCCACACGGGGGCTCCGGTGGTGTTGTGGACGGACCCGGGCGGGTACGACGCGTATCGGGTGGAGAAGCGGTTTGGACCGCTGGAGCGGTCGGGCTGGGAGGCGGTGGCGAAGGAAGGACGGGGGCCGAAGGAGCCGGCGCGGTACAACCCGCGGTTCTTCCGGTTTGCCGAGAAGCAGCCGGAGCCGTGGCCGGGGCACAAGCTCAGCGAGCAGCAGATCGCCAAGTTCCGGGGGGGCGGCTGGGACTTGGAGAGCCTGCGAGAGGTGGTGGACCAGTTCGTGCTGCACTATGACGTGTGCGGGACGGCGAAGGTGTGCTTCCGGGTGCTGCACGATGCGCGTGGGCTGTCGGTGCACTTTCTGCTGGACATCGACGGGACGATCTACCAGACGCTGGATGTGAAGGAGCGGGCGTGGCACGCGACCACGAGCAACGACCGCTCGGTGGGCATTGAGATCGCCAATATGGGGGCGTATGCGGTCAACGAGAAGGACCCGCTGGACAAGTGGTACAAGAAAGACGCCAATGGCCGGACGGTGATCACCATTCCGCCGGAACTGGGCGACGGGGGCGTGCGGACGCCGGGGTTTGTGGGGCGGCCGCGGTTTGATGCCCCGGTGCTGGGGGTGATTCAAGGGGTGGAGCGGCGGATGTATGACCTGACGCCGGAGCAGTACGACTCGCTGATCAAACTGACGGCGGCGTTGCATGTGGCGTTGCCGAAGATCCGGCTGGACTACCCGCGTGGGGAGGACGGCAAGGTGCTGCCGAGAAAGCTGCCGGACGAGCAGCTCAAGGCCTTTACGGGGGTGATCGGGCATTACCACATTCAGGAGGACAAGGCGGACCCGGGGCCGGCGTTCGATTGGGAGTATGTGGTGAACGGGGCGCGGGAACTGGTGGCCAAGCGGACGCCGCGGGATGGCAGCGGACCGGGCAAGCCGGCGAAATCACAGCAGTAAGGCGGGCTGCACGGCGGGCGGGCAGCGCGATGCGGAGGAGTCTTTAGCGCTTGGCGGGTCGGCGGCGCTTCGAGCCGGCGGCGCGTCGGGCCGGGGTCGCACGCGTGGCGGGCGGCCGGGCGACATCGACGGCGAGGGTGACCAGTTCGAAGGCATCGAGCTTAAGGGGCAGTTCACCCTCGCGGGTGGGCCGCAGGGGCGGGCCGAGCGGGGACTCAAGCAGATCGCAGCGGTGGACCTGCAATGCGCGCAGGCCGGCCAGACAGAGGCGGGCGGTTTGGGGGGCGCCGGAGAGTTCGCAGAGCCGGATGATGACGCGGTCGTCGTCCTCGGCGAGTTTGATGGCCTCGATGCTGATTGGGTGCGGGGTGAGGACTTCGACGAGGCCTTCCAGCGGTCGGCCGGTGGCGGTTGGCTCCGGGGCGGACGCGGCGGCCTGGCGGGCGGGGGACGCGGGCAGCGGGAGGATGGGGCGGGCGAAGGCATCGGCCTGCAGGGCGAGGCGGCCGGGTGCTTCGGGGCCGGTGTCGATGCCGACGGCGTAGGTGAAGGTGATGGGGCCGTCGTCGGCCCCGGGGTCGGGGTAGTTGGGGGTGCGGAGCAGGGTGAGGCCGATGGCGGTGCCGCGCGGGCAGGACCAGCCATAGAGGCCGTCGGCCATGACCAGCAGGCGCGAGGCTGAATCGCCCAGGGCGGCAAAGCCGTGGGCGGGGAACTCGAACGCGGCCCGCTGCTGGGGCGTGTTGGCGTGAGTGGGGCGGGTGAGCCAGCCGTGCTGGGTGCCGTGGATGAGGCGAAGTGGGGCGGCGGCGGGGGCAGCGGGGAAGACAGCGCGGACGAGTTGGCGGCGCTGGAGGGCGTGCAGCGTGGAGGTGCAGCGGATGACGTTCTCGCCGGGGACGAGGGTGAGGGCGCGGGTGACGCGGATGCCGTGCTGGGTGACCGGGCCGATGGTGATGGTGACCGCTCCGGAAGGGGCCGTTGTGACGCGGACCGTTCCGGCGGCGGTGATCGGGTTGACGGAGTCGGTGTGGGCGGCGTCGATATCCCAGGCGTCCCACATGCGGGGGCGGTCGCGGTGGACGTGGAGGTCGTTGAGCGGGCCGGAGAGGGTGTGGCCGGCGACGGAGAGGCGGGTGATGCGGCCGGCGGAATCAATGATGGCCGAGGTGGTGCCGCTGGTGAGGGTGACGGCGTTGCGGGCGCGGGTGATGGTGACGGCGGGCGCGGGGGT
>Ga0068877_10002006_pt1 | contig 16615 bp, 11 predicted proteins | sample NOAtaG_FD_66437 | JGI IMG/M metagenome (GOLD analysis project Ga0068877, IMG submission 66437) | Freshwater lake microbial communities from Lake Erie, under a cyanobacterial bloom - NOAA_Erie_Diel6S_1000h metaG | ecosystem: Environmental > Aquatic > Freshwater > Lake | place: USA: Ohio, Lake... | reverse complement strand
GATGTCCGGCGTACGCCCCGGATGCACCACGGCCTGCCACTGCGCATTGCCGGTGAGCATGTGCTGCAGCACCACCTCCACCCGCGGATCCTGCAGCATGAGCAGCATGAGCTGCGCCTGCATCAGACCGTGCATCCAGCTCCCCACCAGGTCGGCGGCGTCGGTAAAGCTTGCGTTGAGCTCGGTGATCCAGAGCCGCTTCGTGGCCGGCAGCGCGGCCCACTGCGGCTGCTGCAGGGTCAGCGCCCAGTACGACGACGCAAAGCCCGCCAACTGCCGAAGGTACTCGGCGTCACCCGCGCCACGACGCCCGGGGAGACGCGGATAGAAGTGCAGCGCGAAGGCGTCCACGTCGTTGGTAATGCCCGCCGCCAGCGACTGCTCGTTCCACGTGAGCATGCGCGCATCGTGCCCCGCCGCCGGTTGGCCGGTGGCGGGATCCATCCGCGGCACGAACATCGGAAATCCGAAGCGGGCGTTGGGCACCCGCGGGCGCAGCGCGGTCGCAAGGCGTCGCACATACGACACGTGCGACGCCGCGGTGGGATACAGCCGCTCCGTGTTGTCGGTGCCCTCCACACGACCGAAGTACGGTTCGTTGGACAGCTCGATCAGCGGCAGTGCCGCCCCGGCGGCGAGTGCGGCGTTCACCCAGCGCACGTTGTCGTCCACGCTGGCCGTGACGGTGTTGGTCACCAGCAGCAGCGTGCCATCCACCTGGCGTGCGAAGTTCACGAACCCGCCCGCCGTGCTGTTGCGGAACGCGCCGAAGCGCTGGAAGAGCGCCGGCGGCGTGAGCTGTGCACTGTCCCACGTGCGGCAGCCGCCGTAGCGGCACGCGTCCACCGGTCGCCCGAGTTCCCAGTCGAAGTAATCGGCCTCGGTGCCACCGGGCAGGCGCACCACGGGTCGGCCCAGTGAACGCACGGCGCCGAGCAGCCGATCGTCCCCGTAATGCTGCTCCCAGAAGAGCGCGTTCACATTCGCGCCGAACTGTACCCCGTGGGGGCGGTTGGGCGTGGTGCACAGCGAAGCGACTGGAGGCGTCGGCGCCGGCGGTGGTGCGGGCGTACCGCGGTCGCTGCCCGTCGCCTCCGAGGCCCCGCACCCGCCCATCATCAGGATCAGCAGCGAGCCGCCGGCCCAACAGGGCCGAGTCCACCTGGGGCGCATCATGTTGCGCCTCCGGTTGAATTCGCTCCGATCGGATGCGCCCCGATCGCATGTGCCCGCACCCACGCCTCCGCATGCGCCGCCGCCAGCTGCGCTCCCTCGGCCACATGCGCCTCACTCGCGCCGTTGGCGAACAGCGAGAAGCGCATGGCCGCCACCGGCGCCACCAGCGACCAGGCGAGCACGCGTGGCGCACCGTGCGCGGCGAGCGTGCCGTCGCGCACGTAGCGGCCGAGCGAATCGCCGACCGCGTCGATCATGGCCAGGATGCCCGCGTTGAATCGATCGCGCAGCGCGGGCACCCGCGAGGCTTCGGCCTCGAGCAGCACGCGCAGCTTGCGGCCGTCCGGCTGCGTCCAGAGCGCGACCAGCTGCTGCACGAGCTGGTGCACGTATTCGGCGAGCGGGAGCCCCGCGTCGGCGAGTCCATCGGCGATGCGCGACGGCGCCTCCGCGCCCGCCTGCTGCAACAGCTCCTCCAGCAGCGCCTCCTTGCTGGGGAAGTGCGCGTAGAAGCTGCTCTCCCGAATGCCCATACTGCGGCAGAGGGTGCGCACCGACAGGGCCTGCACCCCCTCGCTGGCGATCAGGTCGAGGGCGTGGTGGCGCAGGCGCTGCTTGGTGGACGGACGGGCGGACCGGACGGCCGACGGCGTGGACGGCACGGGCGCGGGCGGTTGGGGCAAAAACGAACGTTCGTTAGGTAGCTCGGCGCAAACATTCCTCCGCCCGGCCGGACCGTCAAGACCGGGCGCGGCCGGCTCGCTCAACACCAGCCCCGCCGACACCCCCCCGCAAACGCGGGGATGCCCCTCGCTACCGGACGCGGTGCAGCAGGGTCGAGGGGACCAGCAGCCCGTCGGCAATCGCCGCAAGCTCCTCCGCTTCCCTCCACGCAGCCTCGAGGGCGGCGAGATCACCGCGGAGCGCCACGCGTTCGCTCTCTTCGTGCAGGGCCATCTCGAGCGCCAACCATTCCGCGTGGCGCGTCCGCGCCATCGGATCGGCGACTTCGCCACGGTGACGCGAGGCGTAATCGAGCAGAAACCGGGTGCCGGTCCCGCGTTCCTCGAGTGGACGTACGGCGTCGCGCACGACGCGCGGACCGCCGCCTACCCGGTTGGTGTGCGCGAGGATGCGGCCAAGTGTGCGCGAGGCATCATCGCCGGACAGCACGACCGGGGTGTCGCGCGCGGGCAGGTGAAGGGTCCACCCGTCGGGGGCGGCGGGCGTGGGCACCAGGCGGATGGACGATACGGACGTACCACGAACGAGGGTCGTGCGCCCCAGCTCATCGGTCACCCGGGCGATGGGCTGCGCCGTCGCGCGGTACATCGTGAGCAGGCTGCCGAGTTGCGGTAGCAGCGCGGCAAAGGGCAGGGCGGAGGAGGCCGCCGGCGCGAGGTGCTGCAGAGACAGAGTGGCCGCCGCAACCACGGCGAGCGAACCGGCCGTGACATAGGCACGCCGCTGCCGCGCCGCAAACACGCGCCCGTAGCGCCAAGCCGCCATCTCGTGATCGTCAGGCGCGCCGATACGAATGAGTTCGAGGCCGCCGGCGAGACGGGCCAGGCCGATCTGTGACGTGCTCGCCCGCAACCTGGCCTGTCTGAACAGTCGGGCGCTCGCCTCGATGGTCTCCCAGCGTGTGTCGATCGGCGTCAGGTTCCAGCGGCCGCAACCTGGACACACCACCCACAAGCGCCCCCGCTGCTCGTCGAACGCGACCTGGCGGCCAACCGGCAGCGATTCGAGATCGGTGTTCGTGCGCAGCGGCGCCACACAGAAGATGCAGTGCGTGTACATGCCCGATCGCCGTCAGCGAGAGAACGCCGCCAACCGCTGGCCGAAGGCAAAACCATGCTCGATGAGGCGCAGCGTGATCACCAGCAACACCATCCCGACCACCATGGCCAGCGCGATGGTCAGCGGCCGATGCCTGCGCGCACCGTGAATCCGTGGGTCGATCATGCCAACTCCAGTTGAACGTGACACCGTGGAGAATAGAAACCGCCACACCGCGGCGGCATCGGCGGGCCGCGCTCCGTACAACTTCCTCACACCACACGCATTGTTCGGCGCACCAACGCTCGGCAGCGTTGGCGCATGCGCACACTCTGCCTGCTGTTCCTCACGCTCGTGTTCACCGCGACGCCTGCTCGAGTCGCGGCCCAGATCGGCACCACCACCGAGCTCATCACCGGGCGCGTCACGGGTCCGGACAGTGTACCCCTGGCCGGTGCCCGGGTCGACGTCACGTCGGTGGCGAGCGGCGTGACGCGCCGCACCACCACCCGGAGCGACGGCCGCTACACCCTGCTCTTTCGCGAGGGCGGCTCGCAGTTCCGGGTCACCATCACGGCCCTCGGCATGACACCGGCCACCTTCGCGCTCAACCGGCGCGGTGACGAGGACCGGCTCGTGGCCGACGTGCGCATGTCCACGACCGCGACCACGCTGGCCCACGTGCAGGTCCGGGCGCGGAATGCCCGTCCGGGATCGGCGCCGGCGTCGACCGCCGGGGCCAGCGAAGCGGTCATTCCACCGGGGTATCTCGTCCGCTTTCCCGTGACGCCGGGCGATCTCAACGCCGCCGCGACCTTGGTGCCGGGGGTGGTGGCGATCGCCGGTGGCGACAGCGCCTCGGGCGGTGTTTCGGTGGGCGGGCAGCCCGCCAACCAGAACAATCTCACGCTCGACGGCAGCTCGTTCCTGTTCGGGTCGGTGCCGCAGAACAGCGTGCGCGCGGTGCGCGTCGTGACCAATGCCTACGATCCCGCCCGCGGACAGTTCACCGGTGGTCAGGTGGCCACCACGACCATCGCGGGTACATCACGCACTCTTGGCACCGCCACGCTCAACGCGCAGCCGCGCCCGCTCCAGCGCCCCATCGTGTCCACGCGCACCTTCGATCAGCGCTTCACGCAGGGGAACGCGGGGGTGGGCATCGGCGGGCCGCTGGTGAAGGACCGCGTGTTCTACTTCGCCTCGCTCGATCTCGACCAGCGCCACGAGCCGCTCGCCTCGCTGCTCGACGTGACGCCGGCCATCTCGGGGAACCTCGGCATCGCCGGTGACTCCCTTGGCCGCTTTCTCGCCTTCACCGATCGCGCCGGGCTGACCCGCCGCACCGATGCGCCCGACGCGCGTATCACCTCGTCGCTGTCGTCGCTGGTGCGGATCGACTGGGACCTGTCACCGACCACCGCGCTCATGGTGCGCGCCGACTACCGCGCGACCCAACTCAACCTCGCCCGGGCCGGCAGCCTCGCGCTCCCGTCGGTCGCGGGTACCAGTGCGTCACAGGGTGGCGGCGTCCTCACCTCACTCACCTCGTCGCTGGGCGGATTCATCAACGAGTTCCGCGCCTACGTCTCGCGGGATCGGCAGGCGGTGTCGCTCGACCGGCCCATGCCGCTGGGTATCGTGAATGTCACCTCGCAGCTCGACGGCGGTCGCACGGGGCAGGCGCAATTGCTCTTCGGCGGCAGCGCGAGTCTGCCGCGTACCGTGGAGTCGCAGCTCACCGAAGCGAGCAACGAAGTGAGCCGACTGCTCGGGGGCAGTCACCGCCTCAAGCTCGGCCTGCTCGTGAATGCGCAGCGTTCCCGCATCGACGGCGTCGGGAATCAGCAGGGCACGTTCCTCTTCAACTCGCTCTCCGATCTCGACGCCAACCGCCCGGCGCTCTACGCCCGCGTGCTGGGGCGCAACACGCAGCAGGCCGGCACCACGACCGGCGGCCTGTATCTCGCCGACGCGTGGCGTGTGTCGCCGTCGCTGCAGGTCGTGTACGGCAGCCGACTCGAGGCCACCCGTCTGTCGGGTCTCCCCGCGGCCAACGGCGCCGTCGCGCAGGCCTTCGGCGCCCGCACCGATGTCTGGCCTACCGACGTGCGCCTCACGCCGCGCGTGGGCTTCACGTATCTGTTGGGCAACGTGGCCGGCATTCCGTCGGGCACGATCAAGGGTGGGGTGGGGCTCTTCCGCGGAACGATCCCCACCGGGCTCGTGACCGCGGTGGCGAACGGCACCGGGCTGCCGGACGCGCAGCAGCAGGTGATCTGCACCGGCGCCGAGGTGCCGGTCCCCGACTGGAGCGCGTTCGGTGCCGGCGACGCGGCCCCCGATCGCTGCCTCGGTGGGCCGAGCGTCGGCGTCAGCGCCACGACCCGGCCGGCCGTGCTGCTCTTCGACCAACGATTCGGCGCCCCCGAGGTGTGGCGCGCCTCGCTGGGCTACACCAAGCAGTTCCGCCTGCGCTGGGCCGTTGCTGCCGATGTGGTCTACTCGCATGGCACGCGGTCCCCGCTGGCCGTCGATCGCAATCTCGGTCCGGCCGGCCTGTCGCTCGCCGACGAAGGCAATCGCCCGGTCTTTGCCGCGCCCGGCGAAGTCATCGCCGCCACTGGCGCCGCCACCGGCAACGGCACGCGGCCGCAGGCGGCGTTCGGCCCCGTGCTCGCCATCGGCCGGGGAGCGCAGTCGCGCGCCACGCAGGCCACGCTCACGCTGGCCGGCCCGTCCTTCCGCGGCGGCGGCACCTCGTTCTCGTATACCTGGAACCGCGTGCGGGACATCTCCAACGGCTTCGGACTCGGCAGCGCGATCGCGACCACCGACGGCAACCCCAATCGACTCGAATGGGGCCCCAGCGATCTGGAACGACGACATCAGGTCGTGGCGCAGCAGATCAGCAACTTTCCGCACGGGTTCGAACTCACGTTCGTGGGGCGCCTGCTCTCCGGCGCGCGCTACACGCCCATGGTGAACGGCGACGTCAACGCCGACGGTACCCGCAACGATCGCGCGTATGTGCCACGCGCCGAGGGCACCGATGACCTGTCGGCCGGCCTGCGCACCCTGCTGCTGGCGACCGATGCCCGGGCCGCGGCGTGCCTGCGCGCGCAGATGGGGCGCATCGCGAGCCGCAACAGCTGCACCACGCCGTGGACGCCACAGCTCGACCTGCAGCTCAACTGGCGTCCGCGCGCCCGCCGCTTCGACGATCGCCTCACGCTGTCGCTGCTGGCCACCAACACGCTCGCCGGCCTCGATCGGCTGCTGCATGGCGCGTCCATCAAGGGGTGGGGCCAGCCGCTGCTCCCCGATCGTCAGCTGCTCACCGTCACCGGCTTCGACGCCGCGGCCGGTCGCTATCGCTATGCCGTGAACGAGCGCTTCGGGACGCCCATCGCCACCCGCAATCCGTTCGGCGTGCCCTTTCAGCTGTCGCTGCGCGGACAGATCGCCATCGGCACCGAGCCGTCGCGCGCGAACCTGCGGGCGCTCAGCGGCAACGGTGGCGCCGACTCCATCAGCGTCGTTCGTGCCCGCGTGGCCCGTCAGATTCCCTATCCCCTCGACAGTCTGCTGCGCGTGGCCGATTCGCTCGGGCTCGAGCTCACGCCCGCCCAGCGCACGACCATCACCGAGGCCAATCAGCAGTACCGCGTGGCAGCCGAGAAGGGGCTGGACGACATCGTGGCCCTCCTCACCAGCAACGGCGGACGTCCCGACCTCGGTGCCATCGCGCCCAGGCTGCAGCAGGCCAACCTCGTGCTCGTGAAGGCCATTCAGGAATCCCTCAAGATCGTGGAGCGCGCCCTCACCCCGGTGCAGTGGAACAGGCTGCCGGACCGGATCCGCTATCCGTTCGGCCAGCAGGGCCCCGGCGTCTAGTGCGAGGTGGGAGCGCCGGTGTCCGGTGCCATCGGGAGCTCCACGGCGAACGTGGCCCCAGTGGTGCGTGCGGCATCGGCGCCCTCGCCCTGGTCGACGTACACCCGGCCGTTGGCCCGCTCCACGAGATCGCGCACCACGGCCAGCCCGATGCCGGTGCCGTGCACCGCACTCGACGCGGCAGTGTGTCCTCGTCGATACGGCAGCCAGATCAGCTGCTGCTCGCGGGCCGGAATGCCCGGGCCCTGATCACGGATGGCCAGACGCACCCTGTCCGTACCCGACACCATGGCCTGCGCCGCGATCTGCACCGACTGACCGGCCGGGCCGTACTTGATGGCGTTGTCGAGCAGATTGAGCAGCACCTGATGCACATCGTCCGCCGGCGCCTGCACGGCGAGCGTCGCGGGCACACGGACATCCCACTGGACCCGGCGCTCGGCCGCCAGCGCGCCCAGCGTGTCGCAGGCCCGCTGCACCGCGTGGGCGAGCACGACCACGTCCTGCGCCGGCGGCGCCGCCTGCCCGGTGCGGACGAACGTGAGCGTGCGATCGATGAGCAGCGACAGTCGCTCCGACTCCTTCTCGATCACGCGCAGGGCACGGGCACGGTCGGCGGGGTCCGGCAGCAGATCGAGCCGCAGCAGCTCGGCATACATGCGCACCTGGGTGAGCGGCGTGCGCAACTCGTGCGACACGCCCGCCACGAACGCGGCGCGCAGGCGCTGCGACTCCGTTTCGCGCCGCTGGTACTGCGCCCGCCACCACAGCAGCAGCACGCCGATGGTGAGCAGGGCGACAATACCGAACACCGCATCGGTGAGCAGCAGCGAGGGCTGGACCAGCGCCAGCAGCTCGGCCACTTCGCGCTCGCGCACGAGCACCCACGGCGTGCCGCGCACGGGACTCGTGGCATACACCACGGGGACCCCGCGCAACCCCAGTCCCAGGCCACCTCGCGGTGCGCCGGCGCGGGCGGCCGCCGGGTACACGCTGCGCGCCAGCGTGCCGGTATCCAGTGCGGCGCGCAGGCTGGCGGGGATCGACACCGTGGCCGGCGCCCGCGTGCCACCGCCTGCCTCACTCGCCGCGATGAGCTGCACGGGCCGTTCGGGCGCGCCACGACCGGCGGCCGGGGTCGGGGCGACGTCGGGGTTGAGCAGCAGGGCGGTCCGCTGACTGCGGTCGTCGGGAGCGGCCGCGTTGAAGTGCGGGAACGTGGCTTCGGTCACCGCCAGCCGCAGCACCACCGCCGCGCCACGCGGTGCCGAGTCGGCCACCGGGGCGCGGAACTCGACGAGACTCACCCGCTCGCCATCGCCCACCATCGTCTGCAGTCCCGCGCCGTCGGCAGGGCTGCCGGTGGCATCGAGGGTACCGTCGACATACCCGCCCTCGGCGACCATGGCCTGGATGATCGGCACCGCCTTGCCACGCGTTGCACCGGACCCCGACACCGTCCCTACCGCACCCACCGCAGCCGCCACGAGGCGTGCATTGGTGGCCCGCACGTCCAGCCAGTCGGCCAGCAACTGGCTGGAGAGCGAGACCGACATGGGAAGGGCCCGCGCGTACTCGGCGAGAAACCCGCGCGCGTTCCGGCGATGCAGCGCCGCAATGGCCAGCGCGGCTGCGGCCGCCGCGCCCGTGACCAGCACGAGCCGCCGCCGCGTGAGCCACGGCCAGCGCGGAATGGGGGGCGCGCCGGTGGTCATGGATCGAAGCGATAGCCGGTCTTGAACACCGTAACGATGTGGCGTGGACGCGAGGGCTCCGGTTCGATCTTGCGCCGCAACTCCGAGATGTGCAGGTCGACGGTGCGCGTCTGGATGTCCGGTGCATGGCCCCACACATCACGCAGCAGCGTCGCCCGGCTGAGCACGACGCCCGGCTGACGCAGGAACGTGAGCAGCAGCGCGAACTCCAGCGGCGACAGCGTCACCGGTTCACCATCGCGCCAGGCCCGCCGACCGACATCATCCACCAGCACCCGCCCGAAGCGTCGCCCCTCGGGCATGGACGCCACGCTCCCCTGGCTGCGCCGCAGCAGTGCCTGCACCCGCTCCACCAGCTCCAGCACGCCGAACGGTTTGGTCACGTAGTCGTCGGCACCGGCCCGGAAGCCGCGCACCTTGTCGGCCTCCTCACCGCGCGCGCTGAGGATGAGCACGGGCACCATGCAGCCGTGACGCCGCAGCTCGGCGAGCACCGCGTAGCCGTCGGGCGGCGGGATCATGAGGTCGAGAATGATGAGCGCCGGCGTGACTCCCTTCACGCGATCGAGCGCCTCGCGCCCGCTGCCCACCACGTCGACGGTGTGGCCCTGGGCCTCGAGCGTGCGCTGGAGGCCGAAGGCCAGATCGGCATTGTCCTCCACGATCAGCACATGCGCCGCTGCCGATGACTTCTCGGGCGGCAGAGCACTCGTCGCGGCGGTCACGGAGTCGATGGAGGACACCCGTGAAAGGTAGGCGGCCACGACCGCGCGGGAGAGTGCGCGCCCCGACCATGGCGGCCGGTCAGTTGTACGGAGGTTGTATGGAGCAGGGTCCGAACGCGGCGGTCACGTTCGGGGGTTGTAAGCATGCGCTGTACGCACTGCGTGCCGCGCACCGCACGCCGTATGGTTGGCAGCACCATCACTCTCCCCATCCAACCGTGTGCGGATGTCCATGTTGAATTCCTTTCGGCCGGCAGCGTACGGCGCCGTGGTCAGTCTCGTGCTGGCGTGTCACGGCGACCCGCTGGATGCCCAATCCCGTACTCCCGTCGCGAGTGAGAGCTATACGCTGCCCAACGGGCTGCGGGTGATCCTCGCCGAGGATCATGCGGCGCAGGTCGTGACGGTGAACGTGTGGTACGATGTCGGGGCGCGCAACGAACCGCCCGGCCGTACCGGCTTCGCCCATCTCTTCGAACACATGATGTTTCAGGGCTCAGCCAACGTGGCCAAGGGCGATCACCTGTCGTTCGTGCAGCGTGCCGGCGGGACGCTGAACGGCACCACGGCCGAGGATCGTACCAACGACTTCCAGTCGCTTCCCTCCAATCGGCTCAACCTGGGGCTGTGGCTCGAAGCCGAGCGCATGCGCTCGCTGCGCATCACGCAGGAGCACTTCGAGAACCAGCGCGAGACCGTGAAGGAGGAGCGCCGGCTGCGGCTCGACAATCCGCCGTACGCCGCGGCGTTCTATGCCGCCTTTGCCGGTCTCTTCGATCGTGAACGCTGCTTCGCGTACGGACACGAGATCATCGGCACCATGGATGATCTCAACGCCGCCACCCTCGACGACGTCACGGCGTTTCACCGCACGTACTACCGCCCCAACAACGCCACGCTCGTGGTGACGGGCGACTTCGTGACGGCGGAGGCGAAGGCGCTGATCTCCCGGTACTTCAGCGACATCCCGCGCGGTCCCGCGCCGCCACCGGTCACCTGTGACCAGCCGGCCAATCCCGGCGCACAGCGCCACCGCGTCACCGATGCCAAGGCCACGCTGCCGGCCGTGCTCATGCTGTGGCGCACCCCTGCCTACGACAGCGCTGAATGGCCGGCTCTCGACCTGCTGCGCGTGGTGCTCGGCGGAGGAGCAAGCTCCCGGCTCAACCGGGCGGTGGTACGCGAGGCGAGGAGTGCCGCCTCCATCGAGGTGCTGCTCGGACTCGGCGCGCCGCGCCGTGGCCCCAACCTCTTCGGCATCCTCGCCTTCGCCAGTCCGGGGCGCTCGGCGGACTCCGTGGAGGTGCTGCTGCAACGGGAAGTGTCCAGGGTGGCCACCGAGGGCGTGACGGAGGAGGAGCTCACCAAGGCCAAGAACGTGTTCCGTGCCTCGCGGGTTGCCCAGCTCGCGACCAGTCTCGGACGCGCCGAGGCGCTGCAGACGGCGACGATGTTCCTCGGGTCCCCGGCCGCGCTGGGGCGCGATCTCGATCGCCATCAGGCGGTCACCGTGAACGACATCAGGCGTGCGGCCGAGGCCGTGCTCCGCACCGACAACAGCGCCGTCACCCACATCGTCCCGGCGACGAGGCCCCCGTGAACCTTCTGCACTCGTTTCCGCACATGTCTCCGCGCACGTTGCCGCGCGCGTTGCCGCACCTGTTTTCGCTGCGCACTGTGGCCGGCGCCGCCCTGCTGCTCGCGGCCGGCAGTTCGCTGCTCATGGCGCAGGCGCCATCCACCCCGCCGGCGCCGCTGCCGCTGCGATCGGCGTCGCTGCCCCCCTTTCAGGAGATGACGCTGCGGAATGGCGTGCGGATGCTGCTCGTCGAGAACCATCGCCAGCCCTCGGTGGTGTTTCGGCTGGTGATGCCGGCCGGCGCCAGGTACGATGCCGCCGGCAAGTCCGGCACGGCCGCCCTGCTGGCCACGCTGCTCACCAAGGGCGCAGGCTCACGGACCGCCGAGCAGTTCACTGCCGCGATCGAGAACACGGGCGGCGGGCTGCAAGCGGTGGTCGACAGCGATTTCCTCAACGTGTTCGGCTCGGTGCTCTCCGACGCGGCGCCGCTGGCGTTCACCTTGCTCGGGGAGGCCGTCACCCGGCCCACGCTGGCCCCGGCGGAGTTCGCGCTCGCCCAGGCGCAGTCCTTGTCGGGGTTGCAGATGAGCAGTGCCTCGCCGGCGTTTCTCGCCACCACGACGCTGCTGGCCGGGCTGTACGGCACACATCCGTATGCCGCGGTCCCGACGCCGGCGACGGTGCGCGCCATCACGCCGGACGATGTCCGGCAGTTCCACACGAGTCATGTCCGGCCGCGTGGTGCGCTGCTGGTCGTGGCCGGTGACATCACCCCGGCGCAGCTGCGCGCCTGGGCGGGCGCGGCGTTCGCGAGCTGGACCGGCGCTCCGCCGGCATCAGGCGCTGCCGCACCGGCACCGCCATCCCGACGCCGTGCGGAGATCGTGCTCGTGCATCGTCCGGGATCGGTCCAGTCGAACATCCTGATCGGCAATCTCGCGCTCGGCCCCGCCGACTCGTCGCGGCTGGCCGCCGAGCTCGCGCTGCAGGTGCTGGGCGGCGGGAGTGATGGACGCCTGTTCAAGGTGCTCCGGGAGCAGAAGAGTTGGACGTACGGTGCGTATGCCTCCATGAGCCGGCCGCTCGGACTCGGCCTGTTTCAGGCTTCGGCCGAGGTCCGCACCGCGGTCACCGACAGCGCCGTCACCGAGATGCTGGCGCAACTCGCCCGCCTTGGCCGGGAGCCGATACCGACCAAGGAGCTGGAGGACACGCGCAGTGGCATGGTGGGCTCGTTCCCGCTCGCCATCGAAACCCCCGGAGGCCTTGCGGCGCTGGTGGCGTTCGTGAAGCTCTATGGCGTGCCGGCCGACTATCTGCAGAGCTATCGCCTGAAGCTGAGCCGCGTGACCTCGGCCCAGGTGACGGCCGCCGCGCGTCGGGTCGTGCGCCCGGACGAGGCGCTGATCGTGGTCGTGGGCGATGCCGTGGCGCTGTACGACAAGCTCGCGGCCATTGCGCCCGTCACCCTGCGCAGCGCCGACGGCCGAGCACTCCAGCCGGCCGAGCTGATGCCGAAGCGCACGCCACCCGGACCCAGCACTCGAGAGGACTCATGAAGCACCACGCGTTCCGCGCCGTTGTCGCCGGCCTGCTGTTGTGGACGGCGGCCGCCACCCCCGTTGCCGCCCAGACCAGCGATAGCACGGCGGTGCTGCAGCAACTCCAGCGCATGCTCGACGGCATGCGCACCCGCAACGCCGACGAGCTGCGCGCGGTGTTTCACGACCAGGTGCGCATGACGCTGCTGCGCCCCGCGCCGGGCGGCGGACGGCGCGCGGCGATTCTCACCGGCGAGCAGTTCATCGCCGCGGCCACCAATCCCAACGGGCCCGTGCTCGATGAGCCCATCCGCAACCCGGTCGTGCACCTCGATGCCGACCTGGCGGTCGTGTGGGCCGAGTACCAGGTGCGGAACGCCGGCAAGGTCAGCCACTGCGGGTACGACGCATTCACCTTCGTGCGCGTGGACGGCGTGTGGAAGCTCATCGCTGTGGCCGACACGTTTCGGCAGCAGGGGTGCGGCCCCGTGTGGTGAGTCGGAGGTGGGCCGGCCGCCCTGTCGGGCGGCCGGCCGGTGAAGTCCCTCCCGCCGCACCGGTCAGCGACGATTCAGCAGCAGCACATCGGCGCTTTCGATGAACGTGGCGACGTAGAGGTCCCGGTGGCCATCGCCATTCACGTCGCCCACCTCCACTTCCACCCCCTGCACCACGACCGGCTCCGGAAAGATGGCGGCCGGCGCGCGCGTGAAGCGCCCACGGCCGTCGTTCAGGTACAGTCCAACGGCCGCTGCGGGGAAGGAGGTGCCGAGCAGGTCACTGTCCCCGTCGCGGTCGATGTCGGCGAACTCGAGATCGATGCAATGCTGTACGCCCGGCGGAAGCTGAGCCGAGGTGACATCCTCGAAGCGGCCGCCGCCCGCGTTGCGCAGCAGTCGCGCCTGCGGATCGCCACCGGCAAAGATGACGTTGGCGAACACCAGATCGAGATCGCCATCGCCATCCATATCGGCCAGCGACGCATTGCGGGTCGCCTCGGTCGTGGCGCGGGTCGGCAGCGGCGTCGGCGCGGCAGCAAAGCGCCCGCGGCCATCGTTGAGGAGCAGCAGGTTCGGCCCCTCCGACTCATTGGCGATGACCAGATCGAGGTCGCTGTCACCGTCCACATCGCCCAGTACCACATCCTGCGTCACGTCGGGCGATGCCGGTATCGCCCCTACCGACTCCACGAACCGTCCCGTGCCGTCGTTCAGCAGCACCAGCTCGGGGCCGGCGTTCCCCAGCACCAGATCGGGGTCGCCATCGCCATCGAGGTCGCCGGCGACCACGGCATTCGCGTCGCTGCACACGGGAATGCGGCTGGAGGCATCGGTAAAGCGCCCGGCGCCATCATTGAGGTACAACTGATGCTTCAGACGATGGGCCGTGCCCGGCAGATCGTCCTCGGCCACCAGCACCACATCCGGATCACCGTCACCGTCGACATCGGTGATGGCAATGTCCTCGTAATCGCGCACCACCTGCGGCAGGCGCGTGCGGTCATCGGTGAATCGTCCGGTCCCATCGTTGACCAGGATGAGCGCCGCTTCGAACTCGCGGGCGACCACGACATCGAGGTCGCCATCCCGATCGATGTCGACCATGGCCGCCTCCATGCTGCGCCCGGCGAGGACGCTGCCCGGCAGCATGCCCGCCTCCGCGCGCACGAGACGGAACGGCGGGCCGGCCGATGGCGACGACGGCGGCACCGGCGGGTCGACCGCGCGCGCCCCGGCACAGCCCAGCGTCACGAGCAGCACGACGAGACACCGATGCCGCGCGGCGCCACGCCCCGCGGGATACCGGGAGAACACGACGGACATGACCACCTCCTGTAGGTGCGAAACGGGCACGGTGACCGTGCTTCGTGAAGGTGGTGTACCGGTGCCGGCGTGCCGAGGGCGCAGGTGTATGCATTCCGTTTGCTTTGACAGCGAGCGCTCTCTCTCGACAGCACCGCCGCGACCAGCGACAGCCAGCGCCTGCTTGCCCGCGACCGGGCGGCGCGTATAATTCACAATAGCGCGTTGTGAAAAACACAAATCGTACCCGGTGCGCACCCATGACCCTGCCGCTGCTTCCTCGTGCCGCCACGGCCCGCATCCGGGCGGCCATGCGCGTGCATCCCGTGGTGGTGCTCACCGGTGCCCGGCAGACCGGTAAGAGCACCCTGCTCACGGCCCCGCCGCTCGGGCGGCGCCGGGTCGCGCTCTCCCTCGACGAAAGCCGGGTGCGGGCAGCGCTCGCGTCGGATCCGGATAGCGTCCTCGCCGGTCGCGGGCCCTTCATCATCGACGAGGTCCAGCGCGAGCCTGCGCTCATGCTCGCGCTCAAGCGCGCGGTCGATGCCATGGGGCCCGACCGCGCCCTCGGCCGATTCCTGGTCACCGGCTCTGCCAACCTGCTCCTCATGACGCGGGTGGCCGACTCGCTGGCGGGGCGCGCCGGATACGTGACGTTGTGGCCCATGACGCGCCGCGAGCAGGCCGGCGAGGGCACCACCGGACGCTGGTCGGAGCTGTTCGCGCGCCCGGTCGAGCGCTGGGAGGAGCTGGCCGAACCACGGCCTCCGGGCTTGCCCGCGTGGGACGCGCTCGCACGGCAAGGCGGCATGCCCCGCGCCGCGCTGCAGCTGCGCGCGCAGGCCGACCGCGCCGACTGGTTCGACGCCTACCTCGACACCTTCCTCGACCGCGACCTGCGCGATCTCGCGCAGGTGCAGCGGCTGGGTGACTTCCGTCGTCTCATGGCCTTCACCGCCATGCGAACGGGTCAGCTCATGGATCAGACCGGCATCGGCCGCGAGCTGGGGCTGCAGCAGCAGACCGTACGCAACTGGCTCACGCTGCTGGAGCTCGCCTACCAGGTTGTGCGCGTTCCCGCATTCGCGCGCACCGGCACCGGGCGGCTGGTGAAGTCGCCCAAGCTGTACTGGGGCGACGCGGGGCTCGGCTGTCACCTGGCTGGGGTGACCACACCGACCGGTTTCCACTTCGAGAACGTCGTCGCCCTCGATCTCATGGCGTGGCGCGCGCTCGAACGCCCGCGCCCCGAGGTCATGCACTGGCGTTCCACGAAGCAGCAGGAAGTGGATTTCGTGGTGGAGCGCGGCGACCAACTGCTGGGCGTCGAGGTCAAAACGTCGAAGCGCGTCTCGATGAGCGATACCGACGGGTTGCGCGCCTTCGCCGCACAGCACGCCGGCCGCTTTCACGGTGGCGTCATTCTCTACGACGGCGCCGACGCGCTCCGGCTGTGGGACAACATCGTGGCGCTCCCGTGGTGGAGTGTGTTGTGACCGCCGCCCCTCGCCCAACGCCGCGGGCCGCTGCACGTTATCGCTGAGTCACCCCTTCGTCCCTTCCGTCCTCCTCCCCTCCCATGTCACTCCCCCTGCGCGGGATCGCCTCCGGCGCGATCCTGACCCTGGCGGGCTCGCTCGCCCTGCCGCCCGCGGCACTCGCCCAACGCGCGCCCCGCCCCGCCGCCAATGCCGCCCTCGTGGCGCCGTCGGTCGCCACCCAGTTCGACGCCCTGCACTTCCGCTCCATTGGCCCGGCCACCATGTCGGGGCGTATCGCCGACGTGGCGGTGTTCGAGAACAACCCGGCCATCTACTACGTGGCCACCGCCCACGGCGGCGTGTGGAAGACCGTCAACAACGGCACCACCTTTACGCCGCAGTTCCAGAACGAGGGGCTGATCGCCACCGGCGACGTGGCCGTCTCGCAGATCAACCCCGACCTCGTGTGGGTGGGCGCCGGCGAAAGCAACAACCGCCAGAGCACCTCGTGGGGCGGCGGCATCTACAAGAGCACCGACGGTGGCAAGACCTACGCCAACATGGGGCTCGCGAATTCCAAGCACATCAATCGGGTGCTCATTCACCCCACCAACAACGATGTGGTGTTCGTGGCCGCCACCGGCCCGCTCTTCGGCCCCGGCGGCGATCGCGGCGTGTACAAGACCACCGACGGCGGCAGGACGTGGAAGCAGGTGCTCACGGGCGACGACGACACCGGCGCCAATGACATCGCCATGTCGGCCTCCGACCCCAATGTGATGTTCGCGAGCCTGTACCAGCGCCGCCGCACCACCTGCTGCATGAACGGCGGTGGCCCCGGCAGCGCGCTGTACAAGAGCACCGACGGCGGCGACACGTGGACCAAGGTCACCGGCACCGGCTTCCCCACCGGC
>Ga0068877_10002002_pt1 | contig 16627 bp, 12 predicted proteins | sample NOAtaG_FD_66437 | JGI IMG/M metagenome (GOLD analysis project Ga0068877, IMG submission 66437) | Freshwater lake microbial communities from Lake Erie, under a cyanobacterial bloom - NOAA_Erie_Diel6S_1000h metaG | ecosystem: Environmental > Aquatic > Freshwater > Lake | place: USA: Ohio, Lake... | reverse complement strand
CATCAGCCTGTGGTTTCGGTGTTCCGCGACGTATGCCCGGGGGTACAAGACGCGGGACGGCTCGGCGTACTTTGCACGGTGTCCGAAGTGTGGCAAGACGATCTCGCTGCCGATCGGGCCCGGGGGGACCAGCCAGCGGAGCTTCCAGGTGAGTTGTCAGTAGGGGTTGATGGGAAGGCGTGGAAAACCGCGGCGGAACCCGGCGAAGAAGCGCGGGAGTACACTGTGGGCATGACGAGATTTGCCGGTTCGTACAGCCTGGGCAGGCCGACGCGGAAGTGTGCGGCGACGGGGCGGGAGCTTCGTGTCGGTGAGGTGTATGTCGCGACGCTGAGCGAGGAGGCGGGGAGCGGTGTGGCGGTGCGGGTGGACTACTCGTTGGAAGGGTGGGCGGGCGTGACGGAAGCGCGTGGCATGAAGCGGCCGCGCGGGGTGATGGCGTTCTGGCGCACGCACGTGCACGACCCGGCGAAGAAGACGGAAGCGAAGATCCTCGACGACGACGCGCTGACGGACCTGTTCGAGCAGACGGAGGGCGCGGGTGTTGTGGAGGTTGCCGCGGGAGGCGATGCGGGGGCTGCGGAAGTTTCGGCGGGTACAGGCGTGTCGGGGGCGGAGGCCTTGCAGCGGCGGCTGGCACTGCGGTTTGTGTTGGCGCTGCTGATGCTTCGGCGGAAGTTGTTGGTGCTGGAGACGACGCGGCCCGGGTTGATGCTGGTTCGGCACAAGGGCACGCCGAGGCCGCCGGAGGGGCCGGCGCTGATCGAGGTTGTGGACCCGGGTGTTGATGAGGCGACGGTGATCTCGGTGATCAGCGAGCTGGAGGGAGAGGGGAACGGTGCGGGATCGGCGCCGGTGGATGCGCCGGGCGCGACGGTCGGTACGGGGGCGTGAACGATGAAGCAAGCGAACGGGGTGAGCATGAAGAGCGGAGCGTTGAAGATCGCGGTGTGTGCGATGGCGGCGGGGGCGTTGTTGACGCTCTGGGGGTGTGCATCTTCGGGCCATGGCCCCGAGGGCGCGGGGGTTGATGGCGCGAAGGTCAACGCGGACGGATCGACAGATCAGGCGAACGGGGCGAACGCGGGAAAGGCGCTGCCGAGTTATCTCGATGCGGCCCGGCGGTACAACGTGAACGCCTCGCGCCTGTCGCGGGTGTTTGTGGGCGGGGCGGTGGTGCGGGTGACGTTTACGGATGAGGAAGGAAAGCCGCACCGCGAACAGGTTGAAGGGACGCTGCAGATGCTGCGCCCGGCGAAGCTGGCGCTGAACATCCGTAAGGTCGGGCAGAGCCTGTTTTGGCTCGGCAGCGATGAGAAGCGGTACTGGTGGTTTGATCTGACGGGGGAGCGGAAGTACGCGGTGATCGGCACGCACGCGGGGTTTGATCAGGAACTGGCGAAGAAGATCGGGCTGTCGATCCATCCGTTGGAACTGATCCGCGCGATGGGCGTGGTTGAGCTTCCGGTGGTTGATGGGACGCTGGGCGGGACGCAGTGGTCGAGCGATGGGAAGCTGCTGGGGATCGCGGCGGAGCTGTCCAACGCTGAGGCGCAGGGCGGATCGGTGACCGGGTTTGTGCGGGTGTGGGTTGATCCGGTCGATGCGCTGCCGCGGAAGATCGAACTGTTCGACGCTCAGCGGCGGGTGGTGATCATGGCGGAACACGCCGAGCCCGCGACGTTGACGATGCACAACGAAGCGGTGGGCCCGATGCTCGCTACGCGGATGGTCGTGTCGCACGTGCCCAGCGGCGCGGTGCTGGATATGTCGCTGGCCGACGCGACCGACGGGCACAAGCGCCTGAGCGAGAAGGCCTTTGACTTTGAGCTGGTCAGGGCGTCGCTGAAGCCCGAGACGGTCTACGACCTTGACGAGATCCGCCGGCGGAACACGGAGCATCAGCCGATGGGAAGCCGCCCGTGAGGTGTTGGCGTGGCTGTGGTTGTGCTTTGCCTGCGCGCCGATCGGTGATCTGCGCGAGCGTGGTTGTGCGGTTGCTGAGTGCGTTGGTGCTGGCGTTGATCCACGTGCCGGCCGCGGGTGCGGAGACGATTCCCTCGGCGAGCTCGCCGCGGGTGATTCGGATTGACGAGGGGCTGCGGAGTGTTCACGCGTGGTTTGTGGTTCCGGCGGCGGATGGGCAGACGGCGGCGTTGATGCACGTGCCGCCGAGAGACGGCTTGGGGATGACGGGCCCTGGCACGGCGCGCAAGGCCGCGGACATGCCCTTTGTTCCAGAAGCGATCGCTGCGTCCGGCGAGACGCTGTACATCATTCGCCCCATCGAGGTGACGCTGATTGATGAGCAGAAGCGGGACAAGCAGAGGCGGGTGCTGAGCCTGCGAGCGCGACCGATCAGCAGCGGCTTCTGGGATTACGAACCGCCGTTCGGTCGCGTCGAGCCGAAGCTGCCGGGCGACGGCGAGCTGATCGACACGGTTGGCGGGGTAGACGGGCCGGCGGTTTTGCTTGGGCCGGTCGCGGGTGAGACGGGCGGGGCGAGCGAGTGGCGGCTGATGAAACTTCGGCTCGGCGCGTGGGACAGCATCACGCTGACCAGGAGCGGGCAGCCTGTGCATCTGGCGCCGCACGGGCTCGACCGTGTTACGGGCGGCGGCGCGTTCTCGCACGCCCGGCTCGTCGCGGTCGGTTCACGCCATCAGGACGCGGGCGAGCTTCGGCTGCTGGTTCAACGCTTCGGCGTGCGCAATCGCGCCGAGGTTTGGCGCGTGGTGCACGAGGTCAAGCGGATTGATGAGGGGTCGGCTCAGAGCGAATCCGCGGAGAATGCCGCCGGCGACTGGCGGTTCGAGCTTGTCGGTTCACTCGCGCTGCCCGGCGGACAGGCGCTCGAGTCGCTGAGTCTGCGATGGATCGACGATCGTGTAATCGCCTTTGCGGAGCGTGACGGTGCGACGGTTGTGTGGGCGCTCGACGGCGAGCGCGTGACTGAGTTGAATCGGATTCAGAACCTCGCACCGCAGCACGCGGCCGTTGGGCTGACGGGGTTGAGTCGGCTGGCGCTGATCTCGGTGGAGGGCGCATCGCCTGCAACGGGTGAGGGTTCGGGCGGCTCGGGTGTGATGCCGGGCGCTTCGGGTCCGGCGCGGGCGAGCGCCCCGCGCCGCGAGATGAAGTTTGTCGAGGTCTCGACGCTGAACGGGTCGGAGCTGTTCAGCGGCAGCGCCAAGCGCGACGGCCCGCTCACCCGGCGCGACGTGGGGACGCTGGCGCTGATCGTTTCCGCGATGACGGCGGTGGTGCTGCTGTTCGTGCTGAGGGCGGATAACACCAACGTCGTGCGACTGCCCAAGGGGTACAGCCTCGCGGCGCCGGCGCGGCGGTTTGTCGCGGCGATGATCGACTTTCTGCCGGGCTATGTCATCGCGGTCTGGTCGATGGGTGTCTCGCTCGTGCAGATTTTTCTGGCCGGCTTCGGACGCTCGGAGACGGAATCGCTCTCGGTTCTGGGCGGGATGGACGGGTTGACGGCCGCGGCGATGCTGATGGCCGCAAGTCTGGTCGCTGCGGCCGCACACTGCGCGGTCGGTGAGTGGCTGCTGGGGCGGAGCCTGGGCAAGCTGCTGACCGGGTGTGAGGTTGTGAGCATCGCGGATCAGGCCGCGCGGGCGGAGTCAAAGGGACGCGACGGAACGGCATCGGGAAAGCGTGAGCACGACGACGCGGAAGCTCAGTCAGCGGATACGGGCGAGCAGCCACCACCGCGAGAAGGCCCTGCGCCATCGTCAGAGGTGATGCGGATTTCGCTCTGGCAGGCGGTTGTACGCAACGCGGTGAGGTGGATCCCGCCTTTGGCGATTCTGGTGGTGCTGGATACGAACTTCCGGCATCCGGGTGACGTGCTGGCGCGTACGGTGGTGGTGATCCCGCCCGAGCCTGATGAAGACGATGATGAGCGCGACGACGACGTGCGTTGAGCGTGCGGCGTTGCGCGGCGTGTGGTCAGCGTGCGGGTTGATCGATCCCGCGCAGGCCGTCGAGTGTCCAGCGGTATTGTCCTCGCATGGAGCGATCGGTGCCGGTGGGTGTGAAGGCGTTGTCGCCGGTGGTCCAGGGGTTTTTCGCGTGCGAGACCTCGGCGTCGTACCTGATTGTCAGCGGGGTGATGGCGATGCCCACGGGGGCGATGGTGTAGCCGCCCATGTTCGCGTCGGCGGTGTTGGCCAGGCGTGTGGAGCCGTCGAAGAAGGAGATGAGGTTCTGAGCGGTTGAGTTCATGAAGTACGCCGGTGCGGTTGCGGCCTTGCTGGTGTGCCAGGCAAACTGCTAGGTCCAGGCGGACTTCTGCGAGGGTGAACGGATTTCAGAGATACGCCGCCGGCCAAGGCGCCAGCGCGGGTCGTTGGGCGCGCCGGTGGCAAAACTGCCGTGGTTGCTGCCCTGACGGAAGATCGCCGAGCCGCTGACGTCGCGGTCGGGGATGGCGGTGTGGATCGAGTATTCGTACGACGATGAGTACGGCAAGCGGGCGGCGTCGTCGTCGGCGCTTGTGACGAAGAGCGGGTTCTGCTGCAGGTCTTTGCGCTTGAGGTCCTCTGGGCAGATGACGCCGGGCTCTGGCAGGCGGCGGCCGAGATATTCGACCATCGGCAGGTGCGAGTAGAGGATCTGCGGGACCCAGTTGTTCACGTCCGCGATGGCGATGTTCTCTGGTGCGGAGTAGCGTCTGATGATGTCGTAGCCACGAGCGGCGGACCATGTGAAGGGGTCGGTGAAGGTGGCGACGGTCTCGGGTTGACCGGCGCCGGCGAACTTGCGGAGGCGGTACCCGCCGGTGGTTTGCTCGGGCGGGACGAAGCCGTTGATGAGCTCGCGGTTGTCGGTGGCGTAGCTGAGCGAGGCGAGGGTGTACTGCCTGACGTTGGCGAAGCAGAGGGTCTGGCGGGCGAGTCGTCGGGCGTTGCCGAGCGCGGGGAGCAGGATGGAGATGAGCAGCGCGATGATGGCGATGACCACCAGCAGCTCGATGATGGTGAAGGCGGAACGTGCGGGGGGGTGGGGGGGGAATGGGCGGGGGGGAATGGGCCATTGCGCATGGGTTCTCCAAGCAAGCACGCGGCGAGCATCGAAGCCGACGATGGCACGAGATGCGCCGAGCGGATCGAGCACGTCTCCCGCCCCGCAACGGGAGAACGTGCCGATGAAGACGATAAGGATTCGATGCGTGTGCGCTCCGCGAAAGAACCCGTAGCGTGGTGGAGAGAAAACCCTTGATTGAACGGGGAGGAGGGAGCGAGAAAAGAAAAACGCCGCGGGCGTTGAAGCTCGCGGCGTTGGGTGTTTTGTTTGATTCGAGATGATTCAAATGCTCGGGATACCGGTCCGAGCAGAGGAGATCAGCGACCGGGCTGATCGATCCCGCGGAGCCCGCCGACGGTCCAGCGGTACTGTCCGCGCATAGAGCGATCGGTGCCGGTGGGGGTGAAGATCGCTTGCTCCGTCGTCGACCAGTTGTAACCGGCGTGACTGCGGGCGGCGTCGTAGTTGAAGGTGGGTGGCGAGATGACGATGTTGGCGACGGCGAGGGTGTAGCCGCCGAGGTTGGCCTCGCCGACGTCGACGATGCGAACGGAGCCGTCGAAGAACGAGACGAGGTTCTTGGTCTGGGCGTTCATGTAGTACGCGGGGGTCTTGCCGACCTTGCCGGTGTGCCAAGAGTACTGCTCGATCCACGCGGCTTTGCGAGAGGCTGCCGTGATCTCCGAGATGCGGCGGCGACCCAGCCGCCACTTGGGATTGGTCGCGCCGTTGATGATGAACCCGCCCTGGGTCGTACCTTGCCGCATGTTTGCGGACGGGTCGGGGTCCTTATCGGGGAAGCTGGCGTGGAGCGCGAACTCGTACGAAGAGCCGTACGGCGTGCGGGCGTCATCGGCGGTGTTGCCGGGGTTCTGCAGCGGGTTCTCCTGCCAGCGCTTGCGGGTGATGTCCTCGGGGCAGACCACACCGGGCTCGGGGAGTCGCCGGCCGAGGTATTCCACCATCGGCAGATGCGAGTAGAGGAACTGAGGAACCCAGTCGGTCACTACTGGAATCGACAGGTTCTCCGGAGCGGAGTAGCGTCGGATCATGTCATACCCGCGTTCGGCGTTCCACAACCAGGGATCGCCGAGAGAGACGGTGTTGTCGGGCGTGTTCGGACCCGTGTAGCGGCGGAGGATGTACCCGCCGGTGGGTGCGGGCTCGGGCGGGACGTAGCCGTTGATCAGCTCTTTGAAGTCGGTGGCGTAATTCAGCGACGCCAGCGTGTACTGCTTCATGTTGGAGAGGCAGACGGATTGCTTGGCAACCCGGCGTGCGTTGCCCAGCGCGGGCAACAGAATGGAGACCAGCAGCGCGATAATCGCGATGACGACGAGAAGTTCGATGAGGGTAAAGCCCTTGTTCAGCACGCGACGATCAGTCATTTCACAACTCCTTCATGATTTCTTGGCAAGCGCCCCGAGTCGCGGCTCGCCCTATTTGGGTGACCCACAGAACGCAGGTCTTCCCCGTGATCACCGAGTTTACCATACATGTGGACCCTGTGACAACCCCGATTCGTGGGTGTTTTCCCGAATCATCTCATCGGTCGATCAGGCCGCCGGACTGTTGATGCGGTGTTGATTTCCGTCTGTCCGAGGAGTCGATTCGACCAGAACGTGGCCTCGGTTGCTGCGGAAGCGCCCAAACCGGGGGTTTGGTCGGTAAACTGGGAAAGCACCGGAAGGGTGGTTGCTTCAGGTGGCTGGGCTTGGGGTGAAAGGGCTTGATAAATGCCAAATTTTACCAAAAAACGATTGATTGTGTGGCGATCATCGTCGATCGTGCTGCTTTTTTGTGCACTGAGTTTGCCGGGTGTGGGCAGGCGAGATAGACCGGGTACGGTGATGCTGATCGATCGAAAAGAGGCCACGATGGGGGGGCTTTGGGCACCGTTGGCCGAGGCTTCGGGCGGATTGATCGTTGAGGAAGAGGTACTGCGGGTTCGGCTGGTGGCGGAACTGAAACGGCGAGGGTTGGTGGTTGGGGCGGAGGCGGTGGAGGCGGAGCGGGCGCTGTTGACGGAGGCCGTGATGGAATCCGCGCCCGAAGAGCGGATGCCGGGGGATGGTTCAAGATTGAACAATCAGGACCCGGCGGAGTGGGAAGCGGATCGTGCGGTGCGGGCGGTGCAGGGATTTTGCCGCCAGCGCGGATTGGGGCCGATTCGGTTCGAGGGGTTGTTGTGGCGTTCGGCGGCTCTTCGCATGCTGACGCGCGATGCGATTCAACCGGCGAGCGAAGCGGAGATCCGCCGGTTGTACGAGGCGCGGTTCGGGGGGCGGGCGCGGGTGCTGTTGATCAGCGGGGCGACGACGACGGATGTCGGCGTGGCCCGGCGAGAAGCGCTTGATTTGGCGTACGGCATGATGCGAGCGGCGGGTGGTCCGGCGGGTGTGGTGAAGGCGGAAGAGCCGACGCCGCGGCCGACGGGAGTGACTTTGCGGCTGGCGTTCGCGGAGGTTGCGATGAAGCGATCGACGGATGCCTCCGCGCCGGTTGGGGGGATTGTGGAGGGTTTTTCGCTGGAAGACTCTGCGTATCCGCTGGCGCTGCGCGAGGCGGTGCGCAAGGCGAGCGAGGGGGAACTGACGGATGTGTTCACGCTCGGGCAGGGCGGCGCGGGGATTGCACTGGTGCTGAAGAAGGATGAGGTGGTGAAGGACGCGCCCGATTTTGACGCGGAGCGGGCGAAGCTCGAGCGTGAGGAGCGGCGGCGGCGCGAGCGGGTGGCGATGGACGAGCTGGCGGCGCGGCTGCTGGCGATTGAGGGGGTCAGCGTGATGGACCGGTCGCTTGCGTGGAGTGTGGAGGCGCTGCGGTCGAGTCGGTAGTGCGATGGGCGATTCATCCGATTGATGGGCGTGCGGAAAGTGCGTGGGAGAGGGGAAGTTGAGGTGCCGGTGGCGGTGGGGTGAGGTAGACTGTGGGCCTATGTCCATCGGCAACGGCCAATCCGTCAACGATCAAGCACGTTCAACCAGCAACCAACACGGCGGCGGCGGGAAGGACCTGCTGGTCGTCGAGCATGTCAGCAAGCGCTTCGGCGTGACGCAGGCGCTCAGCGACGTGTCGGTGAGCTTTCGCGCTGGCGAGGTGCACGCGCTGATGGGTGAGAACGGCGCGGGGAAGAGCACGCTGGGCAAGGCGATTGCGGGGCTGCACGAGCCCGACACGGGGCGGATCACGCTCGACGGGCGATCGCTCCAGCTTGGGGATATTGATGATGCCTTTGCCGCGGGCGTGCGGATTGTGCATCAGGAGCTGGCGCAGTGCCCGAACCTGAGCGTGGCGGAGAATCTTTGTTTGCACGACATGCCAACCCGCGGCGGGCGGGTGGATTATCGCGCGATGAACGAACGCGCGGCACGGCTGCTGCGTGAGCTGGCGCCGGAGATTGACGTGCAGTCGCCGCTGGGGACGCTGGCGCCGGGTCGTCGGCAGATCGTGCAGATCGCCGCGAGTCTGGACGAAGGGGCGGACGGGAAGGATGTGCCGCGGGTGATCATCTTTGATGAGCCGACGAGTTCGCTGTCGGTGAGCGAGGCGGATCGGTTGCTGGGGATCATTCGGACGCTGGCGAAGCGGGGCTTGCTGGCGATTTATGTGTCGCACCGGATGGGAGAGATTTTCCAGGTCTGCGACCGCGTGACGGTGCTGCGCGACGGGAAGTTTGTCGCCACCAGCGAGATCAAGGCGATCAACGAGGGCGTGCTGGTGAGTCAGATGATCGGGCGGACGATCGAGGCGGGGATGAACTTCCGCTCGGCGCACTTGCACGGCGCGCACGGCGAGAGTCACGCGAGCGCCGGGGGCGCGGAGGTGCTGAAGGTCGAGAACATCTCATCGCCCGGCAAGCTGCGCGGCGTGAGCCTGAGTGTGAAGCGCGGCGAGGTTCTGGGCGTTGGCGGGCTGGTTGGGTCTGGGCGGAGCGAGTTGCTGGATGCCGTGTTCGGGCTTGATGCGAAAGCGACCGGCGTGGTGAAGGTTGAGGGGCAAGCGCTCTCGGTCAGCGGCGTGCGTGAGCGGATTCGCATCGGGGTGGGCTATGTGCCGGAGGATCGGCGCTTGCAGGGGCTGTTCTTTCAGTTGGGGGTGGGCGAGAACATCGTGCTGCCGACGATGGCGGACTTGGGTGCGGGCGGGCTGAGGAAGGTGCCGCGGGAGGTGGAGTTGGTGGCGGGGCGAGTGAAGCGGTTCCAGATCAAGACGGCGTCGCAGGCGTCGTTGCCCGGTGAGCTTTCGGGCGGGAATCAGCAGAAGCTGTTGATCGCGCGGTGGATGGGTGAGGGAACGAAGGTGCTGTTGCTTGACGAGCCGACGCGGGGGATTGATGTGGGGACGAAGGTGGAGATCTACAAGCTCGTTCGGCAGGCCGCCGACGCGGGGCTGGCGGTGCTGCTGGTCAGCAGCGAGATGCCGGAGCTTTTGGCGCTGTCGGACCGGATCGTGGTGATGTGCGACGGGCGGCTGACGGGCGAGTTGACCGGCGAGGCGATGACGCAGGAGAACATCCTGAAGCTCGCGACGGTGAGCAGCACGGTGCAGGGTGCGCGGGGCGATGCGGCGCTGGTGCCGACAGGTTGAGGGTGGGAGTGTGTTGGTTATTTGATTGAAGAGAAAAGACACACCGATCGCCCAGAGCGGCGATCGGTGGCACGGGTGTGTGCGTTGACGGATGTGGGCGGAGGGGGGTTACGACTCGATGGCGAGCTGTTTTTCGAACTTGATTTTGGAGGCGGCGAGGAGGCGGTAAATCAGCAGCCAGAGGGCGAAGGTGAGCAGGAGGCCGCCGCCGCCGACGGTAGCGACGTAGAGCATGCGTTGGTCGCTGATGGGCTCTGAGCCGGCGGTGGGGGGAGATTCGATGGCGGTGGCGGCGCCGTCGCCGCGGGCTTCGCGCTGGGCATTGGCGGTGGCGACGGCGGCGAGGGTGAGGGTCTCCAGTTCGCGGGTGGTGCGTTCGGCGCCTTGACCGCGGAGCTCGAAGGTGAGCTTGCCAGCGGCGTCGGTGTGGTAGGAGAAGTCGGACTTCAGGCGTGCCGCGACTGCGGGCGCGTTGGAGAGGTCTTTGATCCCGCGCTGCGAGCAGCGCTCGGCGGCGAGCTGCATGAACTGCGGGTCGTCGAAGAGGCGTTCGTGCGCGGCCGTCCAGGCTTTGAGCTCGTCCTCGGTGGGGATGCGGCCTTTGCCGTCGGCGACGATGGTGGTGCGCACGGCGTAGGTTGCGGGGGCCATCTTGGTGGCAACCGCCCAGGCCATGACGGCGATGACCGACAGGCTGGCGACGATGAAGAAGATCATGCCGGCGGACTGCGAGCGGGCGAGCTTGGCCTGGACCTGCGTGCGTTCCTGCTTGAGGGCGGAGGCGGCCTCCATGATCTTCTGCCGCTGGCTGAGGAGTTCGTCGTACTGCTCGGCGCGCTTTTGAAGTGCGGCCTTCGCCTGCACGATCTTGTGCGCCTGCGTGCTGAGCAGCTTCTTGTACTTCATCAGGCGCTGCTGACGCAGCACGGCCCGAGCCAGGGCCTCGCCCGCGCGGTCGTCGACGCTCGCTTCGGCCTTCTTAGCCAGTGATTCCGCCTCGTCGGCGCGGCGCGTGGCTTCCTCGGCGCGGGCTTCGGCGTCTTCAACGCGCTTGCTCAGCGTGCGGATGGCGTCCTCACGCTTCAGCAGCGCTTCGCCCAGCTCCTTGATCTTCTTCTGCGAGGCCTTGGTATCGGTACTCTCGCTTTGCGTCGGGCGAGCGGTCAGCTCGGTTTGCAGACGCTGCACCTCGCCGGTCTGCTCGGTGATCGAGCGCTGGGCGGTGCTCAGCTCCTCGCGCAGGAGAGCGAGCTCCTTCGCGGTGGATTCGAGCTTGGACTGCGCATCGTCGGCCTGGGTGCGGAGCGTGTCGGCGGCCTCGCGGAGTTTGCGGAGGTCCTGCTCGTGGGTTTCGCTCTGGGTGTCGAGCTGCTGCTGGAGCTCTTCGATCTGCTTGGCGCGGGTTTCGAGTTCGGCGGAGTTGCTCGCGGCGTTCTCGACCTCGGCGCGGGCCTGGCTGATGGCCTGTTGGAGCGATTGCTCGTGGCGGCGTTCGGCGTCGGCGGCGCTCTGCGTCAGCGACTGGACCTGGGCGCGGAGCTGCGCGACGAGTTCGCCCTCGCTCTGAGCCGCGGCGTTGATCTGCGCGGTGAGCCGGTCGATGGTCGACTGCGCGGTGGTGACCTGCGATTCGAGCTCCGCGGCGCGGTGCTGCGCTTCGATCAGGGCCTGTTCGCGCGCCTCGGCCTTGGACTGGATCTCGTTGAGCTGCCGTTCAAGGCTCGACGCGAGCGTACGGGCCTCGTCGAGCTCCTGGCTGTTGCGCGAGGCGGAGTCGACGGCTTCGCGGTCGGCTTGGGCGAGCTTGCGTTCAAGCTCCTCGGCCCGCGCGTTGGCCTCGCTGAGCTTCGCCAGCGCGTCCTCGCTCTGACGCACGCCCTGCTGGGTCTGCTCGCGCAGGGTGTTGGCGGTGTTTTCAAGCTCAGACAAGGCGGTTTCGAGCTTCTGGCGGCGGGCGGTCTCTTCGCTGAGCGCGGCGCGGAGCGACTGCTCCTCCTGACGGAGCTGCGCGAGCTTCGCCGCGGCGTCGTCGTTCTTTGAGGCCAACCCGCGGGCTTCCTGCAGCTCGCGCTCGGCGAGCTGACGCAGTTGCTGCGCCTGGCTCAGCGTGTCGGCGGCGTCTGCACGCTGCTTGTCGAGTTCGGCTTGTTTGGCCTCCAGCGCGTCGGCCTGCTTCTGGATCGCCGCCAGCCGCTGGTTGACGGTCTTCTCACGCTGCTCGATGGACTGCTGGGCCTGCGCACGCGACTGCTCGGCCTGCTCGCGCTGCTTTTTCAGTTCATCGCTCTGCTTCGCCAGCTCGGCCCGGGCTTGTTCAAGCTGGGCGCGCTGCGAGGCGAGATCGCCGAACTGCGACTGGTGCGCGTTCAGCTCGTTCTGCAGGGTCTCGGCCTTGCGCATCAGCTCGACGGCTTCACGTTCCCGCAGCTCGCAGGCCTGCTCGCGCTTGGCGGTTTCCGCATCGGCCTTTTCCTGCCAGGCTTTCGCGGCCTTGGCGGCGTCCTCGAGCTTCTCCTCGCGGCGCCTGAGCTCCGCGGCGGCGCGGTCGATATCGTCCTGCTTGGCCTTCGCCGCGGCGATGGCGCTTTCGAGCTGCGACTTCGCTTCGGCGCTGTCGTTCTGGGCCTGCTTGAGCAGTGCCTGGGCTTCAACGCGGGCCTTCTCGGCTTCTTCCCCGCGCTGTTGAAGCTCGGCGCGGGCCTGCTGGATCTTCGTGCTCTCGCTCTCGAAGGTCTGCTCCATCGCGGCGCGGTCGGCTTCGAGGGCCGAGCGGCGCTCTTCGAGCTGCGCGCGCTCCTCGTGGACCTTAGCCTGAGCCTGCTGGGCCTGCTCGCGGAGTTCGTGCAAGCGCGAGGCCTCCTCGAGCTTGCCCTGCAACTCGTCGGACTTCTGCTTGATCTCTTCGCTGCGTTGATCAAGCTGCGTCTGCTTCGCGGCGGTCTCTTCGTCGAGTTTCTGCTGACGCTGCGCGAGTTCTTCCTGTTCTTTGCGTGCGGCTTCGCGCTGCGTCTGAAGTTCGGCCAGCTTGATCAGCACCGCCGCCTCGCGCTGGTCGAGGGCCGAGGCACGCTTGGCGGTTTCGGTGGCGATTCGCCCCAGCTCGGCGAGCTGCTGCTGGATCCCGGTGATGAAGTTCATCGGGCCGGCGTTGGCGCCGCCCTCGACGTTCAGACCGGCCATTTCCGGCGCTCGGGCGATCATGTCCGCGTCGACGTCCTTCGGCACGGGCGGAAGGTTGCTCACGTTCGCGTCGGCAGCCAAGTTGCTTTGTGTCGGTTCTTGGGTGCTCATGGCGGCGGTCCACACAGCGGCCGGGCGGGACTCCCCCGGCGCTCGCTGGAGCGTTCGTATCGGTCGTCGGAGGTGCAAAGGTCAGGCCTTGCAGGCGGGATATTCGTCGAAACAACCGCGGGTGTCGGTCGTGCGGATGATCGTGGTTCTCGGGCGTTGAGCATCGCAACGCACGCGCGCTGGGCGTGCGGAGCGCGTCCGAGATCTCGCGCCGTCGATCGGTTTGGTCTCGTGCTCGAGCGGCATTGCGTTGGACCCACCGTCCGAGAAGTCGGTGCACGCGTTGAAGCGGGCGGCGGTACGATCGGCGATCATGAATCACCCCGCGCATGCGTCGACGATCGAACTCAGTGAGGGCGGGCTGACGGTCCGAATCGCCGCCGACCGCGGCGCGTCGATCCTGTCCATGAGCGCGCGGTCGTCGCTTGGTGTGCAGACGCCCGTGATCACCCGCGCGGTGCCCGGCGAGGATGAACGCCTCAAGCCGCCGTGCTTCGTGATGGCGCCGTGGACGAACCGTGTGAAAGACGCGGCGTTTGAGTTCAAGGGAAAGCGGCACCAGTTGCGGGCGTCCTCGGCCGACGGCTCGGCGATCCACGGCGACGTGCGCTCACGCCCGTTCCGGATCCTTGACCGCTCGCCGGTCTCTGCGCGGCTGCGCTTTGAGAGTGTCGAGCACGAGAACGTGAACTTCCCGTGGTCTTTCGCGTGCGAGGTGCGGTATGAGATCGAGCAGCGCGGGCGAGCACTTCGCGTGGATGTGGCCATCCTCAACACGGACAAGGCCGAGTTCCCGTGCGGCTGCGGGCTGCACCCGTACTTCGCGCGGTTCGGCGCGTCGCGGAAAACCAGCCGGGTGAGAATCAGCGCCGGTGTCGGGGCTCGCTATCCCTCGCGTTCGAACATCCCGGTGGGCAAAGCCGGCGCGGACGGCTTGACGCGTGCGCTGCGTGCCGGGTTCTTCGCGGGTCCGCCGGTTGACGACGTCTTCGCGGGATTTGACGGGCGTGGGTTCATCACGGGCGAGTCGCGCGTGACCATCAGCGCCTCGCCCGAGCACGGGCACCTGGTGGTGTATGTGCCCCGCAACGCCATGGGGGATGACGAGCCGTTCATCGCGGTCGAGCCCGTGACGATGGTCAACGACGGGTTCAACCTGTTCGAACGTGGCGAGCAGAACACCGGGGTTCGCGTCCTCAAGCCCGGGCAGTGGCTGCGGACATGGACACGGTTTGAGGTTTCGTGATCGATCACAGCCAAAGGTTGGTCGGGGACAACACGCAGTCGCGGGCGCTGGCAACGGCGCGGAGACGATCTCAGCATGACGACCTACCTCTTCAAGACCGAGCCAAGCGAGTTCTCGTTCGCGGATCTGCAGAGCGCGAAAGGGCCGAGCGTGTGGGACGGGGTCAGCAACGCGGCGGCGAACGGCTTTCTCCGCCGGGCGAAGGTCGGCGACGAGGTGTTCATCTACCACACGGGCGATGAGAAGTCGGTGGTCGGGTTGGCGATCGTGACGGGCGGGGCACGCGAAGACCCCAAGCGCCCGGGCATGACGGCGAAGGGCGAGATCAAGTTCGTCGTCGTCGAGTTGAAGGCGGTCAGGCCCGCAACGACGCCCATGACGCTGGCGATGATCAAGCAGGACAAACGCCTCGCGAACTTGCCGCTGCTGAAGCAGTCGCGGTTGAGCGTGATGGAGATCGAGCCGGCACTGGCGAAGATCATCAAGCAAGCCAGCGGCTTGTTGAGCGCCTGACGCGCGGTGCGGGGGTGCGGGCGTTCGTCTTGGTCAACGAAGGGAGGGAAGGAATGGAAGCGGACGCGCGGGAATCGCCGACCGTTCTGTGTTCACTCAAAGATCAAGCGGCAACGGCATCGTGTCATCTGTCTTCCGGCAAGCGTCGAAAAGTCCGAGCGCCCTCGCAACTCGGCCCATCCCAACTGCCTTTCCTTCCCTTCCTTCCCTCCCTTCGTTGAAACGAACAAGGCTCCGCCCCTGTGTGCAGTTGGGCGGAGCCTTCTTGGTGTGGCGGAGGGTTGTTTGAGCCGTTGAGAACGCCGCGGGACGTGGACCGTCGATCGAGACGATTCAGAGGCTGGTGCTGCGGAGGATCGGCGAGTTCATGCCGCCCTCGGCGACGATGGCGAGGGTCAGCCCCGCGGCGAGGTCGAGCGTGGGGATGATCTCGCTTGCGCGGGCGCCGGAGGCGCGGAAGGGCAGGACGACACTGGCGACCTGACCATTGCGGTCGAGGGCGACGAGGTTGTACAGCCCGCCGTGGGTCGGCAGATCGCGACAGAAGAGTTGAGCGGAGCGGGTGGCGGGGTCAAAGAGGACCACCGCGGTGGGGGGGGTGCCGTTGGCGGACTTGCTTGATGCGGCGAACTGGATAAAGCGGGTGTTGCCGTCGAGCATCGCGGTCTCGAAGCGGTTCCCGAACTCCTTGATGAAGAAGTCGCTGATGGCGTTGGCGGAGATCTCGCGTTCGAGGGTTCGGTAGCTGGCGTTCATCTGGAGGGTGGTGAACCCGAAGACGACGGCGGCGGCGGCGCAGCCGATGGCCGCGGCGCGCCAGATGGCACTGACGCCGCGCGAGGGCATGATCTCGGGCCCGATGCGACCGGCGATGGGAGAGCGCGAGGCGGACTCCTGAACGGCGATCTCGTGGAGCACCGCGTCGATGGTGCGCTGACGCAGCGACTCGGGGGCTTCGACCTGCGGCAGCGTCGCCGAGAGATCGGCCACGCGCGTCTGCTGAGAGCGCACCTGGGCCTTCAGCTCGGGTGAGAGTGCGGCAAAGGCCGCCTCAAACGCGGCGGATTCCTGCTCGTCGAGCAGGCCCATCGCGTCGAGCGAGGCGAGTTCGAACATCTCGTGCAGAGGGATCTTGCCCCCTTGAGAGATGGTCAGCTTGCGGATGTGTTTCGGATCGTTCATGGGATTCTCACTGTTCAAGCGGGGATTCCTTCGCCGAGTTCCCGCTCTCTGAGTCTCACGAGGGCCCGGCTGAGCGCGGATTTGATCGTGCCCAGCGGGGTATTCAGTTCGTCGCCGATCTGCCGGAGCGTCTGACCGTTCAGGTACGCGCGGATGAGCACGATGCGCTGAAGCTCCGGGAGTTTGTCGATCTGTTTCATCAACTGCGCCATGCGTTCGCGACGCTCGGCGGGGATTTCGGGTGCGATCTTCGGTTCGGTGAGCTCGGCCTGGCGCTCGTCGAGTGCCCCGGGCTTGAGTGCCGCCCGCGCACGACGCAGACGATCGACCAGATAACGCCGGGTGATGAGCATGACCCAAGTGACGAGTGCGGCGCGCTGCGGGTCGTACCGGTCGGCCGTGCGCCAGAGGCGGATGAAGACTTCCTGCACGGCGTCCTCGGCGTCGGTACGAGATGGGAGGATTTGGTGAGCCATGCGGTACACGAGGGAACCGAACCGGTCATAGAGCGTGGCAAGGGCCGCGGGGTCCTTGCGTGCGACCGCCTGCATCAGCGCGAGATCGACGGCTTGTGCGTCGGGCGACTGCATGGGGTCCTTTGCGACTTCGGCAGGGAAGCGAAGTCCCAGCCGAGGGGAAGATCGTCGGATCCACCCCGTGAGCGATACGAGCCGAAGGGGTGATCGGATGCGTGAATCTCGACGAATGGAGCATACCAGAAAGAAGGGGGTTGTGAAAGGGTGGTGGTGAAAATACCTAGAG
>Ga0068877_10002000_pt1 | contig 16647 bp, 14 predicted proteins | sample NOAtaG_FD_66437 | JGI IMG/M metagenome (GOLD analysis project Ga0068877, IMG submission 66437) | Freshwater lake microbial communities from Lake Erie, under a cyanobacterial bloom - NOAA_Erie_Diel6S_1000h metaG | ecosystem: Environmental > Aquatic > Freshwater > Lake | place: USA: Ohio, Lake... | reverse complement strand
CGAGGCAGATCGCACCGGGGAAGGCGTCGTGCGCGACGGCCTCCTCGCCGGGCCCGGGGCAGATCAGCACCGGGCGACCCCAGCGCGGCAGTTCCCTGGCCGCGAAGTCGGCGAAGCCCGGCCAGGTCTTGGGTTTCTTGTCCCAGGTGCCGCCGGCGAACGGGCAGATGACGACGTAGCCGGCGCCGATGCCGTGCACGCGGCGCAGCGCGTCGGCCTGCTCGCGGTGGCGCGGCGCGAGCGCGAGGTCGATCTCGCCCGGCGGCGCGGCCTGCTCGCCGAGCAGGGCGCCGGCCAGCTGCCAGTAGATCTCGAATTCGTGCAGCCCGCGGGGCCTTGGCACCGCGCGCCCGAGCAGCAGGCTGCGGCCCTCGTAGGCGTGCCCGATCGCCCGCAGGCCGGCGAGGCGGAACTCCAGCGCGCTGGACCACGAGTACGGAAAGCAGACCGCGTCGATGCGGCCGCCAGTGGGGCCGGTGCCCGCCCGTACCTCGCGGCGCAGTCGGGCGAGCAGCGCGACGCGTTCGCGCCAGGTGGAGGGCAGCGGGTGCACCGGCCACCGGTACGCTTCAAGCAGGTCCGCGGCCCATCCCTTGCCCACCAGGTGCAGCTGGTAGCGCTGGGCCAGCCGCCGCAGCGCGGGGACGCCCAGCACCACGTCGCCCACCCAATTGCGCAAGCGGACGACCAGGGCGGGGCGGGACGACATCGGCAGTCGATAATCCTTCGACGCATTCTGCCAGCCGGGTTGCCGTGCCGCGCCCGCCGGATCCACCCGACGCCACTGCCGATGACCCCGATCCTGCTCGCCCGCGACGTCGTCGCCCTGCACGACCGCCTGCTCGCCGCGCCCGGCTGGCCGCGCGACGAGCCGCAGGCGGCCGACGCGCACGCCGCAGGCGGCCTGTGGCGCTGGATCCAGGCCAACCACCGCTTCAACAGCCAGCTGTGGAACGAGGAGGACCTGGCCCGCAGGACGCAGGTGGCCGATGCCGAGATCGCGGCCAACAAACGCGCGATCGACCGCTTCAACCAGGCGCGCAACGACGCCACCGAGCGCGTCGACGAGATCCTGCTGGTGGCGCTCGGGCTGGTCGATGCGGAGTCGGCCCGCACCGACGCTCCGCGCAGCACGGCCCCCGCCGGCGCGCGCCTGAACAGCGAGACGGCCGGCAGCATGATCGACCGGCTGTCGATCATGGCCCTCAAGGTGCATGCGATGCGCGCCCAGACGCAGCGCACCGACGTTTCTGCGGCGCAGCGCGAGGCCAGCGTCGCCCGGCTGGCGCGGCTCGAGGAGCAGCGCCGCGACCTCGCGTCCTGCCTCGACGCGCTGCTGGCCGACTGCGGCGCCGGCCGGGCCTGCTTCAAGGTCTACCGGCAGTTCAAGATGTACAACGACCCCGAGCTGAACCCGGTGCTGGTTGCCGAGCGCTCGCAGCGCGGGCCGGGCTGACGCAGTGCGGCTGCTGATCGTCAAGACATCGTCGATGGGCGACGTCGTCCATGCCACGCCCGCCGTCTCCGACATCGTCCGTCGCCACCCGGGGGCCCGGATCGACTGGCTGGTCGAGGCTGCCTTCGCCGCCATCCCCAGGATGCACCCCGGGGTGCAGCGCGTGCTGCCGATGGCCTGGCGCCGGTGGCGGCGCCAGCTGCTGCGGGCCGACACCTGGCGCGCCATGTCGGCCCTGCGCGCCGACCTGCGCCGCGAGCCCTACGACCTCGTGCTCGACCTGCAGGGCCTCGTCAAGAGCGCGGTCTGGGCGCGCCAGGCCGCCGGCCCGGTGGCGGGCTTCGACGCGGCGAGCGCGCGCGAGAGCCTGGCCGCGTCGCTCTACCAGAGGCGCGCCACCGTCTCGCGCCACCTGCACGCGGTGCAGCGCTGCCGGCTGCTTGTGGCGGCGCATCTCGGCCTGCCGGCCCCGGCGGGCGAGCCCGAATTCGGCCTCGGCCCGCCGACGGGTGCGTGGGTCCCGCAGGGAGCCTACTCGGTGCTGATCCCCAACGCCAGCCGCCGCCAGAAGCTGTGGCCCGAGCGCCACTGGATCCAGATCGGGCAGCGCCTGGCCGAGCTCGGCTGGCCGCCGGTCGTGCTGTGGGGCAGCGAGGACGAGCAGATCCTGGCCGAGCGCATCGCCGCCGGCTGCGACGGCGACGTGCCGCCCTTCCTCGACGTCGGCCAGATGGCCGCGGTGCTCGCGCAGGCGCGCCACGTGGTGGGGTTGGACACCGGCTTCACCCACCTGGCCGCGGCGCTGGGGCGCCCCACGGTGGGCATCTACTGCGACCACGAACCCGGGCTGGCCGGCCTGACCGGCGCCGGCCCGGTGGCCAGCATCGGCGGCAAGGGCCAGGTGCCGTCGCGCAACGACGTGCTGACCCTGCTCGAGCGGCAACTCGCCGCCTGACGCCGGTCTGCTGCCGACCGCGGCGTCACAGCGTCTCGATGCGCTGCGGCGGGTAGCTGTCCCAGCTCAGGCAGCCGGGGCACTGCCAGAAGTAGTTCTGCGCCTCGAAACCGCAGGCTGCGCAGCGGTAGCGCTGCAGCGGGCGCGAGGCCCGCGCGACGGCGGCGCGCAGCGCTTCGTGCCCCCCGGCGGGCCACTGCGCCGCCGGCAGGGCGAGCAGCCGCTCGGCGGCCGCGAGCGACGGCGCCTGTTCCAGCTGCCCCGTCCAGCGCGCGGCTGCGCGCGCCGGGGCGTCGTCTTCGCCTCCGGCGGCGGCGTCCAGGCGGTCCAGTGCGGCGAGCAGTTCGACCGACGGGCGCCGGGCGTGCTCGGCCACCAGCGTATCGCGGGCGGCGGCGATTCGGCCTGCAGCGCGCGCGGCTTGCGCGTACTCCAGCGCGACCAGCAGGAACGCACCCGGTTGCACCGCCCGCAGTTCGTCCCAGGCCGCCAGCGCCTCGGCGGGGCGGCCCGCGCGGGCGTGGCGCTGCCCGGCCAGCAGCAGCGGGCGTGCCGCCTGCGGTGCCAGCGCGTGCGCGCGTGCCAGTGCCGATTCGGCGTCGGCGTCCTTGCCGGCCGCGTCCGAAGCCAGGACCTGCTCGCACTCGTAGTGCGCGCGGCGCGTGGCGAACGAGCCCTCGGCAGCCTCGTCCAGGCCGGCGGCGAGCTCGAGCGCGCGCGGCCAGTCGCGCGATCGCTCCGCAAGCGCCAGCAGCGCGAGCCGGGCCTCGCGTTCGAAGCGGGTGCCCTCGAGCGCGCGCCAGGCTGTCTCGGCGCGGTCGAACAGGCCGGCCTTGGCGAAGTCCTCCGCCAGCGCGCGCTGCGCGCGTTCGCGGTCGGCAGCCCGCAGGTCGCCGCGTGCCAGCAGGTGCTCGTGAACACGGACGGCGCGTTCGAACTCGCCTCGCCGCCGGAACAGGTTGCCCAGGGCGAAGTGGAGCTCGGTGGTGTCCGGGTCGTGCCTGACCGCGTCGACGAAGGCGTCGATGGCCTTGTCCGGCTGCTCGTTGAGCAGCAGGTTCAGGCCCTTGAAGTAGGCGCGGGGCGCGTCACGGTTCTCGCGCCGCAGTTGCCGCAGGTCGAGTCGCGACGTGATCCAGCCGAGCGCGAAGGCGATCGGCAGGCCGATCAGCATCCACTGCAGGTCGAAGTCCATCGCGGGTCGCGCGGTGCCGCGCTCAGGGGCCGTCGCGCGGCGGTTGGGGGCCGACGGCCCCGGCGCGCGCCAGGGGGAGCGTTGCGTCCAGTCCGTCCGTGGCGGCTGCGCTGCGGGTTGCACGCAGCCGGCGCCACCAGCGGGGCAGCATCGCCAGCACGCCGACCGCGCTGCCTGCCGCGAAGGCGGCGAGCACGACGATCACCAGCGGTGCGCGCCACTCGGCGCCGAAGAACCAGTGCACCGTGACCGGTTGCTGGTTGTTGAGCGCGAAGGCGAACAGCGCGAAGAAGACGAAGCCACGGAGCAGCCAGACCACGAGTCGCATGGCTTGCGATGATGCGGCATTTCGGGGCCGGGCCGGGCCGGCGAGAGCGCGGCCGGCGACGCGACCCTCCTCAGGCGTCGCGCAGGTGGGCCGGGATCTCGGCGCTGCCGCCGTCGCCCGCAGCGAGCGGGCCATCCACCGCCTCGCGCAGCGCCTTGCCGGGCTTGAAGTGGGGGACGAGCTTTTCCGGGATCTGGACCTGCTCCCCGCTGCGCGGATTGCGGCCCACCCGGGGCGGGCGGCGCGTGACCGAGAAGCTGCCGAAGCCGCGGATCTCGATGCGGTGGCCGCGCGCGAGCGCATCGGTCATCGCGTCCAGCATGGTCTTGACGGCGAACTCCGTGTCGCGCTGCGTCAGCTGCGGGAAGCGCTCCGCCAGCCGCGCGACGAGGTCGGAACGGGTCATGGCCATCGCGGTCGGATCCGGTCGGAGGCGCGCGCCGCGCCACGCCGCGCCGTGGACGGCGCGGCGTGGCAGCGGTGGTCACTCGCCGCTCTTGTCGAGCTTGGCGCGCAGCAGGGCGCCCAGGCTCGTGGTGCCGGCGGTCTCGCGCTCGTTGCTGTGCGCGAGGCGCTGCATCGCCTCCTGCTGGTCGGCCGCATCCTTGGCCTTGATGCTGAGCTGGATGCTGCGCATCTTGCGGTCGACGTTGATGATCATCACGCTGACCTCGTCGCCTTCCTTCAGCACGTTGCGCGCGTCCTCGACGCGGTCGCGGCTCAGCTCGCTGGCGCGCAGGTAGCCGGTGACGTCGTCGTTGAGCTGGATCTCGGCGCCGCGCGGGTCGACGCTGCGCACCCGGCCGCCGACGATCGCGCCGCGGTCGTTCAGCGTCGTGAAGCTGGTGAACGGGTCGACGTCGAGCTGCTTGATGCCCAGGCTGATGCGCTCGCGCTCGACGTCCACCGCCAGCACGACCGCCTCGACCTCCTGGCCCTTCTTGTAGTTACGCACCGCGCTCTCGCCCGGCTCGTTCCACGACAGGTCGGACAGGTGCACCAGGCCGTCGATGCCCTGCGCCAGGCCGATGAAGACGCCGAAGTCGGTGATGCTCTTGACCGGCCCCTTGACCTTGTCGCCGCGCTTGACGTTCGACGCGAACTCCTCCCACGGGTTCGGCTTGCACTGCTTCATGCCGAGGCTGATGCGACGCTTGTCCTCGTCGATCTCGAGGACCATCACCTCGACTTCCTCGCCGAGCGTGACCACCTTGCCGGGAGCGACGTTCTTGTTCGTCCAGTCCATCTCGGAGACGTGCACCAGGCCCTCGATGCCGGGCTCGATCTCGACGAAGGCGCCGTAGTCGGCGATGTTCGTGACGCGGCCGAACAGGCGCGTGCCCTGCGGGTAGCGGCGGCTGACGCCCAGCCACGGGTCGTCGCCGAGCTGCTTGAGGCCGAGGGAGACGCGGTTCTTCTCGGCGTCGAACTTCAGCACCTTGGCGGTCAGCTCCTGGCCGACCTGCACCACCTCGGTCGGGTGGCGCACGCGGCGCCAAGCCATGTCGGTGATGTGCAGCAGGCCGTCGATGCCTCCGAGGTCGACGAACGCGCCGTACTCGGTGATGTTCTTGACGACGCCGTTGACGATGGCGCCCTCGGTCAGCGTCTCGAGCAGCTTGGCGCGCTCCTCGCCCATCGAGGCCTCGACCACCGCTCGCCGCGACAGCACCACGTTGTTGCGCTTGCGGTCGAGCTTGATGACCTTGAACTCGAGCGTCTTGCCCTCGAACGGCGACATGTCCTTGACCGGACGCGTGTCCAGCAGCGAGCCGGGCAGGAAGGCGCGGATGCCGTTGACGAGGACGGTCAGGCCGCCCTTGACCTTGCCGCTGACCGTGCCGGTGACGAACTGCCCGCTCTCCAGCGCGTTCTCCAGGCTCATCCACGAGGCCAGGCGCTTGGCCTTGTCGCGGCTGAGGATAGTGTCGCCGTAGCCGTTCTCGACCGCGTCGATGGCCACCGCGACGAAGTCGCCGACCTGGACTTCGACCTCGCCCTGGTCGTTGCGGAACTCCTCGATCGGGATGTAGCTCTCGCTCTTCAGGCCGGCGTTGACGACGACGTGGTTGAAGTCGATGCGCACCACCTCGGCCGAGATGACCTCGCCGACGCGCATGTCGGCATTCTTCAGCGACTCCTCGAACAGGGCGGCGAACGATTCCATGCCGCCGGCGGCGGCAACTTGCGTCTGGGACATGTGTTTCCTGGGCCCGGGATGGGGTGGGGTGCAGAGCCGGGCGATGCGTGCGGCGGGTGCCGCGGGGTTGGCGTTGGACACACCCGTCGCGCCAGGGATCCGGTGGTCGCGCCTGCGCGCAGCCGCCCGATCCCGACCTGCCGGCCTGAGCACCGAAGCTCGAGCGGACGCGACGGAACCTATCGTGGCCTTCGCGGTGTCGAGGCGCGCCTCAGGCGGAGTCGCCCTGGGCGCCGCCGGCAACGCCGAACGGCCCGCGCTGCCGCCACCATTCCAGCACCTGCGACACCGAGGCTTCGATGCTCAGGTGCGAGTTGTCGAGCAACCGCGCGTCCTCGGCCGCCTTCAGCGGTGCGACGCTGCGACCTCGGTCGCGCGCGTCGCGCGCTTCCAGATCGGCGCGAAGGTTGTCGAGATTAGCAGAAATCCCCTTGGAAATCAATTGCTTATGCCGTCGCGTCGCGCGCTCGGCGGCACTGGCGGTCAGGAACACCTTCAACGTCGCGTCCGGAAACACCACGGTGCCCATGTCGCGCCCGTCGGCCACGAGGCCCGGGGCGCGGCGGAAGGCCAGTTGCAGACCGTGCAGCGCCCGGCGCACGGCGGGCAGGGCCGACACGCGCGAGGCGGCCAGCCCGGTCGATTCCAGCCGCAGTTCATCGGTGACCTCGCGGCCGCGCAGCCAGACGCGGCCGGCGTCGGCGCCCTGTCCGAAGCGCAGGTCCAGCGCGCCGGCCAGCGCCGCGACGCCGACTTCGTCGTCCAGCGCGACGCCGTCCCACGTGGCCGCGAGGCCCGCCGCCCGGTACAGCGAGCCCGAGTCGAGCAGCGCGTAGCCGAGCGCGGCGGCCACCGCCGCGGCCAGCGTGCCCTTGCCCGACGCGGTCGGGCCGTCGATCGCGATCACCGGCACGTCGGCCGCGTCGGCCGCGGCCACGGCGAACAGCGACTCGAAGAAGTCCGGGAAGGTCTTGCCGACGCAGCGCGGGTCCTCGATGCGCACCGGCACCGCGCCACCGGCCAGCGGATTGAAGGCCGCCAGCGCAAAGCACATCGCCATCCGGTGGTCGTCGTACGTGCGGATCGAGGCGGCGCGCCAGGCCGGGCGCGGCTGTACCTCGAGCCAGTCGTCGCCCGAGCGCACCGACGCGCCCAGCCGCGCGAGCTCGGCAACCATCGCGGCGATGCGGTCCGTCTCCTTGACACGCCAGCTGCCGATGCCGCGGATGCGGGTCGGCGCGTCGGCGTACAGCGCCATCACCGCCAGCGTCATCGCCGCGTCGGGGATCGCGTTGGCATCCAGGTCGATCCCGGCGAGCGGCCAGCGGCCGCGCCGCACTTCGACGAAGCCGGCCCCGGCGCGGACCTCGGCGCCCATGGCGCGCGCGGCGTCGAGGAAGGCGATGTCGCCCTGGATCGAGTCGCTGCCCACGCCCTCGATGCGCAGCGGCGCGCCGCCGGCGGCCGCGAGGGCGCCCGCCGCGACGAAGTACGAGGCCGACGAGGCGTCGCCCTCGACGTGCAGCCGCCCCGGGCTGCGGAAGCGGCTGCCGGCGGGGACGGTGAAGCGCGCGTAGCCTTCGCGACGCACCTCGACGCCGAAGCGTGCCAGCAGCTTGATCGTGATGTCGACGTAGGGCTTGGAGATCAGTTCGCCGTCGACCTCGACCACCGCCTCGCGCGCCGACACCACCAGCGGCAGTGCGAGCAGCAGCGCGGTCAGGAACTGGCTCGACACGTCGCCACGCACGCGGATCGGGTGCTCCGGTCCCAGCGCCGAGAACCCGCCCGCCCCGGTGCCGGCCACGCGCAGCGGTGGGAACCCCGGCGTGCCCAGTTCCTCGACGGTGCAGCCCAGCGGGCGCAGCGCCTCCACCAGGTCGCCGATCGGGCGCTCGTGCATGCGCGGCACGCCGCGTAGCGTGAAGCGGCCGCCCTGCGTGGCCGCCAGCAGCGCCAGGGCGGCGGCCAGCGGCCGCATCGCGGTGCCGGCATTGCCCAGGAACAGGTCGGCCTCCGGCACCCGCAGACTGCCGCCGAGCCCGCCGATACGCCAGGTGGTGGGCACGCGCGGGTCGGCCTCGACCGCGCAGCCGAGCGCGCGCAGCGCCTCCAGCATCACCGCGGTGTCGTCGCTGGCCAGCACGTCGTGCAACTCGGTCGCGCCGTCGGCAAGCCCCGCCAGCAGCAGCACGCGGTTGGAGATGCTCTTGCTGCCGGGCAGCCGCACCGTGCCCGAAGCCGCGCGCAGGGGCGGCAGGTCGAGGAACGGGATCGCGTACATGCCGACGGGCCGCTCGTTGGGGTGCGCGCGGGCTCAGCGCCCGCTGCCGCGGGTGCCACCGAGGTGCCAGCGGGCGCGCGCCTCGGACACGCCGCGCAGCAGCGTCTCGACGGCTTCGGCGTTGCCATTGTCCAGCGCCGCCTCGAGCGCGTCGAGCGCATGGCGGAACAGGCGCGACTGCTCGAGCACCTGTTCGCGGTTGGCCAGCAGCACGTCACGCCACATCTGCGGGTTGCCGGCGGCGATGCGGGTGAAGTCGCGGAAGCCGGGCCCTGCCAGTTCGAGGAAGTCGCGGCCCTGCGGCTGGTTCAGGATGGCGCCGAAGTAGGCGAAGGCCAGCAGGTGCGGCAGGTGGCTCACCGCCGCGAAGGCCGCGTCGTGGTTCTCCGGCGTCATCTTGAGCACCGTGCACCCGATCGCCGACCAGACGTCCGCCGCCTTGCGCAGCGCCTCGGGCGAGGTCTGCGGCAGCGGGGTCAGGATGACCTGGCGGCCGCCGTACAGCCCGGTATCCGCGTGCTCGATGCCGCCGATCTCGCGCCCTGCGATCGGGTGCGCCGGCACGAATGAGGACACGCGTTCGCGCAGGACGCGCTCGGCGGCCTCGACGACGTCGACCTTGGTGCTGCCGACGTCCATGAACAGCGCGCCCGGTTCGACCAGGTGCCGGATCGCGCGGAAGGTGGCCTCGGTGGCGGCCACTGGCACGGCGATCAGCACGATGTCGCTGCCGCTGACGGCCAGCAACGCGGACTCGGCGGCGTCGTCGATGACCCCCAGCTTGCGCGCGCGCTCGGTCGTCGAAGGCGACTTGCTGTAGCCGATGACCCGCCGCACCAGCCCGGCGCGCCGCAGCGCCAGCGCGAAGCTGCCGCCCATCAGCCCGCACCCGATGACGCCGAGCTGCCGGAACATCGTCAGTGCAGGTCGACAGGGTAGGTGCCGAGCACCTTGAAGAACGCGCAGGCCGCGCGCAGCTCGCGCAGCGCAGCCTCGACGCGAGGGTCGTCCGGGTGCCCCTCGAGGTCGATGTAGAAGTAGTACTCCCACTGGCCCGAGCGCGCCGGCCGACTCTCGAACCGGGTCATCGAGACGCCGTGGTTCTTCAGCGGCACGAGCATGTCGTGCACCGCGCCCGGCCGGTTCGGGACGCTGACCACGAGGCTCGTGCAGTCGTGGCCGCAGGCCCGCGGCGTCGGGTGGCGATCGGGGTGCGTGACGATCGCGAAGCGGGTGCGGTTGTTGGGCTCGTCCTGGATCGCGGGCGCGACGACGTGCAGCCCGTACTCGCTGCCGGCGCGTTCGCTGGCGATCGCCGCCAGCGCGGGGTCGAGCGCGGCAAGGCGCGCGCCCTCGGCGTTGCTGGCCGCAGGGCGGCGCTCGGCCTGCGGCAGGTGCGCGGAGAGCCAGCCGTGGCACTGGGCCAGCGCCTGCGGGTGCGCGAGCACGGCCGTGACGCCGTCTAGCGAGTCGCTGCGACGCAGCAGGTTGTGGCGCACCGCGAGGCTGGTCTCGCCCACCACCGAGAGCGGCGAGTGCAGCAGCAGGTCGAGCGAACGCGCGACCACGCCCTCGGTGCTGTTCTCGACGGGGACGACGCCGAAGTCGGCCGCGCCGGCGGTGGTGCAGCGGAACACGTCGTCGATGCTGGCGCACGGGACGCGGACGATCGAGCTGCCGAAGTAGCCGAGGGCGGCCCCTTCGCTGAAGGTGCCGGCCGGGCCGAGGTAGGCCACGCGCGTGGGCGTCTCGAGCGCCCGGCAGGCCGACATGATCTCGCGCCAGATCGGCGCCACGCTGTCGGTGCCCAGAGGGCCGGGGTTGATCGCCTTCAGGCCGTCTATGACCTGCGCCTCGCGCTCCGGGCGGAAGGCCGTGCCGCCCTCGCGCTTCTTCAGCTCGCCGACCTGCTGGGCGAGCGCGGCACGGCGGTTGAGCAGCCCGAGGAGTTCGCGGTCGAGCTCGTCGATGCGGCCGCGCAGCGCGAGCAGTTCCGGCGAGACCGGGCCGGCCATTGCGCAGCCTCAGTTGCCCTTGGGCACCGCGGCCTCGATGCGCGAGGTGATCGCGCGCCGCAGGGCCTGCGCCTTCGGCTCGACCAGCGGGCGGGTCTCGCCGACCAGCCGCTCGCCCAGGGCGCGCTGCATCTCGGGGGCGAGTTGCTGGAACTTGGCGTTCACCGGGGACTCCAGGATCGCGATGATCTGGCGCAGCTCGTCCTCGGTGAAGCGCTGCTCGAGCAGCGGGCCCACTGTCGACGGCGCCAGCGCCACCGCGCGGTCGCGCACCAGCGGCACCGTCTCGTCGAGGTACTTGCGCACCTCGGCGTCGAGCTCGCGCGCGACGGCGTCGCGCTTGTCCGCGGGCGCGCGCTGCAGCGCGGCGCGGGCCTGCGCCACCATCTGCTGGGCCGGCGCCTCGGCGAGGGCGCGGCCGAGCTGCTCCAGGCCCGACTGCTGCAGCTTCAGCACCCGCGCCACCAGTTCCTTCTTGGCGCCGTCGGCGGGCTGCTGGGCCGTGGCCGGTCCGATGGCCAGCAGTCCGATGGCAGCCCACAGTGCGACCGCGGCCCCGGCCGCTCGCGCCGCCAACCGTGATTCGAGGGTCATGGCCTGCCTCCCGGCTCGGTGTCGCCGTCGCCGGCCTCGGCGGCGGCGTCGTTCTCGGCAATGCGCTGCAGGCCCGACAGCCGCGTGCCGTCGTCCAGCGCGATCAGCGTGACGCCCTGCGTCGCCCGGCCCAGTTCGCGGATCTCGGCGACCCGGGTGCGCACCAGCACGCCGCGGTCGGTGATCAGCATGATCTCGTCCTCGGCGCGCACCAGCGTGGCGGCCACGACCTTGCCGTTGCGCTCGCTCTGCTGGATCGCGATCATCCCCTTGGTGCCGCGCCCGTGGCGGGTGTACTCGGCGATCGACGTGCGCTTGCCGAAGCCGTTCTCCGTGGCGGTGAGCACGCTCTGCGTCTCGTCCTCGGCCACCAGCATCGCGATGACGCTCTGGCCGTCCTCCAGCGCCATGCCGCGCACGCCGCGCGCCGTGCGTCCCATCGGCCGCACGTCGTCCTCGTCGAAGCGCACCGCCTTGCCGCCGTCGGAGAACAGCATGACGTCGTGGCGGCCGTCGGTGAGGGCGGCGCCGATCAGGTAGTCGCCCGGGTCGAGGTCGACGGCGATGATGCCGGCCTTGCGGGGGTTGCTGAACTCGTCGAGCGAGGTCTTCTTCACGGTGCCCAGCGCCGTGGCCATGAACACGTAGTGGTCGGCCGGGAAGCTGCGGAAACCGTCGGTCAGCGGCAGCACGACGGTGATCTTCTCGCCCGGCTGCAGCGGGAACATGTTGACGATCGGCTTGCCGCGGCTCGCGCGGCCGCCCTGTGGCACCTCCCAGACCTTCAGCCAGTAGACCCGGCCGTGGTTGGAGAAGCACAGAATCCAGTCGTGAGTGTTCGCGATGAAGAGCTGGTCGATCCAGTCGTCTTCCTTCGTCACCGCCGCCTGCTTGCCGCGGCCGCCGCGGCGCTGCGCGCGGTACTCGCCGAGCGCCTGGCTCTTGACGTACCCGGCGTGGCTGAGCGTGACCACCATGTCGGCCGGCGTGATCAGGTCCTCGGTGCCGAGCTCCTGGACGTTGCGCTCGATCACCGAGCGTCGCGCCCCGTCGCGGGTCTGGCCGAACTCCTGCTTCAGCTTGGCGAGCTCCTCGGCGATGATCCCCTTGACGCGCTCGGGGCGCGCCAGGATGTCCAGCAGGTCGGCGATCTCGGCCATGACCTCGCGGTACTCGGCCACGATCTTGTCCTGCTCCAGGCCGGTGAGCCGTTGCAGGCGCATCTGCAGGATCTCCTGCGCCTGCTCGTCGCTGAGCCGGTACCGGCCGTCGGGCTGCAGGCCGTAGCCCGCGGGCAGGCCCTCGGGGCGGTAGGCCTCGCGGCCGCCGGCGGTGGTCTGCTCGGCCCGCGCCAACATCTCGCGCACCAGCGAGCTGTCCCAGCTGCGCCCCATCAGAGCGGCCTTGGCCAGAGGTGGGGTCGGCGAGGTCTTGATCGTCTCGATGAACGCGTCGATGTTGGCCAGCGCCACCGCCAGGCCCTCGAGCACGTGGCCGCGCTCGCGCGCCTTGCGCAGCTCGAACACCGTGCGGCGCGTGACGACCTCGCGCCGGTGGTCGAGGAAGATCTCCACCAGCTGCTTCAGGTTGCACAGTCTGGGCTGGCCGTCGACCAGCGCGACCATGTTGATGCCGAAGGTGTCCTGCAGCTGCGTGCTCTTGTAGAGGTTGTTCAGCACGACCTCGGGCACCTCGCCGCGCTTCAGCTCGATGACCACCCGCATCCCCGACTTGTCGCTCTCGTCCTGGATGTGGGCGATGCCCTCGAGCTTCTTCTCGCGCACCAGCTCGGCGATCCGCTCCAGCAGCGTCTTCTTGTTGACCTGGTACGGGATCTCGTCGACGACGATGGCCTGGCGGTCGCCGCGCTCCAGGTCCTCGAAGTGGCACTTCGCGCGCATCACGACGCGGCCCCGGCCGGTGCGGTAGCCCTCGCGCACGCCGGCCAGGCCGTAGATGATCCCGGCCGTCGGGAAGTCGGGCGCCGGCACGATCTCCATCAGCTCCTCGAGCGTGGCCCCGGGATTGGCCAGCAGGTGCAGGCAGGCGTCGACCACCTCGTTGAGGTTGTGCGGCGGGATGTTGGTGGCCATGCCCACCGCGATCCCTGCGCTGCCGTTGACCAGCAGGTTCGGCAGCCGCGCCGGCAGCACGGTGGGCTCCTTCTCGCTGCCGTCGTAGTTGGGTTGGAAGTCGACGGTGTCGGCGTCGATGTCCTCCAGCATCTCGGCGGCGATCTTCGACAGCCGGATCTCGGTGTAGCGCATGGCGGCGGCGTTGTCGCCGTCCACCGACCCGAAGTTGCCCTGGCCGTCGACGAGCATGTGGCGCAGCGAGAACGGCTGGGCCATGCGCACGATGGTGTCGTAGATCGCGGCGTCGCCATGCGGGTGGTACTTGCCCATCACGTCGCCGACGATTCGCGCGCTCTTCTTGTACGGCCGGTTCCAGTGGTTGGACTGCTCGTGCATCGCGAACAGCACGCGCCGGTGCACCGGCTTCAGTCCGTCGCGGGCGTCGGGCAGGGCGCGGCCCACGATGACGCTCATCGCGTAGTCGAGGTACGAGCGTCGCATCTCCTCCTCGAGGCTGATGGCGACGGTTTCCTTGGCGAACTCTGTCATCGGCGGCTGCAGCGGCGGGCGTGCAGCAAGCCGGGGCGCTCTGCTGCGGAGCCGGGGATTCTACGGGCCGGGTCCTGTCGCGGCTGCGCAACAGGGCCTCCGGCAGTCCGCGTCGGAGCAGCCAAAATGAAGACCGTTCGGTGCCCTATGGCACAATGAATCGGCTCTACGCAGGTGCCCGCGCCGGTGGGGATTTGCACGCTTTCACGTACGTGGTCCTGGACGTAACGCAGCCCGACTGCGGCTTTCCTCGAGAGGAGAATCAATGAAGAAGTTGAACCGGGTGGCGGTGCTTTTCGCATCCGCCGCACTCGCTGCACCGATCGCCGCGTTCGCGCAAGCGAGGACGGTCGACAACTGGCGTGCGGGCGACGGCACGACGGTCTGGCGCAACGGCACGAACGACCTGTGCTGGCGCGATGCCTTCTGGACGCCGGCCACTGCCGCCGCCAACTGCGACGGCGCGCTGCGTCCGCCGGCGCCGGCGCCTCGGGTGGCCCCGCCGCCGCCGCCGCCCCCGCCCCCGCCCCCGCCGCCGCCGCCCCCGCCCGTCGCCCCGCCGCCGCCGCCCCCGCCGCCGCGGCCCGCCGCCCCGCCGGCCCCGGTGAGCGAGAAGGTCACGTTCGCTGCGGACGCGTTCTTCGACTTCGACAAGTCCGTCCTGAAGCCGGAAGCGCAGGCCAAGCTGGCCGATCTGGTCGACAAGACCAAGGCCATCAGCCTCGAGGTCGTCATCGCGGTCGGCCACACCGACTCGGTCGGTGAGGGTGCCTACAACCAAAGGCTGTCGGTTGCTCGTGCCGATGCGGTCAAGAACTTCCTGATCGGCAAGGGCATCGAGAAGAACCGCATCTACACCGAAGGCAAGGGCGCGAGCCAGCCGGTGGCTGATAACAAGACCGCCGAAGGCCGGGCCAAGAACCGCCGAGTCGAGGTCGAGGTCGTCGGCACTCGCACTCGCCGCTGATCCCGTACCTTCTTGTCGTACCCGCCCGGGCCAGCGCGGCCCGGGTGCGGTGCGCGGACAGCGCAGACCCCGCCGAGGCGGGGTTTGTCTTTTTCGGCCTACGATGAGCACATGAACACCGCCGCCAACGCCGACGCTCAGGAACTGGCCAAGTTCAGCGAACTCGCCCACCGCTGGTGGGACGCCGGGAGCGAGTTCCGGCCGCTGCACGAAATCAACCCGCTGCGGCTGGCGTGGATTGAGGAACTCGCGCCGCTGGCCGGAAAGCGCGTGCTGGATGTCGGCTGCGGTGGAGGGATCCTTGCCGAGGCGATGGCGCGCCGCGCCGCGCACGTGATGGGCATCGACCTGGCCGTCAAGCCCCTGGGTGTGGCGCGTCTTCACGCGCTCGAGCAGGGTGTGACGAACGTCGAGTACCGCGAGGTTGCCACCGAGGCGCTGGCCGCCGAGCAGCCCGCCTGCTTCGACGTGGTCACCTGCATGGAGATGCTCGAGCACGTGCCTGACCCGGCGTCCGTGGTTCAGGCCTGCGCGCGGCTCGCGCGGCCCGGCGGCTGGGTCTTCTTCAGCACCCTGAACCGCAATCCGAAGTCGTTCCTGTTCGCCATCGTCGGCGCCGAGTACGTGCTGCGGTTGCTCCCGCGGGGCACGCACGAGTACGCTCGCTTCATCCGCCCGAGCGAACTCGCGCGTTGGTGCCGCGACGCGGGACTGGTGCCGCAGGCGATGCGGGGTCTTGGCTACAACCCGTTCACGCGCCGCTATTTCATGCAGGCAGACACCAGCGTGAACTACCTCGTGGCCTGTCGCCTGCCCGCCTGACCGTGCGCGGGCCAAGGCTGCGGGCGGTCCTGTTCGACCTGGACGGCACGCTGGTCGACAGCGCGCCCGACCTGGCCGGCACGGCCAACGACATGCTGCTCGCACGCGGCCGCGAGCCCTTGCCCAGCGAGCGACTGCGTGCCCACGCCGGCTCGGGCGCGCGTGGCATGCTCGGCGCGGCCTTCGGACTGCGTCCCGGCGACGCCGACTATGCCGTGCTTCGCGACGAGTTCCACGACCGCTACGAGCAGCGCATGCTCGAGGCCACCGCCGTGTTCGCCGAGGTCTGGGCGGTGCTCGACGCGGTCGAGGCGCGGGGTGTGCGGTGGGGGATCGTCACCAACAAGTCGCTGCGCTTCGCCGAGCCCATGACGCGCGCGCTCGGATTGGCCGCACGAGCCGCCGCTTTGGTCGGCGGCGACAGCACGCCCCATACCAAGCCGCATCCCGCGCCGCTATTGGAGGCCGCGCGTCGGCTCGGCCTGGAGCCCTCGGCCTGTGCCTATGTCGGCGACGACGAACGCGACATGATCGCGGGCCGCGCCGCCGGCATGTGGACCATCGCGGCAGCCTGGGGCTACCTCGGCCCCGGTGCCGACCCGCAGGCCTGGCCAGCCGACGAAGTGGCCGCCGGACCTGCGGCGCTGGCTGCCGGGCTGCACGGGCTCTTGCAATTGCCGCGCCTGGCCTAAACTACTGCACTTGGGACCGATCTGGCTTCGACGTGGGTGCGGAGTCGGCGCGGGGCATGCCGAGCACCAGTCCGCTCGTAAATCCACTGGAAACAAGTAACTGCGAACGACGAACGTTTCGCCCTCGCCGCTTAAACACCGGTGAGCCTCGCAACGGTTGGCCGATGGGCCGGGCGTGAGGTCGCAAGACCATAGCGCTGCGAGGTCATTCACATCGGCTCGGCCTCCGCCGCGTCATTCGACGGGGGCTAAGATCCAAGTGACTCGGGGACCAGGCAGCGTGCTGCTGCGCGGCCGGGGCCCTCAAATCCAAATCAGACAGCTACGCATGTAGAACCGTCCGGCGATGGCTTGCGGACGGGGGTTCGATTCCCCCCGGTTCCACCAATCTAGAAACCCCAACCACTCTCGGTTGGGGCTTTTTTTGGGCGCTATTCGCGTTGAGTGTTGATGCCCTCAGACCCCGACGGCCAGCGCCAGCATCGCCGGCGGGGTGAGCGCCGGGGCTCGGGAGA
>Ga0068877_10001998_pt1 | contig 16665 bp, 29 predicted proteins | sample NOAtaG_FD_66437 | JGI IMG/M metagenome (GOLD analysis project Ga0068877, IMG submission 66437) | Freshwater lake microbial communities from Lake Erie, under a cyanobacterial bloom - NOAA_Erie_Diel6S_1000h metaG | ecosystem: Environmental > Aquatic > Freshwater > Lake | place: USA: Ohio, Lake... | reverse complement strand
TCCTCCGAGAAACTGTCAATCAGCTTGTCGCACTCATAATCCGTGAGCAGGCTCTCAGGCAGAAACCGAAGATGCACCCGGCGCACAATCGCTCGAAGCCGCTGCCGATCCTCCCACTTCATCATCGACGACAAACCCATCTTCGAACCTTTCTCACACCAAAAAATATCAGAAGGGGTGCGGACCTTGGGGAGAAAAATTGCGTGTGGTGGGCCCCTCGCAATCCCACACTCCCTGTTTTCAACCCCCTCCCCCCTCAGCTCAGATCGATGTTCACCGTCACATCGCCATGAACTCTGTGGTCCACACGGTCTGGTGCCTTCAGTCCAACACGGTTGAGAACATCTTGTGCTGCTTGAAGGCGAACATACTCGGATTTGGCTGAGAGAAGGTCATGCAAGCGTTGAACTGCTACAGGTGACTGCATGACAAGCTCGTTCATGGTTCGAGCCATGATGGCCTGGATGACATGTGGTTTGGCAAGCAGTTCATACGCTTGTGACCGAGCGGTGTCCTTGGAGTAGCCGGCTTCGATAGCGGCTTCTGTCTTGTGTCCACCGTTACTGACAAACGCATCGACGAAGGCGGCTTGCATGGGGGTTAGCTCCTTGGTGCTATCGGAGCTGGCTACGGGGATCGGGAGCATGGGATACCTTGGAGAGCGGTGGAGTTAGGAGAGCGCGCGCGCGAGGAAGCCTTGCCCTTGGAAGGGCGTCAATGGACTAGTCCTTAGCCCTTGATTGGTAGGCCTAAACTGACGCGCGCTCGGGGCGCGGCCCTCCGGGCTGTTCGCGCCGAGGGTGTCTGGCGAGCCAGACTATAGCTGACCCTCGCTGTGCGTGCTGCGGGGAAACCTGTGCGGGCAAGTCGATGACGGCCTTCGGCCGGCATTGTTACCACAGCCCTGAATGCTGGTCGCATTCGGCTGTTGGCCTTGCCCAAGCACTAGGTTTCCGGGCCGAGAGAAGCCCACCCCTGCGGAGCAGGGAACCCGGCTTCCCGGCCCGTCCTCGCGCCAGCGAGGGGGCACCGCGCGCGCGACGGCGAAGGATACCACGTCCGTTCCGGAGTGAAGGGGCGATTGTGCCCCCTGCAATGCAGTCCGACAGCGGATTTCCCTGTCTTTGCAGGCGGCACAATCGTCGGCCCCTGGCCGAGTGAACCCCCTTCAGCACCGGACGTGCGGCCGTGATCTGAACTGTGGGTCGCTATCACGGTGATGGCGACTGACAGGAGTAGATATCATGACCATTCAGACCATCGAGATCGAACAAGAGTTTGCCGTCCTCGGCGGCGTGCTTCGCACCAGCTGGGCCGAGGTCGAGGATTACTTCTTCGACCAGGCGCAGGACGAGGACTTCATCGTCGAAGGCATCGAGGAAGGTGCGAAGCTGTGCTGCCCGATGTGCGGCAGCGACTTGGAGATCCAGGGCGGAAAGCAATGAGAGAGACGAGGGGGACGGCGCTGCAAGGCGTCGTCGCCCCGGCTGGCGAGGCAACGGACGCCTCGCACCACCATCCCCATAGAGAAATGAGAGTAGAGATTATGACCAAGACCTCGAACAAGACCGTCGCCGTTGCTGAAGCTGGCCGTGAGCTGGCAGGTGAGCACGTCATCAACTCCGAAGTGCGTGCCGCTGAAGGCCACCGCGAATTGACCGCCGCTCCTACCAAGGAGAGCATCACTGCCGGGATCCACGCGGCGATCGACAGCCTCTCGTCAGTGTTTGTCGAGATGGAACTCCGCCGCCGTGGCGACAACGGCAAGCTCTATCCGATCAACGTCGATCTGCCGCGAGGCGTCGAGGACACCGGCGAGATCGAGATGGTCAATTCGCTGCGGTCGCTGCAGTCCTTCCTGACCAGCACTATCTGCCAGCGTCTCGAGACGATGCTCGAGTTCAATGCCGAGAAGGTAGCGAGTGCGTCAGCGCAGCTGCGCGCCAAGCGTAACGCCGAAGCCGAGGGCGCAGCCACCCAGCGCGAAGTCGAAGTGGCCCAGGGCTGGAAGGAGAACTACGAGTATCAGCGGGCGCTGCTGGTGCGGGCATACACCGCTGCGCAGGACGCCCACTTCGATGCGCTGGGCGCCGAGTATGAGACGAAGGCGATGCGCGAGGCGGCGGCGCGCGCCAAGCGGCGGGCGCTGAGCACGGCCGAGCCGAAGGCGTCGAACGCCCACGCTGATCGCATGTCGCGGCTGTAACGCCTGACCTGTCGGGGGCTTGGCCTAGCGGCCAGGCCCCCTTCCCCCTTTTTTGCTTGGTCCAACCTTGGACACAGGCCCGGCTCACTGCCGGCCAAGGTGCGCTGGGCCTAGTCCATTGCGGACAGAGGGACAGCTGCGCTCCAACGAAATGAAATGAGAGGCAACGAAATGATCGAGCATCATCGCCACCACTTCAACGAAATCATGGCCCGGCGTGAGGCCATGCGCAAACTCAAGCGCCAACAGAAATGGGACGCAGTGATTGCGCTGATCACCGTCCTCGCTTCGGGCGCCGCACTTGGCGTGCTCGTCGTCCTCAGCGTGGCGATGCTCAGCACTCCACGTTGAACCAATAAGAGGAGAACAAAATGAATTAGATCAGACAGGCCGCGCATATAATCCTCGAACGGGTGCGCGTTGAGCTGTCCATCAAAAGCCGTGAATGAGGCGGGGCAATCTACTCAAACACCAGGATCTAATCGATCCGCGTGGGATTGTCTCGAGATACCAGCGCACACCCCCATTTAGTCCGAGGTAGCTGGCGGCAGGGGATAGGTAAGCACCACAAAATCTGGGTTGGCAGAGATCCCTAAAAACTGCCGCTCTTTTTGGGAGAGATAGATGGGACACCTGACCCTGGTCCACACCGCTGAGGTGTGGCCGCCGGCTAGTCTTGTCGAGCATCAGCAGCTCGAGCTCGCCAACGAAATGATCAACATGTGCGATGCGATCAACGCTTGCCAAGCTGAAGCGCAGACTTTAGTGCTGCATCTATGCAGTGTTGGTTTGCGTGGACGCACCGCAGACCTCGCACATTCCCTATGCACTGAGCTTAGCGTGATCAGTGCAAAGGCGCAGCAACTCACACGCTTTGCCTAAGGAGAATACCCTCATGTTTAAGATCCAGACCAAGACCAAGCAAGTGCTTCGCGTGCATGTTGGTTACAAATACATGCTGCTCGACCCGACGCCAGAAAACTTTGCCCTTGCGCAGTGGCTGATGAGCGAGCCGAGTTACACCACCGTTTATAACGGCGACTTCCACTTTTCAGTGCACGCACTGGAGAACGACAAAAGAACCGTAGCCACGCTTACTGAGCTGATTACGGTTAAGCTGGTCGATATGACCGAGCTTGAATACAACCAGGCTGTCGCCGACAAGCCGGAGAATGATACCTAACTGGCGGTTGCTGCGGAGTGTTGTTCTGCCTGCATACTCACTTGATCTAACTGCATTCGTGCATTACTCGAAAGCATATGAGCATGAACGACACTCCGATCCGCCTTGTTTCCTACCTCGCCCAGCTTGAGGCGATGGCTGTCCAGGCGCGCGTCTCCCTGCTGCACGCCTTCATCAAGGCCGGGGTGCCTAGCTCCACCTACTACCGCACGATCAACGGCGCCGAGCTGCGCTACGAAACGGCGACCAAGGTGGCCTCGTTCCTGCGGAGGATCATCAAGAAAGGCGGGGCCGAGCATGATGCAGGAGGCAGGACAACGACCAGCAATGGTCAGCCGGCAGTTGTCCAATGAAGAACGTGAGCACTACCGCACGCTGATCGAGCAGCTGGTCCGCCTGCGCAAAGCCCGAGGGCTGAGCCAAGAGGCGCTCGACGATCGGCTTGGTGTGTCAGATGGGATGGTCGCCAAGTGGGAAACCGCGGCGCGTCTGCCCGGTGCGTTCTTCCTCATGTGCTGGTGCAAGGCGCTCGGCGTGCAGCTGTCAGTATATGAGGAGCAATAGATTTGGAAAGCCCGCCGCTCGACCCGTCAACCGACGCTGCACCCAGCCCGGATGCGACACCTTCCCGTGCTGGTCGCAAGACTTCGGCCGCAGCTGGACGTGTCGGGATCACCGTCCGCAAAAAGAAACCCGGCCCCAAGAAGGGGAAGTATAACGCCAAGGGCGAGCACTACGATGGGTTCTGGTTTGCCAGCCAGGCAGAACTCAAGCGCTACAAGCAGCTGCGTGAACTCGAGGCTGCCGGCCTGATCGACACGCTGCGCTGCCAGATCCCCTTCCGTGTGGCGCTGAACAACCAGCACATGTTCAACTACATCGCTGACTTTGAATACCGTGTGCTCGACGAGCTCGGCCGGGAGCAGCGCAGCGTGGTTGAAGATGTGAAGGGCATGGTCATGCCCATCTACAAGCTCAAGCGGAAGATGGTCGAGGCCATGCACGGCATCAAGATCATCGAGATCCCAGCTGGTGAGGTGGACAAGTGGGCAACCCGCATACCGTAGGAGAGAACGGCATGGCTATTGCTGCCATCGAGTGGGCCTTCAACCAGTCCACTCCAAACCCGAGTGCCAAGCTGGTGCTGCTGGCACTGGCCGACCATGCCGATGAGCATGGTCACTGCTGGCCTGGCATTGCCCGCATCGAACAGCGCACCGGACTGTCCCGCTCGACCGTGATCCGTGCGCTGGCCGAGCTTGAGACCGGGCGCCTGATCGAACGCACTCGGCGTGGCACCAGCAGCAACAGCTACACTTTAGCTAGTGTCACCATGACACCACCAAAGTGTCACCATGACACCACCCCTAGTGTCACCATGACACCCGAACCGTCATTAGAAACGTCAAAGAAGCCTAACAGGGCGCGCGCCCAACTAAGCAGCATAACCGAGGACTGGCATCCCGATGCTGATCTCTGGAAGTGGGCGCACGACAACTTCCCCCTGTTCACCCGAGAGGACTTGACCAATGCAACCGATAGGTTCCGTGATCACTGGATTAGCAAAGCCGAGCGTCGAGCAGACTGGCGCGCCAGCTGGCGCAACTGGATCCGCAACGATGCCAAGTTTGCAGCGCGCTCCCACTCTGCCACTCGGCTGGATCGGGTCCGCTCGACAAATGCTGAGCGTATCAACGCTGCAATGGATCGGCACGGCGTATCACAAACGCGAGAGCCCGGTCGGTCACACCTTAGGCTCGTTGCAGATAGTGATAGCGGACATTGATCGGGACGCTAACGCTATCGAAACATGGATGAGGCCAGCCACCAAGGCGACCATCATCAAGACTGTCGAAGCTATGGCCTCGCTGTTCCAAGCGCCTGTGCCTGATGATCTCGGCTTTGATCTCTATATCCTGGCGCTGGCACAGATGCCTGGCCCAGTGTTCAAGGCAGCACGCAACAAGCTGATCACCACCCACAAGTGGCCGCGCCTACCCTTGCCGGCTGACTTTGTTGCAGCAGGGCAGGAAGAACAGGAGAGGATCGATGCTGTCCGCTCCGTGCTTCAGACCGCGCGCCGCCAAGCTGAGCGCGCGATCCTCACCCTGCGCTGACGCATTATTTTGTAGTTGAAATGCTGCATGTATGCAGTAGTATCAACACCACAGGAGAGAAACATGGCATCCCTTGAGACTATCCGCGCCAACCGCAGCGAGGGCATCGGTTCATCCGACACCAAGCGCATCATGGATGGCGACTGGCACCGCCTCTACATGGAAAAGGTAGGCGAGACCGAGCCGGAAGATTTGTCCGGCGTGTTTCGTGTGCAGCTGGGCATCTACACCGAGACGTTCCACCTCGACTGGCTCGAGCGCAAGTATGCCTGCCAGATCGAGCGCCCGATGCAGCGCTTCTATGCGCCTGACTATCCCGTCATGTTCGCCCACCTCGACGGGGTGCATGTCGGCAAGGGTGTGCCGGTAGAAACCAAGCACACCAGCAGTGACGCACGGCTGCGTGACAAGGCAGTCTACTACATGCCGCAGCTGCAGCATGTGCTGTCCATCACCGGCCATGACTACATGCTGTTCTCGATCATCGCTGGCAACAGCGAGCCGGAATGGTGCGAGGTTGCCGCCAACCTTGAATACCAGGCCGAGCTACGCGAGCTGATCAAGAGCTTCTGGTGGCACGTCGAGCAGCGTGTGCCGCCCGAGATTATCCCGACTGCCACGCTCAAGGCGGTCGAGCGTGTCGGCGCCACCACTCCGATCGATGGGCTGAAGCCCTACGACATGACCGGCAACAACGAGTGGGCCAACTACGCGCAGGACTACATCGACTGCATGGCGGCGGCTGCGTTGTTCGCCGATGCCAAGGATGGCCTGAAGAAAATGATGCCTGCCGATGCCAGCGAGTGCACCGGCCACGGCATTACCATCAAGCGGGACAAGCGCGGTGCGCTGAGGTTCGGCGCATGATCGACCTCACCTGGATCAACATCATCGTTGGCATCGCCGCTTATTGCGCCGTGGTCACGCTGTTCGTGACCGGGTAGCACCACTTCATCAGCAACGTCCGACTGCAGGAGGCAGGCATGGATCTGTTCGACTATCCCAACCAGCCAGGTTTCAAGGAACAAGAAACGTCGAGAGCGGCGGCCGAGGCAATCGCCCCTCGCACGCCCCGCCTTCGTGCGGCGTGCCTTCGGGTGATCGCCCGTCAGCCAGCAACACCAGATGAGGTGGCAGATGAGCTGGGCCTGTCGATCCTCTCGATCCGGCCACGCTTTACCGAACTCGCCCGAACCGGGCGCATTACCGACACCGGCCTGCGCCGCCCCAACCAGAGCGGGCGCATGGCTAAGGTGTGGTGCATCAAGGAGACAGCACAGTGAGCGACAAGAACACACGCTTTTGGGACGCGCTCGGCAAGACCGACCCCAAGCACACCAAGGGTTTCAGCCGGGCGGGCGGGTTCAAAGGCACCGCACTCAAGCCGATCTGGATCGTCAAGCGGCTGACCGAAACCTTCGGCCCGGTCGGTGAAGGCTGGGGCACGGAAGAACCGCAGTTCACCCTGGTCCACGGACAGGACGGTGAGGTCATGGTCTATTGCCATGTCCGCTGCTGGCACACCAAGCCCGGCCAGTTCTTCTACGGGGTAGGCGGCGACAAGGTTGTGACCAAGCGCTCCTCGGGCCAGCTGTTCCACGACGACGAGGCTTTCAAGAAGGCGTTCACCGATGCGGTCAACAACGCCTTCAAGTATGTCGGCGTCGGCGCCGACGTTCATATGGGCCAGTTCGAGGACAGCAAGTATCTCGATCAGGTCGGCGCTGAGTTTGCCGCCGAGGCCAAGGTCGACAAGGTGGCTGAGCTTGACGAGTTCCGCACTGCGATCGATGCCGCCACCAACCTTGAGCAGCTGGACCTGGCGCTCGCCAAGCACCGGCCGGCAGTCGATGCGCTTGCCAAGACGCACGCCGCACAGGTTGCTGCCGTGCGCCAGCACTACAGCGCCAAGAAGGGCGAGCTGACCAAGGTGCTCGAACCAGCATGAGCTTCATCCCCGGAGTGCAAGCCGGGGCTCCAGCCTGACGCCGTGACAGGTGAAGAACCACGGCACCCCCGCACCCTGCCCGCACTGCGCGACTAGGCAGCTAACTCCCGAAACCCGCTTACGGGGCAGGGTGCATCACCATCACCAGTGACACAAAGGAGACATACCATGCTTACCATGCAGGTGATCGGCAACCTCGGCAAAGACCCCGAGTTCAAGACCCTCGACAGCGGGCGCCAGCTGTGCAGCTTCAGCCTTGCTTCGAACAAGAAGATCAAGGGCGAGAAGGTGACGACCTGGGTGAACGTGACCGTGTTCGACGAGAACAAGATCAAGTTCCTCAAGGACTATGTGCGCAAGGGCAGCAAGCTCTTTGCCGAAGGCGAACCCGCGGCCCGTGCCTACTTGAAGGATGGCGAAGCCAAGCACAGCCTCGACCTGACGCTCGGCTTCAACTCCAAGCTCGAGATCCTTTCGAGCGAGCGCGCTGAGCGTGACGACGACGATCGCCGTGGAGCTGCGCCCGTGGGCGGCAGCGCCACCGATCTGAACGACGCCATTCCTGGCTGGGATTAACGACCCACATCCCAGTCTTGAATGACGGTGCGGGGCCTGAACCTCCCTTCATAATTCCCGCATCGTTCAACTTGGAAGGGGCCTGTCGGCTCCCCCCTCCTGTCTAACTGGCAGGTCCCTTTCATTTTCGGAGAGAGCTCATGCGTGAAGATTGGCACCAAGCGCCAGAGCCGGTGGAAGAACCGCCGTTCTGCGATCGCTGCTTTGGCTACCATCACTGGCAAGCCGCCTGCCCTGACGAGGAGGACAACGACGATGAATGATCTGCACCAGACCATGACCGACCGGATCCTCGCCAGCGTTGACGAGGCTGGTCAGTGGAAGCCCTGTTGGCAGGGCATGACGGGTGGCCTGCCCACCAATGCCTCGACCGGCAAGCGCTACAATGGCGTCAACATCCTGTCGCTGTGGCTGTCAGGCTACGGCAGCAATCGCTGGGCCAGCTACAACCAGTGGCAAGCGCTCGGCGCCCAGGTCCGCAAGGGTGAGCGCGGCACCCCGATCATCTTCTACAAGGTGATCGAAGGGCCAACGCCTGACGACAACAAGCTGTTCGCGCGCGGCAGCAAGGTGTTCAACGCCGAGCAAGTCGATGGCGCACCAGCTGTTGAAGCGCCGCCAATCACCACCCTGTCAGCAGACCAACGCCTTGAAGCGCTCGACCGCTGGCTGATGGATCGCAGCCATGTGCTGCGGGTCCAGACTTCCGACAGCGCGCACGCCTACTACCAGCCTGCGCTCGACACCGTTTACATGCCGGACTTCAGCCTGTTCCACACGCCCGAGCATTTCTACGGCACGCTGTTCCATGAGGCGACCCACTGGACCGGCCACAAGTCCCGGCTTGACCGGCTTGCCAACTACATTGGCGAAGGCCGGGCCAAAGAAGAACTGGTTGCCGAGCTTGGCGCTGCGTTCCTGTGCGCTGAGTTTGGGATCGAGCAGGTCACGCGCGACGATCATGTCAGCTACATTGCCAGCTGGCTCAAGCACCTGAAGAACGACAAGCGCTGCATCGTCACTGCTGCCAGCCAGGCAAGCAAGGCGGTCGAGCTTCTCAATGCCATCCAACCTGCACAGCAGCAGCTTGCAGCCTGATCGGAGAGAAACATGGAACACATTCCCCTCAAGAAGCTGGTCCTCTCAGCGCGCAACGTGCGCACCAATGTCGAGGACGCCACCGCCATTGCCGACCTCGTTGCTTCGATCGAGCAGCACGGCTTGCTCAACCCGCTGGTCGTGGTCAATGGCAAGAAGCCTGAGGTTGTGGCCGGTGGCCGGCGCCTGCGTGCGCTTGAGCAGCTGGTCGACGAAGGCAAGCTGCCCGCTGACTATGCCGTGCCGGTGCAGCTGGTCGACGCTGCCGCCGCTGAAGAAGTCAGCCTGGCTGAGAACTTCATCCGCAAGGACATGCGGCCCTATGAAATCTACCGGGCTTTCCGCTTGGTGCAGGATGGCAACCCCGACCTGACTGCTGCCGATCTTGCCAAGCGCTTTGGCCTTGCCGAGAAGCGGGCCGCCAAGATCCTGCGGCTTGGCAACCTGCACCCTGATGTGTTCGAGCTCTACGTCACCGGCCAAATCAAGGACGATCTGGCTCAGGCGTTTGCTGCCACCAGCAACCACGACTTGCAGCAGCAGGCGCTGGTCGCATGGCGCAACAGCGATAGCTGGGAGAAGAACAACGCCCGCTTCATTCACAAGGCGCTGGGCATGGCCGACCATCAGGTCAGGAACAACCTGGCCTATGTCGGCAAGGCCGCCTACCTCGAGGCAGGCGGGCGCATTGAAGAGGATCTGTTCTCCGATGCGATCAACGTGCTGGACGTTGAGCTGCTGGCCAACATGGTGGCTGACAAGAACGCCGAGATCGTGCGCGCTGCTGCCCAGCGCTGCAACCGGGAAGTCGAGTTCCTCACCGAACCACCCAAGGATGCCAATGGCTACATTGGCTGGAACCTGCAGGTCCGCCCGACCTACGGCGAGCTTGATGCTGCCAGCGAGGAGCGCGTTGCCGAGATCGAGGCCACGCTTGAGGATCCGCAAGAGGGCGACGACGAGCTGACTATTGAACAGGCGGAAGCCCTTGAAGATGAGCGCGACAGCATCCTGCTTAAGCGCCCCATTGTGCTGCCCGAAGATGGGCGCATCGGGATCCTGATGGACCGGGGACAGGTGCAGTTCTGGAAGATCCCGGAACCCGTCGAGGCCAGCGACACCCCCGACAGCGACGAGCCGCCGGTCGAGGAGAGCGCCGCCCCCTCAAGGCGGGCGCTCGACACGATGGCGGTGATGCGGCGGGAGCGGCTGATCGAACGCACTAAGGCTGACATAAATGCCCAGGCCAACGCGATCGACCTGCTGTTGTTTACGGTGGCCCGGTCCTGCTTCATGGGTCTACGCAACCATGAGACGCGCGGCCTCTCGACTGTCGAAGATCGGTATTGGACGGGCGAGCATTGGATGCAAGCCGAACCAAGCGAGGGCTTTGCTCTGTTCCAGCAGACCATCGATCGCAACCAGCTGGCCGCCGAAATGTTGGCGACCATGACTGAAGCGCAGATCGCCACCACCAAGAGCCAACACATCAAGTGGCTGGCCGCGTTCTCCGCACCGCAGCCGTGGCAATCCACGCCTGAGTTCTGGGAACTGTTCCGCAAAAGCCAGATCGTCGCCATGCTCGAGCCGGTTGCCCCGACATGGTGGGAAAAGACCCGCGGCGTCACGCAGGGCGAACTACGTCGCCAGGCCCACCGACTGTGCGCCGGTGAAATTGAGGCGGCTGTAAGCGGTATCCCGCAAGAGGAGCTTGATGCTGCGCTTGCATGGGTGCCGGCATGGCTGCGCTTTGCCGACGAAGAACCGGCCGCATGACTGCCGACCAGATCCTTGCCCATGTAGCCAGCGCTTTCGATGTGACGGTGGCCGAGCTGCGTGGGCGGGATCGCTCACGCAACCTGATACTGGCACGGCAGGCCGCTTATGTCGTGCTGCTTGAGCGGCCGATCCCAGCCAGCGGAGCGCGGCGCAGTCATGCCCAAGTCGCCAAGCTACTTGGCCGCAGGGTATGGGCAGTGCATCATGGGATCAAAGCGGCGCAACACCATGCGCGCACAGAACTAGCCTATGCCCAAACTATAGCCAACCTGATTGCCATGTGACGGAGGCGACAATGATTAAAGAACTGAAAGCCGCAGAGGAACGCGGTGCCAGGATGGCGCGGATTGAAGAACTGAAGGCGCTGGCGGATGCCGAGCAAGCCTACCGAAAGGCACATGATCTTTATGGCGGCGGCGACATTCGCACTGGCCGCGCTTGGGATGCAATGCGCCGCGCTGGTGATGCCGCCCGCCAAGCCCTCGCAGCACTGGAGGGGAAGTGATGACCCCGACACAAGAGGCGCGCGACCTTGTTTGGCTGGTGCTTAACGCAAGTCCACGAAGCAACATGGACGATCTGGCTCGCGGCGTTCAAGCGATTATTGACGCCGCAGAGGAGCGCGGTAAAAGGATGGCGCTGGAGACGGCTGCGAGAACCCGCCCGCCAGAGGAGAAGCGCCATGACTGCAAAGAAAGCTAAGGCCGCCGCCGAGCGCCCGAACGCCGCCGACCTTCAGACCAAAGCCGAGGCCGACAAGGATCGGTTCAAGGAAATGGTGATGGCCTGGCACGCCCGCTGGCGCATGAACTTGCAGCAGGAAGCGGAGAACGAGCTGCTTGCCCTGCTTGGCCGTTGACACAAATCTTGACACAGGGGGCGGAGCAATCCGCCCTCACTTCTTCTTGCGGCGCTTGACCTCACCAACCACAGCCTCGACTGCATCCTCAACCTTGCCGGCCGCACCGCCCGTTGCCGCATCAGCAGCGCGCTCAACCACCGCATCGATCAGCGCCGCCTCGCCTTTGCCCAGGCCGAGCTTCTTCAACAGCCCCTTGATCATTCTTCTTCTCCTTTAACCGGGCGCGAGCGCGCCAGATTGTCAGCCATTGACTGCATGGCCTGCGCCTGTCCGATGCCGCGGATTGACTGGATCACCAGCGGGATCGTTGTGATCACCGCGCCGAAGGCTTCACCCAACCGGCCGACATGGACCATGTAAGCAGCTAGCCCGAGCAATCCGCTGCCAAGCAAGAGCAAGCCAATGAGCTCGCAGAGGCGCAGCCAGCCCCGGCTCATGCCTCATTGCTCGATAGCTTGCCGTTGGCCTTGACTGGCCACGGCTTCACGCTCTCCGGCGCCTGCCGGTAGAACGGGCGGCGCGCAGCCAGCAGTCGCGTCTTGGCAATCCGAGTGATGCAGACTGAATTGCTCTGGTTGCCGCCCAGCACATGATAAGCGGTGGCATCCTCGGCCACATAGAAGCCGACATGCCCGCCGCCTCCGGCGCGCTGAAACACCAGCACATCGCCAAGGCTGGCAGCCGGTGCCGGTGTCCCGAACTTGGCCCAGTTGCGCGCCCATAGCGGATTGCGCACCACCGTCTTGCCCGAACGGTGGGCAACGATCGCAGCGAACAGACCGCACCAAGCAATGTCGTCGTCAGAGTAGCCAGAGATCTCAACGCCGGCACGGTTGAGCTCGTCGCGCCAGCCAATGATCGTCTTGTTGCTACCGCGGCCGACCACTTCCTGCACGCCAAGCAGCGACAGGCTGACCTGAATGGTGAGCGGGAGCTGGCCGATTTCATCGAGCCAGGCATAGCCAACAGGTGCGCTCATTGCGGCACCCCCTTAGCTGCGCCGTAGGCGGCCAGGATCAGCGCGATGGCAAAGAGCCCGCGCCAGACTGCGCCCCACAGCCCCTTGCCGAGATCGACGTAGAACTTCTGCGCGATCCGCTCCTCGAGCTTGCTCACGATTGCTGCGACATCTTCATCAGTTAGCGTTCGCTGTTCAGTCATTGTCACAACATTCCTGGTTAGTTGATCGTAATGAACTGGCGGCGCGGGGTATCCCTCAGCAGATCAAGCCATGCGCCCAGCTCGGCCTGGCTGGCAGCAAAGCCTGCGGCCGGTTCGACAACGGCTCCCAGCTCGGCCTTGCTGACCTGGACCTGATTGACCGGCGAGGTGCCGTTCAATTCAATAGTCCACTGGATCCACGGCGCATCGCCGGCAATCAGCGACTGCCCGCCAGTAAAGCTGCCCACCACAGTTGGCAGCAGCAGATCGCCCAGCACCGTGCGCGCGCCATCGGTGGCCGAGCCAGTGTCCGAGCGCTCGGTCCACCCGCCGCTCGGCGTCGTGGCAGAGACGTTGAGCTGGCACACATCGACATAGACCGCCAACGCATTGTTCTGCGTTGACATGATCGACAGCGTGCTGTGCGTCGAACCCGATACCGAATGGTCAAAGGTGTTCGCGCCAATGCCAATAGTCATCGGCGATTGCGGGTCCGAATAATAAACCACCTGCGCCGAGCAGGTCGTGGCCCCGGTCCACGTAAAGGTCGGCGCAGCCGCGTCCTCAGCGGCATACCAAATCGAACCGGCAAAGCTCGCCGCGGTGTTGACCTGCTGATACTTGGTCCAGCCCGCCGTGCCGCAGTTGTGCGTGGCCGTGCTGCCGGTCGTGACAATCGCCAGCAACAGCCCGCCCGCGCCATCGACCGCCGGTTTAGCCGGCGATATAGTTGCTGCGCTGGCTACAGCGGAGCGAGTAGCGATGGCGCGAAAGGCGGGCATCAGACCGCTTCGAGATACGTCTCAGCGGCATTGAAGCCAGCCTGGGTGAAGCGGGTAGCAGTGTTGGGATCGTTTTCAATGATATACCCGCGCGGCTCGTAGCCGCTGTTGTAGCCGCGACCGCTCGAGGAGTAGTTGGTGCCGCCGCTGCGGAAGCCAAGCTTGCCATCAGTGATCGTGCCAGCAGCGCGCCCGCGCGCGTTCAGCACCGCCGCGCCAATGACATAGCCCACTGGCACGGTGATTGCGGCATGGGTCTGCCCGCGCTTGTGCGCCGTAGTGGTGAGGCTGACCCCGGTGCTTTCGTCCAGCACCGTTTCGTTGATCGTGGTGACTGCTCCGGTGCCGTTTGTATTGCTGGCGCTGTCGCCGGTTAGCGCGGCAGCCATGAAGCGGCTGTCCCGAAGGTCATAGTCCGCGCACATGATCTGGGAAAAAGCGCAGTTGCCGCTGGTCGAGTTGACCGTCCAATGCTGCGTGCGGGTAACGGCGGTTTGCCCGGTCGTAATTCCGGTGATCGCTGCAGCCGCAAGTTCAACCCCGCCGACATAGATCCGCATTTCGGAATTGCAGACAATCTTGACCGCAACGCGAACGCGGGCGGAACTTGGATCAGTTGTGGATACGCGCATACCGGAAATCCACGCCGAGCCATTCCAGTATTCCAGCATACAGCCGCTGCTGTTGTAGCTCAGACGGTAGGCATTGGTCGCACCGTTATAAGCCCAGAGCGGATAACAAGAGTTTCCTGAGAGCGAGTTAGCGCGAAGTTCAAATACCCACCAAATCGTTCCACTGGCCGCAAAGACTGGGGACTCGATGTAGTTTGCCGTGGACGAACCGCCGAGAACATTGATTGCGTTGGCGACATAGGCGCTGTCAAACCAGCCTGCGGTCGTCAGACCATCGACAACCGCCGTGCTTGAGCGAAAGAAGCCGGCGAGCGTGTTCCCGGCGTAGTAACGGTTGGGCATCAGCGAACCCCCCGAATGGTAATGGCAACATTGGCAATGGTGGTGTCAGCAACGGCGGGCGCGGTGATCCGCAGAACGTCGCCAGCGGCAAACGCCTGGTCAATGCCGCCGCTGGTGGCAAAGGTGAAAACGCCCCCGGTCGAGATGGTTATCGTCCCGATCGCGCTGCCGTTCCTGGTGACGCTCAAGATATAGCTGGCCAGCGGGTTGGTGCCGCAACTGCCGCGCGCCGCGGGGCTGGCAAAGTTGGCGGGGATCACAAAGGCTTCCGGCGCAACGTGGATGCAGACCACTTCGTTGCTGGCCGGGCTCAGCGTGAAGAAGAACCCGAACGAATAGCTTGGCAGCGAGTTGGCATCGCGCATCACCACGTCGCCGTTGGCATCAAAAGCCAGCCACTTGTTTGCGCGCTCGGTCTTGTCTGGCAGCACAAAGTCGGCGCTGACGTCGCTGACCGCCAACGAGATCACCCGGCCCAGCGTCGTCTCCATCTGGCGGATCATCGCCACGATCTTCGACAGCTCGATGTTGAGGCTTTCGATCTGGAACGGCCCCGACAGCGGGAAGTCGGTCAAACGCTCAACCGGCACGTCATGCAGGATGGTAATCACATCACCCAGCGCAGCCCCCGGTGCACCCAGAGTGATTGATCCGCCTAAATCGTTGTTGGCCCCAGCAACAGAATACTCAGTGGCATTGCCCGGCGTCGGGTTATAGGTCAAAATCGTGCCGTCGTTGTAGACCTTTAGCTCGTCCACCTCAAAAAAGGTGAACGGCACAGAAAACACAGTCTGGCCATCCGTTGCCGTGTATTGCCGGCGCGCCGCAGTGTCGTTGATCTTGAGTGCCATCGCCGGTTCTCCGTTTCAACGGACAAACGGCAAAGCGCCTCAGGTCACAATGGACTAGTCCTCGACCGCCTCAAAGGCATAGCGCTCCGCTTCGATGAAACTGTCGCGCCACCACAGCACATCGTTCAAGGGGATCGACCGACGAATGATGCCCGCCATCTCGCGATCGGTCATGTCGTCGCCTGACATTACCCGCGTGAGGTCGGCAATCTTGCCAACTGCCGGACCACCAATGTCCGCATAGTCGGCGTAGTTCTCGCCCTTGTTGAACGGTTCCATGCCGAGCATCGGGCGCACCCCGACGCGGCCACCCGAGAGGATCTCAAGCTTGTTCGGGATATCCTGATAAAGCCCGAGCACGCCCGAAGCATCGGCCACGCGCAGCAGCTTCTCCTCGACCGGCATCCGGTGCCATTGCTGGTCATCAGTCTTGAGGTTCTGCGCCACCCAGGCCAGCCCCATGATTATCGCCAGCCCTGCCACCGGAGACTGGTCGCGCCCCTGCAGGGCCGAGAGCGTCACCTTGTTGATGGCGGCAAAGCCATACTGCATGAACTGGAACGGCATAGTCAGCAGCGGAAACTCGCGGCCAGCAATGAAGCCCTTGGCGATCATCGGCACATCGGCCGGGCCAGCGGTCGGGACAATGCGGCGGCTCATGCCCGTCACGGCAGTCAGGTAACGCGTCGCAAGATCCCCATCGCTCCACTCGCCCACGTTGGGCAGATACATCTGGCCTTGCCGTTCGACCGGCATTTCCTGCACGATCCGGCGCGCATCGTCAGCCGATAGCCCGTAACTGGCAAGCCGTTCAGCCAGCTTGGCATCGCCGGTCTGCACCAGCTTGGCCATATCCTCGATCATGAACTGGTTGATGAAGGTAAGGTTGAGGCGCTTGGTAATGTCAGTGATTGCGGCCAGCCCCTGCGTAAGAAAATAAGGACCGTTGGTGAAGTTGATCCCTTTCTGCACCGCACGCCCAACCTTGCCGGTGGCTGCGCCCAGCGGGCCGCCCTGCTCCTGAAAGCGTTCTATCACGCTCGACAGCACCATGTCGCAGCCTTCGCCAGTCAGGCGGGCCAGCTCTCCCGAGATCTTGCCCCATGCTTCGCGGTTGCCAAGAATATC
>Ga0068877_10001993_pt1 | contig 16677 bp, 11 predicted proteins | sample NOAtaG_FD_66437 | JGI IMG/M metagenome (GOLD analysis project Ga0068877, IMG submission 66437) | Freshwater lake microbial communities from Lake Erie, under a cyanobacterial bloom - NOAA_Erie_Diel6S_1000h metaG | ecosystem: Environmental > Aquatic > Freshwater > Lake | place: USA: Ohio, Lake... | reverse complement strand
CCCCCCCACCCCCGCTCGAGCCCTGCCGCCCTTCACGGCCAGCCGCCCGCTTTCCCGCTCTTCAGCCGACAAGCATATCGTTTTGTCGGCTGTTGTCCAGTCCAACTTTCCCGTCCAACCAGAAATCCTACGGCCTCGTCGCACTCAAATCATCCTCTCCCCTCTTTTTGTGCGTATCTGTTTCGTCCGGATCGGTCTTTGTGACCATTCTATACTTTCACTTTTCGTTGAAATCAAAAGCGAGCGTGTGCGTTGTCCGTGGATATCGTCTCGTTCCCCGCCGTGCTGACCGATTGATGGAGATTTCCGCGATGGCTCTTCCAACGGTTCCTTTTCAAGCGTCGTTTCTCCCGAGTGCTCAACGTCGAAGCACGCCGCGTTCTTTCCTCCGCCGGCCAACTTCGGCGGTTTTCGTTCTTTCCGCCGCGAGCGTGGTGAACGTTTCGAGCCTCATCTCGCCCGCGAGCGCGGGGGAGATCACCGCGAACTTCACCCCGCCGGCGCTCGACCGCTGGATGTACCCCTTCGGCCCGGCTGGTCCGCGCGCCACCGCCTCGCTCTACACCACCATCGGCAGCAGCATCGAAGGCTTCGACGACCGCGACGCGCAGTACCTCCTGGGCTTTGATACCGCCGCGGCGATCCCCGCTTCTCGCCCGCTCTCGACCTACCGCATCGTCAGCGCCACGCTCACCGCGCGGGTCACGGTTGACGACGGCGCGCCGGGGTTTGTCTTCGATCCCACCAGCGACCCCGCGAGCAGTTCGCTCGCCGCGGGTGATCCGGCGTTGACCGCCGACGCCGACGCCGGCAAGCCCATCGAACTTTTCGCCTGCGCCTATCGCGGGAACCACCCCACCACCAATCAGCCCTGGGGCCCACTGAACTTTGTCCAGACCTCGCCCTTTTCCACGCTCGACCCGATCGGCTTCGGGCGCGGCAACCGCGCCGTCTACCCAATCGACTTCGACACCGCGGGCTTGCCTCGCGACGTGAGCAACAACGTCACCGACCTGCCGCGGTTTGATCCGCGCCCGTTGGCGGTGGGGCAGGCGACCGGCGTGCTCGCCGGTGCGACCGTGCCGAACAACACCGCCTTCGTCTTCAGCATCGATCTGACCAAGCCGGGCGTTGAGCAGTACCTGCGTCAGGGGCTTTCCATCGGGCGGGTGAACCTGCTGATCACCTCGCTGCACAACGCGCAGGACTTCGGCTCAGGCCCGGTGGTCTACCCCGTCTTCGCCACGCGCTTCAACCCGCTGGCGACGCCCGCGAGTTTGCAGATCACCGTTTCGCTCTGCACCGCAGACATCGCCGACGATCAGGGCACGCCGCTGGCCCAGAGCCCCGCGAACGTCCCGAACTCGGGCGTGAACGAGGGCGACTACAACGCCTTCTTCGCCGCCGACGGGTTCTTCTTTCAGTCCTCGCTGGGCTTGGCGGGCGTGGGTTTGTTCTGTGACATCGCCGACGATCAGGGCAACCCGCTCCCCGCCGCGCCGGGCGTGACGAACAACGGGGTGAACGAGGGGGACTACAACGCCTTCTTCAACAGCCTCTTCCTGCCGTGCCCGTGAGCGCGATCAACCGCGCGGCGCGACGGCCGCACACCCAACGTGAAAAAGAACAAGCCTCCGGAACGACGCGTTCCGGAGGCTTGTCTATTAACCGCGAAATCAACGCTGTGTTGACTCTCTCTCGCCGACTCCGCGGGGCCCAACGTGGTTGACCTGTCCGGGTTCTTTGCTGGCCAGAACCGTCGCGGACGGGTGCGAATCAAGCGGTGCGGTGGTCGTCGAGTTGCTTAGTCCTGCGAGTTGTCCTGATCGTCGGTCTGATCGCCCTCGGCGTTGCCGCCGCCGGCCTGCTTCTCAAGCAGCTTGCGGAGGTACGCGTTCTCGCGACGCGTGGCCTCAAGGTCGAACATGATGTACTTGACGCTGAGGCGGAGATAGTCGAGCGAATCCTGAAGGTCGCTGACGGTCTGCTTCATGCGGTTGTGACGGTCCTTGGTCTCTTCCGCGAGCTGCGTGAGGCGTGAGCGTTCGGATTCGGGGAGCGAGCCGATCTGCTCGAGGAGGTCACCGAGTTTCTTCTGGAAGTCGTGCTCGTTCATGGGGCAAGCTCCGTGTCTTGGGCACCGGGTTGGTCGCCGGTGCCGGTGGTTGTTCCTTGTCGCTCCCGCGGTGCGGGTGACGAAAGAAGAAGAACAACCGCCGGGCCGGGGCGGCACGAACCGGCGTGCCACAACCCAAGGTCCGACAAAGTGCTCGATCCGTCGATGAAAACGAGGCTCCGTCCTCTGATCACAGTTTAGCGGACCAGCGGCGGGAAGGTTGGTTTATGCGGGGTGATGCCCGGGGGCAACAGTGGGGCAACAGTGCGGGCAACAGACTGTTACCGCAGCGCGTCGAAGCGCTTGAGGACATTCTGGGCCGAGCGCGGCGCCTGCTTCATCGCGGCGTTCAGGGCGAAGGGGTCGACCTTCTTCAGTTCCATGACGACCTTCTTCAGGTGCTCGTCGCGGTTGACCACAAACCGCCGGTACATGTCCTCGAGCTCGTGGCGGTTGAACCGCGTCATCGGGTCCTTCAGCCCCGACTGAGCCGCGGCCCAGTCGATCAGCGACCCGCCGTGCTCCGAATACCGGAACAACGCCAGGGTGGCCTTCAGCCGGGCCAGCGGCGTGGTGAACGGATCGGTGGCAACGTCCGGTAACTTGAGCATCACTTCCTTCGCCGCGGCTTGCTGCGAAGGGCCGAGGATCGAGTCGCTGTGGGCGTCGTGCTCGGCGGCGTGGAGTTTCGGCGCGTCCTCCGCCGGGACGAGGTTGGCTATGCCCGTGGATAGGGTCTTGACCCCCGCGCGGTCAAACCGGACGGTGACGCGCTGGCAGGGTTTCCCCTCGTGCGAATCGGCGGTGGCGGAGTTGATAATGCCCACGCCCCACTCCGGGCGATCGAGGTGGACGACCTTGTCCCCAAAGGACCATTGTTTCAAAAGCATGCGCGAGTCCTTGCCCGGCTGCCGGGTGTGTTGGCGAACGCCGAACCCGGTGGGCCCGAATCAGAAAACAGACGCGAACCGTTGATTTTCGATCAAAAACAAGGGTCGAGGTCGCAGCAAACGATCACTTGAACCGACCCGAAACTGTCACTTCACCCGAAACACCCAACCAACCCGATCCTCGATGCTCTGATCAGTACACCCACCCCCGCAGCCACTCCGACCTCCGCCACCCCCGCCACCACCCACCTCCCCCACCTCCGCGGCCACCAACACCCTGTTCGAGTTCGCATCCGACCTGAAGGAACCCATCGGTCTGAATGCGTGATGGACATCCCCTGATCGGCGTGATCAGGGACGGAACTTTCTCAGATCGCGTACGCTCGGAGCGAGGCAGGTGGAACCCGGTTGTGGACCAAGGCGGCCGCGATGGACCTCGCGACGAGCGGCGACAACAAGTTCGACGGAGCCCCCGGACAGGCCTAGTATAGCACAAGGTTCGGGGCGTGCGTCAAGTTCTGCGACTTTCCACAATTGCGGCTTTCGATCAGGAAAGCCTTGGGGTCGTCGTCACCACTTGAATGAGCGGATCGGCGGTTCAGAGGGCCGGGCGGGTGCTTTTCGGGAGCGACCATGATCGAGGCGTTGAAGAGCGATGAGATCATCAACAAGGTTGGCGGGCGGTTCAAGCTGTGCGCCCTGATCCAGCGTCGGTTGGTCCAGCTCATGGACGGGGCCCGGCCCATGGTCGAGCGCAACGGGCGCAGCGACCTGGAGATCGCCATCGAGGAGATCCTGCAGGACAAGATCGTCCCGCAGTTTGACGATACCGATCCGGACTTCAAGGCCGCTCTGCCCGATTGGAAGCCGCGGGTCTGAGTTGACCTTCGGGCGAAGAGGACGGGGCTGCTGAGCCGCCGACGCCCGAGCGAACAAGGAAATCACGATGAGCTCCCTCTCGAACGCCCGGATACTCGTGGGTGTGGGCGGTGGGATCGCGGCGTACAAGGTCTGCACCTTGGTGTCGCAGCTCGCCCAGCGCGGGGCGAGTGTGACCGTGGCGATGACCCCGGCGGCGACAAAGTTCGTCACGCCACTGACGTTTCAGGCCCTCAGCGCCCGCCCGGTCTATACCAGCGCGTGGGAGCACATCGAGAGCCAGGACCCGCAGCACATTGCGCTGGCGCGTGATCTGGATCTGGCGATCGTGGCCCCGTGCACGATGGACCTGTGCGCCAAGCTGGCGGCGGGGTTCACCGACGACATCGTGTGCCTGATCCTGTCGGCGGTGGATCGGGCGAAGACCCCGGTGCTGCTGGCGCCGTCGATGAACGAGGTGATGTGGGGGCAGCCTTCGACGCAGCGGAACCTTGCGACGCTGCGGGGCGATGGGTTCAAGGTGATCGAGCCGGGGGCGGGTTGGCAGGCGTGCCGGGCGGTGGGTGTGGGGCGATTGCCCGAGGCGATGGACCTGCTTTCGATCGTGGAAGAGACGCTGAAGAGCCGGGCGTGAAGGGGCAGGGGTGGCGGGTGATCAGGGGGGTTGAAAGGGCGTGCGGCGGGCTTGATTCGCGGGGGTTGTGCGCTACCGTTGGACACTGGTGTTGACCTGAAGCAGATGGCCCCATCGTCTAGCCCGGTCCAGGACACCAGGTTCTCATCCTGGGAACATGGGTTCGAATCCCATTGGGGTCATTTCGAAAGCCCGCTGACGGCCGAGAGGCAGGTCAGCGGGTTTTTCGTTTTGCGGGCGTCGCCAACGCTCGGCCTTCCTCGCGATGAATGGTGAGGGTTCTCGGACGTTGGCGTGCTGATCGAGGGGGATCGGCGTCGGGGGCTCGGCGCGCCTAGAGTTCCTTCAGTATTTGCCAGTAGCCCCTTGTGGTAGAGAGTTCTCGCGGCATTGATCGTGAGACTGACTGTTCTGGGTGACTGCTGGCCGCGGGCGATGGTTTGCTCGCGCCACCCCAGTACGGCATCGCTTGCATCCCTCCAAACGTTGTGTGGGTCAAGGACGCCCGAAACGTATCGGCCTTACGCCGTTGCCCGGCGGGCCGGTGTGGTCATGAGTTGACCGAACGGTCGTCTCGTGCTCGCGCCGGATGTTGGGCGAGGTTGATGGGGCCGGGGAGTTTGATGTTTGAAGACGTTTTCTGAACTTGGTTTGAGTCACGAAATCCTCGAAGCCCTGAAGCACGAAGGGTACGAGAAAGCCACGCCCATCCAGGCGGAGTCGATCCCCCCGCTGCTGGCTGGGCGCGACATGCTGGGCTGTGCGCAGACGGGCACGGGCAAGACGGCGGCGTTCGCGCTGCCGATCCTTGATCGCCTGATGCAGCAGAACGCCGGCAAGGGCAAGCGCCAGGGTCGTTACCCGCGCGTGCTGGTGCTCTCGCCCACGCGCGAGCTTGCGACGCAGATTGTGCAGAGCTTCGCGACCTATGGCCGGAACACCGGGCTGGTCTACGCGGTGGTCTTTGGCGGCGTGAGCCAGTTCCACCAGGTGCGGGCGCTCCGTGCCGGTGTGGATGTGCTGGTGGCGACGCCCGGGCGCTTGATCGACCTGCTGGAGCAGGGCGTTGTGAACCTCAGCGAGGTGCGGACGCTCGTTCTTGACGAGGCTGACCGCATGCTGGACATGGGCTTCATCATGCCCATCAAGCGGATCGTGTCGAACCTGTCGAAGGATCGGCAGACGATGCTCTTCTCGGCGACGATGCCGCGGGAGATCATGCACCTGGCCGATGCGCTGCTGCGTGATCCGGTGAAGGTCTCGGTGACGCCGCCGGCATCGACGGCGGAGCTGATCGACCAGAAGGTGTACATGGTTGCGCGGAAGCAGAAGCTGGCGCTGCTGGAGTATCTGCTGCAGAACGAGAACGCGTCGCGCGCGGTGGTCTTTACCAAGACCAAGCACGGGGCGGAGAAGCTCAGCAAGCACCTGCGCAAACGCGGGATCCTCTCCGACGCGATCCACGGCAACAAGGGCCAGGGACAGCGTCAGCGCGCTCTGGAAGCCCTGCGCAGCGGCAAGAACACGGTGCTGGTCGCCACCGACGTCGCGGCCCGCGGGCTGGACGTTGACGGGATCTCGCACGTGTTCAACTTTGACATGCCGATGGAGCCCGAGTCGTACGTGCACCGCATCGGCCGCACGGGTCGCGCGGGTGCCGCGGGTATTGCGATCAGCCTGGTGGACTATGAGGAGCGCGGACAGCTCCGCGGGGTGGAGCGTCTGACAGGCAAGAAGATCGAAGTGATCACCCGCCTGCCCGACCTCTCGGACTATGTCGATCGCGACGGGACGCACAACGGGAATCACGAAGAGCGTGCGGCGGCGGGGCGTGACAACCACCGCCCGGCCCGCGTCGGGCACGGGGTGAAGAGCCCCGCCCACCGCGAAGCTCGCGAAGCTCGCGAACCTCTCGGGTCGCACGCGGCCCGGCCGGCTCGCTCGCACGAAACGGCCCACGCCGGTCATGCGGCGCACGGCGGCAAGCACACGCCGGTCGCTTCGGCACCGGCGCACGCGGGCACGCACGACGGGCGCTTCATGAACGAGCCGGAGATTCGTCGCGAGACGGCCCGGCCCATCGAGCGCGTCGAGGCGGGCTTTGTCGATAGCGAGGGCGAGTCGTTCGATCCGCGCGACAGCGGCGGTGACAACGGCGGCTGGAACGTCCCGACCTACGTCAAACGCAACGCCCCGCCGCACCGGCGCGCCGGTTCGCCCGCGCCGCACGCGGGCGGCAAGCCGCACCACGGTCATGGCGGCGGCGGGCATCAGGGCTCGCCCAACGCGCACCCGGGTCATCGCGGTTCGGGCAAGCCCGCGCACGCTCGCGGCACGGGTCATCCCGGCGCCAGCGGCTCGCACGGTCACTCAACCTCGGGCCATGGGCACACCAACGGCGGCAAGCACGCCCCGCGCGGTGAGCGGCCGGCACACGCCGGTTCTGCCGGTGGTGGCGGCGCTGGTCACGGCGGCGGTCATCGCCCCGGTGGTCACGCGGGCCCTTCCAAGGGTGGCAAGCCCGGCGCGCACCGCGGCGGGTGGAACAAGCCCTCCAAGGGCCGGCGCTCGTTCTGATTCTTTGTTTGATCTGAATCGATCGCACTGAAAACACACAGCGCCCGGGTGAGATCTTCACCCGGGCGTTTTTTGTTTTTGGTGGTTCGTGTGTGTGTGGGTGTGTGTGGGTGTGTGTTGATCTTTGTGGTGATCATGAAAAACAAAGAGCCCACGACTGAAGTCGTGGGCTCTGATTTGGTGCGGACACATTTGGTGGTGGTGCGTTTAGTTGTCCCGGCGTTTGTTGCCCTTGGCCTTATCGCGGGACTTGGATTTCTGGCTGCGTCGGGCGGCGCCGGATTGGCCGTGCTTGAGGGTGTCCCAATCGAGGTTCAGCCCGCCGCCGCCGAGGCTGACGGCGGGGTTGGCATCGGGGTTTGTCGTGAGCGCGCGGTCCTTGGTGTAGAGCTTTTTGCTCTTGCCCTTCTCGCGGCTGTCGGGGTCGGCGATGGCCACGTCCATCTTGCGCAGCGACAGATCGACCTTCGTGATCACGATGGTCACCTGATCGCCGATGGAGAAACTCCGCCCGCTCGCGGCGTTCACCAGCGCGCCGCTGCGCTGGTCGATCCGCCACGCGCCGGCCCGGCCCTCTTTGCCCAGCGGCAGGTCTTCCTTCTTGATGAACCCCTCGGCGAGGTACTTCTCAAGCTTCACGAAGAGACCGGCGTTGGTGCAGCCGGTGACCATGGCGCGGAACTCGCCGCCGATGTGCTCGCTGAGAAGCTGCAATACGAGGAACGAGCGGAGGCTGTCCTCAGCGCCGGAGGCGTTCTCCTCGGTCTGCGTGCAGCCCGAGCCGATCTTCGCGAGCTCTTCCATGCTCGGGCAGCGCGGACTTTCCATGAGCTTCTTGCCCAGCTCGGCGCGGGCTTCGTCGTCGCGCGGCGGCTTGCGCCCGTTGTCGGTGTGTTCGAGATATTCCGCCAGCGCACGGTGGACGGTCAGGTCCGGGTAGCGGCGGATCGGGCTGGTGAAGTGCGCGTAGGCCTCGCTGGCGAGGGCGAAGTGCCCGATCAGCGCGGGGGAGTATTCCGCACGCGTGAGTGTCCGCAGCACGGCCATGTGCACGGCGGGCGCGGCGGAGGTGCCGCGGGTCGCGTCGAGAAGGCCCTGGAGCTCCTTGCGCGTCGGGCGCTTGGGGATCACGAATCCTGCGACGCGGGCGGCGGTGCGCAGGTCGTCGACATCGCCCGGCGTGGGCTCCGGGTGAACGCGGCGCAGCAGCGGGACCTTCACGCGCTCGAAGAGGCGGGCGAGCACTTCGTTCGCCTCGACCATGAACATCTCGATGAGCGTGTGCGTGAAGGCGTCGTCCTCGCGCTCGGCGTCGATCACGCGCCCGTTGTCGTCGTAGATGAGCACCACGTCGGGAAGTTCGAGGTGGATCATCCCCGCCTCGCGCCGGCGCTGGCGGATGGCCTTGGCGCACGCGTCCATCTCGCGCAGCGTGCTGATGAGCTGCTCGGTGTAGATCGGCTCGGTCTTGGCGTGCTTCTTGGCTTCTTCCTGGTCGCCGTCGATGAGGGCCTGGGCTTCGAGGTAGGTCAGGCGCTTGGTGGACTTGATGCAGACCTGGGCCACGCCGCTGGAGACGATCTCGCCCTTGCGGTTGTAGCGCATGAACGCGCTCTTGCAGAAACGGGGGACGCCTTCCTGCAGCGAGCAGATGCCGTTGCTGAGCACCTCGGGCAGCATGGGGATGACGTGCCGCGGGAGGTAGCAGCTATTGCCGCGTTTACGGGCCTCGATATCCAGCGGCGAGCCGACGGGGATGAAGTGCGCCACGTCGGCGATGTGCACGCCCAGCTCCCAGCCGATGGAGCCGTCGGGGAGCGTGACGCGCTTGATCTGGATCGCGTCGTCGTAGTCCTTTGCGTCGGGCGGGTCGATGGTGATGATGTACTCGGCGCGCAGGTCGTCGCGCGACTTCCAGCCCTCGCGCTCGCAGCGCTCGATATCGCGGTCGAACTGCTCGGCCGCCCCGCGGGCCTGGTTCATCACGTCGGGCTCGAACTCGCCCGGGAGGTTGTACGCCGCGATGACCGCCTGCGTCTCGACGCTGGGCAGGCCCGCCTCGCCCAGCACCTCGGTGATCACGCCCTCGGCGAGGTTGTTCTCTTCCGGGTAATGCAGGATCTCGACGACGACCTTGTCGCCCTCTTTGGCGTTTTTGCTCTGCGGGTCGCGCACGACAACCATGCCCGTCAGCTCGCGCCCGTCAGGGCGCACGAGCCACGTTGGGCCCTGCTTGATCAGCTCGCCCGTGAAGCGCGAACGCTTGCGGGTGACGACCTTGATGATGCGCCCGGTGATGTCCTCTTCGCCGTTGCGCATGCCGCGGCGGACCTGCACCAGCACCGTGTCGCCGGTCAGCGCGTCGCCGGTGGAGTCGGGCGGGATGAAGACATCGCCCTCGCGTACGGCGAACTCGGGCACGACAAAGCCGAAGCCCTTGGGGTTCTTCTTGAAGCGCCCGGTGATCTGGTCGGGCATCGAGGGGAGCGAGACCTTGCCGCCGTCGAGCAGCACGATGCGTTTCTCACTCTCGAGCTTTTTCAGGCTGAAGGCGAAGACGTCCTTTTCGTTGGCGTCGATGCCCAGGTCGCGCATCAGGGTTGGAATGTCGGAAGTTTGGTAGTTGTCGTGCTGCAGGTGTTCAAGAAGCCTGCGCGTGTAGCGATCGCTCATGGTTGGAAGGATAGGTCGCCCAAGCGGCGCACGCGTTCAGGCTTTGTCAAGGCGAGAAACCGGGCTTGGGAGACAGGTTGTTGCCGCCGATCACGCCGCTGGCGCCCGGGGGGGTGGGGGTAGGGATGGAGGTGGAGGTGGAGGTGAGCGCGGCTCACACCATCGCCAGCGATTCAAGCCGCTTGAGCAGCCCGCCTTTGACCGTCGGCCACTCGCGCTTCAGGATGCTGTAGATCACGGTGTCGCGGATGTTGCCGTCGGGCTCGAAGCGGTGGTCGCGCATGACGCCTTCTTTCACCGCGCCGAGCTTGCTGATGGCCGCCTGACTATGGACGTTCCGCCCGCCGGTGAGCAGCTCAACGCGGATGGCCCCGAGCGATTCAAAGGCGTGCTGGAACATCAGCAGCTTGATCTCCGGATTCACGCGTGTGCCCTGGTACTGCCTGGCGATCCACGTGCGGCCGACCTCGACGCTCTTGTGCGGCGCCCGGATCGCCATGTACGTCGAACGCCCGATGACCTTGCCGGTGGGCTTGTGGATGATCGTGAAGGGGACCACGTCGTCCAGACTCATCACCGCGCGGATGTTCTCTTCAAACCCCTCCACCGTCCACGATGCCGGGCCCTGCGGCGTGTAGCGGAAGAGCTCGGGCGAGGCCGCCGCCAAGAGCCCCGGCGCGTGCGCAAGCTCCATGGGGATGAGCCGAACCAGCGTTCCTTCGAGCGTCGTGCGCGGATCGATCCAGGTCTGCTTCATGCTCGTTCATCCGCCTTTCGAAAATGCCGTGAAGAGTATCGACGCCGGGGCCGACCAACGCGGCGGTTTGGGTTTGCGCCGGGTTGGCTGAGGGAAAACTCATTGGCGAGGGAGCAACGGGCCGAAATTCCTGAGCGTCGATCTCTCCCGCGGCGTTCACGCCGAGGGGTGGTCGTGCGTCCGCTGGTGTGCCGATTGATGGCCACCACGCGTTCGCAAGGCCTCATGCGTTGTTCCAACCGCTTCGCCACCGACCGTCCAACCGCACACCGAAGGACCTGACCATGCCCAGCCACACCGACCAGCTCCCCACCGTCATCGGCCCGGACACCCTCGTCAAGGGTGAGATCATCGCCCAGACCGCCGCCCACATCCTGGGCAAGGTCGAAGGGAAGGTCACCTCGCAGGGCCAACTGCTCATCGGCGCTGGCTCGGTCTGCAAGGCCAGCGTGCAGGGCGTCAATGTGATCATCGAGGGCACCGTCGAAGGCAACGTGCTGGCGATGGAAAAGCTCGAACTCAAGCCCACCGCCATCATCCGCGGCGACATCACCACCGCCCGCCTGCTCGTCAGCGAGGGCGCCAGCTTCACCGGTCAGTGCTCGGTGGGTGCGGAGGCCGTCACCAACGCCCAGACCCGCGTGCAGAGCGGCAGCACGAACGACACGATCCCCTCGCACACCCGCACCACCGGCGCCCGCCCCGCGGTGAACATCCCCTCCACCGGCAGCGACGTGGACTCCGCCCTGGCGGGTTTGGAAGCCAAGCTGGCGGGGTTCACAAAGTCCCGCGCCGCCGCCACGTCCAACGCCGAGTGAGTTCCGTCCAGCCTCGTGCCTTGACGGGTTTCGCGTTTGACCATGCCGCTCTTCCGCTCCATGTCGCTGGGCGTTGAACGCCGGGTTCCGGACGAGCCCGGGCGTGAGCCGCCGCCGGAGGCGCCGCCCCCGACAACGGTGCTGTGCCTGAGCTGTGCGCAGTGGTTCCGGATCCCGAACCAGGCGAGCATCCTGACCTGCCCGCGTTGCTACAAACGCGTCCGCGTCGAGAGCCTCGTCGTCGACCGCCCGCAGATGCACGCCCGCCTCGAAACCTGCGGGGTCATCACGGTCAAAAAACGCGGCATCCTCGCCGCCGATCTCGTCCGCGCCGGCGCGGGGATCGTCATCGAGCCCGGCGGGCGCATTCAGGTCTCGCGCGTTGAAAGCTACCGCGTCATCCTGCACGACAAAGCGATCTGGCAGGGTGACTGCGAAGCCGCCAGCCTGCACATGGAGCCCGGCGCGGTGGTGCTGGGCGGGCGGTTCACCATCCGCCCGTGCGCCGACGAACCGGGTGAACTGATCCCATCGCCGGGAGATCATCCCCAGACCGCCCAACCCGGAACGATCTGACCTGAGGGGAAGACCTGTACAGAAATCGACCGAACTCGGTCGATACACTGCTGTGCCGCGGCGGAGCCGTGAGCAGGAGTATCGCATGGCGATGGAGCGCCCGATCATGAATCGCGCCGCAAGCACCCTCGACGGTCGACCCGGCGCCGCCTCGGTTGCCGAGGTCTTCCTCTCACCCCGGGTGATCGATCGCGAGGCGTATAACGAGCTGGCCTCGTCGCTCCGCAAGATCATCGAGGACGCGCAGGCGGAGGGGGCGAACCTCCGCGGGGCGGCCGCCGACGCGCAGCTCGCCCGCGACAACCTCCGCGATATCGCCAGCAAGAGCCAGCCGAAGCTCGACGCCGCCGCAAAGGCCCTCGCGTCGCTGGAGAGCCACGCCCAGCGCGCCGAGGCGCTGCTGAACAACGCCAAACAGGCCGCCGCATCGTTGCAGTCGCTGTCGTCAGACTCGCAGTCGGCCATGCGCGCCGCCGAGACGCAACTGAACGCCAAACTCGACGAGCTGAAAGCCACGCAGGAAGCCCGCGTGGCGCAGGTTGCCCAGGAGGGCGAGGCGCAGGTCCGCCAGCTCGCGGAGAAGTACCAGCAGGCCGCCGCCACGCTTGCGGCCGAGGGCGAAGCACGCCTGGCACAACTCCGCACGCTGATCGAGCAGAGCGAGCACCGCCTCGAAGAGCGCCTCCGCCGCGGCGAAGAGATCATGGCCCAGCGCTGGAGCGCCATGCACGCCCAGCTCGACCGCATGGAGGCCCAGGCCAAATCCCACGGCGAGGCCATCGACCAGCAGGCCCGCGCCCTCGCAGGCAGCGCCGAGAGCCGCCTGACCGAGCTCAGCCAGCAGATCGACAACCGCCTGATCCAAAGCTGGACGCACGCCAGCGAACTGCTGACCAAGCTCGAAGCCGGAGCGGCCCAGGCCCGCGAACTGCTCGGCACCGACGAGCCGGGCACCCCGGGCGAGATCACCGAAACCGGCAAAGCCCCCGCCGCCGGCGGGCGCTCGCTGCGCCGCCTGCACGCACTGCTCGAACAAGCCGAGCGGACCGCGCGCCAGGCCACCGACGCGTCCACGCAGCTCCAGGCCATCACCAGCCAGGCTGAACTCGTGCGCTCGCTGCTCAGCGAGGCGATCAACAACGCCTCCGACCGCGTCGACCGCCTTTCAAGCCGGGCCGGCGAGCTGACGACGACGTTGAACCAGACGATGGAAGCCGCCGACAGCGCTCAGGCGGCCCTGATGGCCCGTCGCGACGAGCTGGAGGCGATGGTCGCCGAGCCGCACCGTCGCCTGCTGGAGACCGGCCAGCACCTGCGCGAAACCGTTCAGACGATCCTTGGGCAGGTGCAAGGGGCGCACCGCGACGCCGACCGCGCAACCAAGGCGGTCGAGTCGCTGCTCGAAGCCATGCGCACGCTGGTGATCGAACTGAAACCCTGGCAGCCTTTGCTGATCGAGCGCGACCCCAGCGCCCCGCTCCCCGAGCCGCTGGCACGATTGGTCAGCAGCGTCCGCGTCGAGCTGGGCAGCGACCTCGCCCGCGTCGCCTCCGCTCTGCAGATGGTCAGCGCCCGCGCCACCAGCGCGGCCCACTCCATGACCAGCAACGGTTGACCGCACCCGGGCCAGCATCGCCCGGCCCTCACGCCCAACCCTCTCGCCCGCTCAGTTCACCGGCCGAACACGCCGGTCTTCTGCTCGCACACCCCGCCGCCGGTTCACGCCGACGTACGGCGCGCGCTCCGCGTTCGCACATTGACCCAAGTTGAAAAGAAAAAGCCCCGATCCGTGCGGACCGGGGCTTGGTGGTTCGGAGCGACTCTGCGAAACGTCTCGCTTCGCTTGCGATTACTGAGCGAAGAAGATCCGCTGCAAGAGGGCGTTGGAGTTCTGCTGGCCCAGGATGAAGCTGCTGGTGGCGTCATTCGGCGACAGGCCGCGGTTGCCCGCGTTGAAGCGGTAGGTGTTGCCCGCGCCAACATCCGCCGGCGTGCCCGACGCGGTGATCTCGAACGGCGCCACATCGGCGCCGCCGATCGGGGCGCTCGTCCGCAGGCCCAGGAGCTGCCCGATCTGCCGACCCGCCAGCGTGGTGAGCTGACGGATGAACGCGTCGAGGCCCGCCTGGCTCGAACCCTGACCCAGGGCGTTGAGCGAGGGCATGAAGATGACCGACTGGTCGTTGCGGTTGGCGTTGAACATGTCCGAACGCTGGACCGCACCGAACTGCCCGTTGTTGAAGAACGCACCGGGCTGCTGGCTGGAGGTGAGGAAGACCGTCGAGAACGACTGACCGGCAAAGTCCGCCGCGTTCGCCGAGATCCGCACCAGCGGCTGCCCGCCCGGGTTGAACCCGACAATCGCGTTGAACGCCGCCTGAAGCTGCAGCACCAGCGAGTTGGCGTTCACCGCCGCGTTGTTCGTGGTGATGTAGTTCAGCGCGTTGGCGCTCTGAGCGCCGTACAGGCCCGTGAAGCCGTTCGACACCGGGTCGAAGGCATCGAGGACCGTGTTGCGCCCGCCCGCCTCGAGCCAGTTGATCGTCCCGCCCTGAACCTCGATGAGGATGTTCTGCGTGACGGCCTGCGTGTTGACCGCCGGCAGCGTGGCGCTCGCGATCTGCTGAATCTCGATGGAGTAGTTGCTGCGCACCGCGCCCTGGATATAGAGCGCCAGGCTCGCCCAGTCCGCCGGGTTGGCGGCGTTGGGGTTGGCGTTGCCCTGCGTGGGCAGGGCGGTGAACTCGAAGAAGTAGTCGCCGCGAGCGTCGTACCCATAGCGGGTCAGGCTGTCGCTGGCGAGGTTGGTGTTGGGCGTTGCGCCGCCGAAGAGCTGCACCCGATTGGCCGCACCCAGCAGGTTGGCGTTGGTGATGCTGTTGGCGTTGGTGTTCTCGAAGAGACCGAACTGGATCTGCCCGCGCAGGTCGCGGACGGTGGTGCCCAGCAAGCCCGCGAAGGAGGTGGTCGTCGGGAGCAAGCGCCCGAAGTTCCCGCCGTCTTCGTTGGTGCGGAGCGTGATGCGGTACCGCGTCCCGGGCTGGATGGGCAGCCCGTTGTTCAGGTTGACCACGTCGATATCGGTCTGAACGTTGTTCGGATTCCCGATGCTGCCCGGGTCGCCGATGCTGCCGCGGTACGTGGTGATGTCGTCGGTGCCCACGGCGTTGGAGAACGTCCCGTTCGCACCGGCGCGACGCTCGATCGCGTTGCCGAAGCGGTCGGTACCGATGACCACGTCGTCCGAGTTCGTGTTGCCATCGAACCGCCCGTTCGCACCGGGGTCGAGACGGAACGTGTACTGACCCACGTTGATGAACGGCAGGTTGCCCGGCTGGTTGAAGCCCGGGGCCGTGCCCAGGAAGGCGTTGGGCAGCGGGGCCACCACAACATCCTGCCCGTTGCCGGCGTCGTTGGTCAGCGCCAGCACGTCGTCGCCGTTGCCCAGGACACCGTCCGGACCCGCCGAGCGTGTCGAGACGATGCCAAGGTTCGCGCCCGTGGAGATCTGGAAGAGCTGACCGACGATGCGGTCGTCGGCGTTGTCCAGCACGCCGTCGGCGCCGGTGACATAGCGGAAGACATACTGCGTGTCGGCCAGCAGACCCGCAACGATGACGGTGTTGTCACGCTGGGCGTTGAACGCACCGGGGAGCGGCGCGGGCGCGACGGGGGCAAAGGCCGCGAGGTTCTGCGTATCGCGGAACCCGCTGTTGCCGTCGTCGACGATCCGGACGGTGAAGGCGTAATCGCCCGTTGCACCAGGAACAGCGGCGAAGTTGAACAGGTCGCGCTGCGCGATCGCCAGCGCCGGGGGGGCGATGGCGGAAGCCGCGAAGAGCGTCTGATTCAGCGTCTGCGCCGCCTGCGAGCTGACGACGATGTTGTACACACCCGTCGCGGTGATATAGAACACCTGCTCGGTGGTGTCCTGACCCGCCGCGGGGATGGCCGCGTTGAGCTGAACGGCCGGGGCCGCGTTGCCCGTGGCGTCGCGCAGCACGATGGTGGCGTTGCGGGCGTTGCCCGTCGGCGCACCGATCCGCAGGATCTGACCCGCGGTGAGCGTGACCTGGTAGATGTCGATATCCGAGCCCGAGTTGAACGAGTTCGCGTCGAAGTCCGGGTGATCGCCCATGTACCCGCGGATGAGCACCGACTGGTTCGCGTTCGCGAAGAGGTTCGCGTTCGCCTGAGAGTTGATGATGTTGTTGAGGTTGACCGGGTTGTACAGCGAGACGTTCACACCCGTACCGGTCTGACCGGTGAAGGTGCCCAAGCGGTCGCCCGCGTCACCGACCACGTCGGCACGCTGGTACGCGTCGCCCGAGACGCCGTTGTTGTTCCCGTCGAGCGCCGCGTCGGTCGTCGCGCCGCGCAGGGCGTTGGCGCCCGTCGCCGCGATGGTGAAGCGGTACACGCCCGGGCCGCCGAGCGCCGGCAGCGTGTCGGCGCCGGGTGCGTTGTTGGTGAGGTTGCGAGAAGTCACCGCCTGCGAGAAGGTGATCGTCGCGGTGAACGTCAACGCGTCGTACGCGACGGTGTAGTCCACACCGGGCGTGCCCGCCACGCCGCCGGTCAGCGGCGCCAGCAGGTTCTGAGCCCCCGGCACGCCGCGGAGCTCCTGGATCGTCAACGCGTTGACCAGCGACGCCGCACCAGCGATGTTCTGGTTGAACCGGATCGTGGCCTGGTAGATCCCGCCGGCCTGGGTGATGCGGAAATCCGACACCTGGATCGGCGTGGGCTGGTTGGGG
>Ga0068877_10001991_pt1 | contig 16681 bp, 16 predicted proteins | sample NOAtaG_FD_66437 | JGI IMG/M metagenome (GOLD analysis project Ga0068877, IMG submission 66437) | Freshwater lake microbial communities from Lake Erie, under a cyanobacterial bloom - NOAA_Erie_Diel6S_1000h metaG | ecosystem: Environmental > Aquatic > Freshwater > Lake | place: USA: Ohio, Lake... | reverse complement strand
ATCCCCCCAATCCCGACACCCAGCCGCAGCCAACCAAGCCTGTCCCCGTCGATGAAGCCTGTCCCTCTCTTGGGGGGATGGCGGCGGGGGAGGGGTGGGGAGGCGGGGGTGCCTGGGGACTGGTTCAGGGATTGGCAATCGACCCGACCGCAGGTCCGGAGCCGATCGCGTGGTAGGCCGCGCCATAGGCTCCTGCCTGGTCGCCAAGGGCAGCAGGCAGCAGGCGGACCCGATGGCCCATGGGTCGCCATTCGTGGCGGTTGAGGGTGGCTTCGAGCCGATCGAACAGGGGGCGGCCCGCCTGGGCGATGCCGCCGCCGAGGATCACAGCCTCCGGGTCGAGCACGTTGATCAACGAGTTGATGCCGATGGCGAGAGCATCCACCGAATCGTTCCAAACCCCGAGGGCCGCAAGGTCACCTCGCAGCGCCGCGGCGACGAGGTCTTTGGTGTTTCCATGCCGGCCTTGACTCCTCACCCGGAGGGTCTTGGTCCCGATGAGCATCTCGAGGGAGCCCGGGGTGCCCACATCGTCGTTGGCAGCGTGCCAGTCGAGGGTGATGTGCCCCAGATGTCCGGCCCTGCCGAGATGTCCCCGCAGGAGCCGTCCATCCACCAGGGCGGCACCTCCGACCCCGGTGCCCAGGGTCAACATCGTCACGTTCCGCAGGCCTTGGGCCGCCCCGATCCAGGCCTCGCCGAGGAGGGCGGCATGGGCGTCGTTGAGCACGGGAACCCGGCCGGGGAAGCCGAGATGCCTTGCCCAGTCGAGTCCTTCGAGTCCCAGAAGTCTCCCCGGCATGTGGACAATGCATCGGGCGTCGAGCGAGGCCAGGCCCGGAGCGCAAAGCCCCAGGCCCGTGGGCCAGCCGCGACGGGCTCGCAGGTCCTGAACCCACTCCAGGATGAGTTGGGCCCACTGCTGATCACGGTCCTCGAACGGGATCGTGGCGTCCTCGAGCATCCGGCCCTCGCTGTCGACGACCACCGCCTTGATGCGGCTGCCGCCGAGGTCGATGCCGGCAAACCATGGGAGGGGGGCAGGGGCAGGGCTCATGGGCGGGATGACGGCTGTTGCGAGGCGGTTCCCGGGGCGGCATGGGGCGACACGTCGGTGACCGACCACCCACCGTCGACGGCAACCACTTGTCCGGTGACGAATCGGCTGGCGTCGGACAGCAGCCACACCACCGCTGCGTCGAGGTCGTCGGGTCGGCCGATCCGTCCGCCGTCCAGCGGTTGCTTGCGCCCAATGAAATCGACGATTCCCGGGTCGGATTGCGCCCGTTGCGACATCGGGGTCGCCATCAGCCCGGGAGCGACGAGGTTCACCCGGATGCCATGGGGGGCGTAGGCGGCCGCCGCCGCCCGGGTGAGGCCCTCCAGGGCACTTTTGGCCGCCGCGTAGGCGACCGTTCCGAACAGGGACGGGGACGGGGAGCCCGCCAACACCGAACCGCAGTTCAGGATGCATCCCGGTCGGTCATGTTCCAGGAGCCAGCGGGTCGCTGCGCTGTTGGAAAGGAAGGCCGTGGTCAGGTTCAGTTCGAGGGTGCGGTTCCAACCCTCGAGCGGGATCGTGTGCAGGGGACCGTCACCCCAGCGCCGGCCACTGCCACCGGCCACGTGGTAGAGGCCATGGAAGCCGCCGAAGGCTCGTACGCATTGCTCGATGGCCGCCTCGGCGACACCGGGTTCCCGGGCATCGGCGATCAGGGTCTCGAGGCGGTCTGCACCACCGCCAATACCCGTCCATCCCGGGGCGTTGTCCGGGGCGGGTTCCGTCGGGTCGATACCGACGGCGACCACGCGGGCCCCTTCGCGGAGGCAGGCCCGCACCGCCGAGCCTCCGAGGCCCCGGGTGCCGCCGACAACCACCAGGCAGCGGCCTTCCAGCGCCCCGCGTCCGACGGGCTCAATCCCGGAACCGTCGCGTGAGGTCTCCATAGGCATCGATGCGGCGGTCTCGGAGGAACGGCCAATGCGTGCGGGTGACGTCCACCTTCGACAGGTCCACCGTCACCAGCAGGTTCTCGGGCCGGTCCACTGCGGCCTTGCCCAGGATCTGACCGCTGGTGCCCGCCACGAAACTCTGGCCCCAGAATTCGAGGCCATCGCCGCCGACCGGGCGCTCGTGTCCGATACGGTTGACGGCGGCCACATAGCACCCGTTGGCGATCGCGTGGGCTCGCTGGATCGTCTCCCAGGCCGAGTGCTGGTGTTCGCCGTATTCGGCCTTTTCCGAGGGATGCCAGCCGATGGCCGTGGGGTAGAGGAGGATTTCCGCCCCGCTCATCGCCGTGAGGCGGGCGGCTTCCGGGTACCACTGGTCCCAGCACACCAGCACGCCGATGCGGCCAAAGCGGGTGTCCCAGGTGCGGAAGCCGGTGTCGCCCGGGGTGAAGTAGAACTTCTCGTAGAAGAGCGGGTCGTCGGGGATGTGCATCTTGCGGTAGATGCCCAACAGGGACCCGTCGGCGTCGATGATCACCGCCGTGTTGTGGTAAAGGCCCTCGGCGCGTTTCTCGAACAGCGAGGCCACCACCACGACCCCCCGCTCGCGGGCCAGTTCCTGGAAGGCCCGGGTGCTCGGCCCCGGGATCGGCTCCGCCAACCCGAAATACCGATGCTCCTCCGACTGGCAGAAATACTGGGAACGGACGAGCTCCTGGGTGCAGAGGATGTTGGCTCCGTCGTCGGCTGCCTGACGAGCCGCCCGCAGGCACACCTCGAGATTCTCCTCGGGATCGGTCCCGCAGGCATGCTGGAGGAGTCCGAGCGTCACGGTCCTGCGCTTGGGGGTGGGGTTCATCGGTTGGGTGTTGTCCGGTGTCGGTTCGAAGCGTGGGTCTCCGGTCGTTCCGGCCCCGTCGAGAGCAACGCATCGACCGGCCCGAGACCCGGGATGGTGTCGGGGTTCCCCCCACCCAAGTCAAGGGTCCCTCGGCCACCCCGGGCCTTCTGCCTGCGATGCCTTGGGCATGGCAACGTGCCGGATTGCCCTCCGTGGGTCCCGAAGTCGAAAAAACCGCGCATTCATTGGCTTTTCTCTTGCGACGTGTCCGGACGCGTTGCTAAATCCGCCCCGAAGTCACCGACGGAACCTCACACATTCCGACAGTCTCAATCGTTCCAAACCCCAATCCCAGCACTATGGCCAAAGCCGCTAAAGCCCTCACCAAGTCCCAGATCACCGCCGCCCTCGCCGAGAAGGCCGAGATCAGCAAGAAGCAAGCCCTCACGGTGCTCGAGGCGCTCGCCGAACTCGCCTACAAGAACGCCAAGAACACCTTCACCTTTCCCGGTGTGGGCAAGTTGGTGCTCGTGAACCGCAAGGCCCGCGTCGGCCGCAACCCGGCCACGGGTGCTGAGATCAAGATCCCGGCCAAGAAGGTCGTGAAGTTCCGCGTGGCCAAGGCCGCCAAGGACGCGATCCTCGGCTCGAAGTGATCGACCGGGTCGATCCCGAACTCGTCCGCCTGGCCGATTCGGCAGGCTACCACCGCAAAGCGCCCGTCCGTGGGCGCTTTTTTGTTGCCCGTCACCAAGCGGGCCAGTGGGCCCTTGGTTTCATGGTGAAACGGCTTTGCCTTTCCCCGGCCATGGCCGAATGATCGTTCCACCCTATGGATGAGGCACCTGTTTCTTCGAGGCTCTTCGTCACCCGGAAACTGCCCTGGATTCTGGCCGGTTTGGCCTTGGTCATCTTCACGTTGACCCGCAATCCGTGGATCGGTGCCAACAGCCTGCGTCCGGTTTTCGAGGCGGCTGGATGGGGGTTTGAAAACCACTTCGCACAACCGATCCACCAGATCTTCGGAAGACTGGTCGCGCCATGGACGGGTTCCGCGTTCCCTGGGCAGGCCAACCTCCTCACCGCCGTCCTGGCGGCTTGGGTGGTCTTCCTCCTGGCCCGCTCCGTGGCCCTGTTGCCCCATGACCGTCGTCATGAGGAACGCATCCGGGAGTTCTCCGACATCGCGTTGCTGACCATCCCGTTGGCTTGGGTGCCGCCGGTGCTCGCGGTGGGCCTGCTCGCCTTCCAGAGGACCTTCTGGCAGCACGCCACTGCGTTCACCGGCGAGATGGTCGACCTCGTCCTGTTCGCGTTGGCCGTCCGTCACCTGCTGGAATACCGCCTCGACCGGCGGGAGTCACGCCTGTGGGCCGTGGCCGCGCTGATCGGCCTGGGAGTGGCCAACAGCTACGCCTTCATCGGATTCGTGCCGATGTTCCTGGTGGCGATCGTGTGGATCCGCGGTTGGTCTTTCTTCAACCTCGGCTTCCTTGCCCGGTTCGGGCTTGCCGGGCTCGTTGGCTTGTCGCTGCTGCTCTGGATTCCCCTGTCAGCCCGCCTCAGCGGCCGGTTCGACGAGGGGTTCTGGACCCTGCTCGGAAACACCATCTCGATGAAGGGGGGGCAACTGCTCATGTATCCGAGGGGCCGCTTCCTGTTCCTCTCGCTGCTGATGATCGCGCCCCTGGTCGGCATCGGCATCCGATGGCCCTCCCGCATGGGGGCGGGCCTCGACACCCTCGCCGCCAACCTTGCTTGGCAGGTCCTGGCGCTGGCCTGGTTCGGCCTCTGCATCGCCGTCGGTTTCGACGTGAAGTTCAGCCCGAGTCAGCTCGGCTACGGCGTGCCGCTGCTCACCTTCTCGTTCTGCGCCTCCCTTGCCGTCGGGTACTTCGCCGGGTACTACCTGCTGCTCTGGACGGGTCGGCCTGATGCACGCCATGCCCATGGGATCCGACCGGTGACGATCGGGCTGTCCCGCCTGATCGGCGTGTTGGTCGTCGCCCTCTCGGTGCTCGTGCCCGGGGCCCTGATCGCGAGGAACTGGAGATCCCTGGTCGCCGACAACGGGCCGGCCCTGCGCGACTACGTCCGCACGATGATGGCCCCGCTCCACCGGGCACCCAGCCTGGTCTTCGCCGATGATCCCGACCTGGCGATGGCGCTGATCGCCGGCAACCGGACGCTGGGGGGCAACGGCGACCACCTGGTCGTCAACATCCGGATGGCGCCGATCCGCCAGTATCGCCAGTTCCTGGCGGACCGGCAGGGAGATCGCTGGCCGGCGTTGAAGACCATCGCGGCCGCCAACGAGAACATCGCCGGCCTCTGGCTGACGCTGGGCACCCAGGCGGCACGGAGCAACCAGACCTTCTTCGCGTCGCCGGTCTTCAGCTTCTTCGCCGAGCCGTTTGATTTCCTGCCGGTGGCGACCCTGCACGGGGCGCTCCTGCGGAGGTCCCTGCTGCCCGCCTCACCGGGTCCGGCAGACTTCGAACAGGTGCGGCGATTCTGGGGCGAGGTGCAGCCCTCCCTCGACCACGTGGTGCGCGATGCCGCCCTCGGCTCCTCCAACGCCGTGAAGGTGGCCGCCCTGTGGTCCCGATCGGCCAACGCCTCCGGGGTCTTCCTGCAGGAAGGTGGACGGCTGAAGGATGCGGGCGCGTTGTTCCGCGAGGCGCTCCGCCTCAATCCGGAGAACGCCGCGGCCCACGTCAACCTGCAGGTCAACGAGGCGCTGGCCGCCAGCCGGCCAATCCCTGCCGACCTCGTCAAGATCTGGGATGGCAAACCTGGGCTCCTGGACTTCCACGGGCCGGTCGACGAGCCGGAGTTCCTGCGCATCTTCGGCTCCGCCCTGCTGGCCCAGAAGGACGACATGGTCCGGAGGGCGGCCGTCGGGTTCGCGCGGGCTTCCCGGCTTTCGCCCACCAACCTCTTCAACCGCTTCGGATTCATCTCGGCGGCGTTGGCTGTCGGTGACATCACCTCGGCGACCAACGCCCTCGAGGAGCTCAAGGCCGATCCGGCTCGCAGTCGCTGGAGCCCACCCGAGAAGGCCGGGCTGGCCGAGGCCGAGGGACGGGTGTTCATCGCCCGCAACGAGCTGGCGTCGGCCGAGGCGCCGTTGCTGGAGGCGCGCCGGCTCAGCCCGGGCAACCCCGAACTGTGCGACTACCTGTCCTACCTGTACCTGCTGCTGGGCAGGACCGAGGAATCCATCGCCATGACCGAGGCGTGGGAGAAGATCGCCAAGTCCGATCCTTCGCCGGTCTCCCGCAGGGCCCTCATCCTCATGCAACTGGGCCGGTATGGTCCCGCGGCCGAGGCCCTCACCCGGGTGCTCGACCAGGAGCCCGGAAATTCGGTCGCCCGGGTCAACCGGGCCATCGCCCGTCTGATGCTCAACCAGTTGCCCGAATCCCGGGCCGACTACGAGCGCCTGCTCAAGGATGGCCGCGAGACCTTCCAGGTCCGCTTCGGCCTCGCCGAGATCGCGCGCCAGGCGAAGCAGCCGGCCGAGGAGCTCAAGAACCTCGAGCGCTACCTGGAACTGGCCCCGAAGAACACCGCCGAGCACACGAACGTCGTCGGACGCGTGGCGGCTCTCAAGCAGGCGCGGTGAACCCGCCGACACCCGTGATCGGCGACCGTGCCGGATGGAAGCCGGCTGGGGCCCGGCCCGTGCGCGTCAGCCATGTCATCACCCGGCTGATTGTCGGCGGCGCCCAGGAGAACACCCTCGCCTCGGTCCTGGGCCTGGGTCGCCGACCCGAGTGGCAGGTCGAGCTGGTCTCCGGTCCCACCCGGGGGCCGGAGGGCTCGTTGGAGCCGATGGCACGATCGGTCCCGGGCCTTCTGGCCCTGGAGCCGAGCCTGGTCCGGCCGGTGCATCCTCCACGGGATCTCCTGGCCTACCTCCGGCTCCGCGCGCGGTTCCGGCGCACCGCCCCCCAGATCGTCCACACCCACAGCGGCAAGGCGGGCATCCTTGGTCGGTTGGCCGCCCGACATGCGCGCGTGCCTCTGGTGATCCACACCATCCACGGCCCGAGCTTCGGACCCTTCCAGGGAAGGTTGTCCAACGCCGCCTTCCGGGCCGCCGAGCGGGTGGCGGGACGGTGCACCGACCATTTCGTCGTCGTCGCCGAGGCGATGGCCCGCCAATACCTCGCCGCGGGCATCGGGGTGCCGGACCGGTACACCAGGGTCTTCAGCGGATTCGACCTCGGACCGTTCCTCGAGGCACGACCTGATCCGGCACTCGCCTCGCGCCTCGGGATCCGTCCCGGTGATTTCGTGGTGGGCAAGGTCGGCCGGTTGTTCCCGTTGAAGGGACACGATGATCTCTTTGCCGCGGCGCCGGGGATTGTCCGGCGGGTGCCGAATGTCCGCTTCCTGCTGCTGGGGGATGGCCCCTGGCGTTCCCGCTTCGAGGCCTTGGCCGAATCGACCCCGGAATTGGCGGGACGATTCCTCTTCGCCGGATTGGTGCCTCCCGCCGAGGTCCACCGATACCTCGCCCTCATGGACGTGCTGGTGCACCTGTCCAGACGGGAGGGCTTGGCGCGCGTGCTGCCTCAGGCGCTGGCCTGTGCCAAGCCCATCGTCGCGGTGGACTGTGACGGGGCCGCTGAGGTGTGCCGGGATGGCGAAACCGGGTTTCTCATCGCGCCCGGAGACCGGGAGGTCCTGGTCGACCGGGTGGCCATGCTGGCCGGGGATCCGGCGCTCCGGGACGCCCTGGGACGGCGTGGTCGATCCTGGGTGGCTGAACGCTTCTCCGAGTCCGCCATGGTTGATGCCCTCGACGCCTTGTACCGACGTCTGCTGGGGTGGGGGGAGGCTGTCGATCGATGACTTCCTCGACACAGGCCTCGCTGGCGGTGTTCGCGGCCGCCGCCGCCGCCGCCGCCCTGTCGTTGCCGGCCTGGAGGTCCCTGTGCGCCCGCGTGCACCATGTCGACGATCCGGGGCACCGCAAGATCCACGCCCGATCCATCCCGCTGGCCGGAGGGTTCGCGGTGGCCACCGGATGGCTCCTGGGTGCCCTGGTGGCCTGGGTCTGGGCGGGGTGGGTGGGGACGGCACCCGCGGGCTTGGGGGTCCCTTGGTCCGGCGAGGAGGGGTTGCGCCGCATCCTCGTCCCGGGAATCGCGACCGCTGGCATCCTCTTCCTCGGGGCCTGGGACGACCGGCGGGATCTTGGAGCCGGGTGGAAATTCCTCGGCCAGACGGCCATCGCGGGGTTCGTGGTCGTCTGGGGGGTGCCGACCCCGATGCCCGGCGGCCTCGATGCGTTCGGAATCGTGCTGGCCATGCTTTGGATCCTCGGTGTCACCAACGCCTTCAACCTGAGCGACAACATGAACGGGCTTTGCGCCGGGTTGGGACTGGTCGGCGGGGGCTCCATCTGGGCCTCATCCCTCCTCCAGCCCGGGGCGCGCCCGGAACTTGCCTGCGCGGCCGCCCTGGTCGCCGGAGGCCTGGCCGGATACCTCCCGTACAACTATCCGAGGGCATCGGTTTTCCTCGGAGATGCGGGCAGCCAGTCGGTGGGTTTCCTGCTGGCCGTGTTGTCCCTGCAGACCCTCCCGGCCGAATCCTCCGGGCCCGGATTGTCCCCGAGGGCCTGCATCGGGGCCTTGGCGCCGGTGGCCGTTCCCTGCATCGACCTGGTGTTCGTGACCGTCGCGCGGACCCTGCGGGGACAACCCTTCTGGATCGGAGACACCGGTCACCTGAGCCATCGACTGTCCCGGACCCGCCTTGGCAAGGCGGGGGCGGTGGCGCTGCTGTGGGCCCTGGCGGTCCTGTTGCTGGTTCTGGCATCGTGGATCCGATGAGTGGGCCCGGCGGGTAGCCAAACCCGGCCCCCCTCGCCGGGGTGGTTCCCATCCGCCGGTCAATCCCGGCAGGTTTTGCCTGCATGAGGCGACGTCCGGACATCGATTCCTCCCCGGAGCGGAGGCCGGCAGGTCGATTGTTGGGGGATTCTGCAGAAAACGGGCGTTTTCGCATCCGGCATGGCCGTTGCTACCCGGTGACCGGAGGCGAGTTCATGATCCAAGCGCTGTTCAACCAGACCAACTACGTGGTGACCAAGAAGCTCTTGGACGCCACGGTGTTGCGGCATCAGGCCATCGCCGGCAACCTTGCGAATGTCGAGACGCCCAATTACCAGCGCATCGACGTGGCCCCGTCCTTCCAGACCGAGCTGGTCGCGGCGGTCAAGGCCAACGACGCCTCGCAGGTCTCCAGCGTCCAGGCCCCGACCCTCTCGATCGACCCGACGGCGGTGGCCTCCAACCGGGACGGCAATTCGGTGAATCTCGAGCAGGAGATGCTCGCCATGAACGAGAACAGCCTCGCCCACACCCTGGAAACCCAGCTCATCACCGGCACCATGCTCAAGCTGAGGATGGCCATCACCGGACGCAGCTGAACCCCGAGACGGACACCCCATGATCCAACTCATCCCCAGCATCCAGAGCACCCGTTCCGCGCTCGATGCCGAGCGCACCCGGGTCGAGGTCGTCTCCCAGAACCTGGCCAACGCCAACGTCACCCGAGGCCTCGACGGCCAGCCCTACAAGCGCAAGCAGGTCATCTTCGAGTCCCTGATCACCAACGATGGCACCGGGGCTCCCAGCGGGTCGACCATCCGGGTGTCCCGGGTCGAGTCGGACAACCGGCCGTTCCGGGAAGTCTTCAAGCCCGATCATCCCGATGCCGACGCCCGCGGCTTTGTCCGCTTCCCCAACGTCAATGTCCATGAGGAGATGGTCGACCTGATCGCCTCCTCGAGGGCCTTCGAGGCCAACGTGGCCGTCGTCAAGAACGCCCGCCAGATGGCCCAGCAGTCCATGGCGATCGGCAAGCGCTGAGCCTCCACTCGGAATCCCCGGAATCCACGCGATGGAAGCGCTGTCCGCACTCAAGATGTTCAACCCGGGCACCCTCCGGGAGTCCCCCGTCGGCAAGGCCGGGATGGAGGCCCTGCAGAAGGCGGGGCTGGGCGACCTCCAGAAGCTCATCCCGGACTCGGAGATGGGGCGGCTGCAGCCCTTCAACAAGGCCTTCCCCGACGCCCAGCCGCTTCCCACCGGGGTCAACCCCACCGGGATCCCATCGCTGGGACGCGTCACCGGGCGCGACGCCTTCGCCGACACCCTGGGCCGTTTCGTCGGCGATGTGGCCGACAAACAGGTCGCCGCCGGCGATTCCGTCCGCGGTCTCGTCACCCAGCAGGGGGTCCCGCTGCACCAGGCCATGATCGCCATGGAGGAGGCCAGCGTCTCCTTCCAGCTCATGGTCGAGGTGCGCAACAAGCTTCTCGAATCCTATCAGGAACTCATGCGGATGCAGGTCTGAACGGCCGTCGCCTTGATCCATGAACAACGCTTTTCAAGAACTCTGGCAGCAGTTGGTGGCCGTCTGGAAGGAACTCGGCGTTCCCCAGCGCATCTCCATCGTCATGGCCGGCTTCGTCGTCCTCGTCGGCCTGGCCGGTGTGGCGCTCTGGTCGAGCCGCGAAGACTACACGGTCCTCTACGGCAACCTGGCCGAGGCCGAGGCCGCCAAGGTGATCAACGCGCTCGATGAGGCCAAGGTGCCCTATCGGGTACGCGGTGGCGGCACGATCTCCGTGCCGGCCGACAAGGTCCATCCGCTGCGCATCCAGCTGGCCGGCAAGGGCATCCCGGGGGGCGGCACCACCGGGTTCTCCCTCTTCGACAAGCCCAACTTCGGCATTTCCGACTTCGTCCAGCGGGTCAACTACCTGCGGGCCATCCAGGGTGAGCTCTCCCAGACCATCTCCCGCGTCGACGGCATCGAGTCGGCCCAGGTGATGCTGGTGATGCCGGAGAACCGCCTGCTGGTGGAGTACCAGAAGAAGCCCAGTGCCTCGGTGTTCCTCAAGTTGCGCGGCAACGTCCCCGTCCCGGCCTCCACCGTGAACGCCATCCGGTTCCTGGTCGCCAACGCGGTCGAGGGTCTCACGCCGGACGGCGTCTCGATCACCGACAACATCGGCAACCTGCTCACCGAGTCCTTCGACAACGACCCCATCACCGGAGCCACCTCCTCCCAGCTCAAGCAACGCCGCGAATACGAGGGCTACCTCGCCAAGAAGGTGGAATCTTTCCTGGCCCCCTACGTCGGTGGTCCCACCCGCGTGATGGCCCGGGTATCGGTCGACCTCGACTACACCACGCTCCAGCGCCGGGAGACCAAGTTCGACCCCGAGAGCCAGGTCAAGCGCACCGAGACCATCACCGACGAGCGCATCGACACCAGCAGCTCCGGCCTCAACGGCGCCGTCGGCGCGCCCGGCACGGCGACCAACGCCAACACGGACACCAACAGCCCGGCCGGGACCGCCCCGCAGACCAAGAACAACACCAACAAGAAGACGACCCAGAACCAGTACGAGATCAACGAGGTCACCACCACCCAGAACTACGTGCCCGGATCGACCAAGCGCATCTCGGCCGCCGTGTTCATCCCGATCGAGTACACCGGCGAGGGAACCAACCGCGTCGCGGCGCCGCGCAGCCCCGCCGAGATGGACAAGCTTCGGCGGGGGATCGAGGCCGCGCTCGGCATCGTCAAGCGGGGCGAAGCCGGTCGGGTCGACGAGCTGACCGTCGAGGAGATCGCCTTCAACGACCAGCCGGCACGCGAACTGACCCAGCAGCTCGAGCGGAGCGAACGCCAGCGCCTCTGGACCGAGATCGCGAGGGAATCGCTCTTCCCGTTGCTCGGCATCGGCGTGCTCTTCCTGCTCTGGAGGACCTTCCAGAAGACGGGCGTCGACGAGATCCCGATCGGCATCCCCATCGGAGCCGCCACCCCCGAGGGCGGCCAGATGGGTGGCATGGGCGGCGGCATGCGCGGCGGACCCGGCATGGAGAGCGAGGAGGTCCAGCCGTTCGTGATGACCGCCGACATGATGAACCAGCTCATGCGGGAGAATCCGAACAACATGACCCACGCCCTGCGGACCTGGATGGGACGCGGCGCGGATAAATCCAAGTGATGCCCCATGGCCGCAGCCGCTCCTGAGATCCTGGCCACGACGCCCGCCGAGTTCTCGCGCCTCACGAGGACCCAGAAGATCGCCATGCTCCTGGTGGTCCTCGGCGAGGAGACCGCCGTGTCGTTCCTCCGCTCCCTCCATCCCGACGAACTCGAGTCCATCTCCGCCGAGATGGCCAAGGTGGGCATGCTCTCCATCGAGATGCAGAACACGGTGCTCAAGGAGTTCACCGACGTGGCCATCCAGGCCAGCACCTCGCTCCGGGGCGGCTTCGACTTCACCCAGGCGATGCTCGAGAAGTCGCTCGGGCTCTACAAGGCGGCCACCGTCATCAGCCGGGTGCTCCCGACCCGGACCCCGGTCTCCTCGATGACCCAGATCGTCGAGCTGGAGCCGCGGCAGATTTTCAACCTGCTCAAGCTCGAGCAGCCCCAGACCATCTCGCTCATCCTCTCGTACCTGCCGACCGAGAAGGCTTCGCAGCTGCTCATCATGCTCCGCCCCGACCTGCGGGACCAGGTGATCGAGCGCCTGGCCACGCTGGCACCCACGCCCATCGAGATCGTCGAGAAGGTCGTCGAGCAGCTCAACCGCAAGCTTGGCACGCAGCACACGCGGGCCCTGAACCTCACCGGTGGCCTCAAGAGCGCGGCCAACCTGCTCAACTCCCTCGACAAGAACCTGACCAAGTCCCTGCTGCAGAACATCGAGGAACGCAACCCGGAGCTCGGGCAGGCCATCCGCCAGAAGATGTTCACCTTCGAGGACGTGGCCACCCTCGACACCCCGGTCCTCCAGAAGGTGCTGCGCGAGGTCGACCTCCGCGACCTGGCGGTGGCCCTCAAGACGGCCAGCGACACCCTCAAGGGGGCGCTGCTCAGCGCGGTGTCCAAGCGCGCCGCCGAGACCGTGCAGGAGGAGATGAGCTTCATGGGGCCCCTCAAGCTGCGCGACATCGAGGCCGCGCAGATGCGGATCATCGAACTGGTCCGCAAGGCCGAGGCCGACAACGAGGGTCTCAGCTCGTCCTGATCCCTGCACCCACCGACCATGCAGACCTCCAACGACCCCATCCCCTTCGCCGAGGCCCTCCGGGAGGTCCAGATCGTCAAGGTGTCGCTCTGGGAACTCGAACGGCAGTGGCGCCAGCGCGAGCAGGATGCCTACGCCCGGGGCGTCGCCGACGGCGAGCGTGCGCTGAGCGAGCAGCTGGTCCGCCAGCGGGCCGAGCTCAGGGACGTCCAGGACCGCCTGTTCGCCCGGCTCGAGGGTGCCATCCCGCAGGTGGTCCGGGATTGCGAGCAGGCCCTCATCGCCATCGCCTGGGAGACCGCGCGCAAGGTGGTCAACAGCGTCGAGATCACCCCGGCGATGGTCGAGGCCGCCCTGGACGAGGCCCTCTCCTCCCTGCGGCAGACGGGCCGGGTGCGGGTGCAGCTGCATGCCGAGGACCTCGCCCTTCTCGAGCGGGTCAACAGCCCCATCCTGCTCCGGGAGCTTGGCGGCGAGCGGATCCGCATGGAGGCCTCGCCCGAGGTCGGCCGCGGGGGCTGCCTTGTGTTCACCGACTTCGGCACGGTGGATGCACGCCGTGAGGTCAAGCTCGAGCTCCTGCGGCAGTCGATGGAGTCATGAACGCCGAGGGGTCATCATCGAGCCATCGACTCGGGGACATCCTCCAGCGGGTCCGTGGGACCCGTGTGATCGAGAACCGCGGTCGCGTCGTGCAGCTCATCGGCCTGGTGATCGAGAGCGAGGGTCCGCTGTGCGCCGTCGGTGAGCTGTGCCGCATCGAGGGCGAGCGCCGGGACGGCGACTCGATGGCCGAGGTCGTGGGATTCCGTGAGGGCCGCGTGCTGCTGATGCCGCTCGGAGAGACCCACGGGATCCACCCCGGGGCCGAGGTCGTCGCGATGGGGCACCCCCTCGAGGTCCCGGTGGGCCCCGGCCTGCTGGGCCGCGTGCTCAACGGCCTTGGCGAACCCATCGACGGTCTGCCGCCCGTGAAGCCCGAGCACCGGGCCCCCTGCATGGCCGCCCCGCCGCACCCGTTGAGACGCCGGCGCATCCGTGAGGTCTTCGGGACCGGCATCAAGGCCCTGGACACGCTGATCCCCGTGGGGCGCGGGCAGCGCCTGGGCATCTTCGCCGGCTCGGGCGTCGGCAAGTCGACGCTCCTGGGCATGATGGCCGCCCAGGCCGAGGCCGACGTGAACGTCATCGCGCTGATCGGCGAGCGCGGGCGCGAGGTGCGCGAATTCCTCGAGAAGGACCTCTCCGAGGCCGGCCGGGCCAAGTCGGTGATCGTGGTGGCGACCTCGAACGAGCCGGCCCTGACCCGCCTCAAGGGGGCCTACTCGGCCATGGCCATCGCCGAGTATTTCCGCGACCAGGGCAAGTCCGTGCTCCTGATGATGGATTCGGTCACCCGCTTCGCCATGGCCCAGCGCGAGATCGGCCTGGCCGTGGGCGAGCCTCCGGCCACCCGGGGATACACCCCGAGCGTCTTCGCCCTGTTGCCGCAGCTCCTGGAGCGCGCCGGCTCGGGCTCCGACGGGGCGATCACCGCCTTCTTCACCGTGCTGGTGGAGGGCGACGACATGAACGAGCCGGTGGCCGACACGGTGCGGGGCATCCTCGATGGACACATCGTGCTCGACCGGACGCTGGCGCAGCAGAACCACTATCCGGCCATCGACGTGCTGCAGAGCATCAGCCGTCTGACCCGGGACCTGTGCTCGGAGGACCAGCTCCGGGTGGCCGGCCAGGCCCGGGAACACCTGTCGGTCTACAAACGCAATGCCGACCTGATCAGCCTCGGGGCCTACGCGGCGGGTTCGAACCCGGCGGTCGACGCGGCGATCCGTCTCCGCGAGCCGCTGGATTCCTTCCTCCGCCAACGGGTCGACCAGGGGGTCAGGCCACCGGAGGCCTGGGCGGCCCTCCAGACGTCCCTGAACGGAACCCGCGTCGCGTGAAGCCCTCGATCCCACCCATGCTCCTCCCGCACCCATGAAGCGATTCCGATCGAGAGTCGAGCCGTTGCGGGATCTCCGTCGACGCCGGGAGGACGAGGCGCTCCAGGCCCATGCCCGGGCCCTCGGGGAGCGTCAGGCGGCCGAGGACCGCCTCCGGGCCTGCCTCTCGGCGCTGGAGGGCCACCAGCTCGAGGTCCAGGAGCACCTCCGATCCGGTTGCAACGCCGCCACCCTCGCGTACCACGACGGGTATCGCCGGATGCTCGAGCAGCGCTGCCAGGAGAGCCGCGCGCTCCTGGCCAACGCCACCACCGCCGCCGCCGCCTCGCTGCAGAAGGTGCTCGACTGCCAGAGGGATCGGGAGGTCGTCGACCGGTTCTGCGCAAGGGAGCTTGCGGCACATGCCCTCGCGCAGCAGCGTGAGGATCAGGCGGGCCTCGACGAGATGGCCCTCCGCCGAAGGCCCGTTTCCGCCGCGACATCCCGCAATCCCTCGTTCCCGTGAATCCCGTCGTCCTTTCCATCGTTGGTTCGGTGATCGGCCTCCTGCTGTACCTCGCGGTGACCTCCGTCGTCCTCATCAAGGGGTACAAGCCGCCGGCCCCTCCCGCGCCCAAGCCGGCCGTCGCGCTGCCCGAGTCGCATGAGATCGAGGGGGCCCCGTTCGCCGGCAAGACCGCGGAGGAAGTCCAGGCACAGCCGGGTCCCTCGTGGAAGTTCTACAACCAGGAGGTCGAGATCCTTCTGACCCAGCTCATGCTGCAGAGCAACGCCTTCCAGATCCGCGAGAAGGATCTCCGGGAACTCGAGCGGCGTCTGGCTGCGGAACGGGCCGAACTGGTCTCCGTCACCCAGTCCGTCTGGAGGCTGCGGGAGGACATCGACCGGAAGATCATCCGGATCCAGGAGGACGAGGTGGCCAACATCAAGCGCCTGGCCAAGACCTATGGCGGGATGGAGCCGGCAAGCGTCGCCAAGATCGTCAAGGAACTGGATGAGAAGCTCGCGGTCAAGATCCTCAGCCAGATGAAGGACGACCAGAATGGGGCCATCCTCGACGCCCTGGCCAAGACCGACGCCGAAGGGGCCAAAGCCGCCGCGAGCCTCTCGGACCGGCTCCGCCTGGTCCCCACCGCCAAGAAGCCATGATGCCTTCCGTTTTCCCGGGGATCGACCCCCGGGTCGCGTTGTCCAGCCCGGTTTCCGGACCACTCCTGACGGCGGAGTCCCCGTCGGGAGAGGGAACCGCGATCGAGGCGTCCTTCGCGGCCATGATCTCCGGCGCCCTCCTGGCCTCCGCCCCCGTGGTGCTGGCCGGTGATCCGGAACCGGTCGTGGCGGTTCCGGGGGGTGGCCCGCCGTCGACCGTGGGGATCCTTCCGCCGCCGCCCCCCGAGCCTGCGGTTCCGGAGCGTCCGGTCCTGCCCCTTCCCGGGGAACCCGCGGTCCGAGAGGCCGTCGTCTGGTCAACGCGTGCCGAACGTGCCGCGGCGCCCGTGCCGGTGGATCCCGCCTGGCAACCGATGCGCTCCAGGGCATGGGGTGCAAGGCTGCCGTCGGCGACGACCGAGGCCCCAGGCGTCGACCCACGGGAGACTCCGCCGGATGGACCGGAAACCCCGGGCGCGTCCCTCTCCGGTTCTGGGCGGTTCGGTGTGCCGGAAGGGTCGGCGGTCGATCCCGTGCAGGAACCGGAGATGGCGGCCATTGGCGATCCGCGATGGCCGACCGAGGCGGTCCCGGTGACGGTTTCCCAGGGTGAACCGGACCAGTCATCGCCTCCCATGGGCCTCCCGGATCGATCCGGCAAGGCCGCCCGTGGGTCCGACGACTCCCGCCCGGCATCCATGCCATCAGGACCTG
>Ga0068877_10001987_pt1 | contig 16687 bp, 4 predicted proteins | sample NOAtaG_FD_66437 | JGI IMG/M metagenome (GOLD analysis project Ga0068877, IMG submission 66437) | Freshwater lake microbial communities from Lake Erie, under a cyanobacterial bloom - NOAA_Erie_Diel6S_1000h metaG | ecosystem: Environmental > Aquatic > Freshwater > Lake | place: USA: Ohio, Lake... | reverse complement strand
GCCTTTGACGAATCAGCGATGCGGCGGGCCCTGGAACTCGCCCGCCGGGGCGAGGGCCGCGTGGAGCCGAATCCGCTCGTGGGGGCCGTCGTCGCCACTGTCGATCACGGCGGCGGACGGATCATCGCCGAAGGGTGGCACGACCGGTTCGGCGGACCCCACGCGGAGATCGTCGCCCTCGACGCAGCCGGCGCGGCCGCCCGCGGTGGCACGCTCTACGTGACGCTCGAGCCCTGCTGCCACCACGGGAAGACACCCCCGTGCGCGGCGGCCGTGATCGCCGCCGGCATCGCGCGCGTGGTCGTGGCGGCGGGGGATCCGTTTCCGCAGGTGAAGGGGGGCGGCATCGCGGCGCTCCGCGCAGCCGGCATCGAGGTCGAGACGGGCTTGCTCGAGCCCGAGGCGCGGCGGCTCACCGCGCCGTTTCGCACGCTCGTCGAAGCGGGCCGCCCGTGGGTGATCGCCAAGTGGGCGATGAGCCGCGACCGCCGTGCCGCGACTCCGCCGGGAGCCGACCGCTGGCTCTCGTCGCCGGAATCGCGGGCCCTCGTGCACGAACTCCGCGGCCGCATCGACGCGATCCTCGTCGGCATCGGCACGGCCCTCGCCGACGACCCGCTGCTCACCGCGCGGCCGCCGGGACCGCGGACGCCCCTGCGGATCGTGCTCGATTCCGAGGCCCGCCTGCCGCTCGGCTCGGCGCTCGTGCGGTCGCTCGGCGACGCGCCGCTGCTCGTGGCCGCCGGGCCTGCGGCACCGAGTGATCGCATCGCCGCGCTGCGGGCGGCGGGCTGCGAGGTCTGGCAGTCGCAGTCGCCAACGCATGCGCAACGGCTGCATGATCTGCTTCGCGAGCTCGGTGCGCGGCGGCTGACGAATCTCCTCGTCGAAGGCGGCCCCGGCGTGTTCCGCACGCTGTTCGCGGCCGGCCTCGCCGACGAGATCTGGCAGTTCACGGCGGCCTGCGAGTACTCGACGCACCCCGCGGCCGCGGCGCTGCCGATCATCCCCGAGCCGCCGCCGTTCGACGTCGAGCACGAGAGCCATCCCGGCGGCGACACGTTCGCGCGCGGCGTCGTGCGGCGCCCCGCCCAATAACGCCCGCATGCTTGCGCTGTCCAATAAAAGCCCCCATGCGCGAGCAGGGGGATGATGCGGCCGCAAGCAAGACGTTCGGGTTTGATCGTGAGGCGGCGCGAATTATCCCCCGGCTCGCGCCTGGGGGCTTTTATGAGGAAGGCTCGCGCGACCCGCGGCCCTACGGCTTCGCGGGGAGGTCGCGGATCACGTTGCGCCAGTGCGTCACGACGGCGTCGTCGGCGAACGACGTCTCGGCCACGGCGGCGCGGAGGCACTTGATCGCCTCGACCACCACGCCCACGTGCTGCAGCGCCTCCTTCGCCTGCTCGTTCTCGTCGTCGGCCGCAAGTTCCTCGTCGGGATCGACCTGACCACTCTCCCGTTCGGACACGCACCAATACCGCACGCCGTAATCGATCCACGGCTTGATCGCATCGACGAGCCCGGCGAAGTCGAGCGCCGCGGCACCGGCCAGCGGCTCGTCGAAGGCCGACAATCCGGAGCCCGTCTCCAGCTTGTTGGCCACCAGCATCCGCGCCGCCTGGTTCGGGGCGAGCGACAGCACGGCCGACTTCTCCCCGACACCGATCGACGGCCGGAGCTGTTCGTCGAGCCCCGCGCCCTTCAGCGAGAACGACCAGACGGAGCCCCCTTCGGCCTTCGACTTCTCCGGGTCGGGCACCCGGTAGTCGGCCGGCACCGCGCCGGGATCCATGTCGCGGACCGCATCGACCAGTTCGTCGGAAAGGGCGAACAGATCGTTGAGCCCCTCGCGGAAGAGCTTCGGATCGGCGAGCGGCACCACGATCGCCGCCTCCGGCAGCGGCAGCGGCTCGCTCGACGCCGGCAGCTCCTGCTGCGGCTTCTTCGTCTTCGACTTGGCGTCGATCACGAAGCCCACCTGGCCGTCGGCCAGCGACGGAATGATCTTCGCCCGCAGGGCCGTCACCAATTTTTCACCGAGCGGCGAAAGATGCTCGTCGAACTCCGCGAATGCCTCGGCATCCTCCTCGCTCTCCCCCGGCAGGCCCCAGTCGCGGACGAGGTCGAGGCCACCGGCCACGAACGCCACCAGGTCGTCGAACAGCGCAGGATCCGACTTCAGCCGCGAGACGACGACCGCCAAGGGCGCGCCGCCGGCATGCTCGAGCAGATCGAGCCGCTTCGACCCGTCCACCGGCTGGTTGCGGCCCCAATCCCAGGCGTAGCCCTCGTAGCCCTGATCGGCCAGAAACGCGTAGCTCATCCACGGCCCGGGAACGGCCATCCGCTTGCCGTAGTCGGCGGCCGCCTCACCGAGCCAGTCCCGTGCGGCCTCGGCCGCGGCTGCGGGATACCCGGCCGCCTCGGCCGCGTCGGGCAGCGCCTCGAGCACGGGCTCGAAGTCGTCGGGGCTTCCCGCGAGGGCGGCCGTGAGCTCGCCGCTCATGTAGTTGATGCCGGTGAGCCTGCGGTCCTTGTGGGCGAGCAGCGGGACGAACGGCTTCTGGTCGAGCAGGCTGCCCGCCGTCGCCGGCTTCTCGGCCGCGACCGTGAGCTTCTGCAGGTGATCGGTGGAGTCGCCGAGCGAAAGCAGCACCCAATCGTCGATCATGCCCAGGGCGACCACCAGGTCGAGCGACTCGAGCCGCTCGAACACCTTGTCGAGCCCTTCCACGTCGCCGACCTCGTCGGCCAGCTGCTCCCGCAGTTCGGCCCAGGGGAGCGACGAGGCCTCGAACGTGAAGGTGACGAACTCCCCCTTGCCGATCTTCTTGCGGGCGAGCGAGTCGGAGAGATCGGGGTTGGCCTGCGTGAACAGCTTGGCCAGCACCTCCAGCCGCTTGAGCTGCGAGGCACCGGCGTCGCGCTTCTCGGTCTTGAATCCCCACACGACGTCGGGCACGACGATCAACTCGAGGTTGTCGACGAGCGTCTCCGCCACGAGCCGCTTCTGCAGCTGCTCGGGGGCGAGTTCTTCCGCGGCATCCGCCAGCCGCACCGGCACGATCCGCGCCGGCGCCCGCGGCGCGGCCGCCTCGTCGTCGTCCTCCACCTCGTCCTCTTCGAGTTCCTCTTCGAAGAGATCGACCTCGATGCCGGCCGCGTCGGGGGCGAGCATGCCGGCCGCCTGCTGGGCCTGCTGCAGCTTCCGCGCCAGCCGGATGAGCGGCACGCACGAGGGCTCGCCGTAGACGAACGTGTCCGTCGCCACCATGTCGCGGAGCAGTTCGGCGGCCTGCTCGTTCTCGGGGAGCTGCATGAAGGTTTCGATCATCGCCAGCGGGCTGCCCGGCATCGTCCGCTGCTCTTCCAGCGAATCGAGCGCCCGCTTCACGCCCGGCAGCGCCAGCAGCGACTTGTAGGCGTTGCTGGCGACCAGCGCGTCGAACTGCTCTCGGGCCCGCAGCGTGGCGGAGAAGAACGCGGCGTCGGCGGGCACGACGGTCACGCCGCTGCCCGCGAGGCCGCCGGCATCGGCCGCCACTCCGTCGGCGACGAGCCCGAAGCCGAGCCAGCTGAAAGCCGCGGCGACGAGGCAAGAACGCAGCTGAACCGCGACGAAACGAGGGGGCACCATCGCACGATCCTCCATGAAGCGACCGCGGCGATGGGGCAATCGCCGCGTTCTCGATAGCATAAGGGAATCGCCCGCATCTGGAACCTCGATTTTCCCCTCTCTTTTCGCAGCTTTGGGCCGCGCCGCACATGCTCATTGGATCCACACAGATTGCCGCCACGTTCGCCGAGGCCTTCGGGCTGCGGTTCGCGCGGCTCGTCGTCACGGCCCACGACGACCACTGGCTGGCCGCGGCGCTGGCGGCCGCCTGCGGCTACGGCACGAGCGTGATCGGCTGCGATGCCGAGATCGGCGTCGAAGCGATGATTCCCCGGGCCGAGTCGCCCGACGGCCGTCCCGGAGCCGCCGTGCTCGCGTTCGGCTTCGCCGCGGATGGTGTCGCCAAGGCGGTGGCCAACCGAGCCGCGCAGTGCCTGCTCACCTGCCCCACCACGGCCGTGTTCGACGGCCTGCCTGCGGCTCCCGATCGCGTGCCGCTCGGCGGCCACGTGCGGTTCTTCGGCGACGGTTTCGAGAAGAGCAAGGTCGTGGATGGCCGGCGATTCTGGCGGGTGCCGGTGATGGACGGCGAATTCGTCGTCGAAGAGACCATGGGGATCGCGAAGGGCGTCGGCGGCGGCAACTTCATCCTGCAGGGCAGGTCGCTCGACGCGGCGCTGGCGGCCGCCCGCCGGGCCGTCGAGGCGATCGCCGCGGTGCCCGGCACGATCACGCCCTTCCCCGGCGGCGTCGTGCGGTCGGGCAGCAAGGTGGGCTCGCGGTACGAGGCGCTCCGGGCCTCCACCAACGAGGCCTTCTCGCCGGCGCTCCTGGGCCGCGTGCCCACGGAACTCGCCGAGGGCGTGGCCTGCGCCCTGGAGATCGTGATCGACGGCGTCGATCGTGACGCGGTGGCCCGGGCGATGGCGGTGGGCATCCGCGCCGCCGCCGGCCCCGACATCCCGGCCATCTCCGCCGGCAACTACGGTGGCAAGCTGGGCAAGCACCACTTCCACCTTCACGAAGTGCTCCAGACCGCGTAGTTCGCCGCCCGTGAGCGAGCGGCCGTTGCTCGACGGTCATGTGACTGGCCTTTCTCCCGGCTGCCTGAAACTGCTATTTCCCCGGCGATTGCCCGGTGGTCACGGCGTGGCTGCGGGCAGGCCCATGAGGATCAGGCCATGTCGGAAGCGAATGTGCAGCACGAAGAGCGGCGGTCGCGGCAGGAACTCGTGGTCCCCCCGCCACAGTCGAAGTGGCCCGTGGCCTTGGGCTCCCTCGCCTGCGGCTGCCTCGGCTTCGCGCTGGTGTGGGGGCTCGGAATCGGCCGCCAAAGCGCCGAGCCGCTGTCGTCGGTGCCCGCCACCGAGAGCACCGCTTCACCCGTCGAGACGGCCGCCGAGCCGCTGCCGGCCACGGGCGACCAGCCGTTGAGCGACGCCCGGGAGCCGCAGCTGTTTCAAGGGGCCGACACGATGCGACCGGCCCGCGAGGATCGCTGGCGGCCGCGCGGCGAAGCGGTCGAGCCGCCGAACGACGACGTGCAGCCGACATCGCTCGAAACGCCCGATCTGGCCCTGCAGGCAGCCTCCTCATCTCGTCGCTTCTCACGGTTCTCGGCGGCCGATCTGCCACCGCCTGAAGAGCCGGCGGGTGAGGTCGTGACAAAATCGGCCCCGCCGAGCGAAACCCCAGACTCCGACGCACGAGCCGCTGCGACCGACGATCAGGTCCAGCCCGTGAGCTCCGCCGAACCCGAGGCAGATGAGGCCGCGTCGTCCGCTACCGACGCGGATGCTCCGGCGAAACTCGAGCTGCCGCTGGCCGGGGCGATTCCCGCCGCGAGCGACGACCTGCCGCCAGTGGAGCCGGCCGCGGAGAAGGCACCGGCTGATGCAGTGGCGGATGCGCCGCCGCAGGAGCCGAGCGACGTGTCGCCGCCTGCCGATCCCGCGCCGCCGCAGGAGACAGCTCCGGTTGCCGCGTCTCCCGTCGCCGAACCGACCCCGCCGCCGGCCCCGGCCGTCGCGCCGTTCGCCGCCGCGCCGGCGATCGCGCCGCCGCCAGCCGCGCCGACAGCGCCGCCGCGGTTCGCTCCTCCCCCGACGCTGCCGCCTCTGCCCCCGCTCGCCACGCCGGCGACACCCCCCGCGCCGCCGGCTGCCGCGGTCGCATCCCCCTTCGCGGCTGCGCCCGCGATCGTGGCCGATCCTGCGGCCGGTCCGAGGGCGTCGTTCGGCGGCGCAGGTCAGCCTGCGTCCGCTCCCACCGCGGTCGACTCGGTCGGTCAGGGCCGTCCCGGCCCGCTCCAGCTCGAGGGCGTGCAATCGCCGCAGCTGGCCGTCGAGAAGCGCGGGCCGCGGGAGATCCAGGTGGGCAAGCCGGTGCGCTACGAAATTCTCGTGCGGAACGTCGGCAGCGCGACCGCCAACGACGTGGTGCTCCGCGATGCCGTGCCCTTCGGCACGTCGCTGATCACCACCACGCCTCCGGCCAGCCCTGCCACCTCCGCCGGCGGCGCTGACGCGGGCGACCTCGTCTGGTCGCTCGGCCAGTTGCCCCCCGGGGGCCAGGCTCGCGTGGTGATCGAACTGATGCCACAGGCCGAGGGGGAAATCGGGAGCGTGGCGAGCGTGAGCTTCCGCGCCGAGGCGTCGGTGCGGTCGCGGGCCACGAAGCCGGCGCTCACCGTGGCCTGCTCGGAGCCGCCCCCCACGCTCATCGGCCGCGACGCCGCGGTCACGATCACCATCAGCAATCCGGGCTCCGGCATCGCCACGGGCGTAGTGCTCGAAGGCTTCCTGCCTGAGAACGTGTCGCACCGTTCGGGCCGCGAGCTCGAGTTCGACGTCGGCCAGCTCAAGCCGGGCGAATCGCGGACGATCGAACTGGTGCTCGGCACCCGCGGCCCCGGCGTACATCAGGCGCGGTTCGCGGCGCGGGGCGACGGCGGTCTGCTCGCGGAGCAGGGGGTGAAGCTCGAGGTCACGGCTCCCACGCTCGAGCTCGCCATCGACATGCCGCTGCGGCGGTTCCTGCAGCGGTCGGCCACCTGCGAGATCTCGATGGTGAATGCGGGCACCGCCACGGCCCGGTCGATCGAGCTGGCGGCCCAGTTGCCGCCGGGCGTACGGTTCGTGCGGGCCAACAATGCCGGCTGGCACGACGAACGCACCCACCGCGTGCTCTGGAACCTCGAGGAGCTGCCGCCGGGCGAGACGGGGCTCGTGGAGGTGGTGGTGATGCCGGTCGAACTCGGACCGCAGAAGATCGTGGCCGCCGCCCGCAGCGCCGACGGCCTCGCCGATCAGGTCGCGCACGTGTGCGAGGTCGAAGGCCTGGCCGCCCTGTTCTTCGAGGTCACCGACAGCGAGGATCCGATCGAGGTGGACGGCGTCACCGAATACGTCGTCCGCGTCGGCAATCAGGGGACGAAGCCGGCCACGGGCGTGCGGCTCTCCGCCACGCTGCTCGGCGACCTCGAGCCGGTCGAGGCCCGCGGGCCGTCGGGGCATCGGGTGGACAACCTCACGGTCTCGTTCGAGCCGCTCGCGAAGCTCGCCCCGGCCGAGGAGGCGATCTTCCGCGTGCGGGCGAAGGGCCGCACCGCGGGCGACCAGCGGGTGCAGGTGCAACTCACGAGCGAGGATCACCCCGCGCCGATCACGAAGGAAGAAGTCACGCGGGTGTACGACGATCGGTGAACCGCCCCACCGATGCCATCGATGACATCCAACCCCCGCGCGTTTTTCCGATACAAACCCCGCGCGTTTTTCTCATACAAACCCCGCGCGTTTTTCCCATACAAACCCCGCGCGTTTTTCTCATAAAAGCCCCCATGCGCAAGCAGGGGGATAATGCGGCGTCCATCCCGAAGCGTCCCGGATTATCCCCCGGCTCGCGCCTGGGGGCTTGGATGAAAATATTGACCGATGCACGCTCTCCTGACCCCTGACGCCTTCGCGACCGTGTTCGAGCCGCTCGTCGGTCGGCGGGTGGGCTACATCCGTCCGATCGGCAACGTCGGTGATCGGCTCATCGAGCTGGCCACTGTTCAGCTCTTCGCCACGTACGGCATCGAGTGGACGCTCGTCGATCCGGCCCGGCCGGCACCGGCGCACATCGACCTGCTCGCGTTCGGCGGCGGCGGCAACATGGGCACGCTCTACCAAAACAACTACGACCTCCGCACGCAGACGCTCGCCCTCGGCCTGCCGCTGGTGATCCTGCCGCAGTCGTTCACGACGCCGGAAGACCGCGGCTTCGCCCGCGTGTACGTCCGCGAGCGGGGCAGCCTCGCCCTTCACCCCGCCGGGCTCCTCGCCCCCGATCTCGCCCTCGGCCTCGACTGGCCGGCACCGCCGCCCCCCGACCGAGACCTCGGGCTGTTCCTCCGCCGCGACGGTGAGCGGACCGGCTGGAAGCCCTGGAAGTTCCGCGATCCCGTGAAGTGGGTTCACGATCCCGCCGACTATCTCGCCCTGGCCGCCCGCCACCGCCGGATCATCACCGACCGACTCCACATGGCGATCGCGGGCCTCCACGCCGGCCGCGACGTCACGCTCCTGGCCAACGCGTATCACAAGAACAGGTCGATGCACGAGACTTGGCTGGCCGATCTGGGCTGCCGGTTCGCCGCCACGCCCCAGGCGGCCATGGGGCTTCGTGCCGGCTGAATTCCGGCCCTCTCTCGCGATTCTGCGGCCACCCCCGACGGCCGGACCGAACCGGTTCTTTGACCCGGCCGTACGGCAGGTGAGAATAACGGTCGTTTCGGAGCCGTGGCGGCGGCCTCCGACGGAATATGTGGCAGAGTTGACCTAGCCCTACCGGCCGGTCTCTGCCCGCCGGTCAGAGAGGTTCACGGATGCCACGATTCGACCGAAAAGCCAGGGATGGACGCCGGCGGAAGCAGCGGCGCACGGCCTTCCGCGCACCCGAGCCGCTCGAGAAGCGGCAGCTCCTGGCCGTCGCCCCCCTCGAACGGCCCGACGACCTGACGGCAGTCGTCTGCGGCGGGCGTCCGCTCGTCGTGGTCGATGCGTCTCTGCCCGCGCCGGACTCGCTGGCCCGCTCGTTCGGGGATTCTGCGGCCACGGTGGTGGTGGCCGCCGGCGACGATCTGTTTGGCAGCGTGACCGCCGAGCTCGACCGGCTCGGGGGCGTCTCGGCGATCCATCTGGTGAGCCACGGCCTGCCGGGGAGCTTCACGCTCGGCTCGACACGGTTCGCGCTCGACACCGTCGATCAGATCGACGACGGGCTCGTCGCCTGGAACCGGCTGGCCGGCCCGGGGGCCGACCTGTATCTCTGGGGCTGCGACATCGCGGCCGGCGACGGTGCATCGCTCCTCGACGCGATCCACACGGTCTCGGGCTTCGACGTGGCCGCGAGCCTCGATGCGACCGGCCCGGCCTGGCTCGGCGGCGACTTCGACCTCGAATACGCAGCGGGCGACGTGGCCGCGCCGGCCCTCGTAGCCGGCGTGGACGTGCTCTGGGACACAACGCTCGGCGGCCCGGCGGCCCCGACGGACTACACGTTCACCGCCGCAGCGAAAACCGCGATCAACGCCGCCTTCAACCGGCTGCAGACCGACATCGCGCCGGCGGTGAAAACGGCCCTGCAGAACGCGGTCACGAGCACCTCCACCGATCAGTTCGCCCAGCGGACCGTATCCGACCTCTTCACGGCCGCCTCATCTCTGAGCCCGGCCGACGTGCAGTCGCTCCTGACGCTCGCGTCGTCGGCATCCACCTATCTCGGCGGCGGCACCGCCACGCTCTCCGGCCTCGCCGCGGCCCTCCAGACACAGCTCACCACGCTCGCCACGACGGCCGGCGCCGCCGGCCCGCAGATCACCGTGACGCCCACCGTCACCGCCACCGGCTCCACCGCCACGAAGATCGAGCTGGCCGTCTCGATCGCCGCCAGGGCGACGACGACCGCCCCCCTCGACCGCGGTCCTGACGCGAGCCCGACGGCGTGGGGCCAGGTGCTCGCGGGGCTCGACTCCGACTTGAATCTCAAGTTGCGTTCCGCACCGCAGCTGGAGACGGGGGCCGAGTTCACCGGCGCGTTCACGATCAGCCTGGACCTGAGCGACCTGGATGTGCCCGTCGCCTCGATCGCGATCCCGACGCTCGACCTGAAGGCCGGCCTGTTCGGATTCTCCGCCGTGGCCGGCCGGGTCGGCGCTCTCGACATCTCGGTCGGCGGCACGGCGACGCCGGTCCACGCCACGAGCGTCACCGTGACGAACGTGAACTCGGGAACCCCGGGGGCGACCGCGTCGCCGCTCTCGACCGCCCCGACGGCGACGGTCACGCTGCCGGTGACCGCGAAACTCGGCGGCACCGACGTCTCGACCGCCGACACGAAGATCACCGTCACCGCCGCGAACGTCCTCGATGCCACGGCCAAGCCGGCCGTCGCCCTCTCCGACTTCGACAAGCTCCAGTGGTTCGGCGCGATCTCCTCCGACGACATCATTACGGCGGTGCTCTCGGCGGGCCGGGCCTACGGGGCGATGGCGTCGGCCGAGGGGAGCGTCCTCGCAACGCGGGTCCCCTTCGCCGCGAATCAGACGCTCGGCAGCGTGTTCGACTTCGCGGACCTTTTCGCGGACGAGATCGGCTCGCAGATCGACGTCACCGTCGACAAGACGGTCAACGGCACGACCACCAAGGTCCGGCCCGACGACCTGCAGACGTTCGGCGACTTCGCCAGAAAGTTCCCCGCGCTCGGCATCACGCCCGTCTACGACGCCGCGACCGGCGCCGTCTCGATCCAGTTCTCGGCGTCGCGGACGAACGCAGCCGCGGTGAAGCCCGCCGTCGAATTCCCGATCGCGCCGCTCGGCACGCTCGGGTTCACGCCGGATACGGCCACGCCCCTCACCGCCCCGGTGGCCATCAACTTCGGCGTGCGGTTCGACCTGGCGCCGTCGGCGCCGCTCGCGATTCAGTTGCCGACCGCGGCCACCTCGTCCTGGAAGCTCTCGAAGGATGCGGTGTTCACCGTCACGCCTGCCTTCGGCACGGCCGAGACGGTCACGGTCGATGATGCCGACACGCAGGACAACGGTTCGGCCGCCGACCTGCTTGCCGACGTGAACCGCGCCCTCGCCGACACTCCGCTCCGCGCCCGCGCCAGTCAGTTCGGTGGCGGCTTCGAGCTCTACACGCCGACGGTCGGCACCTCGATGCCCGCCGCCATCACGATCACGGCCAATCGTTCGGTAGGCAACCGGGAACTCGGCTTCTCCGACGGCCTCGCCGACGACGCCGGGTCGCCCTACACACTCTTCGCCCGCACGTCGGCCGCGGGATCGAGGGTGGTGCCCCATGCCACGGAGAAATTCGCGGCCGGCTCGTTCGACTGGTCCCTCGCCGACCGGACGGGCGGGGTGGCCTACGGCCTGAACACGATCGGTTTTGCCGACACCACAGGCTCCGTGAAAGCGGACTTCAGCCTCGCGCTCGCCGCCACGGGCGCCGACGCCGAGACCCTCGGCTCCGACCCCACGAGCGTGCTCACGGCCGCGCTTACCGACGCCGCCTCGCTCAGGCTGGAGGGGCTGTACCACGCCAACGGCGCGAGCACGATCAAGTCCGGCTCGACGATCACGATCGGCGTCTCCGACTTCACGAAGGAGCGGATCGACGTCTTCACGCCGCAGGGCGGCCTGCTCGCCGTGGAGAACCTCGAGGCCGACGGAAGCACGACCGGCCGGCTGTCCGATGACGCGACTGGCGCGACGATCCGGTTCACCTGGCGGGACGTCCCGTACGCCCTGACGGTGACCGCCGCCGAGGCGGCCGACAACACCTCGTTCGACGACCTCGTGGACGACTTCGCGGCCGCCCTGGCGGACCTCTCCGCCGACTTCATCGTCGAGGGCGCGGACGGCCAGCTGTCGATCCGGCTGAAGACGGCCGGGATCACCGTTCTCGCCGACGAGGACGTGCCGAACCTCGCCCCGGGGGGCGCCGACACCGGCCGGCTCTCGGCCGACGCCGTGATCGAGGCCGTGATCGGCTCCGCGACCTACACGGTCACCGTGCCGCGGTCGGCCACGCTCGACAACACGTCGTTCGCCGATCTCGTGGCCGACGTCAACGACGCCGTCGCCACCGCGAGCCGGTCGGTCGCCGGCGGCGTTGGCGAGACGGTCGACGCCACGGACGACCTGCGGTTCCAGGCCTCGGGCTCCTTCCTCCAGCCGCTCGCGCCGGTGACGGTCGCCAACCCCGCCTACGCCGCCGTCACCGTGCCGGCGAAGGAGGATCTCGGCGAGATCGGCTACCAGGCGGGCCTCACGGCCGCGAGCGTGGCCACGGCCCTCCGCGAGGCCGGCCGCGTGTTCCCGATGCTGACCGCCGACCTCGCGGCCTACGCCGAGATCGTGCTGCCGCTTTTGAACGCGCCTCTGGCGGACCTGATCGCCCTCGACACGGGCTACACCGGCCGCGTCGAGACGCTGCGAGCGGCGAACGTGACCTCGATCGGGGGCCTCGAGCGGGCGATCGAGACGGCTCTCGGCCTGCCGGCGAAGGATCTCGGGATCTCGTTCGACAAGGTCCGCAACGCCTACCGGATCGACCTCGCCTACAGGACGAGCGCCACGAAGAAGGTGGGCTTCGACCTCGCCCTCGAGAGCTACTACGAGGAGCTCGGCAAGCTCATGCCGCAGGGCATCAACGAGCTCGCCGACGCCAACGGGAAGTCGCCGCTGACGGTCGTGCTCGCCGCCACGAGCGTGCTCTCGGTGGGCATCGACCTCACGACGAACCAGACCTTCCTCTACGGCTACGACGCCGCCGCCACGCTGCCCGGAGGTTCCACGCTCGACCCCGCGCTCGCCAAGGGCACGTCGTTCCGGATCGACGTGAGCGTGAACGGCAAGAATCTCGAGTTCCCGGCCCGGCTCGGGTTCTTCGTGAAGGGGGGCACGGCGAAGATCGAGAACGGGGCGCTCGTGGCCACGCTCGCGGGCCCGACCGGAACGCCCGCCGCGTCGCCCTTCTACGTGTCGCCGACGTCGATCCAGCGCGACGCCCTCGACGTGGCCAACTATGCGGCCGCCTTCGCGGGCAAGGTCGAGGTCGTGATGCCGATCTTCGACGAGTTCACCCCGGCGACGGTCACGGCGGCGAGCGCCTCGGAGGCGGGGAGTTACGGCCTCAAGCAGCCGGCGAGCCTCTATCTCGGCATCCCGGACCTCGGCACGTATGCCCGCATCCGTGCGCAGATCGACGAGGCGCGGGCCGCGCTCCTTCAGCTGCGGCAGTCCGGTGGCGGAACGGTCGGCGGCAAGAACGAAGCCGCGTGGGAGACGGCCCTCGAGGCGGGCGAGCTGCAGTTGCCGAGCGCGCTCCAGGCCTTCGCCCCCGAGCTGACCGCCGCCAAGGAGCTGCTCGGCGCCAGCCCCACGCTGATGGACGCGATCCGCGACCCGGCGATCATCCTCGACACGCTCGACACGATGCTCCGCTACGCCGAGAACTCGATGGCGGGCATCGGCAAGCTCGACCTGCCGCTCATCGGCAACAGCCTCGGCGGCGCCGTGAACGGCCTGTTCGGCTTCCGCCGCGGCTGGCTGCTCGACATGCGGCAGAAGCTCCGAGGCCAGGGGGAATCGCTGCTCGACGTGATGCGGCAGCAGATCTTCGACTTCCTCGGGCCCCAGGGTACGGGCATCCTCCTCGTGAACAACGGCCTGCGGTCGGCCGAGGGCATGGTCGGGGCCACGAAGCCCACCGACGTGGGCCTCGAGTTTCTCGACAAGGCGGGCAAAAAGGTGTCCACCGACGTCCGCGGGGCCGACGGCTTCGAGATCACCGTCCGCATCGGCCAGAAGCTGTTCGACACGGGCGTGGACCTCGGCTTCCAGTTCGACGCACTCGAGCCGCTCATCAAGCTCGGCCTCGACGGGGGCCTGCGGCTGCAGATGGGCTGGGACATCCAGCTCGGCTTCGGCTTCAGCCTGACGAACGGCGCCTACATCAAGCTCGATCCCGACTCCCCCGAGGCCCAGGTCCGGTTCGACGCCACGCTCACCGGCAAGTCGGCCGAGTTCAAGCCGCAGTTCGTGTCGGCCGGCGTCTGGAAGATCGTCGACGGCAACGGCAACGACCTCGTCGACCCGAGCACGGGATCCGCCTATCGGGCCATCGCCGTCGACAAGAAGGGCGTGAACGTCACGGCCACCGTGCCGCAGCCGGGCTCGGACGAGGCGAAGGCGCTCGACCCCTGCGAGGACGGCACGCCGCCCACGAAGACCTCCTCGGGCCAGGTCTGGTGGGTCGTGGCGGCCGAGGCCCGCGATTCCAGCGGCAACGGCACCGGCGTCTGGCGGCCCGCCGAGCTCAATTCCGAGATGCGGTACGTCGCCCAGTCGGGCGATCGCTCGTTCGACACCGGCGCCATGATCGAGGTCACGGCGATGAAGCCGGCGAGCCTCTCGGGCAGCCTCGCCTTCCTCACGCTCACCGCCACCGACATGGTGCGGCGCGGCCTGGCCGGCGTCACCGACTACGACAACACCTACCTGTTTGACGCCAGCGAAGGCCCGCAGGTGGACGCCAAGGCCCGCGACAACCCCGACAAGGGCGTGAACCGCAACAACCAGCTGGCCACGATGTTCAGCGGCGTGATCGGCATCGACATCGTCGATCCAAGCGCCAACAAGAAGGCGTTCCAGGCGGTGCCCGACGACGCCGTGGGCCCCGACAAGCTCAAGCTCGCCGACGCCAAGGGAACGGCCGTCCTCGACAACGGGCAGCCGGTGCCGGTGCGGAAGTTCTACGAGTTCAAGCTCCGGCAGGGTCCGGGCAGCGCCTACAAGCCGCTCGACCGGGCGGTGCGGGTGGCCACCACGGCCAACATTCGGCTCGGCGGCATCGGGATCGTGGACGGCGTCCAGCTGCGGGCCAACGACCGGGTGCTCGTGAAGAACCAGGTCGACGCCGCGGACAACGGGGTCTACACCGTCACGGCGGGCGAATGGAAGCGGGCTCTCGACGCGGACGACTTCACTGAGTGGGACGGCGGCCAGGTGTTCGTGTTCGTCGAAGAGGGCCGCACCAACAAGCAGACCGGCTGGGCCGTGGACGAGCGCGTGGGCGACATCACGCTCGGCACGACCGACATCATCTTCACGCGGGTCGAGACCGTGAGCGTCGGCGGCGTGCTCAAGCCCTACGAGCCGTTCACCACCGTCCTCCTGCCCGAGGCCGTCGTGGACAAGCCGCTCACGAAGGATCTCCAGGTCGTCGTCTTCTACGACGGCTCGGAGTTCGTGGTCACGCTGCCGGCCACGTCGTCCACCGGCGCCGCCAACCGGGCGGCCCAGCTGTCGTTCGCCCTGCGGAACGCATTCGAGGACACGAACGGCAATCGCCAGAAGGACGCCGACGAGGGAACCTACAACCTCCTCCAGGCCGGCTTCGCCTTCCCGATCCCCACGGAGCCGAAGGCCAAGGCCTACGTCGTCGAGCAGCCGAAGACCCCCGCGACGGGCACCCGCGTGATCCAGCCCGACGGCTGGGATCCCGTCCGCGACATCAACGCCGACGCGAGCAAGAACCGGCTCACGTTCGCCGAACTGCGGGCCGGCGGCCTGGGCATCTTCAAGCTGGACGTCGTCGCCACGGCCGTCGCCAACTTCCAGCTCACGCTCTCGCTCGGCGACAGCGCCACGCTGCCGAAGATCTTCGCCGACTTGAACCTCGACTGGAGCACGAAGTCGGCTCGGGCGAAGATCGCGAAGTCGGGGGACACGAAGGACGCCGGCGGCGCCACGACCGGTGCCGACAAGGGCATCGACCCCAACGCGGCCAAGACCACGGAGCTCGACCTCCTCCCGGAGATCGGGCTCTCGAACGTCCGGCTAGACCTCGGCAGCTTCCTCACGAAGTTCGTGAAGCCGATCGTGGACGAGGCCGACCCCTACCTCGATCAGATTCGGCCGATCATCGACTTCCTCACGATGCGGATCGACCCGCTCTCGTCGATTGCGGGCACCGACATCCGGGTGATCGACCTCCTCGAAACGTTCGGCGGCGAGAAGGCGAAGGGCGTGCGGCCCGTGATCGACACCGTGGCGGCGATCAGCAACATCGTGTCCATGATCGCCGACCTGCCCCCGGGCTTCAACGTACAGCTGCCGCTGGGCCGGTTCTGGTTCCCCAAGGAGGCCAACAAGCAGACCGGCGAGTACGAGTACGGCGCGTTCCGCTACGACAACAAGGCCGTCTTCGCCAGCTCGGGGGATCCGGACGCCATCGACAAGGCGTTGAAGACGCTCAAAGCCCTCAAAGACGCGAATCCCGACAGTGCCGCGAGCGCGGCGAAGCAGAAGGGCATCAAGAACGCCGCCGACCGGGGCGGCTTCCGGCTGCCGATCCTGGAGAACCCGCTCACGGCCTTCAAGCTGATGATGGGCCAGGACGTGCCGCTGTTCACGTTCCAGCTGCCGAAGCTGCAGTACCAGCTCGAGAAGTCGGTCCCGCTCGCACGGATCGTGTGCTTCGAGGTGGGGCTCAAGATGGGCTTCGAACTCAACTCGAAGCTCGCCTTCGGCTTCGATACCTACGGCTTCAGGCTGTACGGCGACTCGGGCGACGTGCTCGACATCGGCCAGGGCTTCTACGTGTCGGACCGGGCCAACGCCGACGGCACCGGCCCCGACACGCCCGAGTTCCAGGCGATCGTGAATTTCGGCCTCTACGGCGGCATCGACGTCCTGATCGCGAAGGGGGGCGTCGAGGGGGGCGTGCGGGTGACGGCCGAGGTGGACCTCAACGACCCGAATAACGACGGAAAACTTCGGCTCCCGGAGTTCGTGGGCCTGCTCACTGACCACGACGACGACCGCGACCTGCTCGATCCGTTCGACCTCTCGCTCCGCGGCGAGATCTATGCCCGGTACTACTACGACGTATTCGGGCTGATTTCCGGGGGTGCCGACTTCGCCCGGCTGGAGCTCTTCAACCTCGAGTTCGAGGGCCGCGACGGGCCGCCGCTCTACGCCAGCACGATCACGAGCCAGGCAGACGACGGCAC